>Ga0137427_10000780_pt1 | contig 15395 bp, 19 predicted proteins | sample EasRivERMZT700_2_FD_102309 | JGI IMG/M metagenome (GOLD analysis project Ga0137427, IMG submission 102309) | Soil microbial communities from meander-bound floodplain in the East River, Colorado, USA - East River MetaG ERMZT700_2 | ecosystem: Environmental > Terrestrial > Soil > Floodplain ...
ACGGCAAGCTGCCCGCAACCCAGGGTTCGGGTCAAATTGTTTGGGGATCACTGACATCTTAGAAGAATTATCCGGAGTCATAGGGTAATTGTCAAGTAGAATTTCCTCCAAAAGCGAGGAAATAGGCACTAGCCTGGTCTTTCCGTTCTTGGTAGGACCATTATAGGATCTCTGGACTTTGATTTCACGCTTGCAAATATCAACATCGGCCCATTTCAGTCCGAATACTTCCCCTCGGCGCATACCAGTATGGAGTGCCAAGAGGCAAGGCAAGTACACATCGGTACCTTTCGCAGCTTCCAGAAGAGCCTTGGACTGCTCTTTCGTCAGGGCTTTAGCTTCCTTGTCCTGTAAAGATTTCATTATTTGAGTAGTCGCTGCCCTCACCGGCATGACTACACCTAGGGGCTTTAGTTCTTCCCCTAGAAGTCTAATGAGAATCTTTACAGTACGAGGAGCTAGTTGATGCCGATTTCTCCAATGGTTAATGCATCTATAGAATCTATCTTCGTCCCACTCCCCAGTCATAAGTGGAAGAATCCACTTATTATACAAGGAAGTATAGGTTCTAGCTGTACTAGGACGCCGCAGACGATTATCCATTTTTATCCTCGACTTTCTAGAGAATTATCCGGATTTTTCGTGGATTTGTCAACCAAAAATCCGGATAATTAAATAGGGAGACTTATCATGGACAATCTTATATTGGTAGGGTTCGGCAAGCAAAGACTTGTTGATCTAATTGAGAAAATTAACACTAGTCAGGAAGACGAGCTTCTTAACCTTGCCTTGGGCGGTCAGTCTCCTCCAGTCTATAGGGCCGAACAATCTTGCACTGAAGAAGAGGTCCTTTCATTTCTTGAGTTTGTCGGCTGGATTAACTCTATTTTACAGGCTTATAATAAGCAAGAGGAAAAGTAATGTCAGTACAAAGCTTTGCTGCTATAACCACACGATGCGCCGCTAATGCTACTACAACGATTCAAAGCGGTGAAACCGTTAGAATTTATGGCTATGTCCTTTCGGGCGCAGGTGCGTACACCTTCTCTAATGCTGCGGGTACTACGTTGTTCGTTATAACAACATCAGCCGCTACAACAACTCTGGTTAACCCTATACCTTGGTTTGCCGATGCCGGTCTTCAGGTGGCAGTACCAGCCAGCTGTGAGGCTGTAGTACACCACAGTCAAGGCGGGGCCTAAATGAATGGGTTTTGGTGGATCTAGGATAAGGGGCGGCTTCTATGCCGGTACGTGGTTTATACCTCAATACCCTATTCCTACCCAACAAGAATGGCTCCTACCTCTTGATGGTGACCACCAGCATCTAAAGGAAACCCAAAACGTAGAAGAGCTGGAAGTCAATCCGGAGGACATGGATGAGCTTCCGCAAGACATCCAAGCCGGAGGTAATCAATGGGTTACCTTTTCATTTTCGACGGCAGATTTTTACGTGGTTCAAGGCTTCAACTCTGTAAGTGTTAGACCGGGAGGGTTCTATCTACAAGACGTACCAGGCTTAGGCGGTTTCTATCTACAGGACATAGGAATATAAATGCCTTTCCCAGAGACAACGCTCGAATCCGAATTCTATAGTCCATGGCCTAAGTTTGGAAAGAAGTTTTCCAACCAGCTAAACGAGTCTCGCATGAATGCAGAGGCTCTGCACCCTATTGTACGAGCCTCCGGTCTTGATCCTACTTATACCTCTCTGCGAAATGCTGCTGTAGCTGCCTTTGAGGTAGGTGAACAGGACTTCCATAATAAATACAGGATCTTTTGGGATAGAGATAGAGACACATTCAGAATTCAAGAAAACATAGGAACCTCTGGAACTCCTAGCTGGGAAGATAGGCTTACTATCGGTTCTTCGGGTACTATCTCCGGAGACTTCTATGTCTCGGGCGTTTCTGGTATTACATTTAAGGACGGAAACGGGCCATCTCATACATCTGATACGCTTACATTTAGTCCGGCCGGGTTCTATCTAAGCAAAGATTCTGTTGGGAAGCCTGTAGTTAACCTAGTATCCGCCGGCGGTGGCGGAGGTGTAACGGCTCACAGTGCTTTAACTGGCTTGACTGCTCCTGCTGATGACCATACCCAGTATTTGTTAATCGATGGCACAAGGGCCATGACTGGCGACCTGAACATGGGCGGCCAGGATATTGTAAATGCACATGAAGGCAAGTTCAGCGACAGAATTTCAGCCGAGGCTTTCTATCTTAATTCTGGAAGCAATGTTTTTACAGATTCAAATGCCCGACTGCATATCCATTCTCCGAATGGATTGGACATTCATGCGGAATCTGATCAGTTTAATGTTATTGCTCCTGTTATACATTTTCATATTAGTACCGAGCATAATGTACCTGCCACAATGCGAATTAGAGGCGGACGAATTGATACCCAAGACGGCGCTAAGATGGTTATGTCTGGCTTCTACAGTGGTAGTACGTTTAATAGTTCTGTATTTGGAGAGGTAGCCTATAAGAGAGATATAAACCCTGGTTTCTACGGAATTACATTAGGACAAATAGGCTCCATACCTGGTTCTGGTGCAACCAGATTCCGTGGCATCAACAATATCAAATTTGATGGCAACTTCTACCTAACCCAGAACGCGCCTGATACCGACACAGTAATTGTAAATATTAGAAGTATTGAAGGCGGGTCTGGTGGTGGTGGGGTAACTGATCACGGATTCCTAACTGGTCTATTGGACGACGACCATACTCAATATATACGGGTTGACGGAACCAGAGCATTTACTGGTGCTCAAAGCATGGGAGGTTTCCGGCTAACCAACGTAGGAGAACCTACTGCCGGTACGGACGCTGCCAGAAGAATGGATATAGGTCCTGGCTTCTATGGGATTAGTGTAAAGCAGAGAAATAATCTTGACTCCTACAAGGGAATTAATACACTTAACTTCGGTACGGACTTCTACCTAACCCAAAATATAAACAACACAGATAGTGTTACTGTAGAATTTAGAGGTACGGCTTCTGGTGGTGGTTCGGGTGTAAGCAGTATAACACTTACAGATGGAGTTCGTACATTTACCGAAGTTTCTACTATAGGATTTGACCACGCCAAGTTTTATTTGTCAAGAGGATCTGACGCTAATTCTGCTGTAGTAAACACTAGATTTAGAGGGGCTCAAGTATCTAAAGTAGGAGACCAGTCTGTAGCTTCTGGTACATCGAACACCGCTGTAACTTGGGAAGCAAGAAGATACGATACAGAAGCAAATACAGCAGATCCTATTTGGGATTCTGGCTCTAATACTATCCTTACAGTCCCACCAGGAGTGGCTTGGGTAAAGATAACTATAGGCATCAACTGGGACAATAATGGAGCTACAACTCCTTCATCTGGACTCTATCGACAAATTATTTTGTTAAAAAACGGCGCTGGTTTCGTTGGCAGCCCTACTAATCAAATAGCTCCTACATTCAATGAGAATACTGTAGTAAACGTTGTTAGCGCCGTTTTGCCGGTAATAGGAGGAGACACCTTCTCTGTTAGAGCAAATCAAGTATCAACTACTGCAACTGCTTGTGATATTCTTCAAGCAAACGCCACATGGTTTGCTATGGAAATTGTAGGATAATTAAATAAAGGTAATCAAATATGCTATTACAGAAAAAAAATAAACAAGCTCTTGGTATAGAACAGGGCGATCTAGAGGAAAATTTTGATTCAAGAATTCCTATAATTTTCCCCACTAAGTCGCCAGTTAGTGCTATGACTGGTGAATCTGATGTGGAGCCTCCGGAGCCTATTGACTCGGGAGTCTTTAGCAGGCTGTCTAAGGCCATCAAGAAGAAGCTTATGCCTTTAATTTCTGCCAAGAAGGACATGGATGATGTCTACTCAAGAGGCTACTTCGAGCGCCATTATCCAGATGCCGATGAAAATTTGAAGGGCTTGCTTCACGAACATGCCATGTCTTCATGGGCTCATGCAATGGGCAATGATGGACATGAGGAACCGGATGGGGATGAGAAACCCGCCCAGATTATGTTGACTATTAATATAAACAAATAATGGCTAAACGATTTACACCTGAGCAAGAACGAATATTGAACGAATGGGCTAGGACTGCTCCTGAGCTTAGAAGGGCCTTCCCTTATACTTCTGCGTCCAACACCCAGACCGATGGGTTTGGCTTTCATCTAAACAAAGAAGTAGATTTAGGCGATCTAGGTATATTCTATATAAGGGTTAGACAATCTGACGGGCTACAAAGCCTGGATACTACGTCAACACTTACATTTAACGCAGACAGCTTCTATCTCCAACATGGACAGCCTGGGGAGATAATCGTTAATTTTAGAGGCTCTACAGGCAGTTCAGGTGTAACTGATCACGGTGCCTTGACTGGATTATTTCCAGACGACGACCACCCACAATACCTTCTAAGAACAGAGACACCACCAGGATTCTATGGAATCGTAGTAAAGGAGTCAGATAACTCCTACGTTACTAGAGATGATACCGTTGTCTTCACTAGCGGCGATTTCAACGTAGCCGATGGCGCCGACGGCAAACCTACCGTTACGATTGTTGATAGCGGTATAGATCATGGAAGCTTGGGTGGGCTTCTGGACGACGATCACCCACAATACCTTCTAAGAACAGAAACTCCTCCAGGATTCTACGGCATAATTGTCAAGGAATCGGACGAGTCGTTTGTTACTAGAGACGATACTATTGTCTTCACATCGTCAGATTTCAACGTAGCAGATGTGTCTGGTAAGCCTACCGTTACTATTGTTGACTCTGGTATTGACCATGGCGGGCTTGGTGGGCTAGGTGACGACGATCACCCTCAGTACGCTCGTAAGCTAGCTGACTGGAATACATTTAGGCAGGGAATCTCCGCTGAGGCGTTCTATCTTAAGTCGGGTAGTAGTCTATCACATGAAGGGATTGTCTTAAGAGACACCGGTGTTACTCCACCAACTCCTGCGGCTGGAAGATTAAATTTATGGGCTGAAGAGGCTCTTAGCAGTACCATTTTGAAATTCCAAAATGAAACTGGTATAATCTTAGATGTTTTGGCTGACAGAGTATTTACTGTCACGAATGAAACAGGCTCAACAATTCCGGCTTATACTTTAGTGTATATGGCGTTTGTTCTTTTCGGGGATGAAATCCCAAGAATAGGGATAGCGGATTCCGGTTCAGCGGCAACTATGCCAGCTATTGGTATAACACTAGAAGCTATTGGCAGTTTTGATTACGGCTTGATAATGTCTTATGGCACTATTACCGGACAGGATACTTTCTCGTTTTCTGTAGGTGATGAGCTTTTCCTTGGTTCAGGGGGCGCATTTACAAACGTAAGACCGACCACCAACGGTCAATTCGTTGGTAGCGTTATTAATGCAGATTTCTCTCCAAATGGATCAATATTGATGAATGTATCCGGGACAGACGCTCCCGGTGATGGCGGTTTCTACGGTATTGTCATCAAAGAATCCGATGGTTCTTTTGTTACTCGTGATGATACTATAGTCTTCACATCTTCAGATTTTAATGTGGCTGATGTTTCTGGTAAGCCCACTGTTACGATTGTTGATTCAGGTATAGACCACGGCGCTCTTACAGGGTTAGCTGATGACGACCACCCTCAGTACGCTAGAAAAGCAGCGCCACAAGTTACATTTGATGGAATAGTAACAGCAGAAGCATTCTACCTTGCCCAGGGCGGAGATGTATTTGCTTACAGCTTCAATCGTGAACACTTCTACGTAACTCCTGCTAAGAGTAACATTGGTCGTAAAGTAGTTAACTTGGATGCTGATGCGGTTGCCGCTGCTGCTTCTTTGGAAGTCAGTGACGGTACAAATGAATACCCAAGTGTTAATAAAATAAACTTCAACGCCGTAGACTTTTATCTTTCAGGTGATCTAAATGGTGAGCCTGTAGTCAACCTTGTCGGCCTGTTCAAGTATCGTAATCCAGATGTGAAGATTCTAAACACCGTAGAAGAACGGGATATAATCAATGTCACAATTCCAGGTAATTCTTTAAGTCTAGATAAGACGTTAAAATTCCGTTCATCTGGTATCTATAATAATACAACTGGCTCCGGTAGGACTATGATCTATAAGATCTACTGGAATGGTGTTATAATTTACCAAGGAATTTCACCGTCGTTCGCTAGCGGCTTAACTTCTCGTGTTATTCGGCTCGAAGGCACCATTGATAACACAATAGATTTGCAGACTCAATTTATGCAAGGGGTTTCCCGCTTCGGCGCCCCAGTTGCACCAACAGTAGGATACGGTACTTTAATTAGTTCCGCCGCCAATGTTGATAGTATCTTTGCGTCTGCTGGACCGATACATGCTGATAGTACGCAACCAATAGCGTTCAGAACATCAATTACTCCATCGGCCGCGGCTGATAATTATAAGTTCTATTTCCACGTCAATAACGTAGAGATTATTTAATGGCACAAGATATTAAAGACCTAATGACGCTCGAATCAGCTATAAGCGAAGAGCTTCGAAGGCTAGATGAGGTAACGGAAGCTTCTAGAGTTCAAGCCTTCCGAAGTGACCTTCAAAGTGTAGTACAAGAACTACTAACAGCGAGAATAGAGCCGACAGCCACAGCAGTCAGGGATAGATTGATAGCTCTAGGGCATTCAGAATGGGATGCTGAAGCTGTCGTTATAATAACGAGCGTAGTGCGATGAACAATACTTACAATGAAATAATGAAGGGAGTAAAAGCCACTACTTCCTATCCGGTGTCCGCTCGCGGGACTACTGGACTTATTTCTAGGCCCGAAGCTGAATGGCTTTACAGGATTCCTCGGGTACTAGGACCTGGCATGTATGCCGAGCTTGGCACTTTCCGAGGCCGATCTGCCTGTGTTCTAGGAGAAACCATCAGCAAGCTACCTGACTCAAAACTGGTAACGGTGGACGCCTTCGATGATAGATTTGTAAGTAGACGATTCAGGATTCCTGATGCGGACATATACAAGACCGTTACAGATTTATTTGGCAGCCGAGGGTTAAGCCCTTACATACTCGCCATCCAATCAGACACCGCCGAAGCGGCTTCACAATTTACCGACGATACATTTCGGTTTTTGTTCATCGACGCCGGGCATAGCTATGAGGCGGTCAAGGCCGACTTCGAAGCCTGGAACAGTAAAGTAGAACAAGACGGAATCATTGCTTTCCACGACTCCTATAAGAACGAAATTCAGGACTTCCACTCGGAGATAGCGGGTTGGAAAGAGTTTGACCGGATAGACACGTTATCAGTGTGGAGGAGAGTTTAGTTGCGGTCTTTTGGAAAACTCCGGATAATTTAGGTAAAGGGAGGACTGTAAAATGTCGGCTTTGAAAAATGAAACAGGCAAGAGATACGGTAAATTGGCAGTAGTTCAACAATTAACCAGCCATAACGGTTGCGCTTACTGGTTGTGTCAGTGTGATTGTGGGAAGACTACGAAAGCTACTGGTTACCATTTACGGCGCGGAGCCATACTATCGTGTGGTTGCCACCGAAAAGAAGTAACCCGTAAACGATCAACGACTCATGGGGGAAGTAATACTTCATTGTTCTCCGTCTGGACGGGGATGCTACAAAGGTGCAACGATCCTAACACTAAAAACTGGGCACGTTATGGTGGCCGTGGAATCCAAGTGTGTCAACGGTGGCGGAAAGCTTTTGAATCTTTCAAAATAGATATGGGACCTACCTATCTCAAAAGTCTGGTGTTGGATAGGATAGATAATAACGGCAATTATAAACCTGGAAACTGCCGCTGGGTGACGCCGGCAGTAAGCTCACAGAACCGACGCAGCACTAAACTGACGTTGCTTGCGGCCAAAGTGATAAAGCATTGTGAGTTTCCTGGGTTTTCATATGTTGATATAGGCAAAGCGTTTGGAGTCAAGGGGCGCGTCGTAGCACATATAAAAGGCAATAGAACATGGAAGAATGCCTAGATGAGGAATTGTTGAAAGAGGTTTACGGCGATCTATACGACGACTTGGTAAGGGTTTGGACGAGCCGTGGGATTTGTGAGGTTCTCAGAGAAATACACTGGAGCAGTGATGACCCAGAACTTAGAACCAAAGTAATAGAAGCTATGCAAATGGCCAAACGAATGGCCCGAAAACTCGCCGAATACCACGAGGAGAAGTACCCAGGGGAGACGTGGGACCGCAGCTTTTGGAAGGACAATCCATTCTACAGCAAGGTACAAGTTGAAAAGAGAAGGCAACAAGCACTAGATGAAGCCAAAACCAAAAATAATTGGACTGATGGCGGTAAAAGATGAGGCTGACTTACTACCTCTGGTGTATCCACACGTAAGGGGACTAGTTGATTATTTATACGTCTACGACGATTTTTCCCAGGACAATACCTGGGAGCTGGTAAAGACTTCTGATTACGCAATCAGAGGCGTAGATGATGTGAGTAGACTCGAAATACCTCGGCCGAACTACCACCACTTGCTTGAGAAAATTAAACAAGACTTCGAAGGCGAGGATGTGTGGGTAGTGTTGACGATGGGAGACAGGTTCTTTCTGAACAAAACTCCTCGGGAAATAGCCGAAGGCGCAGGACCATATAACGCCGTAGAGGGAGTTCAGTTAGATTTTCTAAGACATAAGTACGATCCGTGGACTGAAGAGAACGATCCTTTTCCAGACTATAGTAACATAAGGAGTATCTGCCGATGGTCAAGGGTTGACGAGCGTTGCATAGTAGCTTTTAGATTGCAACCGTATCTAACTTACATTGGAAGTAAATACCCCTGGCCGCAGAGGTTACATATTCAGTATGGAGAAGTAGAGCAACCACTATTATCAGTAGATATGCCGTTTCTGGAGCATCAAGGGCGACGGTCGCCTAAAGGACTTATGCACAGAATAGCCTCTGGACAGAGAGGAATCAGCAAGAAACACCCTGAGTATAACGCTTCTTCCTTCCAAAAGATCATGGAAACATATGATTTTTTATATAATACTAATCGAATTGTGCCTTGGATTGGACCCAAAAGCCTTGAAACCTTGGTGTGGTTGAATAATGAAGTCATGGAAAAATCCAAGAAACGCTATTTCTACTTAGGTCTTGAGGCCGCCTTAGGGTTAGTAGGACTACCCCCAAGATGAGAGTTTATTTTAGACACGACGATGTACTAGACATATCCCACCCTGACCCATTTCCTTATTATAAGAAGATAAGTGAAGTATTCAAAGAATTCGGGCGGCCCGACCAGTTCATACATATTCCGACGCTGGTAGTCGAGGATATCCAGACGTGGCCTCATGCCGTGGCCTACCTGAAGGCCCAGGTTGACGCAGGAGAGGTTTTCCCACAGCTACACGGCTACCGGCATATCCACTACGATCAACTGCCCCTAGAGGAGATTGTAGAGCATCTGTCCAAATCCAAGAAGTGGATGCAGCGGGTTTTGGGCGTGACGCCTACCGTCTGGTACACGCCTTGGGGAGCTGAAGATGAAAATATGAAACACGCAGCCGAGACCGTAGGATTGTCCTTGCAAGGAGTTTCTAGAGTCCTCAAGACCAGGGATATGCTAGCCAGGCTAAATAAGCCTAAATATTATCCTTTTGAATCTATAAATGAACAAATTGTTATGTTTCATTGGTGGGATAAGGACATTTGCAACAGGCTTCGTAATATCCTCGAAAAACTTGTAATTTTTACTGAAAATCCGGATAATTAAATAGGGAGACTTAAAACTATGTCAAATAATGAACAACGAGATTCCGCAGCGTTAAATAAGTGGCGAAACAAGCTAGCCAGAATGGAAGATGACCATGACCATGCCGTTAAGAACCTAAAGGGGTTCTTGAAGGAGGCTTTTGGTAAGGGTGTTTCCCAGACTCGGCTTAATTTAGCTAAAGAAGTAGTCAAGAGCGAACGTGAGAATCCTTCAAATGTACGAGAAAACGCTTATGGGTTCCGACGAGTCCAAGATGGCGAGATTACTGGATTTGAGGACGACAAGCCTTGGGAACGGGACATTGATTAATGACCAAAGAGCAATTAGGGGAAATGCTTGCGGTCTACAAAGATCAGGTTGCTTTTCTAAAGGTTGAGCTGGAAGAGTCTCGCAAGCGGGAAGAGAAATTTAACGAACAGGTATACCGTCTACAAGACGCCCTGATGAGTATTCGTGCGCCAGCAGCCTACCGAGACATGAAAAATGATCAAGGAATTCCTGACGCATCAGCTGAATTAACTGAAGCTAGACAGAAAGAAGCTAAGCTTTTGTCTATCCAAGCCCAGTACGCTAGGCAAATGGAAGGCGATATCTTCAAGTCCCAGGCAGATATTGAAGATTTAATGAATACTGTACTTTTGGCTGGTAATAAAGTAGGCAGCAAAAGCCTTCATGGGAACTCTGAAAGTTGATAACTAATGGCTAAAAAGAAAAATGCACTAGTAGCAGCGCAGGTAAGCGGTGGTGGTGGCAAGTTTCAATTTTTAGACGAGCTTCCCCAAGGCGATCCTGCTATTGCTGCTGCCATTACAAATTATACGTCGTATATTAACGGCAATCAACAGAGCAACCGATGGGTACGAATTTATCCTTGGCTTGAGAACATCCTATTCACAGCCGGCCGTCACTACATTGATGATATATTAATCAGCCGAATTGCCAGAGATTCCGGCGATAATCATTCAATTGTATCTGAGGCGATCAGAGATGTTCCAAGACCAGTAAACGACTTCCTTGGCCGATACATTGAAACCAATGTCGCCCTATTAACAGAAAATAGACCTCGACCTCGGGTTACCCCAAAGAGCAATAAAGCTGAAGATGAAGATGCCGCACGGCTATCTGAGTTTACTTTGGAGTACCTATGGGAAGCTCTGAACATGCCGGAGCTTCATCGAGAATTAGCCCGAATAATCTTGAACTGCGGCGTTGCATGGACTGAGATCATTTATGATCCTATGAAAGCCAGAAGGCTTACAGTCCCAGAGACACGAACCGAGCCGTTCTCGCTTCTGCCTGGCCCCGGCGGTCAGGTTCAGCTCCCGGTTCCAAAACAAGTTCCGATTATTGAAGAAGGCTATCCTAAGTACACGGAAGACGTAGAGTTTGGAGATCTTACCTGCAAAATTATCAGCCCTTTTGAAATGCACCTTCCTAACGTGCATACGTGGAATGGCGATGACATGCCTTGGGTCATGCGAGAGTGGTATGTAAACAAGTACGACTTCCAAGACAAGTTCGGCATGGGCAAGATAGCCATGAACATGAAGAAGAAGGACGGTTGGCATCTTGACCGGTTGGATACAATGGGTCAAGAAAATATTACAAACCTCCCACTTTGGTGGTGGGAGCGATTGTCAAATATGGTTGAAGGCCCTGGTCCTTCTATGTATATGGGCTCTCCTGAGCTAAAAGATGACTGGATTGTTTGTCGATGGTTCGACCGGGCACCTTGCAGCAAGTATCCACGAGGCCGAAGCATTCTTATCGCAGGGAATCAAGTAATATACGATTCACCTAAGGATCGGGGAGCTAGAGCTTACGATTCTAGATGGCCTGAAAGATGGCATCCATATACTAGGTTCCGATGGGAGCCTATGATTGGTAGTATTTACGGCCGAGCCATGGTAACGAAGCTACTAGGAAAATTGAAGCGAGTAAATTCTATCGATATGACAATGATTATGTATCGAAGAGTTTGTCCTATTGCTACCTGGATTGCGCCTAAAGGTTCTCACCCAATTGAAGATATGTGGTTTGGACAGCCTGGTGGCATCTGGGAATATGACGCTATAAGAACAAATGGAAAAGCCCCTGAGCCTGTATTCCCTCCTGAATATCCTAGATCAATGATTGAAGAGCGGACAATGCAGATTCAGGAAATGGAAGCTATGGCTGGAACAGAAGAAATCCTACGAGGTCAAAGGCCCGAAGGAGTGAATAGCGCCACAATGCTTGAGGTACTACGTAAGCAAGCCCTTGCAAGCCGGTCATCGACTTTGCAAGCGTGGGATGAATCGCTTCAAGCTGAAGGTTCATTATTGCTTCAGGAGACTATCAAGCACGTTCGAAACGATCCAAGATACGCTGAGAGGATTCGGGTATTGGCTCGTGAGAAGTCTTCTCGTTTGGCTATTCAGAAGTTTAGCGGTTCTGACCTTAGCGATAACGTTATTGTACGGGTTGATACAGCTTCAATGGCCTTGGTTTCAAAAGAAGCCCAAGAGCAAAAGGCCATGGAAATAATGCAGTATGCTCCTGGTCTTGTTAATATTCCGCCTACTCTAAGAGAAGCGTTGATGAGCAAGCTAGGATTCGAGGACGCTATGAAGCCACAGGGTCCAGATATTGAACGAGTAAAGAGAGTCCTATCGTACATCCGACAGGAGGATTACGAGTGGGTCATTCCAATTCCAGAAGATGATCCTTACATTTTCTGGGACTTTTTGGTACAGGAATTGAAGTCGGAGAGCTTCCGAGACTACAATGTTAAGCAGCAGCTTACATTGCTAGGCTTGATCGACACCTACAAGATGCAGATTGAGATGAGAGAGCAGGCCATGATGCAGCAGCAAATTATGATGGCTCAGATGACAGGCGCTCCTCCAGGCGGTGGCCAGCAAGGCGGTCAAGGCTAAATGGGCGAAGGAATGGCTAATAAGCAATGGATCAAGGAAGTTCTGATTGAGAATGCTGACAAGAACTTCGTTGAGCGTTTATTCAAGAAAGACGCCCCTATGATGGACATTGGTGAAGGTCGAGTTGTAACCCATCAAATGTCATGGGGACATACTGGAATTCCTGGAGACGAGAAAACTAAGATCATTGTTTATCCTAACGTTGTTTTGAATAAACAAACAAAAGGACTAGAATGGCTAGACGGCAGGGAGGCCATCGAACATGCCAAAAGAACTAAGGAATATATTGAGGTAGGTTCTGAAGAGGAAGCCGACATTCTGTCAAGAGAATACAAGGAAGCAGTTCCAAAATTCCTCGAAAGAGATGAGCCGGGTGGAGGAGGTCCAGGTAGTTCAAGCTTTCAATTAGCTCCTACCCAGGAACAAAAAGAACAAATAAACAAAAATAAAATTAAGCTGGGTCTGATGAGCAAACCTAAACCAAAGGCAAAGAATGGCAAGTAGTGTAAAACATGCGTTTGCGGTCCTTCGGGGAGGCCGAACCGGCGATCCCAATGCAGCTCAAGGCTTACTTGACAGCCTACCGCCACATCAGCTTGCAGCTCGATCTAGGGCAGAAGAAAGAAGCAATCGGCCTAAGCCACCGTCAAGTTATGCCAAGAAATACCGAATGGGCATGAGGGTATATTAATGATTACCCCAACGCAGAACCCATCATCGACTTTCATTTTACCGACTAGCTCCATACAAGGCACTACTCAGTACATGGGAGGTATGGGTTCAAGGGTTACTACCAGAAACATCCCTACCAATCCTAACCTGATAGCGGGTCCTGGGTCGGCAGCAGCGGCTAGAGTTAGACAGCAAATTCAAGCTAGAAATGCTCGGATGAATCAGAACAGATCGGGCTATGCAAATAACCCATGGACAATGAGCCAAACCCAACGACCTGAGTCCCCTGGAGCTAATCAGAGAACAAAGGCTTTGTCTTATTATTTTGAAGGCCAAATGGGTAGCACCACAGGAAAAGGTCTAAAGTCTACGTTTACTTTGGACCCAACACAGGCGTTAGGTGCCTCAGGAACCAGTGACATGCTCCAGAAGTTTCAAAGCACAGACTGGCAAAGGCAGGACCCCAGCATGACAAACCTTCCACCTAACTATTATTTGGGGTTTGGTAACAAAATCAAAGGTCCAAATGAACACCTCGCTAAGGAATATACACGATTGAGAGAATTTGGCACTCTAGGATCTACTAGCAGAGATACAGCAGCAGGGCAATTTAGTATGTGGCTAAAGGCAACAGCAGAAGACAGAAAGCGAAGAGCTGCCATGGAAGTTGCAGCCAAGACTCCTCAGGCCCATCATCAGCCTGTAACAGGAGGAGAGTACCAGCTTGGAAATATGCAAGGTGCTCGTCTGCGCGCGTGGGAGCGAAGACAGCTACAGAAGCAAGAAGAGCTTCAGAAGAAGAAGCTTCAGGTGGTTGGACCTGGCATAAGGGTTCAGAAGGAAGCTTCTATAACTGAAAGGGCAAGCAGTAGATAATGGGACTGTTTAGCGGCACATCTAGCTTTTCTGGCGATACCGGCTCTAGTAAACTATTGTCGGGACTTGCCGGAGGATCTGGCACCCATTTCCAGGGTGGCGGTAATCCTATGTTTGCCGGCCAGCCCAATGTCATGTTTAGACAATTTACCAGCACGGGAGGCGGTCCTCCTGGAGGCTATAGATCGGCCATCCCTACGCAGGGATCTAGGATCGTCCCGGTAATTGCAACTAGAACTGGCGGCGCTCCAGGCATGGGAGCATTCGGTGGAAGAATGGGAGCACCATCTGGATTCGCTGTACAGAATCCGACTCAAGTAGTTAGCGACGCCGGAATAACTTCATCTTATCAACAAGGACAAATGAACCCTTTTCGAACTCAATTATATGGTAGATTGGGTCCTACGTCTTCTCACACCTTGGCTCTTCACCCGGAAATGTACAGAAGCCTTACCGCTGGATCTTCTGGTATGAAGGGAGAGAATTGGACAGCTGGTCCTCAGAGCAACATAGTAGCTAAGGGTTCAAGTTTGATTGGCGCTAGGAAAGAACCTGGCTTGGGAACAGCCGAAGGACAGAGATATTACCAGACTTTGAGAAATGAAGTTACCGGTGCTAATCAAGTATTCGATCCGCTTTCAGGTAAATGGGGAAGTCGGAACATGTTTAGATGGCACTTGAATCAAGCCATGATGGGTCGAGCCATGGGTTCAGGCAAGCAACCTGCTCCATTTGAAGGCTACAGCCCGGACGAATCTTGGAAGCAGCGACTGACAGCTGGCATTTCCAAGGAGCACGTAACGGAGAAGGATGTGACTCCGACCGTGGAAGTGTACGAGGGTAAGTCCAAGATCTAAGGGGCGGATATGATTTTGTTTCTTGATGACGACCAAAACCGGGCGGCGTTGGCCTATCAACGTTTCAAGCCTGCCGACAGAGAAAATGTAATATGGTGCCAGACAGCTGAAGAAGCTATTTGCACCTTGAGAGATTATAAGGACATACTTACCTCTGTCTACTTAGATCATGACCTAGGTGGTGAGTCTTATGTTCATACCGCTAGAGAAGACTGCGGTATGGAGGTAGTTAGATACTTAGAGAAGCTTGCTAGGAAAGGCGAGCTTGGTGGATTGAAGAAAGCAAAATTTCGAGTGCATACTTGGAACATCGATTCCGGTAATGTAATGTATAAAAG
>Ga0137427_10000781_pt1 | contig 15387 bp, 4 predicted proteins | sample EasRivERMZT700_2_FD_102309 | JGI IMG/M metagenome (GOLD analysis project Ga0137427, IMG submission 102309) | Soil microbial communities from meander-bound floodplain in the East River, Colorado, USA - East River MetaG ERMZT700_2 | ecosystem: Environmental > Terrestrial > Soil > Floodplain ...
AATCGGCGCGGAAGCCGGCAGGGCCAGCCTTTCCCAGCTGCGGATCTGACGACGCCCGCCGCGATAGTCCACAAACGCGTCATCCGGGTGGCGCCTGTCGTTCAGGATGCGTTCAACGACCGCAGCAGAGTCGTCCAGCGGATCCATCGCAAGAACTTGCCCGCGACAACGGATGTTTTCTCGTCCAGCGACGGCGAGCATGCCCTGAAGACCGGTCAATAGATAGCGTTCATCGAAATTGGACTTTTCCCCGGCCGGAATGACAATTTGAATCAGAGTTTCGTCGTCAGACTTTTCTGCGAGGATTCGCTGTAACTCGGTAAACAGACCGACGGCATAGTCCTCAAATCGATGCGCGATCCCGCTTCGCCTGGATTCTATTTGCAGGCAGTCGATACCAGGAACTTGCCATCCCGATCCGCACAAAACGACGACGTGCCGCCCTATCCTGACAGGGACGTCGGCTCCCGCAGTAGTGGACTCCATCATTCGAGCGCGATAAAGAAAAGTCTCTTCCCCACTGGAAAGGCGTTTCTTCTTGTTCTCTTGCCCTTCGAATTGCCGTGAGGACAATCCATGCAAACGTATGCAGCATTGTCCACGGTCATTCACAATCTCGACGTCAAACCTTTGGATGGGTCCCGCGGCAGTCGGCCGCAGGACCGCCCACATTGTCGTCTCACAACCGCCAAATATCTCGACTTCATCAACCGCAAAGGGCAGGCCTGGCTTGATCGACAATCCGCGATTCACCTCATCGCGACTCAACAACAAGCCCGCGACACACTGAATCGCAGAGTCCATTAGAGCGGGATGCAAAACGTAATCCTTGCCGGACTCCATCAGCTTGCCTGGCAACGACAGCCTTGCCAGTACTTGACGTCTGCCGACCTGGACCTTCTCAATCCCTCGATGGCCAGGGCCGTAATCGACTCCGGCAGATTCGAATAGTGCGTAGCAGTCGGACGCAGAAAAACTCTCAGCAGTACACGCGTCCTGGATAGCGCTTAAGTTGACTATCGGAGGAAGAGCGGGTGATGACAGCAAGACCGATCCCGAACTGTGGATTTCCCTGGACGGACTGCGGACTTCAAATCGGATGCCGGAACCGCTCGCGTCAGGATAAAGATGCGTGAGAAGTTCCAAAGGTCCTTTCCCGACAAGGACCGGGCGAGACCAAACCACATTTCTCATGCGGATGAATTTTTCGTCACCGTTTCCGCTCGCCGCCACCACAGCCACCCGTGCCATTTCCAGGTAAGCCACGGCCGGAAGAACGCGACGGTTGTTTACGACGTGATCTTCCAGGAAGAACTCGGATCCCGAAAAGACCGAGCGGAACTGCGGTGCCTGTGGCGTTGAACAGTTTTCATGAATCAGGGGATGGATCCTGTTTGCAGTAGCCGTCGCCATACTCCCGGGCGACTTCCGCCACGTATCGATCCAATACTTTTCTTCGGCAAACGGATACGTAGGCAGGCTGAGGCGTCTGGGCTGGGTTCCCCGGTAGAATTGGGACCAATCCACCGTGTGTCCTCGAACCCAAAGGTCCGCGATTTCCGCAACGGACTTGTTCTGTGCATCGGTCTCCCCAACCGCGGCGGAACCCTTTCTGCGTTTTACGCTCCCGCGATAGATACCCTCCACCTGCTCGCCGCGCGACAACGTCTTCAACTTATGACGCAGTTCGTCGAGTGAATGAACGACGATGCCCAGTCGTTCGTCCATCGCATCACGTCCCATCTGCAGCGTGTAGGCCAGATCTTCCAGACGAAACTCCGATTCGGACCTGCGCCGACCTTCAAGACACTCACTGAGATTCCTGGCGATGAGCTGGAGTCTTTCCTGGGATCTTGCCGACAACACGATTGCAGAGGCTTCGCCCCGGCGGGGCTCGGTGCGAACTGTGTCCTCACGCTTCACGTATTCTTCAATCACGACGTGGGCGTTCACGCCGCCAAATCCAAACGAGCTGATGCCTGCACGCCGCGGAAGGTCGGCTCCGGACTCATCCCTAACCACAGGCCAGCGACGCGCTTCCTGCACAATATAGAAAGGTGAATCCTTGAGTTCGATGTAGGGACTGACCGTTTCGCAATGAAGACTCTTTACCAGCTGCTTATGCTGAAGCTGCAGTAAGACCTTGATGATTCCAGCCACACCGGCTGCAAGTTCCAAATGGCCGATGTTGGACTTCACGGACCCAATGCCGCATTCGCCTTGCCGGAAATCCTTGAACACGGCCTTCAACGCGTTTATTTCGACCGGATCGCCCAATCCCGTGCCCGTGCCGTGAGCCTCGATGTAACCAATGCTCCGCGGCTCGACGCCTGCCGCGGAATAGGCCGACTGGATTACCGTCGCCTGCGCGTGGGGATTCGGTGCTGTCAGAGACGTTGCGTGACCACCATGGTTTTCGGCGGATCCCAGAATTACGCCGTAGATGTGGTCGCCGGCCTGTTCGGCGTCCTTCAGACGCTTGAGAAACAGCATGCCCACGCCTTCACCTCGGGCATACCCGTTCGCTCGATCCGAAAAGGGCTTGCACCTGCCATCCTCGCAAAGCATCCCGGCCTTACTGAAACTGATGTGAAGAAGCGGAGTGACGATCGTATTGATCCCGCCAACGACAGCCATATCGCAGACATCGTTCTGGATCAGCATCCGGGCGCGATGAAGGGCTATCAACGAACTGGAGCATGCGGTTTCGATAGGTTCACTGGGCCCGTGAAAGTTGAGAAAGTAACTCATCCGGTTTGGCCCGAGAGACGGCGCCATGCCCGTGGACGTGAAACTCTCAATTGCCATGTCGCCGGCGGACACCAGGCCATGATAGCCACTCGTTCCCATGCCAACGATGATCGCCGTTCTGCTGCCCGAGAGACTCTGCGCCGAGTAACCGGCGTCCTCAATGGCCTTCCACACATACTCCATCAGCAAGCGCTGATTGGGATCCATGAGTTCCGCTTCCTTTGGCGAGATTCCAAAAAAAAGCGGGTCGAACTCATCTATACCGTCGATAAATCCGCCCCATTTCACCCTGGTCTTGTTTCTCTCTTTGCGCGGATCGCCGAAGTACTCCCTCCAATCCCAGCGGTCCCCCGGTATCTCGCTCATGCAGTCTTTGCCATGAACCAGGTTGTCCCAAAACTGATCAATGTCCGCCGCCATGGGAAACCGTCCACTCATTCCAACAATGGCGATGGGCTCACCAGCCCTTGGGGTTGGCGCGACCGGCCCAACTTCTGCACTGCTGAAGAATCGCTGCTGTTGCCGTGGCTGTGCCTCCGGCTGATCCGCTGGCTCTTCAGGCGAGGATTGGCGGTCCGCAAAAACGGCACCATACTTCTCGAGGAGAAAAGTTGAAATGGCTCGGACGGACGGGTATTCGAAAAATACAGCCGGTGTGAGATCCAGACTGTGGGCTTTGTTTAAGGTGTCGGCGAGCGCGATGAGAGAAATGGAGTCAAACCCATACTGGGTCAGGTCATCACTCAAATCAATGCTGGTGGGATCCACCTTGGATATGCGGGCGACCGTAGCTATCAACATATTCTGGATTTCATCCAGAATCCCGGGAGGCTCTGCCTTATCGATTGGCGCATGCGTCTTTTCAGATCGAGTGGTTTGCAACCTCGGAGAGGTACCGTCATTCAACAAGATGAAAGACATCCCCTTGAGCCGGACGCAAATACTGCCGCTATCGTCACAAATGTCGATATCGCACGTTCGGATACTACTGTCGGCCGAATTCTTGATTGGACCAGGCCGGACGGCCGCCCACATGGTGTCCGTGCAGGGACGCAATAGCTCTATCTCATCGGCGTAATACGGCAGCGCAGGTCTGGCCTCAACACCCGGTGTGTCCTGGGTCAAGTCGAGCACCAGCGCCATTGAAGCCTGCAATGCCGCATCCATGACACCCGGATGAAAAACATACTCACTTAATGACATTGCTCTTTGAGCCGGTAAGCGAATAGCCGCGACGACCTGGCCCGGTCCTTTATATACGCGGTCGAGAGCCTTGAAATTCGGACCGTACTTGAAACCGAGTCGCTCAGAGGCCTCGTAAGACTCTTGCGCACTCACGCTGTGCGTCTGGCATTCCGCCCGTAATGCTTCAAGATCGATCCGGGGCGATTCGGAAAGTTCTTCGCGACTAGCCACACCCTGAAAATGGATCGTTCGCTCCGAATCCTTGCCCGCGCTGAAAACCTTGAACGCGACGGACCCGTTCGGCTCAGGCGAGAGACCGATTTCAATCGTTCGCGATTCTCCATCAACAGCGAATGGCGCCGTCCAGGCCATCTTTTGAAGTCGGACATGATCCCATGCCGCAGCATCCCGCGTGGCATGCTGGATCGAGGCCCGGACCATCTCGAGATAGACCACACCTGGAAGGATTCGACTGCCTCGCAAGACATGCTCGGCAAGAAAACACTCGGCACCGGAAAAGGTCGACAGATACCTTTGTTCTCGCAGAGTTGAGATGTTGTGGTGCACCAGAGGATGGATCGCGTTAGCGGAAGGCGACACTCCGACGGATCGCGTAGACACCTGATGATTCGCTACCCAGCATCGTTGCTTCGCGAATGGATAGGCCGGCAAACTAATTCGTCGGGGTTTACTGGGTCTGGAGAGTCTTTCCCAATCCACCGGCAAACCTTTAACCCACAACTCCGACAGTTCCCGTACTTTTGCTCGCTGAAGCCATCGATCGACGGCTTCATTTAGTTCGCCGTCACCCTTAAACATCGAGAGAACCGGATCATGGCGATCGACCCTGCCCCTGGAAATCATTTCAGCGCCGGCATTGCCGGCAAGCACCTCGGCCAGTTTGTCCTCTAGATCGGTCAAGGAGTCGACCAGCAGCGCAAGCCGCTCATCCATCGCGTCGCGGCCGACCTGGAGTGTGTATGCGATGTCTTCAAGCCGGAGGTTGCCATTGTTCGCTTTGTGATCGCGAAGGTAGTCGTGGAGTTGCTGCGCTCTCTGTTGAAGGCGCTCCGCATTTTTCGCCGACAAAAGGATCGGCACTTCACCGGCAGCCGAGGGTTCGGACCGTCGATCGACGTATTCCTCCAGGACAACGTGGGCGTTCACGCCTCCGAAACCGAACGAACTGACTCCAGCGCGGCGCGGCAAAGGATTCCCGTCGGCATCCCGCAGGGCGGACCACTCGGCTGTCTCCTTCACGATGTAAAAGGGACCACTGTCGATCTGAATGTAAGGATTCACGCTCTCGCAGTTGAGGCTTTTCGCAAGCGTCTTGTGCTTCATTTGCAACAAGACCTTGATCACTCCAGAGACCCCGGCGGCAAGTTCCAGATGACCGATGTTCGTTTTTACGGATCCGACCCCGCAATATCCGTCAGGAACAGTCCCGTCATCTGGTCTTGGATCCACTTCGCTGAATGCGATCTTGAGACCATTGATTTCGATCGGATCGCCCAGGCCAGTGCCGGTACCGTGGGCCTCAACGTAACCGATCGACCTGGGATCGATGCCCGCACTCTTGTGCGCAGCCATCACAACGTCCGCCTGCGCCTTCGGATTCGGAGCGGTCAACGAATTGGTTCGCCCCCCATGATTCTCGGCGGATCCGAGGATCACACCGTAGATGTTATCGCCGGCCTGCTCCGCGTCTCTGAGCTTCTTCAGGAAGAGCATGCCCACGCCTTCGCCGCGAACGTAGCCATTCGCGCGATCGGAAAAGGTCTTACAGCGACCGTCTTCACAGAGCATTCCAGCTTTGCTGAAGCTGATATGGAGATCGGGCGTCAACATGGTGCTGACACCGCCCGCAATCGCCATATCGCAATTGCCCGAGCGAATCGCATGGACGGCCTGATGGATCGCTACGAGTGATGAAGAACAAGCCGTTTCGATGGGCTCGCTCGGACCGTGAAAATTGAGGTAGTAACTCATCCGGTTGGGGCCCACGGACGGCACCATTCCGGTTGAGGTATACGCTTCAATAGGAACACCGGCCCCGGCGATTATGGAGCTGTATCCGCTCGCGCCGGTTCCCACGAAAATACCGGTGTTCGTGCCCGAGAGTCGCTCTGCGGCATAACCTGCATCTTCGATGACGTTCCATACGAACATCATCAGCAGACGTTGCTGAGGGTCCATCAACTCCGCTTCTTTTGGAGAAATGCCGAAGAACAACGGATCGAATTCGTCAACACCCGCGATGAATCCTCCCCACTTGATGTTGGTCTTGTTCTCGTCGGTTCTTGGATCTCCGTAGATCGCCTTCCAATCCCACCGTTCTGCGGGAACCTCGGCGATACAGTCTCGACCCATCGCCAGGTTCTTCCAGAACTCGTGTACATCTTCCGCCATCGGAAAGCGCCCGCTGATGCCGACGATTGCGATCGGCTCGGAAGCCGGGCCATCTGAACTTGCCCCGGGCGGCAGCGGAGTCGAAAAACGCGTTTCCGACTCAGCCACTTGCAGCACGTCTTGCCGTACGTCCGTCGGGACAATCGCAAAGAGTTTCGAGAAGTACTGTTCGTGTGCTTTGCCGAGATGCGCGGCAAATTGACGAATCGTCGAATGCTCGAAGAACAACGTGGGATCGAGTTCGAGATCGTGAGTCCTGTTGAGTTCGTTGGCAAGCGCGGTGAGCGACACGGAGTCGAAACCGATCGAATTGAACTCGATATCGCGATCCAATGGTTTGTCGGCAGTTCTCAAAAACTTCTGTATGGCGGCCACGAGCATTGCCTCAATCCTTTCAGGCAACCTGTGACTTGTGACTTTACGGGCAGCGGACGACACTTCAGGCGGGGCTTCGAGTCGTGGCTCATCTGGAATCCTCGCCTGTGGCTGATCACAATCGAGGGACCTCGTCGCAAACCCTTTCATGCGGACACAAATCCTGCCGGCATCGTCACACAAATCGATGTCTACTTTTCGGACCCTCGACGTGGCACTCGATCCCGCGGTGTCGCGAATCACTGCCCACGCTTTCTGCGGACACCGCCCGAACACCACGAGGTCCTGCAACGCAAAAGGCAGTGTTGCTTCTTTAGGTCCCGTGGTCAGACCGATTGATGCCTGAAAGGCAGCATCCATGACGCTGGGATGCAAAACATATTGGTCCTGAGTCGCCATGACGGAATCGGGAAGGACGATCCTCGCAACGACTTGTCCCGTCTTGCCGTAGATGACATCCAATCCCTGGAATGCCGGTCCATGATCGATACCAACAGACTTGAATGCTCCATAGCATTCGTCCCGGCCGATTGTGAACTCATGGCACTCTCGTCGGCATTGGTCGATGTCCAGTGCAGGAACTGTCTCGACGGACACCAGACCAGCACTTCCCTGACAGTGGACAGTGGACTCCTCGCTGTAGATCTCAAAGTCGACTCTGCGGCCACCGCCCGGCTTCAACCGGATATGGATTGCCCTTGGAGATTCGTCCACGATAATCGGCCGCGTCCAAACGACGTTCTTGAGGCGAACTCCCGGCGTTCCACTGGTACTGCGCATCGCCCTGGCGATAGCGGCCCGCGCCATTTCGAGGTAGGCCACTCCCGGCAGGACGCGCTGGCCTCTGACGATGTGCTCCGCCAGAAAGAATTCATCACCAGTGAACAGCGAACTGTACTTCTGCTCGGACAGATCCGACGTGTTCTGGTGCAGTAGCGGCGTTACTTGAGATGCGCCGTGGTATTCGAATCGATCAACACCATCCGGCTGCAACGGTTTGACCCAAAACTCCTTCATGGCGAACGGATATTGAGGAAGCGATTGCTTCATGCAACTTCTTCCGGCGTAGTAGTGGCGAATAGGCTCTTCAACGCCGAGGGCCCACAACTCAAACAAAATCGCTTTGTCCGCTTCCGCGTGTAGTTTTGCGAGAAACCCGGAAAGCTGCGGGTGTTTATAGAAAAACTCCGTCGAGTCATTCTGGGCGCGGGTATCCCGTTTCAAGTGATACCCCTTGGTGCCACTGGATTCGCGGTACCTCTCCAGCTTTTCGAGAAGCTCCTCCGGGCTCTTGTAACGAAACACGAGACGAGATGGAAAGGACTTCCGAGATGAAATAAGCAGCGCTTCCAAATCCCCTGGCGGGATCGAGGGCCCTGAAGCGAGGTAGGTTGAAAGCAAGTCGGCTTGTTTCTGCAATTGCTCCGGATGGAATGCGGATAATGCCAGGAAATAGGTCGCAGCAGTCGCGGAACCAGCGGGTGCTTCCAAAGCTTCGACGTGGGGACGAACGAATTCCTCCAGGAGCAGGTGGACATTCACGCCACCGGCGCCAAAATTGTTGATCGCGGCTCTACGCGGAAGCGGCAGACCGCGCTCATCGGCAAGGGGGGCCCAGGCTTCCGTCTCACCATTGATATAGAAGCGCGAATCTTTCAGAGCTATCCGGTCGCTGCATCCCGAAAAATCCTTGATCCCGAGTTTCTTTGCGTGTTTGAACGAATAAAGAACCCGCACCAGGGACATCAAGCCGGAAACGCTGTTCGCGTGGCCGATGTTTGGCTTGATTGTGCTGATCTTGCACGGACTGGGCGTAGCGACGGGAAAAAGATCTCGGAGTTTCCTGTCGGCGATTTTGAAAGCCTGGACTTCTTCGGCGTCTGCCAGGACCGACGAAGCGCCGTGTGCTTCGATGTACGTGACAGTCGAGGGAGCGAGCTGGGCGTCGACGTACGCACCGACGATAGCCTCCGACTGGGCTTCTGCGGAAGGCATCGTTAACGTGCCGACTCCGCCTGCGTGATTCACATGAGAACCACGCAGGACTATATGAATATTGTCATTGTCGCGGATCGCATCGGTCAGCCGTTTCAGAACGACGGTGACGACTCCCTCCGCCGGCAAAAACCCGTTCGCATTATTCTGAAACGGATAGCACGTGTGCGCATCACCCAGGATTCCCAGGGACTCCTGCCCGAGATAGGCCAACAATACCTGGTCGCCAAAGAGCAGATTGGCAGCCCCGACAATGGCGCAGTCTGTTTCAGCTCTCCGCAAGGCCTGCATCGCTTGATGCACGGCGACCAGGCTGCCTGAGCAAGCGGTATCGATAAAAATGCTCTTGCCCCGGAATCCGAAAGAGTGGGAAATCCGGTTCGGAAGCGACCATGAGGACGGGCCGGTTGGCGAATATGGCGTAATCTCGGCTTCGCGAACGAACGCCGTATACGGACTACCCTCCGAGGCGATGTAGACATCCGTTCTGGACCCGAACAGAGCCTCAGGCGGATAGCAGGCGTCTTCCAACGAATGCCATACCGACATCAGAAGCAGGCGTTGGCGCGGGTCGAGATACTCGGCCTCCAGTGGTGTGATCTTGAAAACGTCCGGATCGAACTGGGAAATGTTGTCGAGGAACGCACCATACCGGTCGCTAACGACAGCTGCAGGAAAATGATTCGCAGGCGGCTTGATGAAGAGTGACTCTTGCCGATCGAGCCGGAGACAGAAGTCTTCGAGCGAACTCGAACCCGGAAAAAAACCTGCGATACCGATAACAGCAATCGGCTCGCTCTGCGGCGCTCGGCCGCCATTCCTACCGTCAGTCGCGTCGAAATGCCCAGTGTCGTAACGATCGCCGAGATTATCTCCCGTCATTTCTTGAGCATGTCTCGTTTAAACACCCGGGCTTTACCGCCTTCCTTTTCACGCACGGCCACCAGGCTGCCAAAATTGAACTTCTTCAATACATACATGCTGATGAGATCGTCTTCGGTAACATCCTGTCCAAGACGGTACGGTTTGTCGTCAAAGTCCTTCCAGGACTCCTCCTGGCCGTACTGAAACCAGAGCGGACTCAGGTTGCGATAGGCGATCTCTTCACCATGAACAAACCGTCTCTCCACATCCGCAGATCCTTCGTCGTCGCCAAGGATGAAATATTGCTTCGCATCCGGGAGGACAATGACGTTGAACTCTCCAACATTAACCAGGTACTCTTTCATTTCGCCCCAGCCTCTTTCCTCAAGACATCCTTGGTGGTCGAATACGCCGAGAAGTAATTCGTATCGTCGATCTTCTTGTTCTTGCTACCGAGGTTCTTGAATATGTCGAACTTGAACTTGATGAATTCGGGATCGGAATTCAGGATATTGTCGTAAACCGGCAACAGCGTCGGCGCGGAACTGCCTTTCGTCATGCTTTCCAGATCCACTTCGGTCATTCGCATATTGGCCATGATCTGCACGGGCGAGATGTTGATCACCGAGTGCGGCCAGAACTTGTTGAAGAAAATGACGTCGCCCGGCTCGATATCGACGTAGAACTTTGGCGCATAGGCGTACAAAGGGTTTTGCGAACGATACGAATCCAATTCGCGACGAATTTCAGTTTGGGTTCCAAGTCCGTTGGATCCGTTGAAAAACGGTTTCAGAACGTAAGTGAGCCTCGGATCGATGAAGTACCAGCGTTTGACGCCGTTGATCATCAGCGCACACGATATGGCATTACCCAAATGCCAATCGGTTCCCCATGTTTTCAGGCTTCCGACGAAGAGCTGGTTAAACGTATTTATCGAATGACCTTTGAATATTTCGAGTACTTTCTCGGAGCCCATCTCGTCCGCCAGGTGCGGATAGTCGGAAAAGATTTCGGCGGAGTTGTTGATGTAATAACTCGTGGGGGTAGTCTCATCGAGCTGCGATCGCAGGACCTCGGCCAGCTTCAGCTTGTCGAAGTGTTGCCTGGATGCGGAAGTCGCCGTGCCGTACTCCCATGCCACGATCTCGAGATCACCATAACTTTTCATGAGGTGCTCATGCGTCCAGGTCTTCACAGCGATGGTGTCCTTGATCAAGCCTTTGGCCACGATCGGCGGGTTTTCCGGATCGTTGAGCAGTTTTTGAAACTCCCCTGGGCTCACATCTGAGAGATCGTATTCATTAAGCTTAATGAAGGTTTTCTTGAGATTTGTCGAGGTCAGGTCGGGACAATGCGCTTTCAACTCACTGAATTTCTTTTCATGCAATGACGATTCGTAAGCCGACATGAAATCCGGCGACTTCAACTTATGGCGCAAATGCATCATGAAGTGAAAATTCACCTGCTCCTCAGGTGAAAGCAGGAAATACTTCGTCGTCTGAAGAATCCGTTCTTGATCTTTGTCACAATGCAGCGGCTTAAACATAGCTCTTCCTCTAGAATTCATTGGAGTCTCGTAACTGTTATGGGAGAGGGGCCCGCCCTGGACGGGCGCCTGGACTTAACGAATAAGCATCCTTTTTTCAAAGAGACTCGGATGCCTGTTGTTTCAAGGTCCAACGGAGAGATGACGTCCATCCACAATTTCCAGGGTAGCGTGCACTTTTACCACAAGTATGTCTTTCTCAGCACCACTTTCGAATGCCCATGTTACGCCGCCGATTGAACCAGTCTGAGGAGGAGTTCCCGCGTCAATAGCTAGCTCCGCGGCAGGAACTTAATCACCGAAAACATCGCTCCGGTCGGATCCTGCAGCACCGCAAACCGGCCCACATTGGGAATGTCCGTTGGCGGCATGCACGATGTGGCGGCATTGCCGACGGCCTTCTTAACGAAGCCGTCGCAATCGTCGACGCCGAAGTACGGCATCCAGTTTGGAGGGACAGGGCCCATGTCGGGTGTGATCTTCAACATTCCTCCAACCGGCGTATCGCCGACTTTGAGAACGGTGTACTTCATCGGTCCCATTTCCATGATCTCGGATTTGTAACCCAACAGCTTCGTATAGAAGTCTCGGGCCTTGTCGGCGTCGGTTGTCATCAATTCAGTCCAGACCAAGCTGGACGCCTGATCTTTCACGCCCACGCCCTTCATGGTTTTTGCCTGCCAAACAGCAAACGCTGCCCCGTGGGGATCCTGAGCAACACCCATGCGTCCCAGATCGAAAACATCGAACGGTCCCATCAGGACCTTGCCGCCAAGAGACGTCACCTTCGCTAACGTCTCGTCCGCGCTGTTCACGGCAATATATGAAAGCCAATGGGACGGAATTCCCTGGGATTGCTGATGCGGATCCATCTGATGGGCAGCTGCTACGGGCTGGTCATTCAAATTGAAGATCGTGTAGACGCCTTGTGGACCCATGTCCTGATCCACTATCGTCCAGCCGAATGAGCTGGAATAAAACTTCTTCGCGCCGGCCGGATCCTTCGTGCTTAGTTCCGGCCAACAGAACGTTCCCTGCGGATGACTGCTTTCGCTCATGGTTTCTCCTCTTGATGAAGTGACCCGAAACTATATCGCAGGTTCGGCGGACACCGGCATATTGTCTATTGGTAAACCCTTTGCGAGTCTACGTTTTGGCCTTTTCACTACGGTCCAATGATTGTAGACTTCTGCGCCAGCAGCGAAGACGTTGCGGTGCCGCACAAATCACTAGGTTTCGGAGTTTTTAATTCGTAGACTGTCGGCACTGGTACCCCCAAGGTAACTGTTAGGGATCTTCGCGACGATGGTTGCGATGATGTGGTGGAGGACAATAAATGGATAGGCTAGTCAGGAAACTATTTTCAATTACAGTCGCGTTGACCGTGGTTCTTGCGCTTGGGTGCATCGCATACGGTCAGGGTTTGACTGCAGTAACCGGAAGAGTGACGGACGCAACAGGCGCCGTGATTCCCGGCGTCGAAATCACTATTACAAATACGGCCACTGGCGCTTCACGAACGGTCATCAGCAATGAGGTAGGGATCTATTCAGCGACCCAGATGGCGCCCGGCACATACAACATCAAAGCCGAACTGAGCGGCTTCAAACCGAGGCTTAACAACAGCGTTCCGTTGCCCGTTGAGGTCACGGTGACGTTAAACATGGTTCTCGAAGTCGGCGCATTGTCCGACGTCGTTGAAGTAACCGCGTCCGCAGAGGTGGTGAACACCGAGAACGCGCAACTGGGAACCGGTTTCGCACAGAGGCAGATTCTGGACCTGCCGTTGAACGCGAGAAACATCGTTGGTCTTCTCAGTTTGCAGACGGGAGTGACTCTCGATACCGGCAGCGATACGACTTCCGGTTATGTGAACGGCGCGCGAAACGATCAACAGAACATCGTTCTCGATGGCGTGGATATCAATCGGCAGTTTGCCGGATCGGCGTTTCGAGGCGCACTTCCGACCACGCTGGATTCCGTTCAGGAATTCATCGTTCAGACTTCCGGCACGGGGGCCGGGGCCGCGCGATCGTCAGGCGGTCAGGTTCAGCTCGTGACGAAGAGCGGCAGCAACCAGTTTCACGGTTCGTTGTACGAGTCGTATCGAAGCAAGGTCACGACAGCGACGCCTTATTTTTCCAAGGACTACGCCTGTACAGTGGAAAAGCCGTGTAAGCCTGGCCTGATCCGGAACATTCCGGGCGGCTCGATCGGCGGTCCGATTCTCAAAAACCGTTTGTTCTTCTTCGGCGCTTACGAACGCCGCACCGACCGCAGCCAATCGGCAGTGACTCGCAACATTCCTACTCCGACACTGTTGCAGGGAATTGTTCGATATCAGAGAACGCCGGCAGCGGCTGCGGCCAACGGGCAAGCCTACGGAATCATGACGCAGGGTTGCGGCGGCCAGTTCGAAGCGATCACCAACATCCCTTGCGACGGGATCAATCCCGCCGTGCAGGCGTTTTATCAACAAAAGTACGCGAAGTATCTGACGGATCCGACAATGGGCACGATTGCCTGTCCCGCCGATTGCTCGAACTTCCAACAACTCAGATTCAACGCGCCGAATATCTCCAACCAGAACATCTATATTGCGCGATTTGATTACACAATCAACTCCAGAAACACCGTGTACGTTCGCGGCACATTGAACAATCAGGCCGATCTTCAGTCGCCTAGCTTTCCGGACATCAATGATGCGTTGACGGACTACGACAACAGCAAGGGCTTTGCGGCGAGCTGGAACAGCGTCCTCAGCCCCACAATGAACAACGTTTTTACGGTGGGACTGACACGCGAGGGCACAAGCCAGACGGGTGCTGCCGCAACGTCCTGGGGTCTCGGACCAAGTTCGCTCTTCCAAACGCGCGGAGCGAGCTGGCGCGCGATCAACACCTGGAATTTCGTGGACAACCTCAGCATTGTCAAGGGTGCGCACACCTGGCAGATGGGCGCGAACTTCAATTTCATGTTCAATGATCTGAAGTCATTCAACGAAGCGACTCCCGGCAGCTTCGGCGCCGCGACCAACGAATACGCCGGCGACACTACTGGAAACACGCTCGTTGCCCGAGCTGTTAGCGCGGCCGAATTCGCAGCGGTTTCGAACAAACAGTCGTATCTGACTGCGATATCCCAAACCACCGGAACATTCAACAAGTTGACCGGCGTCGGCATCCAGTTCGATACGAAGGGCAATCTCCTGCCTGTAGGATCGCCCTTCATCCGAAGCATCCGAATGAATCAAATGGATCTGTACATCCAGGACAACTGGAAGTTCAAGCCGAACCTGTCTTTCAATCTGGGCCTCAACTGGAACTTCTCCACGCCGCCATGGGAGAAGAATGGCGTGCAGGTGAATTGGGCCCGGAATATGAAAGACGTATACAACGTTCAGCGAGGTACGACCAAGACCTGGGATGAACTGCCTCTACTCACAACCCAACCCGCGGGCAGAGCCAATGGTCTGCCGGATTATTACGCTCCGGCACTGGCCAACTTTGGGCCGCGCCTGAGTTTTGCGTATAGCCCGAAGTGGGAAGGTCCCCTCGGCGTCCTGGCCAGCAAAGGAGGCGACCTGGTGGTGCGCGGCGGCTATTCCTTGTCGTTCGACAACACCGGCCGGCGTTTGGGCTCCGATGCAGCATCCAACAGCAGTATCGGCCTTCTGACCTCATACGCGATGCCAATCCAATTGTTTACATTGGACGGCGTTGGACAACCCAGAGCTCCACGCGTTACCGGAAGCGGCGGCGACATCAACCTGCCGCATAATGCGATGTATGCCGTATATCCGATTTCCGCTGCCCAGAATTTCGTTCCACAGCCCTCGGCGGGCGGATGGGGCGGACCACGTGGGTTGCCGGCAATCGATAGCACGCTTCGTCCACCGACGAATCACCTCGTGAACTTCACTCTTTCGAAAGAATTGCCGGGCGGAATCGTGCTCGAAGGTTCTTTCGTCGGCCGTTACGCGCGAGGACTCTTGAACGTTCTCGATCTCGCAAACCCGGTCAATGTCATCGATTCAAAGAGCGGCATCGACTACTACACCGCTCAAAAGATGATGTTCGAGATGTATGAAAACAAGGGTTTCGGAGCCCAGCTTGGAAACATTACGACCGGCAACGTGCTCCAGGCCCTGGCCGGCATGCAGCCGATCCCCTGGTTCGAAAACATCTACGGTGACTACAGAAACTGGGCGTCTCTGTCCACCAACGGTACTCTGGGCTTCCCCGGAGTTCAGTTCGCCA
>Ga0137427_10000784_pt1 | contig 15342 bp, 9 predicted proteins | sample EasRivERMZT700_2_FD_102309 | JGI IMG/M metagenome (GOLD analysis project Ga0137427, IMG submission 102309) | Soil microbial communities from meander-bound floodplain in the East River, Colorado, USA - East River MetaG ERMZT700_2 | ecosystem: Environmental > Terrestrial > Soil > Floodplain ...
GCTGTACCCATACGTGCGCCGCGAGCGCGTCGGTCACGCGGCGATTGCTCCGCGCGACGTTGGCCTCGAAGACGAATCGTCGGTGCAGCCCGACGTGCTGGTCGTTCCGCTCGATGAAATGCAGCGCTATCGGGGGAGCAAACCGGTCGAACGGCTGCTGCTCGCGGCCGAGGTTCTCTCTCGGGGCAGCGTTCGCGGCGATCGCGTGGACAAGCGGACGCTGTATCAGCGCAACAACGTGTCGGAATACTGGATCGTCGACGTTGAGGCTCGGCTCATCGAACGGTGGCGGCCGCGCGAGCTTCGCCCCGAGATCGTCGTCGATCGCATCGAGTGGTTGCCCGCCGGCGCCGCTGAGCCGTTCATTCTCGAACTGCCGCAGTACTTTGCCGAAGTGCGCGGCGAGTGACCGAGGATCCCGCGTTGCCATGCGCCGGGGACAGTTGCGCATCGCGTGGGGAACGTAGCAATGTGCATACGGACGGCGTCGCGACAGCCCCCCATTCCGGTACCGCACCGATGAACAAACGCGAGTTCCTCCGCACCGCCGGCGGCGCCGGCTTGGGCCTTCTCCTCAGCCCCCGGCTCGCCGCGCTGTACGCCGAGACGCCCGTGGAACGCCTCGCCGAAGACGAAGCCTTCTGGGTGGCGATCCGCGGCAAGTACCGCCTCAAGCCCGACTACATCAACCTCGAGAGCGGCTACTACAGCATCCAGGCCCAGCCGGTGCTCGAGGCCTACATCACGAAGGTTCGCGAGATCAACTACCAAGGGTCGTATTACCTGCGCACCACGCAGGTCCCCGACAAGGCCGCCGCCCGCGACAAACTGGCCGTCATGGCCGGTTGCTCCCCGGCGGAGCTTTGCATCACGCGCAACACAACGGAGTCGCTGGATACCGTCATCACCGGCTACGATTGGAAAGCAGGCGACGAAGCCGTGATGTCCGAGCAGGACTACGGCCACATGCTCGCGCAGTTCCGGCTCATGGCTCGCCGGTTCGGGATGGTGAACAAGCTCGTCTCGCTCCCGATCGATCCCCGGTCCGACGACGAGATCGTCCAGCTCTACGCCAACGCCATCACGCCGCGCACCCGGCTCATGATGGTCCCGCACATGGTCAACATCACGGGACACATCCTTCCGGTGCGCAAGATCGCCGACATGGCGCACGCCAAGGGTGTGGACGTGATGGTCGACGGCGCGCACGCGTTTGCCCACATCGACTACAAGATTCCCGACCTCGGCTGCGACTACTACGGTGCCAGCCTCCACAAGTGGCTCGGCTGCCCGCTGGGCACCGGCATCCTTTACGTGCGTCGCGAAAAAATCCCGACGCTGTGGGCGATTTACGGAGACAACCGGCCGCTCGAGGACGCCGACATCATGAAGCTGAACCACACCGGGACGCATCCGGTGCACACGGACCTCACCATCGCCAACGCGATTGCGTTCCACAACGCGATAGGGACGCAGCGCAAGGAGGCGCGGCTCCGGTATCTGCAGAACTATTGGACGAACAAGGTGCGCGGGATGCCGAACGTAGTGCTGTACACGCCCACGGACCCGGCGCGTTCGTGCGCGATCGCGAACGTCGGCATCAAGGGAATGGCCCCGGGGGACCTCGCCAAGTCGCTGCTCGACAACGACAAGATCTGGACGAACGGCGTCGACAACGCGGGCGTGCACGGGGTGCGCGTGACGCCGCACGTGTTCATTCAGCCGAAAGAGCTCGACAAATTGGTCGCGGCCATCTCGCGGCATGCGAAGCGCGCCCACGTCGGCCAATAGATGCGCGCGATGGCGTCGGATTAGCTAGGGCCCGGGATGTTTGTCGAGCCAGGTGATGGCACTGGCGATCGGGTCCTTCTGCTCGTGGAATCGCCGGCGAACGATGGCTCCCAGGCTCTCCACGGCGTTCCATCGTGTGTCGAAGTTCGCCGAGGTATCCCGAATGATCCCGGCCAACACCGGGACGGCCTTGCGGCTCTTCAACTGGCCGAGGGTGCCGATCATGGTGCTTTTGGCCGTTTCATCCGACTCGGACTCGAGGCTCTCCAACAGTCTGTCGACAACACCCTCATCTTTGCCCAGCTCCGCGAGAATTCCGGCGCCGTCTTCGCGTGCCTCCGGCTCGGAGCGACTCAAGAGTCCGATCGCATACTGCGTCGCTTCTGATCCCTTGGCGATGAGGCCCCACATCGCGTGGACGCGCCGCGTGAATGAAAGGTCGACCTCGTACCCTTTCCCCTGTTTCCGACCCTCGATGGTGTCGAGGTGTTGTTCGTACATCTGGATGTAGTACGCGAGCGAATCCGTGTAGTAACTGAGGTCCGGACGTCCACGCACGTCCCGTGGATACTTGTCTTCCTTGATTGTCATGGCTCCGAGCTCGCGGCCGCGCGGAATCCTTCCACCATCAACGCCGCGCCGGCGACGAGCATGCCCATGGGGAGCAGAGCCAACATATCTGGCTTCGACAGCGACGGCGGAACGGACGGGTAGTTGGACGCGAGCACGATCGGAATTCCGAGCAACACAATAGCCGCCACGCCGCCGACCACGATCGCACGCCACCCCGGTTCGCGACCTCCACGTTTGGCGAGCGACCAGGCCACCACCATCCCCAGAGCAGCCAGCGAGCACGCCGGCGGCGCCATCACCACCGCCGCGACGATCAGCGCGAGCCCGATCGCGAGCATGATCCAGCCAGTCAGCGCGCCGCCTACAGGCGTCGGGTAGCCGTCCAGCTCGCGTTGCAGCCGCTCGCCCCGCGCCTGCATCCGACGTTTGACAAACTCCGCACCGGGACTGATCGACCCCGCGGCAATCATGAGAGCCGTGCGCCACGTCGGTCGCCAGACTCCTGGTACTCGAGACGCCTCGATGAGCCCCGCGCGATGCTGGATGCCGTGCGATTTAACGAGCTGCTCGTGGTACACGTCCGTCAGCGTCGCCACGTCCGCCAACGGGACGCGCGCTCGTTCCGTCAGGCCAGTGTCGCGCTCGTACTTGGCGACGAGCTTGAGGAAGTAGTCGAATAGCCGCGGCACGTCGCGCACCCCCGGCATCTGCCGGACCAACCCCGGGACCAGCTCGATCCCCGGCATGACGCCGCCGACGTTGGAGAGTTCGGCCGACGTGCCGTTGTCGTAGCGAATCTCGAACTCGACATCGGTGGAATGCACCGCGGCCGGACCCTTGCCTGGCTTCAGTATGACCCGCGAGAGAGCACGAGCGGCGGTCGCGCTCTGCCGGTACAGCGCGAGATAGGCGGCCGAGGTTGAAGCGGCCGGTTGGTGAATCACGCCGCGTGGCTCAAAACCGATCGATACCAGCGCATCGTGATGGGCGCGCAACGTCGCGCGAACGGTCTCGGGAATCGACGCGTCGTCCGGTGCCACCGCCTGAACGGGCGGCTTCTCCGCGATGCGCAGCGTCGCGCGAACGATGATCGGCAGCGCGATCGCGCCAACCATGTAGATCGCAGCCAGAAACAGGAGCAGGAGGACCGCCGCGCCGAAACCGAACTTCACGACCAGCGCGACAGCGATCGCGGCGACGGCTATTTGCGCGAGCCGCACGTCAATGTGTTGTGATCAGATGCGCCTCACCATGACTGTGCCGTCGAGGGACAGCTGGAGGTTACGAGGATACCCTCAAATACGGAATCGGGGCGAGCCGTGATCCGCCGTTCGTTGCCCGTGTTGTGTTCTCCAACCCGTTTTTCGTACCGGTTGTCGGTCAACCGACAACGCGCACGGATCACGGGTAGGAGAACTCACAACCGAAAACGAACGACCGAGGACGGAATCAGGATTATACGGGAGCCTTGAGGGGAAGCCACAGCGAAAACCGACTCCCGGTGCCCTCTTTGCTTTCGACCGTCAGCATCCCGCCCAACGCATGCGCGACACGCTGGCTGATCGCAAGCCCAACGCCGGCTCCCCTCGTGTTTTCGGGGTCCAGTCGCGTGAACTCCTGGAACACCATCCCCATCTTGTCAGCCGGGATGCCGCGTCCCGTATCGGATACCTCGACGACCACCCAATCACCGGGCGCCGGCGCCTTCGCCCCGTCGCGCCCGACGCGCACACCGATGCTCCCTTTCTCCGGGGTGTACTTGATCGCGTTGGACAGCAGGTTGCTGATGATCTGGCGGATTCTGACCGGATCGGATTCGATCGCCGGCAGGTCGTGTGACAACTGCATCGTCAGCTCCAGGCCCTTCGCCTCGGCCTGCGCGTGGTAGTCCCCAGCCGCTTCGTCGATGACCTTTCGCAAATCGATCGTGATGCGTCGCAGCTCGAGCTCTCCCGCTTCGGCTTGGGCCAGCTCGAGTGCGCGACCGATCAACTCGAGGGCTCGCCGAATAGAGGTTCGGGCGCGGACGATGCCGTCCCGCTGCTTGTTCGCGAGCTCGCCCATCACCCCATCCTCGAGCAGAGCCAGAAACCCGTCGGCCGCGCCGAGTGGGTTTTTCACGTCGTGACTGAATCCACGCACGAGCCGTGCGCGGCTGTCGGTAACGCGTTCCAGCTCCTCGCGCCGCCGATCCGCCGCTGCTTTTGCTTCCTCGCTCGCTTTCCGCGCCGTGCGCTCCTGCTCCGCCAGCTGCTCTCGCGCCAGCTCGGCGAGGTGGCGGTCGGTGATGTCCTCCGTGACGCCGGCCGTGCGATAGATGTTGCCCCGCTCGTCCCGCACCGGGAAGCCGCGCGTCCACACCCATCGGGTTTCTCCACTCGGGCGCACGACGCGGTACTCGAGGTCGAATTCGGATTGCGATTCCAGCACCTCGGCCACACGCGCGCGATCGTCCGCGTGCACGCCGTCGAGCCATGACATCAGATCGCGATAGAGGCTCTCCCGCGAACGCCCCCAGATCTCCTCATAGGCGGTGTTGGCATAGAGCACCTGCCTGGTCGCCGGATCGCGCAACCAGACGAGACTGCGAATGTTCTCGGCCACCTGGCGGAATCTTTCCTCGCTGGCGCGCACAGCGCTGACGATCGACGACTGGTGCCGCTCGCGCTGATCGAGGCGGATTGCGCGCGCCTGGAATCCCGTTCCCAGACGGAGCAGCAGGATGAGCGCGATGAACACGACAAGCGCGAGCAGCATCAACAGTCTCGAGCCCAGGCGCCGCGTGTCCCTGAATTGCCGCATGCGCTCGGTCGAGGCCACGAAAATCGCCGTGTCGAGGCGTCCGGCATCGGCGATCAGCGACGCAAAATACGATTGTCGCTCGTCGATGCGTTGGAGGAATTCGGGCTTCGACAGGTGGCCGGCGTACAGGGAGTCGAACCCCGCGTCCACCTGGCCCGAGCGCGCCTCCAGCGTCGCGGCCGCTCGAGCGACCTCCGGCCCCAGTTGCCGCGACAGCGGGATGAGCCGGGCTTCGGCGCCCGTTCGCGTGGCACGCGCCTCCACGTGGCTCGTCACGAACCGCTGGTCGCCGGTCAGGAGATAGCCGCGTGTTCCCGCAATATCGAGCGCGAGCGCGAGCTCGATCTCGGTCACGGCTCGACGGGCCGGCTGCGTGACGTTGGCGAGGCTGTTCACGATCATTCGTGTGCGGCCGTCGAGGTAGACAAGACCCAGCACGAGCAACAGAAGTGAGACGACGGCGATCGTCAACGGAATGAGCGGGCGCCAGCGCCGGTGCAGCGCGGATCGCTCGTCCGGGGACAACGGTTGCGGAATGGCCGCGTCGCTAGGCACGCTGGGCCGCAAGCGTGGGGAGTGCAACGCGGAACGTGCTTCCAACGGCCGGAGTGCTGTCGGCCGACAGGTCTCCGCCGAGGAGTTGCGCGAGCCGGCGCGCCACGGTGAGCCCCAGTCCGCTGCCCCCGCTCCGGCGCGTTTTCGTCTGCTCCACTTGCCAGAACGGATCGAAGATGTGCTCGAGACTGTCGCCGCCGATGCCGACGCCGCTATCCTGAACCTCGAATACCACCCGATCGTCCCGCGTGAACGCGCGAATGACGATCTCGCCGCGTTTCGTAAATTTCACCGCGTTGGACACCAGGCTGACGAGTATCTGCTGCAGCTTCTTCCCGTCGGTCCGGACGACGATTCCGGCGTCGATCGGCTCGACGCGCAGGGTGAGCCCACCCTGCGCGGCCGCTGGCGACATCGAGGCGAGCACTTCACCCACCACGCCCCTCGCGGACACCGGTTCGACGTGAACCGATTCGTCGCCCGCGTCGAGGCGCACAAGGAGCAGGATCTCCTCGATCAATGACAGCAGGTGCATCGCGCTGGCCTTGATCCGCTGCAGCGGCTCCTTCTGACCCTCGGAGACCGGTCCGCTGACGCCATCGGCCAGCAGTTCGTCGAACCCGATGATCGCGGTGAGCGGCGTCCGCAGCTCGTGGCTCATCGTCGCGAGAAAGTTCGACTTGCTCTCGTTTGCGGCCCGTGCCGCGCGGTACAATCGCGCGTTGTCGATCGCCACCGCCGAGCGTCGCCCGAGCGACTGCGCGATGAGGAAATCAGTTTCGTCGAAGTGACGGTCCGGACGCGAGCTGATGAGCGACAGCGCGCCAAGAACCAGCCCGCGCGTGGTGAGCGGGACGATCATCGCCGAGTAGATGCCGACCGAGTGCATCGCCGCCAGTTGTTCGGGGCTCTGCGCCGCCTCCTCGAGGATGGCCTCGGTCACCACCGGAATGAAGTGCGGCTCTCCGGTGCGGATCACCGCAGGAACGCCCATCTCCTGGTCTGGCGGCGAACGGAATCTCATTTCGAGCGCTCGCGCCCACCGTTCCTTGGCGGGATCAGCGTGGGCTGCGGCCAGCCGCTCGATGTGACCGTCCACCACCAGATCGACGGCGCACCCATCTGCCAGGCCGGGAACCGCGAGACGCGCAACCGCTGCCACCGTGACCTCGTAGTCGAGCGACGACGACAGCACCCGGCCGACTTCGGCGAGCAGCCGGCTGCGTTCGCGGCTTGCGACCGCGGCGTCGTGGGACGCCTTCAACTGTCCCGCTCGCGCTTTGAATCCGCCGGCGAGCGCGGTAACGGCCAGGCTCACCACGGAGAACGCGACAATCGCGAAGATGGCCGGCGGATCGTTCATCCCCAGCGAGTCGTGCGGCGGCAACCATCGATACCCGACGATGAGAATGCCGGCGATCGTCGCAAACAGACCGCCGGGCACGCCGGCGTAGACGGCCGCTGCTACGACCGCGACGTTGAACAGCGCGAACCGCTCGTAGCGAATGGTCGAGCCGCAGACGAGCGTAAGCACGGTCGCGGCGAATACGATCACCACGACGTCCGCGGCATGTCGGATCGGGACCGTCCAGGACGACGGCGCATCTGTCGAGTCGAGCTCGCCGGCGCCGGCCCTCGCGACAGGCTCGGTCGGAGAATCACTGATCTCGGCGTAGCGCCCCCCAGTCGTGGCACCCATCTCCAGCGGTAAAGGCAGACTGCGGGCCGCTGGGCTGTTGGGCTGTCGGGCCTGGCTGACAAACGACGAGGCTGTGTCATCGTCGCCAGCGTAGTTCGGATTGAGGCCAAGCGATGCCCTCAGACCAAAAACGGCAGGACGCTGAATACGCTGATGACGCAGGGCGGCGCTGCAACAGCGGCACCAAGGAACTTTCGTTGCTTGTCGAAGGCCTTGCCGCGATACCGCGTTCCGCTGACCGGGTCACGCTGGTGCTGCGACGCTCTGCGCATTCTGCGCATTCTGCGTCCATCGGTTTGTCATCAAGCCACACGCGGTTTCGCGCGTCAACCCCTACGGCACCGGCGACGCCACGCGGTGGACCGGGTCGGCCATGAGCGTTTCGACAAACCCCGCGGCCCAGCGGCCGATGTCGTGCCGGAACACGACGTCGCGCAACCGACGCATCCGCCGTCTCCGCTCGACGCCGCTCATCGAGAGCGCGTCGTTCAGCGCGTCAGCGACGCCGTCCACGTCGTACGGGTTCACGATCACCGCGTCGGTCAGCTCGTCGGCCGCGCCGGCAAACTCGCTGAGCACCAGCACACCGTCCTCGTCGCCGCGGCAGGCCACGAACTCTTTGGCCACGAGATTCATGCCGTCGCGCAGCGGCGTCACGAGCATGACGTCCGCCGCGCGGTACAAGGTGAGGAGCGTCTCGTCGTCGACGTGACGATGCAGATATTGGATCGGCGTCCACGACGGTGTCGCGAACTCTCCATTGATGCGACTGACGAGCCGCTCCACCTCGTCGCGCAGCCGGCGGTACGCGCGAAGACTCGTGCGCGACGGGACCGCCAGCTGGATCAGCTTCACATGTCCTTGCCATTCCGGATAGCGACGGAGCAACTGCTGAAAGGCGAGGAGGCGTCGCGGTACACCCTTGGTGTAGTCCAGTCGATCGAGGCCGAGCACGAGACTTTCTTGCGGCACCGTGCTCCGCATCGCGAGGACCGCGCTGCTCACGCGGCGTTCCGAAGCGCGCTGCGCGAAGCCCGCGGCGTCGATACCCATGGGGAAAACGCCGAGCCGAACGCAGCGCCCTTCGTATCGAACGTGGGCGTCGGCGTCCATCTCCAATCCCAGCAGTCGTCGCAGCGCGGCGGTGAAGTGTCCGCGATACCGTCGCGTGTGGAACCCGATGACGTCCGCGCCGAGCATGCCCGCGACGAGCCGCGACCGGGCCGGCAGCGTGAAAAACATCTCCGGATTGGGGAACGGAACGTGGAGGAAGAATCCGATCCGCGCTTTGGGAAGGCGCTTGCGCAGCAGCGCGGGCAGTTGGAGCAAATGGTAGTCGTGGATCCAGATGAGATCGCCTGGGCGGTACACGGCCGTCACCGCATCGGCAAACCGGGCGTTCACCGCCTCGTACGTGTCCCAGCCGTCGATGCGCAGCGGCAGTTGATCCAGCCGATCGTGAACCACCGGCCATAAGACGGAGTTGGCGACTTTCTCGTAGAACACCTCGATCTCGCGCGCATCGAGTGTCACGGGCACGGTCCGCATGGCCGCGAGATTGCGGGCGAGGGCGGCGGCGCTCGCGTCGTCGATGCCCTCGAGATTCCCCGGCCATCCAACCCACAGCGTGTCGCCGTCGGCGAACAGTCCGCGCAAGCCCGACGCAAGGCCGCCGGAGCTCGGGCGAATGCTCGGGCCGGAGGCCTCCATCGTGACCGTCACCGGGAGGCGATTGGAGACGAGTATCAGTCGGCCGCTTTGCACGGCATCTTCGGCTGTGAATTCACTCATTCGTGCCCTCCTTGGGGGTGGGAAGGGGGGGACGTTCAGCGGTGGGCTCGCACAACCCAATCGGCCCATGCGAGAATCGCGCCGCGACTCTCGTAGCGCGGGCTGTAACTCGGCGACCAACTGCTGGACGCAGATTGCGCAGAATCCGCAGAGCGTCGCAGCACCAACGTGACCCCGGTCACTGGGCACGAGGTGTCGCGGTTGGACGGACAAGTCGTTCGACAATCAACGAAAGTTCCGTGGTGCCGCTGTTGCAGCGTCGCTCAGCGGAATCAGCGTATTCAGCGTCCTGCTGTTTGGTCTCGGGGGCGTCACTCGACCGGGCCCTGGCGCAGACGAACCATCCTCGCGAGACTGAACGTCGGTTCGCAAAGGAGAGATATGTCCATGCATGCATTTGTGCGCTCGAGCACAATCATCGTTCTCGCCGCCGGGTCCCTCGTCGCGCAGGACCACGCGCACGGAACTGAACAGCTGGGCACGGTTCATTTTCGAACGTCGTGCAGCGCGGCCGTCGCTCCGAAGTTCGATCGTGCCGTCGCGCTGCTGCACTCGTTCGCCTTCAGCGCATCGATCCGCGCGTTCACCGACGTGGCGAGCACCGACTCCACCTGCGCCATGGCGTATTGGGGGGTCGCACTGAGCCGGTGGGGCAATCCGATGGCCGCGGGCATCAAGCCGCCGGCGCAATTGCGACTCGGGCGTGAAGCGGCCAACACCGCCACGCGTCTTGGGGCCGCGGCGACCGAGCGCGAACGTCTCTACATCGCCGCCATCGCCGAGTTGTTTCGCGACTTCGAGCGAATCGATCAACGCACGCGCGTCGTCGCCTACGAGCGCGCGATGAACACGCTGGTGACCCGCCAGCCGGCGGACACCGAGGCCAAGATCTTCTACGCGCTCTCGGTCGCCGCGTCCGCGCTGCCGACCGACAAGACGTACGCCAACTATCGCCAAGCCGGCACGATTCTCGAGCCGATCTTCGCCAAGCAGCCGAACCACCCGGGACTGGCGCACTACATCATTCACACATACGACGTCCCCACTCTCGCCCCGCGTGCGTCAACCGCAGCGCGCCGCTACGCCGAGATCGCGCCCTCGCTCGCGCATGCGCAGCACATGCCTTCACACACCTTCACGCGCGTCGGCCTGTGGCAGCAATCGGTGGACGCGAATCGCCGCTCGGCCGACTTCGCGATGAAGGAAGGTTCCATCGCCGAGGCGCTGCACGCGTTGGACTACGCCGCGTACGCGAACCTGCAGATGCGGAAACTCGCAGCGGCGAAAGCGCTGGTCGATCAGCTTCCGGCGCTCGCGGCGAAATTCGATCCGAATGCGGTCACCGGGGCCGCACCTGGTTCGGCGGGCGTGTTCGCACTGGCGGCGATCCCCGCTCGCTACGCGCTCGAGCGCCGCGCCTGGGCCGAGGCCGCCGCGATCGTGCCCGCACCCAGCGCGGTTCCGTGGACCGAAGCGATGACGTACTTCGCGCGCGCGTTGGGTGCGTCGCATACCAACAACCTTGCGCTTGCGCGCTCATCGATCGATTCACTCGCCGCCATTCGCGATCGCCTGACCGCCGCCGGCGAATCGTACTGGGCCGAGCAGGTGGCGATCCAGCACCTCGGCGCGAACGCGTGGCTGCTGCTCGCCGAGCGGAGGCAGGACTCGGCGTTGGCGCTCATGCGTCAGGCCGCGCAGCGCGAGGACGCGACCGAGAAGAACGTCGTGACCCCCGGATCGCTCGTGCCGGCGCGCGAGCTGCTCGGCGACATGTTGTTCGATCTCCGGCGACCGAAGGAGGCGTTGGCGGAGTACCGCGCGACCCTCGACAGGGAGCCGAACCGGTATCGGGCGACAGAGGGTGCGATGCGAGCCGCCGGCGCGGCCGGGGATACGAAAGGGCAAGCGCTCTACGCCGACCGGTTGAAGCGAATCACGGGCTGACGATCCGCGCGCGCCTCACGCTCCAACGCGGGCTTGACACTGCTTAGCTATTTGGATCCTCGTGGCGCTGATCGCCGCCCACGCGTTTTGGCGCGCGAGAAACCAGCCCGCTCGCACCGGGGCCGTTGACATTATAGGGAACGTCCCGTGCTGAAATTGGCGCTCGGCCAGCGGTCTCGCGGCCGCTCGACCTGCCCGATCAGCGCTTGACCGTCGTGCGGGCGCGCAACTCGCGGCGCCACCCGGTGACGACGATGATCGGATTGTCGCTGCTCGAGCGGCGCAGCAACACGAAGTTCTTCCCATCGGGCGTCACGTCGTAGTTCGCATGCACCGGAACCGTAAGCTCGTAATTCCCCTCCAGCAGCGAGTCGCGCGACGTCACAGCGAACGACGGACTCGTCGTCACCGTCGCCACCCAGAGACGGTTGTCCGACTGGTAATAGATCCGCTTTCCATCGGGCGACCAAACCGGCGCGGTGCCACCCGCCGCCGTGACCTTATGGCGCGCGCCCTCCGGGAATCCCTGAACGTAGATCTGGTTCGCACCGTCCTGGTTGGACATGTAGGCGACCCATTTCCCGTCGGGCGAGAAGCGAGGTCCGTAATCGTTGAAAGGCGACGTCACGAACGGCTTTCGTGTCGTATCGCCCGTCAACCTTCGGTACGTAAGATCCTGCTGCTTTCCTCCTCCGGTCGATCGAAACAGAACGAAGGCGCCGTCCGGACTGACCACCGCTTCCGGGACCTGGCCGTCGGCGACCGATTCGATCAGCTGCGCCTCGCCACTGAAATCCGAGCTCTGCGCCCACAGGGCGGCGCGCCCGGTGCGGTTCGACTGGAAGAAGACGCGCTTGCCGTCGGGACTCCATTCGGGGCGTTCGTTCTGGGTGCCGCCGTTGGTCAGCCGCGTCGGCGTCCCCGAGGCGATGTCATAGATCCAGACGTCGGTGAGGCCGAGCGTGGTGACGCTGATCGCGAGCCGCTTGCCGTCCGGAGAGAAGCGGGGAAAGCTGTAGCCCTTGGGATCGGCGATCAGCGGTTTGGGCGCGCCGCGCATGTCGGCGAGCACCACTTGATTCGTGGACGTCCCGGTCCGGTAGACCAGCGTTCCGGTCCTCGACAGCGAGGCTCGCGTCGCGCCTGTCAGTGGCATTTGATACTGGTCGATGACGGGAACCGGCGCGCCCGTCGGCTTTCGTGTGCGCACGTCGAACGGAACCGCCATGATCGACCCGGAGACGCTTCCATAAAGCATCTGTCCGTCGAGCAGGCCGATCGGCGCGGCGCCCAAAATGTCGAGGACCTCGGTCTCTCCGGTCTCCAGCGACACCAGTGCGAGCCTGGATTCGTTGAGCGAGCCGCGCCAGCTGTTATATGCGACCCAGTTGTCGTCCCCGATCGCCTTCGGTCCCCGCTGGCCATGCTCGCCCGAGGCCGAGTCGTCCTGGGTCAACGCCTTCGGCGTTCCCCCGGTCGCGGGCAGCGTCATCAGCCGATCGTTCATGCTCAGCACGATCAGTTCAGGTCGCGGCCACGTGAGCCCCGAAATCGTACCTAAAGGGCTGGCAAGTGTGATCACCGCGCCGCCGGAGATCTGGATTTTCTTGAGCTGACCCTGGGCGGCGAACGCGATCCACTCGCCATCGGGCGAGAACGTGACCTGCGCGCCGCCGTCGGTGCCCGGAAGCGGGCGAGAGGTCAGCTGGTCGAGGCCGCGCACCAGGAGCAATGATTGTCCCGCGGACGAGGCGCCGTAGACGATCGTGCTTCCGTCCGGCGACACGGCGAGCGGCGACACCGGAAGATCGCGCTCGTTGGCGCCCATCACGAACGGAAATCGGACCGTCTGCTCGACCGGTTCGCGGTGCGACGCGGTCCACTGCCACGCGCCGAACACACCCGCGAGGAGCACCGCCGCCGAGAGGCCGAGCACGACGGGATCCCGGAGTCGCGCACGCGCGGTGGGCCTGGCGGCGGTGGCAGCAGCGGATGGCGACGCAGCCATCTTGCCGTTCAAGCCATCGGCGAACTGCCCCGCCGTGGCCCAGCGGTCGGCGGGCAGTTTCTCGAGTGCCCGCTCTACCGCATGCTCGACGTGATCGGGCACCGCGGCGCGCGTCGCCCGAATGTTGCGCGGTTTTTCCGTGAGGACGCGCGCAATCACGGCTTGCGCCGTCGAACCGACATGCGGCGGGTCGCCCGTGAGCATCTCGTACACGACGGCGCCGAGCGAGTAGATGTCGGTGCGCGCGTCGATCACGCGGTCGCCCGTCGCCTGTTCCGGCGACATGTACGCCGGCGTCCCCAGACTCAATCCCGTCTGCGTGATGCGATTGCCGCCGGCGTTCGACACCGCCAGGGCGATCCCGAAATCGGCCACCAACGGCTGGCCGTCGTGCATGAGAATGTTCTCGGGCTTGAGATCGCGATGGATGACGCCACGCCGGTGCGCGTAGTCGAGCGCGCTCGCTACCGCCGTGCCGATGCGCAGCGCTTCGTCGACGGGAAGCTGCTTCTCGCGCTCGAGTCGCGCGCGCAGCGATTCGCCTTCGACATACGGCATGACATAGAACAGGAGTCCACTACCATATGATCCCGCGCCCACTGCTTCTCCCGAATCGAACAGCGGCAAGAGATTCGGATGCTGCAGGTTCGCCGTAACCTTGATCTCCGCAAGGAATCGCTCGACGCCGAGCACGGCGCCCAAATCGGGGTTGAGGACTTTGAGCGCAACCTGGCGGTCGTGCTTGAGATCGCGTGCGAGGAAGACGGTCGCCATACCGCCGGCGCCGATTTGGCGGTCGATGGCATAGCGGTCGGAAAGGGCAGACGTGAGCTGGTCGCTAAGCTCTGGCATCAGTCGGCGCGCGGTCGGGCCGGGGAGGGGAGGGGAGAACTGTAGAGAAGGTTACGCCCTGGATCGGCGCTCGGCCAGCGCTCTCGCGGCGCTCGACCTTCCTCGTTCCCGGTGACTTCTGCATGGGCCAGCTACAATTGGTTCATGTTGCTGATCTACGGTTCCACCGGCTACACGGGACGACTGATCGTGGCCGAAGCGCTCGCGCGCGGCCTGCGACCGACGCTCGCCGGCCGGAATCGCGACGCCGTTCGGGCACAAGCCGAGGGGTTGGGCCTCGAATGGCGCGTCGCGACGATCGACGCTCCTACCTCGCTGGCTTCCGCGCTCGCCGGCGCGTCGGTCGTATTGCATTGCGCGGGACCGTTCGCGCACACCTGGCGCGCAATGTCCGACGCGTGCTTGCGGACCCGCGCGCACTATTTGGACATCACGGGAGAGATCGCCGTCTTCGAGGGCCTCGCTCGACGAGACGCCGAGGCGCACGAGGCGGGGATCATGCTGCTCCCCGGCGTCGGTTTCGACGTCGTCCCTTCGGATTGTCTCGCGGCGCATCTGGCCCGTCGCCTGCCGAACGCCGTGCATCTCTCGCTCGCGTTTCGCTCGCTCGGCGGCGCTTCTCGCGGAACACTCTTCACCATGGTCGCGAACCTCGGCTCACCCGGCGCGGTACGCCGGGACGGCAAGATCATAGCAGTGCCACCGGCGTGGCGCACGCGATCGATTGATTTCGGCGACGGGAAGCTGCGCGACGCAACGACGATCCCGTGGGGCGACGTGTCCACGGCGTTTTACAGCACGGGCATTCCCAACGTCGACGTATACATGAGCATGCGTCCGGCTCTGCGACGGGCCGCGATCGCGTCGCGCTGGCTCGGTCCCCTGCTGCGCAGCGACATCGTGCGCGGAATCCTTGCCGCGCGCGTGCGCCGCGGATCTCCGGGACCGAGCGAGCAAGAGCGCGAACGTGGTGCGAGTCTGCTCTGGGGCGAGGCAGTCGCGGCGAACGGCCAGCGCGCGGAGGCGAGACTGCGCGGCGCGAGCGGCTACGTGCTCACCGCGCAAACGGCGGTGCATCTCGCCGCCAAGGCGCTCAACGGTCAGATACGGGTAGGATTCCAAACGCCGTCTCGTGCGTATGGCGCGGACGTGATTCTGGAAATACCCGGCGTGACGCGCACGGACGCCGTGTAACAGCGCGAACTGCCAGACGGCGCGAACTGCCAGACGGCGCGAACTGCCAGACGGCGCGAACTGCCAGACGGCGCGAACTGCTACGGCGCGGCCGCGGCGGGAGCAGGCCCGGCGTCGATGAGGATCTTCC
>Ga0137427_10000786_pt1 | contig 15319 bp, 12 predicted proteins | sample EasRivERMZT700_2_FD_102309 | JGI IMG/M metagenome (GOLD analysis project Ga0137427, IMG submission 102309) | Soil microbial communities from meander-bound floodplain in the East River, Colorado, USA - East River MetaG ERMZT700_2 | ecosystem: Environmental > Terrestrial > Soil > Floodplain ...
CGAAGGACGGGACGGGACGCGTCGCACCAGGGTCAACTGCGCGACGCCGGTGCCCGCCTCAACCACTTACAGCCGGCGACGCCGGCCAGTTCGTTCTCCGTTGTTCGCCATTCCGTCCTTCGTCTTCCGTCGTGTGTCTTCCTACCTGTTGTCGGTTGTTCGTGGTCCGTTGTTCGTCGAACCACGGACCACGGACAACGCCCAACGGGTAGGAAAACTCACAACGCAAAACGAAAGACGGAGAACTGGTGTGCCGCTAGCCCGCAAGCATCTCGCGAACGCGCGGGATCACCTGGCGCCCGTACAGCTCGATGCTCCGCAACTGGAGCGCGTGCGTCAGCGGACCCGAGCTGTACTTCATCGTGAATCGGTCGAGACCCAGCGCGCGCGCCGTGTTGGCGATTTTCTTCGCGACCGTCTCCGGCGCGCCGCAATAAAGGGAGCCGTGCTCGACCTCCTGCTCGAAGTCCCGGCGGCTCGTCGGCGGCCAGCCTCGTTCGCGGCCGATGCGATTGCGCATCTTCTCATACGCCGGCCACAGCTCCTCGCGCGCCTCGGCGTCGGTCGGCGCGATGTGGCCCGGTGAGTGAACCGCGATGGGGAGCGGCTCCGCGCCGCGCGCGGCGAGCTCTTTGTGATAGAGCTGCACATATGGAAGGAACCGCCGCGGATCACCCCCGATGATCGCAAGCGTGAGCGGAAGCTTGTAGTGCGCCGCCCGCACCACCGATTCGGGGCTGCCGCCAACGCCGATCCAGGTCTTGAGCGCGCCGGACTCGGTGGGTGGATAGATGCGCTGGTTGTTCAGCGGCGCGCGCGTGCGGCCACGCCAAGTCACCGGCTGGTGCGTCCGATTCGCCTCGAGGAGCGCCGCGAACAGCTCGAGCCGCTCCTCGAACAGAATCTCGTACTGGTCGAGCGGGTAGCCGAAGAGCGGAAACGACTCCGTGAACGATCCGCGGCCGAGGATGATCTCGGCGCGTCCGTTGGAGAGTGCGTCGAGCGTGGAGAATCGCTGAAAGACGCGCACCGGCTCGTCGGAGCTGAGCACCGTGACGGCCGAGCCGAGGTGGATGCGAGTAGTCTTGGCGGCGATCGCGGCGAGGACCGTTTCGGGGGTCGAGATCGCGAAGTCTTCGCGGTGATGCTCGCCCAGTCCGATGCAGTCGACGCCAACCTGGTCGGCGAGGACGGCTTCCGTGACGACGTCGCGGAGAACTTGTGCGTGAGAGTTCGGCTTACCCGACGGGTCGACGGTGACATCGCCGAAGGTATCGAGGCCAAGTTCGAGGACACGTGGCATGTCAAAGAATATCGGGCCCGCCGGAAGACCAGCGCGGCACAGCGATGCATCCGCGATCGTTGTCCGTTGTTCGCCATTCCGTCCTTCGCCTTCCGTCACGGGTCTTCCTACCTGTTGTCCGTGGTTCGTTGTTCGTCGTCCGAACGAACAACGCGTGACGGCCAACGCCCAACGGGTAGGAAAGCTCACAACACACAACGGACGGCGGAGAACGGGGCTTCGCTTGACGGCGAGCTCAAGCGCTCCGCATACTCAACCCCCCCTCACTAAAAGGCACCACTATGCGGTCGACGATGCGGTCGAGCGTCCTGGGCATGCTCGCGATCCTCGCGGCATGCAGCGACGGTACCGTGGCTCCCAGAGCAATCGGGACTACGCCGGTCAAGTTGGTGATCATTTCCGGCAACGCGCAAACGGGCGCGCCCGGCGTAGAACTTCCCAATGCTCTCGTCGCCAAAGTGGTCGACGCCACCGGGAAGGGCCTGAAGGACCAGATCGTGAACTTCCGCGTCGTCGCCGGCGGCGGGAGCATGTTTGCCGGCGCGTCGATCAGCGACAAGGACGGCCTCGTCAAAGATTACTGGACGCTCGGACCGTCGGGTACGCAGACTGTGGAAGCGCGCGCCGTCGATCCCGCGACCGGCGCCAAACTCATCTTCGGCACCTTCACGGCGACGGTCACCGTCCCCCCGCCCGTCGACGGCGATGGCGACGGCTATCTGGTCAGCGCGGGCGATTGCAACGACGCCAATGCCGCCATCCATCCCGGCGCGGCTGACGATCCGGATCCCTCCTTCGTCGACGCCAACTGCGACGGCATCGACGGTACGAAGACCGCCGCGGTGTTCGTGGCGAAGACGGGCGTGGACGACGCGGGCTGCGGCGACTTCGCGACACCCTGCCTCAGCATCGGCCAGGGACAGACTCGCGCCGTGGCGCTGAGCCGGTCGCAGGTCTTCATCGGCGTCGGCACGTACAGTGAGGTGGTGCAGCTGGTGTCGGGGGTGAACCTGTTTGGAGGATACTCAACCAATTTCGCATCGCGATCGCTGTTCGACCGCGCGCTGATCAACGGGTCCGCCGAACACGCGGCGGGCATCAGGTACACGGTGCTCGGTGAAGGAATCACGCAGCCGACGTCGTTCATCGCCCTGATGGTTCAGGGGGGGAACGCGACCGGGACGCTGGCCGACGGCAGCGGCAAGAGCAGCGCCGCGGTCCTGCTGCGGAGCAACACCGCCAACGTCACGATCTCGTACGCGCGCATCATCGCCGCCAACGGGGCGGCCGGAAGCAGCGGTGCCGGCGGCACGAGCGCGACGCAAACGGCGGCCGCTGACGGCGGCGCCGGCGGGCCGGCCGACTCGTTCGTGGTGAGCTGCGACAACACCAGCCGCGGTGCGGGCGGCGCTGGCGCCGGTGCCGGGACAATGCACGGCGGTGGCGGTGGAGCCGGTGGCACCATGGATACCGGGTGCGATTTTTCTTCCACTTTCCCTTTCTTGCCCGAATTCGACTTCACCGCGCGTGCCGGAAGTGCCGGTTCGTCTGCCGCGACCGTCTTCAGCCTTGAGGGAACACCGGGAGCCGGCGGTGCTCCGTGCGTGTCGGGTCAACCGGGACGCGACGGACGGCACATCATCAGCGGCTCGAGCGGCCCGGGTGGTTCGGCAACACCGTCCGTCGTAAGCGGCTTCGCGCGCGCGGCGAGCGGCCTCGATGGTGCCCTCGGCGCCGACGGTGGCGGTGGCGGCGGCGGTGGCGGAAGCGGGGGATGCGATCCGGGCACCGATTCGTACGGGGCGGGCGGCGGCGGCGGCGGCGCGGGTGGCCTGCGCGCTCCGGGCGCGGGTGACGGCGGGCATGGTGGCGGTGTATCGGTCGGCGTGTACTTGAGTGCCGCCACGGCCACGCTGTCGAATCTCGACATCACGCGCGGCGCCGGCGGACACGGCGGCGTCGGCGGATTTGGCGGCCAGGGCCAGCCGGGCGGAACGGGCGGACCAGGCGGGTCCGGCGCCGGCGGGAGCGGAGCCGGAGGCCAAGGAGGAGACGGCTCGAGAGGCGGCTATTCGGGAGCCGGTGGCGGCGGCAGCGGCGGTCTGTCCGCCGGCATCCTCAAGGTCGCCGGCGCCGTCACCACCGAGAGCGGGATCAACGTCGCGGCAGGTACCGGTGGTACGGGGGGTGTTGGCGGCCAGCGCGGCGATTTCACCACCGGCGGCACGGGAGCAGCCGGGGTCCTGGCAACATCGATGACGATACCGTGATGGGGATCTGATCCCGTCATGGCTCGAGGCCGCGCCGCGCGCAAGCGCGTGCGCGGCCTCGAGTCGTTTATGAGCGTTGGTTCACGCGGAGGCGCGGGGACGCGGAGAACACCAGCGATACGATGAAGTCGGTTATGCTGCCGACGGCGTTGAATTGGTGGCTCGCTTGCCTGCCCTCCGCCGAGGGACGTATCGTATGCACATGCCAGTGCTCAAGCGCCGGTGGTCGGTCGCCGATCTCGAGGACTTGCCGGACGACGGCAATCGGTACGAGGTGATCGACGGCGAGCTCCTCGTGACTCCGTCGCCCTCGCTACGGCACCAAGACGCGGCACTTGAGCTCGCCGTTCTCTTGCGCGAATATCTCGCGCGCGAGCGCGTGGGCCACGTGCTCGTCGCCCCCGCCGAGATCGTTTTCTCCGAGAGTCGCGCGGTCCAACCGGACGTTCTCGTCGCCCCGCTCGTCGGCGGAAAGCGACCCGAGAGCCTCCAGGAAGTGAAGCGGCTCTTGTTGGCGGCCGAGATCCTGTCGCCAAGCACCGCGCGCGCCGACCGCGTCACGAAGCGCTCACTCTTTCGCGACGAGGACGTTCCCGAATACTGGATCGTCGACCTCGACGCGCGGACGTTCGAACGCTCCGTGCCGGACGACGCGCGCATCGAGGTGGTGGACGATCAGCTCACGTGGCGGCCCGCGGGAGCGGCGACCGCGCTGGTCATCGATCTTCCCGCTTACTTCGCTCGCGTCCTCGACGCCTGATCTCGCTTCCGCATATGCGCGCCGCGCCTCCCATCGAGACCATCGTGCAGACAATCGTCGACGAGGTACGTCCTCATCCCGTCGTGCTGTTCGGGAGCTACGCGCGCGGGGATGCCGACGAGGGCAGCGACGTGTACCTGATGGTCGAGATGGAGACGCCGTTGAGCCGGCACGACCGCCGCGTGCGGATCGACGCCCTGTTCCCGCGGCGGACGTGGGGAATGGACGTTGTCGTCTACACCCCCGAGGAGATCCAGGCGGGGCGCGATGCCACGGAGGCCGAGGCGCGCGATGCGCTCGCCGCGATGCGTCGGATCGTCGCGGCGGTGCAAGAGTCGTCAGGCAGCTTGCCGCATCGGCTGCCGGGCCCCGTATGACAGCGACCGCCACACCCACTCGGCAGGCCCGAACCGGTAGCGCTCGAGCCACCACACACTCGCCGCCATCTGCGCGCCGAAGAGGACGAGCGTAAGCACGAAGAACCCCGTCATGCCCCGGCTGCCGTACCACCCCAGCCCATAGCTCGAGAACAGCATCGTACAGACGAGCGATTGGCCGAGGTAGGTGGTGAGCGGCATGCGTCCCGTCGCAGCGAGCGGCGCCAAACGCTTCGACCACCCCGGACGGTGGGCGAGCAACGTCAGCGCCGACGCGAACGCCGCGGCCATGCCCCAGGTGCTCAGATTCCCCGTCAGCCGCCCAACGAGAAAGCGGGGCGTGCGGGTGAGCATCTCAGCGAAATCCGCGGCCCTGGTCCGCGGAGCCGGCCACCACTTGTTGAGATAGAGATCGCACAACACGCCGGCGATCGTTACGGCCAGCGCGATCCAGAACGCCCTTCTCACCGTGCCGAGCCGTTCCGAGAGGTGCTGCACGAACCCGGTGCGGCCGACGAAGAGGCCCAGGATGAACAGCGCGACCCAAGGTGGGTAGACCTGCTGTGGCCAGCGGCCGAGCCAGTCGAGATAGTCGGCGGCGCGAACAGCCAGCACCTGCGACACCGTCCCGTGACCGTAGATCCAGCTGGCGGTGGTGTGATTGGGCGGCACGATCATTTGGACGTGAAACACGGCAAACAGCGCCGCGACAATCCACGGCACCACGAGCAGCATCACCGCGGCGGCGACGAGCAGTCCCCGTGGCTTGAGGCCACGGAAGAGGAGCAGCACGAACCCCATCAGCGCATAGCCGGTGAGGATGTCGCCGCTCCACAGGAGCATTCCGTGCGCGACGCCAAAGAGCAGCAGCACGCCAAGCCGGCGCATGTACATCCAGCGCACGTCCTGCCCCGTCGACTCGGCGCGCAGGATCTGCATGGCGAAGCCGATGCCGAAGAGAAAGGCAAGCAGCGTGTAGAACCGGCTTTCGAGGAGCCACTGCTGGGTCCACGATAGGGCGCGATCGAGCGCGGTCGTCTCGTCGACGGCGCCGTACCAGTCGTTGAGGTTGGACCACAGCACGCCGAACATGGCAAAGCCGCGGAGGATGTCGAGCGTTTGTATACGCTCGTCGGGGCGGGTGGGCTCGAGCGCGTGCGCGGTGGGCGGGCCGTAGGCCGACACCAGGTGAGCAGTGGACGCCGTCATGCTCCATTATGACGCAAGGCCGGCGGGAACACCAGTTCGTTGTCCGCCATTCCTACCCGCTGTCCGTCTTTCGTCTTCCGTGATGAGTCTTCCTACCCGTTGTCCGTAGTTTGTTGTTCGTCGTCCGTCACCCATCGTCTCGTTCGAACAAACGAACAACGCGTAACGGTCAACTCTAACGGGTAGGAAAAACTCACAACACAAAACGGAACGCGGAGAACACGCAGTAGTTCGCCCTACGCCTCCCGCAACGGGACATTTACGGCTTGCGCCGCACCAGCCCCGACAGATCGAACTCCCACACGGCGCCACTCGACTCGGCTTGATCGGGGTACGCCAACAACTTGCCGTCGGGAGACACGACGCGATCGCCAGCGCGCGTCGCACCAGTGATCGTGGCGAGCTTCGTCGCTACGCCGGTTGCGACATTCACCCGGTAGACGTCGCTCTCCTTCGGGGCCGGCGCAGTGGTGTAAACCAGTTCGGTGCCGTCGTTGCTTACGTGTGGATTGAACCCACCGGATACCGGCGGCGCGGGAAGGGCGACGCTTCGCTTGGTTGCACCGTCCGAGGAGAGGACGACCATCGACCAGCTTCCGCCGGCGCCGGGCTCCCGAATCGCGATCCACCGGCCATTCGCCGATATCGTGGGCACCGGCATCCGGCCGGCGGCACGCACATGGATGAGCGTGTCGCGCGCGGGGTTGCGGAGATTCAGCAGACGATACTCATTCGACGCCCAGCTCAGAATGGCGCTGTCATTGAGCATTTTATAACAGACCACGCCGGACAGTCTGCACTTCGTGCGCAGCGTTCGCAGCACACGGTCGGACCCATCGAGCGTCGCCCGGTGAACCCGAAGGGCGCGCGTCGAGTCGGCCGCCATCGTCGTGTCGAGCGTCCCGTAGATGATCGATCGCCCGTCGGCGCTCCAGTCGACCCCCATTCCCGGCCATGAACGCGCAGCCACGCGACGCTCACGTCCTGTGGCAAGATCTATCAAGCCGACTAAGAAGCCGGATGGAGGCGTTGCTCGGTACGCGATGCGCTGGCCGTCAGGGGACCAGGAAAGCAAGTCGAAGACGTCTTCGCGCGTCGCGACCTTCGTCACGCGACCAGCGTCGTCCATGACGGCGAAGCCCTTGAAGTCCTCCATCATGGGCAGCGCCGCGACGCGGCGCCCGTCGCGCGACCAGAAGCCGCCGGAGAGCCCGAGCGCCGTATCGGTACTGAATCGGGTGCGCCCGTCGGCGAGATTCACGACGTTGACCCGCCAGGGTGCCCGGTTCCTGGAGCCGATCCCTCGCGTTGCGTCGATCCAGAAGTCCGGCGTCGGTCCCCGCTCGACGTAATATCCCGACACGCGCCGACCCGCCGCCGTCGAAACCACCATCGAGTCCCAGTTCCTCGACCAGGTGAGCAGCATGGAGCCGTCGGGGGAGAGCCCGGGATAGGCGCCCCAGTCCGCGTTGTCGACTACGCGCACGGGCTTTCCACCGTCCACGGCAACGCGGAATGTGGCATTCACCGCGCCGCGCTTCTCCGTCACCTCCGAGCTTCCATAGAAGAGCGATTTTCCGTCCGGCGTCCACCGCACCGGCTCGATGGATCCCTGTTTTGCGGCGACGATGCGCTCCGGTCCGCCCGCCGTGGGAACGACGACGAGATCATTGACGCCGTTGCCCGGACCCGTGGCCAACGCGATCGATCTCCCATCCGGCGAGACCGTCACGCTGAGCGCATCGGTGAGGCTCACGCGACGCTGCTCCCCCGTGGCGAGCCCGGTCGCCGGGTCGAGGGCAATCGTCCACGGCTGCTTCGTAGTGCCCTCTTCCGCCCTCTTGAGGAACACGAGCCGGTCGCCGCGCGGCGTCACGTTGAGGTCATGAGTGCGACCGACAAGGACCTGCGTATGCGCGCGGGTCCGGCGGTCGTAGAGAAACACGGCGGCCGAGTCGCGTTGGTAGTAGATGCGATTGCCGTCGCGCGTCACGGCGTACGCGCCGACGTGATGGCCCGGCAGCGAGAAGATCAGCGTCGCCTTCGGCGGCGGCTCGCTGGGTAACAATGTCGCGGTCACCGCCAGCGCGACCGGGAGGAGCGCTCGTCTCATCATGATCTCCGGATAGAGGGGGGCTTTCTACCCGCCCTCATAGACAAGTGCCGTTCCCAAACCCGTCGCGGCGCTCATCTCGTTTGCTTGCCTTCAGTTGCGTCAGCGAGTCACACGACCGCGGTGGCGGCTGCGGACACGGTTCGTTCATTCTCGTTGCACGAGCCGTTCACGAGCGGAAGCCGCACGCGCACCGTCGTGCCCTGCCCTGGCTCACTCGTGATCGACAGATCGCCGCCATGACCGGCGACGATCTGTCGCGCGATCGGCAGGCCCAGTCCCGTCCCAGACGCTTTGGTGGAGAAGAACGGTTTGGAGAGCTGCGCCATGTCGCCCGGTTCGATGCCCACCCCGGTGTCTCGAATCGCGATCTCGACGAAATCCCCGGCCACGATCACCGCGACGCGGGCGCCGCCCCCCATCCTTACAGCCTGCGCGGCGTTAAACAGGAGATTGGCGAACATTTGCGTGAGCGCGGCGGCGTCACCGCGCACGACGACGGGAGTCTCGGGCGACGACACCTCGAGCGTACACGCCGCGGCGGCAAAGGCCCCGCGCACACTCGCGACAGCTTCGTCGAGCGAATGGCGGAGATCGATCTCCCGCGCGGGCGCGTGTCCGCGACGAGCGACGCGCAGCGCACCGGAGACGACCGTCTCCAACCGCGCCACGTTGCCGAGGGCACGCGAGACGAGGCCGCCGGCGACCGGATCGGCGACGCCGCGCAGCTCCGCACGCTCGAGATCGACCTTGATGGCGGTGAGCGCGTTGCGGATGTCGTGCGAGAGCGTCGTCGCGAACTCGCCCACGGCGGCGAGCGCGCTGCGGCGCGACAGCTCATCGAGCGTACGGCGCAAATGCTCGGTCATGGTATTGAATGCCGCGCCAACGCGCTGCACTTCGGCGGGCCCGGTGATCGACACGTGCTGGTCGAACCTGCCACGCGCCACCGCGTCGGAAGCGTCGACGAGATCGCGCAGGGGGCGCGTGGCGCGCGTCGCCAGAACGATGGTGAACACCACCGCGCCCAACGCGACGACGACCAGCGCCGCGACGCCGACGTTCCTCGCGCGCTCGAAAGGCGCGACGTACGGCTCGAGGGGAGCGCCTATGGCAACTTCGAGCGGCGGCGTCGCGAGGCGGCGCAGAGCGGCGCGCCATTGGTCGGCGCCAACCCGCACTCGCCCGCTGTCGGCGGGAAAGGACATCGCGCGCGTCAGCGGGAGCGCGACGGTTCCCGTCGTCGAGTTGCGGACGGCGACCATCGCGCCGGGAACCAGCGGCCGCGCCGAGTCGGGCGGAATCAGACCGCTCAGGGGAATGCCGGTGACGGCGGTGCCGACCCGGAATCCCGAGGAATCCTGTATTGGCGTTTCCATCACGACGAGCGGCGACGGGGGCGCGTTCACGCGTCCTGCGCGTGGAGCCGCACCGAGCGCAGGACTGCGCCATCGCACTTGGCGCTCGGCGTCCAGCAACTCGATCGACGCAATTGTCGCTTGCAACCCGTCGGCGAGGCTCAGAAGAAATGCCGAATCGGCTGCCGTTGGTTGGGCGCCACGCACGACGCGACCCGTCGCTTCGTTCCCGGCGATGAGGAGCAGATCGGCGCGCCGGTATTCCCAGCGCGCGCGGACCGCGGCGGTGAAACGGTCGGCGGATTGCTCGAGGTGTGTTTGAAGGAGCCGCTCGCCGGAGCGAACGGCGCTCGACGTGAGCCACAGGCCGACGAGCGCGAGCGGAAGCATCGCGCCGCCCAGCAGAATGAACAGGCCCTGCGTGCGGAGGCCGATGCCGCGGGGGTTCGTCATTCGAGCCCGTACTTCTCGATGAGACGGCGCAACCGGGGGCGCGAAACGCCGAGGATGTCGGCGGCGCGTCCTTTGTGGTTGTCGGTGGCGGCGAGCACGCGCACGACTTGATCGCGTTCGACGTCATCGAGGGACGAGAGCGGGTCGGGGGTCTTCTTTCTGGTGGCGCCAAACGCCAGGTGTTCCGGCCGGATGACGCTTCCGGACGCGATCACGACCGCGCGCGTGAGACAGTTCTCCAACTCGCGCACGTTCCCCGGCCAGTTGTGCTCCATGATTCGCGCCAGCGCGGCGTCCGAGAGCACCGGCACCGCCGCGCCAACCGATGCGGCAGCGCGCTTGGTGAGATGCGCGGCAAGCGCGGGAATGTCGGACACGCGATCGCGCAGAGGCGGAATCTCGATCTCCACGACTCTCAGGCGATAGTAGAGATCCTCGCGAAAGCGGCGCTCCTCGATCATCGACTCGAGGTCCTGATGCGTCGCCGCGATGACGCGGGCGGTCGTACGCTCGGTCCGCTCGGAGCCGACCGGTTGGTATTCGCGGTCCTGGACGACGCGGAGCAGCTTGGTCTGAAGCTCGAGCGTGGTGTCGCCGATCTCGTCGAGGAAGATCGTGCCGCGGCCGGCGAGCGCGAAGCGGCCGCGGCGTGACTCGTGGGCGCCGGTGAACGCGCCGCGCACGTGTCCGAAGAGCTCGGACTCGAGGAGCGGCGTCGGAAGCGCCGCGCAATTCACCGGGATGAAGGGCTCCGCGGACGACGCGCCGTGGGCGTGAATGGCGCGCGCGATGAGCTCCTTCCCTGTGCCGCTCTCGCCGCGAATGAGGACCGTGGCGTTCGTCGCCGCCGCCTGGCCGACGACCTTATAGATGTCGATCATGCGCGGGTCGCGCCCGACCAGCTCCGCGGCGACCAGGGGATCCCCACCCCGTTCCCCTCGCTGTGCGCGCGACCGGTAGCGCCGGTCCTCGAAGACCCGCGCGGTGACGTCGAGGAGCTGCTTGAGCCCAATCGGTTTGACGAGGAATTCGACCGCCCCTCCGCGCATGGCCGATGCGATCGTGCCCATGTCGTCGTAGGCGGTCATGAGGATGACGTCGACGTCGGGGCGCCGGTCGCGAATGAGCTGGAGGAGCGGCAACCCCCCGATCTCGGGCATGCGGACGTCGCACAGGACGAGGTCGGGGCCGAACCGTTCGAGGAGGGGGAGCGCGGTGGCTCCGTCGTCGGCGACCTCGACTTCAGCCCCGCTGTCGACCAGGGCTTCGCCGAGCGACATACGGATGGTGGGGTCGTCGTCGACGATGAGGATGCGGCGGGTCACGCGAGGTAGTGTACGGTAGTGTCACGCGTCGGCGCCAGCCGCGAGTCAAGTCAGTGCGGCGGAACCGGTTGGGCGTGGAGGACAAAGGCGGGTCGGCTTGTGAATTGCTCGGTTCGTTCTCGGGCGTTTGAACGATTCGTTCACACCAGGCTCGTTGTCCTTCCTACCCGTCGTCCGTCCTTCGTCTTCCGTGATGCGTTTTCCTACCCGTTGTCCGCGGTTCGTTGTTCGTCGTCCGTTCGCGACGGCACGTCGCCGAGGACCGTCTTGCGCAGGCCCCAGGTCATCTTCCGGACAGTACAGACCTTCGTCGTGAGCTCAGCCAGCTCGCCATCGCGGATCAGCTCATAGCGGTGGCTTCGCTCGACCTGATTCTCGAGCTCCGAGGACGACTTGATTGCCATGTCGAGGTAGCGCGCAAACTCGGCGCTCGTGGCCGCGCCCGCACCTTCGGCGATGTTGTCAGCGATAGACTCCGCCGAGCGAATCATCTGGTTCCGGAGCGACCCGTACTCCGACTTGGGGAACCGGGCCGTGATCCGGCGAATGGCGATCGCCAGCTCAGTCGCCTCATTCCAAGCGCGAATCTTGTGGAAATCTTGCATGGGCGTACGATAGAGCGCGTCGGGCGCTGACACGGCATCAATTTGACGCACGCTTCATCATTCGAGCGAACGAACAACGGGTAACTGTCAACGCTCAACGGGTAGGAAAGACTCACAACGCACAACAGAAGGCGGAGAACGGGCTTCGCCTCACAACACACAACGCAAGGCGGAGGTCAGGCCATGGAACGTCGCGAATTTATCCTCCGCTCAGCGCTCGGCTCGATCGCCCTCGGTGCCGGCAAGGTTCCCTTCCTCGGCGCATCGTCCCCCATCGCGACGCGTAAGATCCTGATCGCGGGGGGCGGCTTCAATACGCCGTTCATCCGCTACATGGCGCAGCTCACCGGCAAGCCGCGCCCCAAGCTGCTCTATTTCCCGACCGCGTCCGCCGACAGCGCGACGGGTGCCGTCACCTGGTTCGAGAACTGCTCGACCCTCAACGTCGAGCCGTCGGTCCAGAACAGCTTCATCGCGAGTACGCGGCAGCAGAGGTCATGGGAGGAAGTGCTCCTCTCGGTCGACGGCATCGTCTGCTCCGGCGGCAACACGCTGAACCAGCAAGCGATCTGGAAAGCGCAGGGGATTGACCGCGTGCTGCGCCAGGCGTGGGACAACGGCATCGTGCTCGGCGGCGCGAGCGCGGGCTCGCTGTGCTGGTTCGAGGAAGGCACGACCGACTCGCGCCCCAAGGAGCTCTCGACGGTGCAGTGCCTCGGCTTCCTTAAAGGAAGTCACTCCCCGCACTACGACCGCGAGCCCGCTCGCCGGCCGCTGTACAAGAAGCTCATCGCCTCGGGGGAGATGAAGCCCGGCTACGCGTGCGACAACGACGCCGTCATCTACTTCGAGGACAACGAGGTGAAGCGCGTCGTCCATACGCGCGCCGAGGCGAAGGTGTACTACGTGAGCCGCGTGGGGTCTGAGGCTGTGGAGAAGTTGATGGAGCCGGAGACTATAGCGTAGGAGCGGGGTCGGCCCTGGCCCTAAGCGCAGTTCGTTGTCGGTTGTCCGCCATTCCGTCCTTCGTCTTCCGTCGCGCGTCTTCCTACCCGTTGTCGGCGGTTCGTTGTTCGTTCGCCCCGAGATGCGTCGGCCGGCAACCGAACGAATAACGGATCGCAGACAACGCCGAACGGGTAGGAAAAAACTCACAACACAAAACGAACGACGGAGAACGCGGTTGAATCCCGCCCAACGCCTCCGTACGCCCCGCCTCTTGCGCTTGCGTCGAGGCAAGGAGAATATCAGCCCTCCAAAACCGCTAATAACCATTCCTATGAACTTCGTCGATGCCGATGGGGTGGCGTGGGTTGTGCGCGCCGATCGCGTTACGCGGGGCCCGACGGATGCACGCGGGGAGTTCGGGTTCGTCTTTTCGTCCGGCAATCGACGGCGATTCCTCGCGTCGCGCGAAGTGCCCGAATCGCTCCTCGAGGGTCCGCCCGGTGGGGGCCTGAAGGTCACGATGCCAGGCCGGCCGTCGAGCGGTATCGATCAAGAGCGCTGGAACTCGCTGTTGGCGCTGTCTGTTCCGGTCGACTGAGGCTGGACGCGACAGTCGGACAGTCGGACAGTAAAAACAAGAAACGACCTCGGGAGCACTAGCCTCCCGAGGCCGTTCTACTGTCCGACTGTCACGCTGTCCGACTGTCCAACTGTACTACTACTTCCCGGTATTCACGTACTGAATGCAGTCGCCCTGGTTCTTGAAGGACGATCCATCCGCGCGCTTCACGCCAGACCAGCCGCCGTCCATGCACTGCTCCTTGGTCGCGGCCACGACGAACGGCTCGAAGTCGTACGTCACGTCGTTGCCGCTGACGCCGATGGTCAACTTGTCGGTGTTGCCGGCAAAGGTCGTCCAGCCCGATCCCGCCTTCAGGACCACCCCACTGAAGACCGGATGGACACCGGCGTTCGGCCAGTTCGCGAGCACTTGGGCCATCGTGCACGGCGTTGCCTGCGCGCACAAGGCACCGGAAGATCTCCACCACTTTCCGGCGAGAGCGTCCCACGTCTGCCACGTGCCCTGCGTCACGCCACCGGAGAAGGTCTGATAGGGCTCGAAGACCAACCGCCCTTGCCAGGCGTTAGCCGCGTCTGTGACGTCCGCGTCAAAGTTGAATTGCAGCGCGATGGCGAGGTTGTTGCCCGCGTCTACGCTCTGCCGATAGGTGCTATACGCGACCGTCGTCAGGTCCGCGAACCGCGTTCCGCCGAGGATCGCCGCGCCGAGTGCCCATCCGGCATTGCTCGCAGTGAGATTGAGTCCGGCGCTGCCAGCGCCGAGCGGGGCGACTGCGGGACCGATCGCGAAGGCGCCGCCGCCGTTGCCGTTGCCGTTGTCGTCGAAGAAGGCCCAACCGTTCGGCGTCACGGGGCTGACGACGATCGTGGTCGCGCTGAGCGGCGCAATGTCAAGGCTCGGTCCGCGGGGCGTGAGCCCTGCCGGGGCTGACACGTCGGACGCACAGCCGACGCTGAGAACGAGCAAGATGCCGGGAATGAGACGCTTCATCGCGTTTGCTCTCCTAGATGGAATTGGCACTGCGGGGAGGGAACTGCGTCGCGAGAAGATGCACAAATAAAAAGGGAGCGCAAGTAGTTGCGTTCCGTTCAAAGCCTGCAATAACAGTTATTTTCTCACTCTTTTCATTTTCTCAACGGCGTAACTGCGAGATTCCTCGCGGAGCCTGCCCTGAGGAGCGCAAGCGACGTAGGGCTCGGAATGACAGTCCATCATGTCGGAATGGACAGCCATTACGTCGGAATGCCCACCGCGAAAGCCTCGATGATCTGAGTCCGCTGCGGCTCCGGCACGTCGCCGGGGCACTGCCCCGTGAAGGCCACGTGAAGGACGCCGCGCACGAGCGGCCCGGTCCAGTACTCGGTGTGGGCCTTCGGCGGAAAGCGGCTCCCGGCGTTCTCGATGTTCACGACCTGTTTCCCGTCCGGCGGGTTCGGCGCGTCGTAGTAGCCGATCGCTCCGGAGATCCAGTCGGACCTCGAGTAGATGTTGATCCATTTGCACGAGCGATTCGCGTAGTCCACGATCATCGGTTGCTGACTGGACGCGAGCGCCTCGCGCACGTCGAACTCGGCCTGTGGTTTCTGCGTGCGGAAGATGAACGCCGTCTTGTCGAGCGGCGACCCGAAGGTGAGCAGCAGCTTGGTGCGTTTGGCGACGTTGTATTCGTTCGCCGCCGAGTTCGGCCCCCAGCCTTTGGCCCGCGTGTCGCGATTCACCGCGTCGTTGAGCGTGTCGTACGCCAGTACCGAGCCGAGCGAGTGGCCCACGACGTACACCTTGTCGTACATCGGCTTGGCGGAGTAGATGAACTTCGCGATCCGCCGGCCGCGCTCCTGGATCGCGCGACGGATCTCCTCGAACTTGCTCACCTTGTACGGTGAGATGTACGCCGCTACGTCGCCGCCGAACTGGATGAGAAAGCCGCTGATCAGCTTCGTGAAGAGGACCACTTCCACGACGTAGGCCACGAGCGCGCCAACCAGCGCCCACCGATGTGCCGCGGGGTCCTGCAC
>Ga0137427_10000787_pt1 | contig 15289 bp, 14 predicted proteins | sample EasRivERMZT700_2_FD_102309 | JGI IMG/M metagenome (GOLD analysis project Ga0137427, IMG submission 102309) | Soil microbial communities from meander-bound floodplain in the East River, Colorado, USA - East River MetaG ERMZT700_2 | ecosystem: Environmental > Terrestrial > Soil > Floodplain ...
CACTCGCTTGCAGCGGGACGGCGCACCGCGAGCCTCGTGCCCGGCGCCGATCACAGAGTCCTCGCCGGCACCGGACATGCCTGCTGCATCGAAGATCCCGCGGGCTTCGACGCGCTCGTCATCGATTTCCTGAAATCGCGCGGACTGATGCCGGCGCTTTAATCCTGGCCGGTCTCGAGATGGCTGCGCAGCATCCAGGCGGCTTTGTCGCTCGCTTCCATGCGCCCGATCAGCATGTCCATCGTCGGCTGATCGCCGCCGGCCTCCGCGGTCTTGAACGCGGCGCGCAACGTGCGGCCGAGCGCCTCGTGCCCCATGACGAGGTTGGCGATCATGGTCATCGCCGCAGGCACGTCGTCATTGTCCTCCTTGATCGAGGCAAGCCGTGCGAACGCGGCGTAGCTGCCGGGCGCAAAACGGCCAAGCGCCCTTATGCGCTCCGCGAGCAGGTCGGTCGCATCGTGCAGGTCGTTGTACTGGCCCTCGAACATCACGTGGAGCGAGGAGAACAGCGGCCCGATGACATTCCAGTGGTAGGCGTGCGTTTTCAGATAGAGGACATAAGTGTCGGCCAGCACCTGGGAGAGAGCCTTGGTGATCGTTTCGCGATGGGCTTTTGAAATGCCGATGTCGATGTCCATGCACAAATCTCCATTGCCCAGTCCGGCCCGCGCCTCAAGGCGCAGCCTGTTACATATTAGAATAATTCTAAGTTATTGCAAGCTGTCAGGCTGCCGATTTCCGTTCCGCCACCACGCTCTCGGCGAGCTTGCCCGTGAGCTCGGCGAGATGATGGAACTTCTGCTCGAAGGTTCCCACACCCTGGGTCAGCGAGCGGAGCTCGACGATCAGATCATGCAACTCCGACTGCGGGATTTCGGCTTCGACCGTGTCCCAGCCCTGCCATCCCGGCCGTGAATCGAAGCCGAGGATCTTGCCTCTGCGGGTCGAAATCACGCCGTTGACGCTGGCGGTCGAATCCGAGGGGACATGGATCCTCACGTGCATGATCGGTTCGAGCAGCACCGGCGTGCAGTTGGGCATGCCTTCGCTCATGCCGATGCGCGCGGCCGTCTGGAACGCGGCATCCGACGAGTCGACCGTGTGATACGAGCCGTCGACCAGCGCGACCGCGAGATCGACGACCGGGAAACCCAGCGGACCTTCCTTCAGATAGTCGACGATGCCCTTCTCGACCGAGGGGATGAAGTTCCGCGGCACGACGCCGCCGCTGATCTTGTCCTCGAACACGAAGCCGGAGCCTCTCGGCAGCGGCCTGATCTCGATCACGACATCGCCGAACTGGCCATGACCGCCCGTCTGGCGCTTGTGGCGGCCGCGCTGGCTCGTGCTGCGCTTGATGGTTTCCTTGTACGGCACCTGCGCCCGATGGGTCTGCAGCTTCAGGCCGTATTTCGAGGCCAGCCGGTCCACCGCGACGCGCAGATGCATCTCGCCCTGGCCGAGCAAGGCCATCTGATGGAGCTCGGGATTCTGGTCGAAGTGCAGCGAGGGATCTTCCTCGCGCAATTTCGCGATCGCGGTGCTGAGCTTGACCTCGTCCTTGCGGTCGGCGGCGGATACCGCGAGCCCGTACACCGGCGTGAGCGTTTCGGCCTTCGCCTTCATTTTCACCCCGGCTTTTGACGCCGTCAGGGTTTCGCCGGTCGGAATGTTTTCGAGCCGACCCAACGCGACGGTGTCGCCCGGTCCCGCTTCCATCAGCTTGATCTGCTCTTGCCCCTTGAGCGCGAACATGCCGCCGACGCGCGTATCGTCCCCGCCGCTGCGATAGAGCGTGGCGCCGTCCTTCAGATGTCCGGAGAGAACGCGCACGAGGCTGAGCTTGCCGCCGTGCATGGTGTGATAGGTCTTGAGGACCTGCACGACGGTGTCGTTGCCGGATGCAAGACCGAGGCGCTTGACGCAGGTGGAGATTTCGGGCGCTTCGTGGCGGAGCATCTTCAGCAGCCGGCGAACGCCGTTGTCGCCGAGCGATGAGCCGAAGAGCACGGGCACGATCAGGCCCTGTTGCAGGTCGCGCTGCAAGCCGTCGAAGACCTCATCGCGCGGCGGCACGACATCGGAGAGCAGCTCTTCCATCAGATGCTCGTCGTAATCGGCGAGCTTCTCCAGCATCTGGAAGCGGGCTTCGCCCTCGCGTGCTTTGATCTCGTCACTCATGTCGATGAGTTCGGAGGCGGCGTGCTCGCGATAGACGTAGGCGCGCTCGAGCGCGAGATCGACAAAACCGGAGACGATGCCGTTGTCCCAGATCGGAATCTGGCGCAGCACGAGCGGCTTTGGCGACACCTCCTGCAGGATCGCGAGCACCTCGCGGAGCGAGCCGCCGGCCTTGTCGATCTTGTTGACGAACAGCGCATGCGGAATCCCAAGATCGGCAAGGCGCTTGAGATAAGGCTGAAGCATCGCCGCCTTGTTGGCATCGGGCTCGCAGACGACGATGACGGCGTCCACGCCGGGCAGTACGTTCAATGCTTCCTGGAGGAATTCGATCGAACCGGGGCAATCGAGGAAGGTGAAGGACTCGTCGAGATAGCGCGTGGTCGCGGCATTGGTCTCGACGCTCATCTGGCGATTGCGCGCTTCGGGCGAGCTGTCGCCCACGGTGTTTTTCGCCGGGACGGAGCCCTTGCGCTGGATACCACCGGTGATCCAGAGAATGCTTTCGAGCAGCGTGGTCTTTCCTGCCCCGAAAGGTCCCACCAGGGCCACGCAACGTGGCCCGCACCCTCCATTCTTTCTCGGCATGACGGCCTCCCACCTTGTCCTTATTGGGGCCCATGGTCGCGCCACTTGCCATCGAAGGCAAGCCAGATGGGAGCCCGCAAATTGACGAAAGCGGCAGCACTTGCGCTATTGTCCGGCGGGGAGACACTTCATGATACGGCCCTTCGGGTTCGCCGCGGCGCTTCTGCTGTGCCTCGCCTCCAACGAGGCGGCAGCGCAGGCCGAGTGGCAGGTCTTTGCCGCCGAGGACGGCCAGTTCGAAGCGATGTTCCCGGAGATGCCGAAATCCTACACCGATCAGCGGGTGCGGAACGGCGTGACCGCGACGAGCCGCGTGCTCGCCTCCGGAACCCCGGCGTTCTATTGCATCGCCGGATATACGGAGTACTCGGCGAGCATCGCGCGCGGCAACCGCTCCGAGCTCGAAGCGGCGCGCGACGACTACATCAATTCGACCTTTGCGACGCTGCTTGAAAGCCGCAATGTCAGCCTGCTGCGGCCGCCCGGAACGACGCTGCAGGCGATCCGCTACATCGCCATCGCCGACACGCGGCGCTACACCTCGATCATGGCAGCGGAGGGAACGCGCATCTATCACGTCGTGGCGTCAAGCCAGCGCTTCGGGTTCAGCGAGGGCGACGTCGCGCGCTGCCTGTCCGGCTTCAAGCTGCTGCCGAATTCCTAGGTCAGCGCAGACTTCCGCAGAAGCGCTGGATGCGGCCGCAGGCGTCTTCGAGCACCGCATCCGACGTGGCGTAGGAGATGCGGAAGAACGGCGACAGCCCGAACGCCGCGCCGTGCACGACGGCCACACCTTCGGCAGCCAACAGCTCGTTGGCGAAATCCTCGTCGGTGCCGATCCTCGTGCCCTTGGGCGTGCGCGTGCCGATGAGCTTGCGGATCGAGGGATAGACGTAGAACGCGCCTTCCGGGACCGGGCACTCGATGCCGTTCGATTGGTTCAGCATCGAGACGACGAGATCGCGCCTGCCTTCGAACACGCGTTGGAAGCGCGGCAGGAAGTCCTGCGGGCCGTCCAAGGCCTCGACGCTCGCCCATTGCGAGATCGAGGTCGCGTTGGTCGCCGATTGCGACTGCAATTTCGCCATCGCCGCGATCAGCGGCTGCGGACCGGCGCAATAGCCGATGCGCCAGCCGGTCATGCAATAGGCCTTGGACACGCCGTTCATCGTCAGCGTGCGGTCGTACAGCCTGGGCTCGACCTCGGCGATGGTGTGGAACTTGAAGCCGCCGAAGATCAGGTGCTCGTACATGTCATCCGACAGGATCCACACCTGCGGATGCTTGAGCAGCACGTCGGTCAAACCCTTCAACTGCTCGCGCGTGTAGCAAGCGCCGGTCGGATTCGAGGGCTGATTGAAGATGATCCATTTGGTGTTCTTGGTGATCGCCGCGTCCAGCGCGCCGGGCGTCAGACGGAATCCGTCCTCGAGTCGCGTCTCGACGGTCACGGGCTTGGCGCCCGCGAGCAGCACGATGTCGGGATAGCTCACCCAATAAGGTGCGACGACGATGACCTCGTCGCCCTCATTCAGCGTCGCCATCATCGCGTTGTAGATGACGCTCTTGCCGCCTGGGCCGACAAAACATTGGGCCGGCGTGTAGTCGAGATTGTTCTCGCGCTTGAACTTGCGCGCGACGGCGGCGCGCAGCTCCGGGATGCCCTCGATGTTGGTGTATTTCGTCTCGCCGCGCCTGATCGCCGCGATCGCCGCGTCCTTGATGTTGTCGGGCGTGTCGAAATCCGGTTCGCCGGCGGCAAGTCCGATGATGTCGCGTCCCGCTGCTTTCAGCTCGCGGGATTTCTGGGTCATCGCGAGCGTCGGCGAGGGCTTGATGCGGTTGAGCGCGCGAGCGAGGAAACCCGGCGGTAACGCGGCCATGAATCGACTCCGGTCGGTGAGATGGCGCGGAGACGTACCAATGCGGGCCCCACGGCGCAAGGCAGGCCAGCGGGCTCAAACACACGTCACCAGCGCGAGAATGCGAAATAGCCGGCCAGGACAAGGCAGCCGAAGGCGGCGGCATGATTCCAGCGGATCGCCTCGTTCAGGTACAGCACGGAGAATCCGGCAAAGACGAGGAGCGTGATGATCTCCTGCATGGTCTTGAGCTGGGCCGCGGAATAGACGGTGTAGCCGATCCGGTTGGCGGGGACGGCGAAGCAATATTCCACGAACGCGATCCCCCAGCTCACCAGGACCACAATCCACAGTGGCCGGTCGGGGAATTTGAGCTGCCCATACCAGGCAAAGGTCATGAAGACGTTGGAAATCGCCAGGAAAACGATGGGGACAACCCCTTGCCAGGTCATGGGAAACTCCGCCGGATGCAAATGCGAATCAGGTAAATCATACTTGCTTTACCGCTCCCCCTTAGGTTGTGCCGCTATTCGTTCGGTCGCGATTGGTGCTATGATGCGAGCCAATATGCATCGCCCTTCGGGCGGTCTCGCCAGAGGGGCAGCATCTTTTGGGAAGTCACGGCCGAGCCGCGCCCATCGGCGCGGGGGCCGGTCATCATGGAGGGTAACGCTCTCATGCGCGCTCTTAAGTTTGCCCTGGCTCTCGGCGCTGTCGGTCTTGCGGCAGCGGCGAGTCCGAGCCAAGCCGTCACCATCGTGATCGGCGGCGGCCTTGCCACGGAATGTTACGCGACGGCCGAATTCGGCGACGCCTTCACCGCCTACGACATCTGCACGCGGGCGCTCTCGAACCAGGCGCTTTCGGTCCGCGACCGCGCCGCCACCTATGTCAACCGCAGCGTCATCCGGCTTCGCGTGCGCGACTTCAACGGCGCGATCAACGATGTCGATCAGAGCATCCAGCGCTGGCCGCAATTGAGCGAGCCGTATGTCAATCGCGGCGCCGCACTGATCAATCTCGAGCGGCCGCGGGAAGCGCTGACGGACCTCGACAAGGCGATCACGATGGGACTCGAAAAGGTCCACCTCGCGTATTACAACCGCGGCCTCGCCAAGGAAAAGCTGAACGACGCTCGCGGCGCCTATGCCGATTACCGCAAGGCGCTGGAGCTGGATCCGAACTTCACGCTGGCCTCGGAACAGCTGCAACGCTTCCTCGTGAACGGGATGCGCACGCGGTCGTAGGCTGTCGGCGAGAGCCGGTGCCCGCGGTTAGTACTGGCTCTCGGTCAGAAGGATCGCCCTGAAGTCGTTGACGTTGGTCCGCGTGGGGCCCGTCGTCACCAGATCGCCCAGCGCGTGAAAAAATCCGTAGGCGTCGTTGCGCGCGAGCGCATCCTCGGCGGAGAGGCCCTTGTCGATCGCGCGTTCGAGCGTATCGCTGTCGATGACGGCGCCCGCGTTCGACTCGGGCCCGTCGATGCCGTCGGTGTCGCAGGCAAGGGCCGTGAGACCGTGAAACCGTTTGCACTCGAGCGCCAGCGCGAGAAGGTACTCGGTGTTCCGCCCGCCGCGGCCGTCCCCGGCGACTGTGACCGTGGTTTCGCCACCGGACAGCAGCACGCACGGCGGACGCGCAGGATCGCCGCGGCGCATGCACTTGAGCGCGATGCGTGCGTGTTCGCGCGCGACGTCACGGGCCTCGCCCTGAATCGCGCCGCCGAGCACGACCGGGCGGATCCTTGCGGCTTCGGCGGCATGGGCGGCGGCTTTGAGGGCATCATCCGCAGTGGCGATGATCCGGTTGCTCACCCGCTCGAGCCCGGGATGGCCGGGCTTGGGCGTTTCGGACCGAGGGTCTTCGAGCCAGTCGCGAATCGAATCCGGAACCGCGATCGAATATTTGGCGAAGACGGCCTGCGCGTCTTGCCGCGTGGTGGGGTCGGCGACCGTCGGGCCCGACGCGACCGTCGCGGGATCATCGCCCGGGATATCGGACACGATCAGGGTGACGACGGACGCGGGCGCCGCGGCAAGCGCAAGCCTGCCGCCTTTGACCGACGAGAGATGCTTGCGCACGCAGTTGATGTCGGAGATCGGCGCGCCCGATTTGAGCAGGGCGCGCGTCACCGCCTGCTTGTCCTCTAGGCTCACGCCAGGCGCGGGCACGGTAAGCAGCGACGACCCGCCCCCCGACATCAGGCACAGCACCAGATCGTCCTCCGTCAGGCCGGCGAGCAAGCCGAGCATCCGCTGCGCCGCCTCAAGCCCGGCTGCGTCGGGAACGGGATGCCCCGCCTCGACGACCTCGATCGAACGGCACTCGACGCCGTGCTCGTAGCGCGTCACCACGAGGCCCGAGATCGGCCCCCACCAATTGTCCTCGACGGCCTTGGCCATCGCGGCGGCAGCCTTGCCGGCGCCGACGACGACCGTGCGGCCGCGCGGTTTCGGCGGCAGATTGCGCGACACCGCCCGGGACGGGTGCGCCGCCGCGACGGCCTGATGAAAGAGTCCGATGAGGAATTCCCGCGGAGTGGTATCCACCGCTATTCCTTCAGCCGGATTTCATGGTTGGCGAGCCGTTCGAGCACACGCACCATGGCCGAATCGTCGAGACCGGATTCGCCCGCGGCGAAATTGGCGTTGAACAATTCCTGACACATCGAAGTGCCGGGAAGCGAGATATTGAGCGCGCGAGCGCCCGACAGCGCGATGTTGAGGTCCTTGGCGTGGAGCGCGATGCGGAAGCCGGGCGCAAAGGTGCGCTTCATCATCCGTTCGCCATGCACTTCGAGAATCCGCGAGGCTGCGAATCCGCCCAACAGGGCCTGACGCACCTTGGCGGGATCGGCGCCTGCCTTCGAAGCAAAGAGCAAGGCTTCCGCCACGGCTTCGATGTTGAGCGCGACGATGATCTGGTTCGCCACTTTCGCGGTCTGGCCGTCGCCGTTGCCGCCGATGAGCGTGATGGACTTGCCCATCAATGCGAACAGCGGCTTGACGCGTTCGAAGATCTCCTCGCGCGCGCCGACCATGAAGGTGAGCGTGGCGCCCTTGGCGCCGACTTCGCCGCCGGAGACCGGCGCATCGACATAAAAGCAGCCGAGCGCCTCGATGCGCTTGGCGAACTCCTTCGTGGCAATGGGCGAGATGGAACTCATGTCGATGACGATTTTGCCGGGCGACAGACCGCGCGCGACGCCGTTCTCGGCGAACAGCACTTGCTCCACATCGGGCGTGTCGGAGACCATGATAAAGACGATCTCGGATTTCTCGGCCACCTCGCGGGGCGAAGGACAAGCGACCGCATCCATGTCGAGCAGGTCCTGCGGCAGCTTGTTGCGGCCATAGAGGAACAGGTGATGGCCGGCGGCCATCAGATGGCCCGCCATCGGACGCCCCATGATGCCGACACCGATGAACCCGAGATTGGACATGCTCTGACCCTTCTTGATGTGAGACTGAGGTGCACAGTCTAGCGCAGAAGGCCGCTTGGCCTGCACCTAACTCTTGGCCGGCGGTCTGGCGCGGGCGCTAGCGCAATCCGGTGAGCTCCCGCTTGGTCAGGCCCGCCGGGAGGTCGAAGGTGTCCGCGGGGATATTGACCCGCTCGATCTTTTGCATCGTGTCCTGCACCGCCGGACGCCCGCCGCTCAAGAGCGTCGCCTCGAGCGGGATACCCGAGAAACCGATGGCCTTGTTCATCGCCGTCCAATTCAAGTAATCGGCGCGCGGCGCGATCGGAGACGTCGCGATCGGTCCCATGAACGCGGAGAACAGATCGAGGGTGCGGAAATCGGCATCGGTCAATCCCAAGGCAGCAATGGGCGCAATGCACAGCTCTTCCTGTTTCTGCCCGCCGACGGCCTTGCCATAGATCTCGCACCGCCCGGAGGATACCGCTTTGGCCGGCCCGGTTTTGGCGTAGCTCGCCTGCTGGGGCGCACCGCCGCTCATGCCGCGAAGCTGTTGCTCGGCGATGGCCCGCTGCTGGGGCGGGAGCTTGGCCAGACGTTCCTGCAGTCTGACCTGCTCGGGGCTTCCCGGTGTCTGGGCGGCCGCGATGCGAGCGGCGAACGCGCTGACGACTTCAGGCGTGATCTCCACATAGGTGCTGCCGGCGGTGATCACCCACGTTCTATTCAGATCGCCGCGAAAGATGATGGTGCTGTCGGGGGTCACGATCTTGAGACGGTCGGCCTCGATGAAAGCGCTGATGGGGCTCGTCTGCTTGGAGGCGAAATCCACGTGGGTGGAGGTGATGACGACACCGGCGAAGGCACTGCTGCTCATGGCGGCCAGCATGCTGACCGCGACCAAAAGACGATGGCCCATGGCGACCTCCGCGTGCGTTAAGTCCCGAGAATGCAATGGATAATGTGATCCAGCAAGTGTGACCGGCATCCCTTGTGCGCAGGCGGCTGAACTGTGGTAAGAAAGTCGAGGCGCGCGATTGCGCCTCAGGAAACCTGAAGGAAACGACCCCCATGCGCAGAGCCCTCATCCTAGCATCCGTCATCGCGGCCTTCGCCGGCTCGGCGTTGGCGCAAGGCAACAACGCCATCAACGTTTTCGGTGTCGTCGAGAAGGTCGACGCGACCACCATCGCCGTGAAGAACGATGACGGCGGCGCGGTGGAGATGTTCAAGATCGCTCCGAACGTCCTCTACATCCAGCAGGCGAAAGCGACGCTGGCGGACATCAAGAGCAACGATTTCGTCGCCTCCGCGGCGGTCCGCAAGGAAGACGGCAAGCTGCATTCGACCGAACTGCGGATTTTCTCGGAGAAAATGCGCGGTGGCGGCGATGGACAGCGGCCAATGAATGACGCGCGCAATCAGACCATGACCAACGCGACCGTCACCGGCACGGCGGTCGTGAACGGCAGCAATGTCATGAAGGTGAAATTCGGGCCGAGCCAAATCGGCGGAGCCGGCACCACATACCCCGCGGGTGAGTCCGATCTCGTCCTCGATCCGGGTGTCCCCGTCTTCAAGTTCACCGACACCACCAGCGCCGTCGTAAAGGCCGGCGGCAAGGTTCGCGTTCAGGGCGTCCGCAACGCCGAAGGCGCGATGGTCAACCGCATCACGGCAATGCCGTAAGGTCGGACCGAAGGTCTTGTTCAAAAGGCGGCGCCACAAGGCGCCGCCTTTTTCTTTGGTCCCGGAACCGTGATTGTCAGGATGGTGTCAGGCCGCTCCGCTACTGTATTGTACGGACAATCGCGCCAAAGGCGCTCGGGAGGACAACATGAACGGACAATTCAGCAATCGTCGCCGGTTTCTGATGGGAGCCGCGGCCGCGGCTGGAGCCGCCAGCCTCGGGGGCTCGCTCAACGGTCTTTCAGCGCTTGCGGCGCCCGCCCCCGCGGCACGCAAGCAGGTGATGATCGGCGGACGTCGCATCCGCGTCGTCGACATCCATGCGCATTGCGTGATCCCGAAAGCCCAGGAGGTCCTCCAGGGTACGGGCGTCGAAGGCGACTTCCCGCGCGGTCAGATCCTCGGACCCCCGCGCATCGCCGAAATGGACAAACGCGGCATCGACTACCAGGTGCTGAGCATCAACGGCTATTGGTGGTACGCGGCGAACCGCGACGTGGCGGCCAGGATCGTGCGGACGCACGACGAAGGCATCGCGGAGTGGGTCAAGGCGAACCCGACGCGGTTTGTCGCCCTGACCTCACCGTCCCTTCAGCATCCCGACCTCGCGGCCGAGCAGCTTGACTACGCCGTCAGAACTCTCGGCATGCGCGGCGCCTCGGTCGGCGGCAACGTGCGTGGGGAAATGATCTCGAGCGAGAAATACGATCCGTTCTGGCGCAAGGCCGAAGAGCTGCAGGTGCCGATCTTCATGCACCCGACCAACGCCGATTTCCTGGTGAACGACAACACGTTCAAGGGCCGCGGCGATCTCGGCAATATCATCGGCAATCCGATGGAGACGACGCTATTTCTCTCCAGCCTGATTTTCGATGGAACGCTCGACCGCTTCCCACGGTTGAAAGTGTGCGGCGCGCATGGCGGCGGCTTCCTGCCGTCCTATTTCGCCCGCACGCAGGTGACGTGCGATGTGAGGCCGAATGCGCGTTGCGCCAACAAGAAAAATCCGCGGGAATACCTGAGAAGCCAGATCATGGCGGATACGATGGTGTTCACCGACGAAGGCCTGCGCCATCTCGTGGCCGAGATGGGCGTGAGCCAGATCGTCTACGGCACAGATATCCCGTTCAACTGGCCCGACACGCTCGACTTGGTCGTCAATGCCAGCTTCCTGAGCGATGCTCAGAAGGAAGCGATCATCGGCGGCAATCTGATCAACCTGCTGAAGATCGGCGCCTGAAATCTCGAGGAGAACAGATTTGCCCAAGATGATCATTGCCGCCGCCATTGTCGCGTGCGCCATTTCCGTTCAAGCCGTCGCCCAGCCGGACTTTGTCGAACGCAAGCAGGTGAGCGCGGACGCCGCGCGCAAGATGGTCAACGCCTGTCTCGCGTTTGCGCAGCAGAACAACATCCGCGTCGGCGTGGCCGTCGTGGATATCGCGGGCGTGCTGATCGACTTCCACGCCATGCAGGGCGGTGGCCCGACCACGGCGGAGACGGCGATCCTGAAGGCCAAGACGGCAGCACACTGGCAGCGCTCGACGCGCGACCTCGAAGAGGACGTGCGGACCCAGAGCAACGGCGCCTCGGTTTGGATCGGCGACTTCCCGCGTGTCGGCGGGCTTCCGATCGTCATCGACGGACAGGTGGCGGGCGCGATCGGCATCGGCGGCAACGCCAAGCAGGAAGAGTGCGCCCAGCACGCGATCGACACGGTGATCGGCAAACGCCCGGTCGCGGCACAGCGGTAAGGCGGCACGGGTCGTGGTCATTGCGCCGTCCGTTACGGACGGCCATGGTCAGTGCACGTTCGCACCCAGGTAGGACCACCAATGTCCTTTAGACGTCACCAAGCTCTTGTGCTCGCAACGGTGCTCGCTTTTGGCGCCGCGCAGCCTGCGCATGCGGACAGCGAGTTCATCGAGACCAGCGGCAGAGTCTTGATGATTGGGCTCCCCGTGGCGGGCGGAGCCTATGCGCTCTGGACCGGCGACCGGCGGGGCTTCTGGCAAATCGGCGCCAGCGTTGCGAGCGCATATGGCGCGTCCTACCTGCTGCAGCAGGTCGTGAGGGAGGAGCGGCCCGATCATTCGGGTTGGGATTCGTTTCCTTCCGATTCGACCGCGATCGCGTTTGCAGCCGCCTCGTCCATCCAGGTCCGTTACGGCTGGGACTACGGACTTCCCAGCTACGCCATCGCGGCCTTTGTCGGGTACTCGCGCGTCGAAGCCGACAAGCACCATTGGGGCGACGTCGCCGCCGGCGCGCTCATCGGCTGGGCGGCGGGCCAGCTTTTGACCGATCCCTACGAAGAAATGCCCGCGATGCAGGTCTTCGCCGACACCAAGGGCGCCGGTCTCCAGCTTCACTGGTCCTGGTAGCGGTGCGGCCCTTCCGGTGCCTGCCATCCCGATGATTCGACGGGGAAAGTCGCTCTGACGCCTATCCGACTTTTCGTTTCAGAGGCCGCCCCCGCTTCATTCCGTTTGTTGCGCGGAAATGCTATGTCCTTGCTACACGCGGGGGTATCAGGGCATGGCCAATTTCTTCGCGGAGTTGAAACGGCGTCAGATTTTCCGGGTTGCAGCGGCATACGCCGTCATCGCCTGGTTGTCGCTGCAGCTCGTCAACAATCTCACGCCCGCGCTCCGGCTTCCGGACTGGGCCGCGACACTTGTTCTCGTTCTGTTGGTCGTGGGCTTTCCGGTGGCCCTGTTGTTTTGCTGGATACAGCAGCTCGCGCCAGCAGGCGAGCCCTTGAAAGCGCCGGCCGGCCGATTGGATTGGGTGCTCATCAGTGCGCTGATCGTCGTGATCGGCCTGGTGTCGTATCAGCAGCTTGCGCCAAACGGCTCCACAACCGCGCAACAGCAAACGGGACTTGAGGCCGCTAAGGCGGCTGCGGCTTCTCCGGCCGGCACCATTTCCCTCGCCGTGCTTCCCTTCGCCAACATGTCCGGCGATGCGAGCCAGGAGTTCTTCTCCGACGGGATCACCGAGGAGATTACGTCGGCACTGGTCAAGATTCCGGATTTGCGAGTTGTTGCGCGCACGTCCGCTTTCGAGTTCAAGGGCCAGAACCGGAACATTCAGAGCATTGGTCAGCAGCTGAACGCGACTCATCTGATCGAAGGGTCCGTGCGCAAGGCCGGCGACCGCGTGCGCATCACCGTGCAGCTCATCAAGGCCGACGACGGCACGCATATCTGGTCGGAGAATTACGATCGTCAGCTGACCGATGTCTTCGCCATCCAGGAGGATATTGGCCGCGCCATCGCGACGTCCTTCAACATGGGGCTTGGCTTGGCCCCGGGCGAGCGGCTTGTCGCGCAACGCCCGAAGGATCAGGAAACATACGACCTTTATCTTCGCGGCCGGGCCGCCGCGCGCGCGCGGGCAGGCCTTTCGGGACGCAGTCGGTTTGCTCGAACAGGTGGTCGAGCGTGATCCGAATTTCGCACCGGGTTGGGCCTGGCTCGCTCAAGTCCGAGGCCTCACGGCGCTTTTCTCTGACCGCGCTGGCGAAGCGTCGAAGGAAGGAGAAGTCCTTCGCGAAGCAGAGGAAGCGGCGGCGAGGAAAGCGATCGCATTGGCCCCCGGTTACTCTGGCGGTTATGCGGCACTTGCTTCGTCTTTCAACAATCGCGGCAGATGGTCGGAAGCGATGGACCTCTTCAAGCAAGGTCTCGCGCTTGATCAAGACGACTCAGAGCTTCTGAACGATTATGCAAGTGTCCTTGTAAGGCTCGGTTATCTCAAGGAAGGGTTGGACGCGCGAGAGCGAGTGCATCTGCTGGAGCCTCTCATCCCGATCTATAACCGCCAGAGAGCGCAGGCGTTGCTTGCCAACGGAAACACCGCCGCCGCGTTGAGCGAACTTGAGCGTCTAAGTCGTCCCGGTGCTGGCACCTTCCTTTCTCCGCTTTTTCTCGCGCAGGCCTATTCTCAACAGGCGCGCTTCGCGGAGGCTATCGACCTGTTCAATAGAGCGCTGTCAGATCCCAGTTATCCTACGACCGGTGTGTATGCCCGGCCGCTGGCCGAAGCGGTTGTGCAAGTGCTCCGCGCTGCGGCGAATAAGTCCGAGCCTCCCGCGCGACTGCCGGATTTCTACTCGGAACTGAACTTCGTCTATGCCCATACCAGCGCACCGGAACGCATGCTCGACTGGCCAGAGAAGGCGCTGAAAGAGGGAGACTTCCGTCCCCTAAGTTTTGTCTGGTGGCCGACGCCGTCCAGCGTGCGCAAGACCGAGCGCTTCAAAGCGCTCATGCGCAACGCCGGCTTCGTCGACTACTGGCGTATGCGCGGGTGGCCGGATTTGTGCAAGCCCATCGGCGCCAATGATTTCGCCTGCGAGTGAGGATGAGATGGGTAACTTCTTCACGGAGCTGAAACGGCGTCATATCTACCGTGTGGCGGCGGCGTACGCCGTCGTGTCGTGGCTGCTGCTGCAGCTTGTCAATAACGTTGCGCCGGTGCTGGATTTGCCGGTGTGGGTCGCGCGGGCTTTCCTGCTGCTGCTGGTTATCGGCTTTCCGATCACCTTGCTGATCGTGTGGATGCGCGATCTCGCGCCCGCGGATGGAACGACGGCGGGAGCGGCCACCGGCAAATTCGATTGGGCTCTGATGGGTGCGCTGATCGTCGTGATTGCCTTGGTGTCGTACCAGCAGATTGCGACAAACGGCGCGACAACCGCGCAGCAACAAACCGGAGTCGAGGCCGCTAAGGCGGCTGCGGCTTCTCCGGCCGGCACCATTTCCCTCGCCGTGCTTCCCTTCGCCAACATGTCCGGGGACGCGAGCCAGGAGTTCTTCTCCGACGGGATCACCGAGGAGATTACGTCGGCACTGGTCAAGATTCCCGATTTGCGAGTCGTTGCACGCACGTCCGCGTTCGAGTTCAAGGGCCAGAACCGGAACATTCAGAGCATTGGTCAGCAGCTGAACGCGACCCATCTCATCGAAGGGTCCGTGCGCAAGGCCGGCGACCGCGTGCGCATTACCGTACAGCTCATCAAGGCAGCCGACGGCACGCATATCTGGTCGGAGAATTACGACCGCCAGCTCATCGATGTCTTCGCCATCCAGGAGGAGATCGGGCGTGCCATTGCCACCTCTTTCAACATGCGGCTTGGCTTGGCCCCGGGCGAGCGTCTGGTCGCGGACCGGCCCAAAGATCAGGAGACCTATGATCTGTTTCTTCGCGGCCGGGCCGCCCGTCGTGCGAACAACCGGGAAGAAGCGTTTGCGCTGCTCGAACAGGTTATCGCGCGCGATCCGAATTACGCGCCCGGCTGGGCGATGCTCGCCGAAACGCGCAGGTCAATGGCGCTTCGCGTCGAGCGCGGCGGCGAAGAATCGAAGCGGGGGCCGCTCCTGGATAGCGCTGAAACGGCGGCGCGAAAAGCCATCGCGGTCGCTCCTGGTTACGCCGGCGGCTATGGGGTGCTTGCAGCGGTTACCAGCGAGCGCGGAAAATCTGTGGAGGCGATGGACCTGTTCAAGCAAGGCCTCGCACGCGATGCTGAAGACCCGGA
>Ga0137427_10000791_pt1 | contig 15241 bp, 15 predicted proteins | sample EasRivERMZT700_2_FD_102309 | JGI IMG/M metagenome (GOLD analysis project Ga0137427, IMG submission 102309) | Soil microbial communities from meander-bound floodplain in the East River, Colorado, USA - East River MetaG ERMZT700_2 | ecosystem: Environmental > Terrestrial > Soil > Floodplain ...
CAGGGTCGTGAACAAAACCGTCGCGTCGAAATCCGGGTTCTTCGATCTGCGATGGGACGCACCACGAACAACTAAGCCCGACTTACCGTCAGTGTCCAGCCCACTGTGAGCGATTATCGGGAAGGGTTCTCCCTTCCCGATTTTTCCTCAGCCCTTCATCTTGCCTGCGTAGTAACTCTTGCGTGATTGCGACAGACGGAGCGTCTCATCCGTCGTCCGTACTTCGATCTGGCGTAGCTCACCCTCGGATTCGGGATTCCGTGAAATATAGCCAAGACTGTAGGAAGTCCCCAGTTCACGTCCGATCTGTTGGTAAAGCGGAACGATGTCTTGAAAGGTTCGGGGAAACAGAACGCGGCCACCTGAGCGCTCCGCAATGGCCTCCATTCGTTTTCGGACTTCAGTGAGGTATCCGTCGGCGATGGGTGAATTTGGAAAGATGACTTTCAGATTTCGATACTCGTCGCCTCCCGTCACATTAGGTTCGAAATTGCGGTCCGTATTGACGGCGACAAAGTAAACGGGGATCCGTCGTTCCTGAACAGTTCGGAGAGTCCTTTGGAATCCGCGGTCCTGACTTGCATCCGGCATTCGGTTTCGCGACAGGATTTCGTTGTAGAACGACGTATCGCGGCCGTCAGTGAGGACGACAACCGCCCGCCGTCCTGCAACGTCTCGGAACTCGCGTCGAACGACATTATCGACGGCTTGATAAAACGCGGTTCCGCCGACTGGTTTGGGCCGGACGAGTTGAGCGAGAACATCTAGCGCTTTTTCTCGCTTGTCGGTCCACGTCAACAGGGGATTCAATTCGTAGTCGAAAGCAGCGATCAGGATTCGATCCTGTTGCCGCAGATTAGCTATGAATCCCGCCACGGCCTTTTGCATGAGAGGCCATTTGTGTTGAGTGCTGCCGCTGCGATCGAAAACCAATGCCACATTGTATGGAGCCGAGATCGGGCTGAAAAACTGAATCTCTTGCGGGACGCCGTTTTCAAGGACTTGGAAATCCTTGGCTGAAAGGTTGCCGACAGTCTTCCCGTACGGGTCCGTAACTGTGACATCGAGCCCCACCAGAGGGACGTCAACCTTAAGTGTATAAAGGGGTTCCTGGGCAAGGAGCAATGTCGCGGTTACTATCGGCGGCACCAGGAGTCTAAAGATAGTGCGTGGCATGGATGTGTTATCCTAGCACACGCGTTTTAACCTAACAGGAGTTAACGTGAAGAAAGTCATTCGTGCTTTGGCTATTGTCGCCGGTGTTACGTTGCTGGTGGCTCCGTTGGCTATCGGCACGCCGGAGTACTCCAAAAAGGAAAAAAAGCAGTGCATCTATTGCCATACGGCAATGGGTAAGAAGGATCTTAACGAAGCAGGGAAGTACTATAAGGACCACAACTTTTCCTTCGTCGGCTACGAGGAAAAGAAGAAACCTTCGCCTGAGCCCACGAATCCCTGATTCAATTCCTACAACAGCCGGCTCACAACTCTGACAACCAGACGAGAATTGCGTTCCAGGGCTTCAGCCCGGTCTAGAACATTTCTTGTGCAATGCCAGTTTTGATTAATAATTCTTGGTATGAAGATTCTGGTTTCGGGTTCGACCGGATTCATTGGGTCCGCACTACAAAGACACCTCACCGCGTCGGGCCATACTGTTGTTGCTTTAAGCCGCTCGAAGTCCAATTCCCAGGCCGTTAGCTGGAATCCAGAGGATGGTCAGATCGAGGCCGAGAAACTGGACGGGATTGAAGCGTGTGTGCACCTCGCAGGAGAGAACATCGCTTCAGGTCGCTGGACGGCTGAAAGGAAAAGCAGATTGGTGAACAGCCGGATCAAGGGAACACGGCTGCTTAGCGAAACTCTCGCGAAGATGCCTCAACCTCCGCAAGTTCTGGTTAGCGCATCGGCCATCGGTTATTACGGTAATCGTGGAAACGAAGTCCTTCGTGAAGAGAGTTCGGTGGGAAGCGGTTTCCTGGCGGATCTTTGCAAACAATGGGAAGCCGCGACAGAGGCGGCGTCGCGAAAGGGAATACGCATTGTTCACACGCGGATCGGAATCGTTCTCGCTGCCAATGGCGGCGCGCTGGGAAAGATGCTCCCTCCGTTCAAACTTGGTGTCGGAGGGAAGATCGGCTCAGGTGATCAGTATATGAGCTGGATCACGCTGTCCGACCTCTGTTCCGTTTTTCTTCACTGTATCCAGGCGACGGGACTTCACGGAGCAGTAAACGCGGTGGCTCCCAGTCCAGTGACGAATCTTGAGTTCACAAAAACTCTCGGCAAAGTGCTCTCTCGACCGACGATCTTTCCGATGCCGGCGTTTGCCGCCCGCCTTGCATTCGGTGAAATGGCGGACGAACTGTTGCTTTCGAGCGCGCGAGTTGAACCCGTCAAGCTCATGAACTCCCGATTCGGCTTCAAGCATCGTGAATTGGAGCCAGCCTTGAAAAGCGTATTGAGCTAAAAACTCCGGAAGACGTTACTGGCCCATCGCCGCCAGAATTGCTGCCTCCAGAACGGGCTTTTCCTGGAAGTTGACGAAGTGCTTCACGATCACGCCATTCTTATCCACGAAAAACATCGTCGGGTACACGCTGACGCCGCCGAAATCCGTCTGCATCTTTGGGGTCAAATAGGCTGTCGTGAATTTGATTCCGAGCTTCGTGACGTAATCTGAGCGAACTTTGTCGTCGTACGTCAGTTGCAGAACCTTGTCGGCGTTCGCGCCGATGACTTTGAAACCCTGTCCAGCATATTTGTTCGCTAACTCCACGAGCATCGGTCCGGTCTTTACACAAGGCGGGCAGTTGGTAAACCACACGTAAATCAAGTGGGGCGTGCCGGCGAGTTCTTGTGAGGTCAGGGGCTTGCCGTCGTATGCTTGAATCGCGAACTCAGGCGCGGGTTTGCCGACCCAACCGGCGATGGTGCGCTCCAGAAAACGGCCGAATTGCGGGCTGGCCTTGATCCTGTCTACATCGATATTCGTGATTTCCCCGGTTTTCGGATCCCGTGTAAGGAACTTCGGGACGCGAGGATCGGCTTCCATGATGCGCAATATGACGTCGGCTTCGCCGGGGACTGTAAAGTGGAACTGCTCCGAGATCTCCTGCAGAGTCGGAATCTTTTTCGTCGAGGCGTTGTACTGGACGATCGACATAGGAATCTGGAAGAACGTATTGAACAATCGATTCAACGCTTTTTGTTCATCCGGTGAACTGAACATCTTGTTTAACTCGGACACGATAACCGGCTTTCCGGGCTGGACGTTGGCTTTCAAATACTCGACGATCTTGGTTTCAGCGTCGGAAGATTGAAGAAGAAGCGAGATGAGAGCGAGTGCGATCCACTGATGCATGACAGTCCCTCCTGTGATGGTTCAAATTACTATCCCGCTTACATATTTGCTAACAAAAAGTCGGTTTTGACACCGATCTCAAACTCGTGTCGCAGACCACTTTTACCTAAAGTTTCCACAGACTTAGCCGAAAAGAACGGTGAGGCTTAGGTTTTTTTCGGAAAGTTTGCTTATCAGGGAGCAATCGGTTTTGAGGTCTGGCAAGTCTTCACTATTGGTTGTCGATGACGACCATTTGAGTCGAAATCTGCTTACCGCTGCGTTCGTTAAGAACGGGCATGATGTGCACGTGCTTTCCGAAGGCAACGGTGTCCTCGATTTCCTTTCTAAATCGAACGTTGATCTGATCATCCTGGATGCGGAACTGCCGGGCCTGAGCGGATTCGACGTGCTTGAAGTCATCCGCCGTAAGCACTCAAAGTCCAGGCTGCCGATCGTCCTGGTCACTCCTCGAGACGATAACGACACCATCAATCGCGCGCTCGAGATGGGCGCCAACGATTACCTGACGAAACCAATCAACTTTCAGCTCGCAGAAGCACGCATTCGTACGCTGCTGGGGTTGAAGCAGGCTGAGGAAGCGCGACGCGAAAGCGATGAGCGCTACGTGCTCGCGACAGTGGGCTCGAACGACGGCATATGGGATTGGGATCTTCGAAGAGCCGAAGTGTTCTATTCCGTTCGCTGGAAGCACATGCTTGGATTTGCCATCGATGAGATTGGCAACCAGCCTGAGGACTGGACTGAACGCATCCATCCTGACGACCGGCAGCGCGTCATGGCAGATATGACTGCGCACATCGACGCGGAAACAAGTCACTTCGAGAGCGAACACCGCATGCTTCATCGCGATGGAACCTACCGTTGGATGCTCAGTCGCGGTGTCGCCAATCGCGATGCGGATGGACGCCCGTTTCGGATCGCCGGATCCCAGACGGACATTACGGAAGGAAAGGTTGCGGATCCGCTCACGGGTTTGCCCAACCGTCTCCTCTTCACCGATCGACTCGGGCGACTCGTCGAAAGAACGCAACGTCGAAAGAACTATTCCTTCGGTGTGATGTTCCTCGACATCGATCGATTCAAGTTCGTCAATGACAGTTTTGGCCATTTGATCGGCGATCAATTGCTGGTGGCATTCTCCAGACGTCTCGAGAACTGCCTTCGGTCGTCAGACACCGTCAGCCGTCCAATCGATAGCCATACCTTAGCCAGACTGGGAGGCGACGAATTCACGGTCCTCCTTGATGACGTCACAAGTCCAGCGGAAGCGGTTCGTGTTGGCGAACGGATTATCCAGGCGCTCAAGGAGCCTTTCGGCCTGAGTGGTCATGAGATCACCGTCGAAGCGAGTATCGGAATAGCGTTAAGCTCCGCTGGATATGAGCGTCCCGAGGACTTGATACGCGACGCTGACACCGCGATGTACCGCGCCAAAACGATGGGTCGTAATCGTGTCGAAGTATTCGATTCCGAAATGCGCGCCAGTGCCGTGGCCCGCATTCAAATTGAAACAGAGATCCGGCGGGGACTGGAGCATAAGGAGTTCACGCCTGCCTTCCAACTGATCGTTTCCATCGAGACCGGCCGCATATGCGGCTTCGAGGCGTTGGCGCGTTGGTACCATCCAACCCGAGGAGTAATCTTCCCGGCCGACTTCATTTCAATTGCTGAAGAGACTGGCCTGATCGTCGAGTTGGGTCACCAGGTACTCTGGGAGGCATGCCGGCAGATGAGGAATTGGCAGGAGCGTTATTCGTCGGGAGGTCCGTTGATCGTGTCGGTCAATCTGTCGGCCCGACAGTTCATGCAAGCAGACTTCACGAGTCAGGTCAAAAGTATCGTTGATGAAATCGGAATGGATCCGTCGACGCTAAAACTAGAAATCACCGAAGCCATGCTGATGTCCGATCCCGAGACGGCAATGAAAGGCCTGACCGAACTCGCGGCGATTGGCGTTAAACTTGGAATTGACGACTTTGGCACTGCGTACTCCTCTTTCACCCATCTGAATCGACTGCCGCTCGACACTCTTAAGATCGATCGGGCCTTCGTCCACGGAATGGAGCAGGATTCTGAAAAGCTCGATATCGTGCGGGCGATGATAAGTGTGGCTCACAATCTCGGCCTGGAAGTCGTAGCCGAAGGCATCGAAAGAGTGGAGCAGATCGACCTTCTGCGCTCGTTGGGATGCGAATACGGGCAGGGATACTTTTTCTCCACACCCCTTCGCGCAACCGATGCGTTTAACCTGCTTTCAGCCGACCCAATGTGGGTGAAGCTTCAGAGATCCCTACAGGCCGCAGGACGAACTGAGCGAGTCTAGCGACGTAATACTGATCCGGTCTCCTCCTTCGGCACCGCGAATCAGGGCACCTTTGGCATACATCTTGTGACCCTCCATGTTCGAAGGATCCAGCAAACCCGCCATAACGAGATTCTGGAGTCGGAAAGAGGACGAGCCCAGTGATTTCTCTTCTACGGCCTTCAACTCCTGAGGCGTAGGTTTACCGGGCCGTCGCGCACGCACCGCTTCGCTGCTACTCGTCAGCAGCCAATTGTTGGCTTCCCCTTTTGCCAGGCATCCCACTACCTGAACGAGCGCGTAATCGGGCAATGGTCTGGGACCTTCCTTCGCTTCGATCCTGATGTACGGCAGACCGTCCACGGTTAATGCCGATGAACCCGCCGGGACACCATTCGATTGGAGAATGTAACTGATGACGTTGAGTGTATCGGATTCACTCAAGCGGGCATTGGCCGGTGGCATCGTTCCTTTTATGAAGAGGTAAAGGCTATCCATATTGTCTTCCCGCCAATGTTCCATGAAACGCTCTCCGCGTAGCGGCGGATTCGAGCCCCCGGCGTTTCCGTCCAGGGTAGAGCCATGGCAGCCCTGGCAGGCACGAAATACGGCCTCCCCGTTCGCCGCTTGATCGGCGCTGTAAACGCCGTTCCAGATGGTTGTACGGCCTCCCTGGCCCGCGGTCAGTGCCGCCACGGTGATTAATGAAATGAAAACAATAGCTAAGACTTTGCGCATCCTCACCTCTATAAGTGCGGTCCCATAATATCGCGAAGGGACGCATTTTCTAGCACTAAGCCCGTTTGGGCTCATAACTTGGGTCGGCTGGAACCCTTGCTGGGCGGGAGTTTTTACCGGTTCCAGCTCCTCCTAATCCGCTTAATAAAATTGATGTATTTTTTCGTAAAAAACGCAAATCTCTGCTTGCGCTGAGAGTGACACCGAAAGAATATAGTCGGCGTTTTACCGGTATTGCTGATCAATTCAATGCCAAGGGCAAGGAGGTCCTTGTTATGGCCCATCAGGGACGAGTTCTTTCCGAACATCAGGTTCGCCGCATCGTTTCACTTTTAGCTTCGACCGACATGACCATTCCCGAGATCGCAGAACGCATGGGTTGCAGTCGCAGTGCGATAGTCTCAGTAAACCGACATCATGGCATTCGAAACTACAACGGCCACCGAAGCACGTGGACATGTTCCGTAACGGCAGTTTCCCAGGACGGAGAAACCGTAGCGAAAGGTTGATTCCAGCACCATAAACTGTTTTTCTAGACCCTCCACACTGTCAACGGCCAGCGAAAGCTGGCCGTTCTTTTTTGTGGCTTGATACCATCCAAGCCATGTCGCAGATCGTCGTTGAAGATGTGACGAAGATTTTCCGAGTGGCGAGCCGGCAGCCGGGATTGTGGGGCAGCATCAAGGGGCTCGTCCGACGCGACTGGCGAGAAGTTCGCGCTTTGAACAAGGTGTCATTTTCGATAGGCCGAGGAGAACTTGTCGGCTATATCGGACCCAACGGAGCTGGAAAGAGCACGACGGTGAAGATCCTTTCCGGAATACTCGTGCCGGATGCGGGCCAGGTCTCAGTTCTGGGTTATGTTCCGTGGAAGCAGCGAATCGACTACGTCAGGAAGATCGGTGTTGTTTTCGGCCAGCGCACGCAACTCTGGTGGGACCTGCCGGTAATGGAATCGTTCGATCTTCTTCGCGATATATATGCAATCCCGCAGACTCGATATCGAGAAAGCCGCGATCAACTCATCGATCTACTCGATCTTTCAGGGCTTCTCGACATCACGGTCCGCCAGCTTTCGCTCGGTCAACGCATGCGATGCGATCTCGCGGCTGCGCTTCTTCATGAACCGGAATTGCTTTTTCTTGACGAACCCACCATTGGTCTCGACGCGATATCCAAATTGGCCGTGCGCGAGTTCATTGGACGATTGAACAAGGAACGAGGCGTCACCGTTATTTTGACGACGCATGACATGGATGACATCGAAGCCCTCTGCCGGCGCGTGCTCGTCATCGGCGATGGGCGGATCCTGTCGGATGGTACGCTCGCCCACCTTCGAGCAAGCGTGACTCGCGAACGGTGGCTGACCGTCGATCTGATGGAGGACGCTCCGGTCACTGTCGTTTCGGATTCGGCTGCACAGTTGATTCGACAGGAAGGCCGTCGCTTCTGTCTCGCCTTTGATCCGCTTCAGGTAAGCGCGGCGGAGCTTATCGCCAGGGTTGCGCGCACCTATCCAGTTCACGATCTATTCGTCGAGAACCCGCCAATCGAGGCCATCATTGCCCGCATCTATGGGCGGGAACGGCAGCTCAAATCATGAAGCCCTATATCGCGATTCTTTCTTCACGATTCCGAACGCTTCTGCAATACCGCGCCGCAGCGATCGCAGGTGTGGGCACACAACTGTTCTTCGGTCTGGTTCGCATGATGATCTTTGACGCCTTCTACCGCTCAACCACCGCGGACCAGCCGCTGTCGCACTCCGAAACCGTGACGTACATATGGCTGGGCCAGGCGTTTATTCTCCTCACTCTGTTCGGTGTGGACACTGATGTCGCCCTCATGATCAGAAACGGCAACGTCGCGTACGAAATGACCCGCCCAGTCGATCTCTACAAAATGTGGTTTGCCCGAGCGTTGAGTGGCAGGGCGGCGCCGATGTCCATGCGGGTCGTTCCTATATTGGTTGTTGCAGGCATTTTTTTCGGGCTGACTCCGCCTGCTTCGTTTACGGCTGCCGCATTGTTCCATGTTTCCATCGTCGGAGGTTTGCTGCTTGGCGCCTCGATGGTAACGATCCTCACGATCTCGATGCTGTGGACCATCTCAGGTGAGGGCATCTCCCGGCTTGCGCCGGCTCTCGTTTTTATCTTTTCGGGAATAGCTGTTCCGCTTCCGTTCTTTCCGGACTGGTTGCAGCCGCTTATCGCGGTATTACCATTCCGCGGTCTGATGGATACCCCTTTCCGGGTGTACCTCGGCCATCTGGCCGGCACTGATGCTCTCCTTGCCATCGCGCATCAGGTTCTCTGGCTTCTCGCGCTTTGCATGTCAGGAAAATGGATGTTGTCGATCGGCATTCGTCGTCTGGTTGTTCAAGGAGGATGAATCAACGTGAAATGGGACTCTTTGCGGCTGTACTGGCGATACGTCGAAATTTCATTCCGCAGTCAAATGCAATATCGCCTTTCATTCGCGTTTCACGCTTTCGGACATTTCCTGGTGACGGGCTCGGAGTTCCTCGGTTTCGTGGCGATCTTTCAACGGTTCGGTCAGATCAATGGCTGGACGCTTCCTCAGATGGGCCTCTTTTATGGAATTGTCTCGATAGCCTTCGCGATCGCTGAAGCCGTTCCACGCGGGTTCGATATTTTTCCTCGACTGATCCGTTCCGGTGATTTCGATAGAGTTTTGCTGCGGCCACGGTCTGCGGCTTTTCAGGTTCTGGGACAGGAATTTCAACTGATGCGTGTGGGACGGTTCACTCAAGGGGTGATTGTTTTGATTTGGGCGTCGCAACGGCTGGGCATCGATTGGACAGCCAGTACCGTGGCGCTCCTGCTTTTCGCAATCGTTGGCGGCATTTGTCTGTTTTCGGGATTGTTCGTGCTTCAGGCTACGATGTGTTTCTGGACCACGGAATCGCTGGAGATCGTCAACTGTACAACGTATGGGGGAGTCGAGGCGGCGCAGTTTCCGCTCAGCATCTATCGTCCTTGGTTTCGCACGGTCTTTACGTTCATCATTCCGCTGGCGACGATCAATTACTTTCCCGCACACGCCATTTTGAATATCACCGACCCGCTTGGCTCAACTCGGATCATTCAATGGCTCTCCCCAATCGGCGGCATCCTGTTTCTTTGGGCGAGTCTTCAGTTCTGGCATTTTGGAGTGAAACACTACACATCGACGGGAAGCTGAAAGCGGCGATAGATAGAATGTAGGCCCGGGTGTGAGAACGTGTGAATGAATTGGAACAACCATGGGCAAGCGGATTCCCCGCCTCGCAGGCGGGGTGGCTGCGCGCCATAGAAGAATAGACCCGTTCCTTTGTCAGCGCAGACGGGGCGGTGGTTAACGTCGCGAAGCTTCCTTAAATGATCGCGAAGCGCACCGATTCAATAGGGTGGCGCTCCGCGCAGCAACTCAAAGGTGGCTTCGCGACGTTAGCCACCGCCCCGTCTGCGCTGACAAAGGAACGGGTCTATTTTTCTATGGCGCGCAGCCACCCCGCCTGCGAGGCGGGGAATCCGCTTGCCCATGGTTGTTCCAATTCATTCACACGTTCTCACGCGCTGGGCTGCTTATTACAGTTCTGATCAGCGACCTGCCGCAGCCGTCTCCTTGACACCGCTGATGTGCATGACCTCACCGGTTCCAAGCTTGTAAACAGCCTTGACGATGGTGAGTTTGCCGGAAGCCACTTCGCGTCGGATGATCGGACTCTCTTCAACAACGCAGGAAGCGCTGTGGTGAACATTCGCCTCGACGGCAAGGTTCATCAAGGTCTCGCCTTTGACGAGCCCTTTGAGCCGTTCAATTCCGGGGCGGATCTTTCTGACAAGGGCAGCAAGATTTTCTGTCGGCATTTCTTCGCCGGACAGTGTTGCTGCCACGGCGCCGCACTTTTCATGTCCCATAACCACCAGCATTCTTGTGTGCAGGTGTTCAACCGCATATTCCAGGCTGGCGAGTGCGATTTCATCGGCAACGTTTCCTGCGGTCCTGACCACAAAGAGATCCCCCAGGGTCTGATCAAAAATGAGTTCCGGGCTTAGCCGGCTATCGGCGCAGCACAACATCGCGACGTACGGATGCTGGCTTGTTGCCGTCTTTGCGCGAGCCTGTGCGAAGTCACGCGACAGGGTTTTTCCGGACGTGAATCGTTTGTTACCTTGCATCAGGTCCGCCCAGATCTGCTCGGGTGTAGCAATCGATCGATCAACAATGACATCCGAATGACCCTTGGCCGGTGCTTTAGTTTGCGGCGCAACGGGTGCATGTGTAGATTGTCCGAGAACTTCCTGTTGAACACCCTCAAGTGTGGCCAGACCCATGATCGTTGCAAACTGGCGTCGTGTGATCAGACTCATCGCAAATACCCCCTTCATGTTCATCGGCAAGGAGTAGTACGTACTTTACGCACCTTCAGGGACAGTCAGGAATCAAGAGTTCAAAATATGGATGCAAGCCATATGCCGCGTGGAGTCAAAGGATCGAAGGACCCATCAACTTGGTTGAAAACCCTCAGATAACGTCCGTGTGATTTCCGGGCGGTGCACTTCTAAAACCCTAGACTTAGAGTCGGGTTGCCGGCGTGGAACAGTCATTGCTAACGCAGTCGCATATGAAACAGCAGTCTGGCAGGTCCCTGTTTACATTCGTAGAACCTGCACCACTGGGCGCGCGGTTCTTTGCCGCCGGTGTCGCGGTTCACGCGACGTTGTTGACGGCCGCCGTGCTGCTGCCACTTTTCTTTTTTGAGCCAATCCGAGTGAAGCGTTACGACGTCACGCTGATGGCTCCCCCGATGCCGACTCGGCCGAGACTTCAGGAAAGTCAATTAATAGCTCCGGTGCTGCCAAAGCAGAAGCCGCCGAAAGTTGAGCCATTGCCGAAGCCGGCTCCGATCGTCGCCGAACTGAAGCCTGCGCCGGTACCGGCACCCGCACCCGCACCAAAAGTGAAGCAGCCGGAAGTACGACGCATGGAGCCCAAACGCGTGCCAGCCGTATCGGACACACCGGTGTTCGAAGCTCGAGTGTCTGAGCGACCTGTCGAAACACGAGCGAAGGTTGTACAGACTGGCGGATTTGGCGACACCAACGGTCTTCCCAGCGATGCACGATCGAACAAGCCGGCGAACATTGCGACCCTTGGATCATTCGATTTGCCTGTAGGCGAAGGGGCCGGGAATGGCCGTGGCGGGACGCGCGGCGAGCGTGGAATCGTTATGGCCTCGGGATTTGACAGTGAAGTGAGCGGTGGGACGGGTTCATCAGGCGGTGGGAAAGCAAAAGCCGGTGTCGTCGGTGATGTATTCGGTACCGTTACAAATGTCGCCCAGACGCCCAAGCGCGTCGTGAAATCCGTCGAGTTTCCGGTCGAAATTCTCTACAAGCCCAGGCCTGAATACACGGAGGGCGCACGACGTTTGCGCGTCGAAGGCGAAGTATCGCTCCGTGTTCTTTTCGCGGCGACAGGCCGGATTCAGGTTCTTAACGTGATTCGCGGGTTGGGTTACGGACTCGATGAGAATGCGGTTCGCGCCGCTCAGCAGATTCAATTCAAGCCTGCATCGAGCGACGGTACACCCGTCGATTCGACGGCGACAGTGCGAATCGCTTTCCAGTTGGCGTATTAAAGGAGATTTATGTTCAGGTTCTTCACCAAAAAGGTCCGTTTCGCCGTAATCGCCTGGGCGGTGGCCGCCATTGCGAATGTTCCAGCGGCGGCCCAGTCTACACTGACTCCGCAACAGATTGTCGATCGAGCCGTTTCCAGGGAGCAGGAACTCACCCGGACTCTGGCAGGTTTCGAGCCGTTGGTTGAGACCTACATTCAGAACCTGGAATCGGATCAGGATCTTGGAACCGCGCCAAAGAGCGATAAGTATTTTCTGGGAAAACTTAACCTCACAAAGGGACTCACCCGAACTGCGTTTCGCGATGAAAAGGGCTTCGCTCAAGGCCTGCGGGACAGCATCACAACGCTGTATTCCGTGAAGTACATTCCAGGTGGTTTTGCACAGATGGCTTTGATTGACGCAAGATTCGATCGAAGCCGTTACGACTTCGAATACGTTCGCCGTGAATTCCTCGGCGAAGTCCGCTGTCTGGTCTTCGATGTTGCGCCGAAAGTAAAGACAGCTCGTGGCGCTTTTATGGGCCGGATCTGGGTGGAAGATCGCGACTATCACATCGTTCGATTCAATGGGACCTACAACAATCAGGATTCGGGCTCAAAGTTGTACTTCCATTTTGACAGCTGGAGACAACAGATGGGGCCAAACCTATGGCTTCCGTCGTCGATCTATGTCGAGGAGTCGGACCGAGAATACTTCTTCAAGACACGGAAGCTTCAATTCAAGGCTCAAACGCGAATCTTCGGTTACAACATTGGCCGTTCGAAAGCTCAGAATGAATTCACCTCATTGACGGTGGAGTCAGACAGCGTTTCGGACGTCTCCGATACCGCAGAACATGTGTCACCTGTGATGAGCCGGCGATTATGGGAAAGACAGGCTGAAGAGAACGTCCTGCAACGGTTGAGGCGTTCTTGCACCGTCCGGTGAAGTGGACAAAGTGTTGGCGACAGTGGTCAACAATCTCGAGGTCACGAATAATCTCGCGATTGAACCGGAAGTCCGGTGTCGAGTTCTTCTGACGTCGCCGCTGGAGTCGTTCACTATCGGTCATACCATCGTCCTGAGCCGGGGCCTCATTGATGTGCTGCCGGACGAAGCAAGCCTTGCGATGGTTCTTGCTCATGAGTTGGGACACATCACACTCGGACATCGAGTCAACACCAAGTTCGCGTTCAGCGACCGCATGCTCTTTGAGGATCACGAAACGTTCCATAACTTGTTCGTGAAACGCGATGAAGTGGACGAGAAGAATGCGAACCGACGAGCGCTGGAAATGCTTCGCAAGTCTCCTTACGCCGACAAACTGTCGAGCGCCGGTCTCTTCCTGCGAGCGCTTTCCGATCGATCCAAACGTCTTCCGAATCTGCTGCAAGGGAATATGGGCCGGATGGCTTCCGGTGGCGAAGTCCATTGGGTGCCGGAATTAATGCAGGTTGCGCCACGTTTGCAGAAGTCGCGTGTGGATCAGATTGCAGCGCTGCCGCTGGGCGCCCGGATTCGCATCGATCCCTGGGATAACCGAATCGAGTTACTGAAGACGAAGCCCGTTAATCTGGTTTCAGCTTCTGAAAAGATGCAATTCGAGATTGCACCCATCTTTCTGTACTTGACCCGGCAGGAATCGAGCAGAACCACGGCTGCCTCCCGAAACAACAACTAGGAATGGAATCCGCTGTTCTGGTCCGACGACAGGCGGTGGATCGGCTTTAGGGCTCTTGATTTACTTCAAAAGATTAGTGTCAGCGGCGGTTCCGCGCAGCGCCCACAACCCCGGCCGGTCACAGGTGATTCCTTCGAGTGTAGTCCCATACGGAGCCGAAACAAGAAGTCGCGAAACAACCAGTCGAATTTGCCGGGGGAAACCCGGAAATGTTATGGGGAGCCACCGCTAACTCGTCTGAAACTATCGCCGCTGCTCTGGTCCCCTTGCTGCTAAAGCGCCGCGCATGTCGGATGGGAGGTTCGCCTATACTCCGCGCAAACCGGACGCAACGGTGCTGTACAAGGTTGTCGCCGATGAATTGGAGACGTTCCTGGCGCGGCAGGAGGCTCGCGATCGTCCGATCCCACGGTTCGTCGAACATGAGTTTAGGGACTACCTCACCTGCGGCATTCTGGAACATGGCTTTCTCCGGCTTCATTGCGCGGACTGCGGTCACGCCGGCGTCTTGCCGTTTTCCTGCAAGAAGCGTGGCTGGTGTCCGAGTTGTGGAGGGCGCCGAATGGCGGAGACGGCAGCTCACCTTGTGGATCATGTGGTTCCCTGGGTTCCGGTCCGGCAATGGGTTCTCTCGCTTCCGTTCAAGCTGCGATATCGTATGGCTTACGATTCGGCGCTGACGGCCGATGTCCTGAACATCTTCATCGGCGGCGTCTTTGGCGGATTGCGGCGCCGGGCTCGGGAATTGCTGGGATTGCGGCGATCTCAATGCGGCGCTGTCACCTTCATCCAGCGCTTCAACAGTGGGCTCGGCTTAAACGTTCACTTCCACTCGGTCGTGTTCGATGGCGTGTATTCCGCCGACGGTGCAGGCCATCCCGAGTTTCATGAACTCCCGCCGCCGGACGATGCGGACATCCTCGATACCGTGACGCGGATCGCCGAGCGCGTCCAGGACATGATCGAGCGGCGCGGTTTGGAGGACGAAGCGGACTCGCTCTGCGAAAACGATCCCGGTCTGGCCGCCGTTTACGCCGCTGCCGTCCGAGGCAGAATTGCCACGGGAGCGAAAACCGGAAGTCGAGCCGACACATTGGGTGACCGCATCGATGGCGATAGCCTCGATGCGATGTCGAGTCCACGTTGCGCGGCTATTTCGGGTTTCAACCTTCATGCGAATGTGAGTATCGGAGCGCGGGACAGAGAACGGCTCGAAAGACTTCTGCGCTATGCCGCCCGCCCAGCTCTGGCTCTGGAGCGCTTGTCGAAACTGCCCGACGGCCGATTGGCCTATCACTTAAAGCGGATGTGGTCGAATGGCGCAACCGATGTCGTCTTCGAACCCCAGGACTTTCTGACCCGGCTGGCCGCTTTGGTTCCCGCTCCCCGCGTTCATCTCACTCGCTTTTATGTAGAGCACCGATTTATGTGGAGTTGATTCGATAAGTCGGTGCTACCACAGTCTGCGGCCACTCTGTTACTGCACATAAAATCCAGCTCGTTTCTCCAAGAAACCAGACATTC
>Ga0137427_10000792_pt1 | contig 15223 bp, 12 predicted proteins | sample EasRivERMZT700_2_FD_102309 | JGI IMG/M metagenome (GOLD analysis project Ga0137427, IMG submission 102309) | Soil microbial communities from meander-bound floodplain in the East River, Colorado, USA - East River MetaG ERMZT700_2 | ecosystem: Environmental > Terrestrial > Soil > Floodplain ...
AACGCGGGGCGGCCGTATCCCATCGTCATCAAATAGCCACCGAGAGCAGGCCCTGCGATCGCCCCGATTCGTCCCAAGCCCAATGCCCAGCCCGCGCCCATCGCGCGCATATACGTTGGATAGATCGTGCCGCAGAGTGCGTTGAGGCCGATCTGGCCGCCGAGCACGCCAATACCGCCGATCAGCATGCCGACCAGCAGTATGCCGTAAGGCGACTGCAGACCGAGCGCGATGGTGATAGGCACCGACAGGAGGAACGTCCACGCGACCACCCTAATGCCCATGCGGTCGAGCGCGACAGCCACAATGAAGCTTCCGATTGCGCCGCCGAGCTGGAAGAAGCCCATCGCTGTCGTAGCTTCGCCAATAGTGAAGCCATCGTCCGAGAGCAAGGTGGGCATCCAGGCGGTGATCACGTAGTGCCCGGTGAAACTCAGGATGAAGGCTGCCCACAGCAGGATTGTAACCGCCGCGCGTCCCTCGGTCAGCAGACTCGTGACTGTGTTGATCCGGCTTTCCTCGCTGATGACGAAGCGCGACACGGCCGAGAAATCTTCATTCGGCCGAATCTTGCGAGCGATGCCGGCGACACGGTCATGGTCGCGCCCTCTGACTACCAGGAAGCGGATCGATTCGGGCAGCCAGAGCGCGAGCACCACCAGCATGGGAATCGCCGCGATGCCGCCGATAAAGAAGACCGACGGCCAGCCCAAAGCCTCGATCGTGTAGGCGGAGATGAACCCGCCGGAGGCTGCACCAATATTGTAGGCCACGAACATGAAGCCGATGGTGGTGGCGCGAATCTTGTGCGGCATATATTCCGCAGCAAGAGCAATGCCTGTCGGGATTGCGCCGCCTAGCCCGATACCGGCGCTGAAGCGCCAGGCGAACATTTCCAGCTGCGAGCTCGAAAATCCCGCGACAAAGGTAAACAGGCTGAAGATCACGACGCCCGCAAGGATGATATTCTTCCGCCCCATTCGGTCGCCGCAGAAGGTCAAGACCACCGCGCCGGCCATGTATCCGAACAGATGCGCGGTGAGGACCCAGGCGAACTCCGCGCGGCTGGCGCCCCATTCTCGCAGAATCGCGGGAGCGGCCATCGACAGCGTCTGCATGTCGTAGCCTTCGAGCGCCATGAGCGTACAGAGCAGCAGCGCGACCGAGATCTGTGCTTTGCCGAGCTTCTTGCCTTCGATCAGTTCGGCAACGTCGAGCGTGCGCTCTTGGGCCATTACAAGTTCCTCCGGGCCGTTCTACTCGTCGGCGTTGGAGAAACTGTAGGTCAATCGGCTGTTGCCGCCAAGACGGGACCTGCTCAGACGGATTTCACCATTGCGCGGAATTCATCATCCGTCACCAGCCGCTTTTCCACCGTGCCCAGCGACTTGACCTTCTCGAGGAGGGCGCCGTGCTTCTCGGCCGGCGCATCGAGGCCGAGCTCGTTGAGCTTGATCTTGATGTTGGCGAGGCCGCTCTTCTTGCCCAAGGCGACGTGGCGGGTGGCGCACACGATCTCGGCGGAATAAGGCTCGATCGCAGACGGCTGGTGGAACTGGGCGGCGACGCCGCCGCTCTCACGGGTGAAAATGAACTTGCCGACGACGGGCTTCCAAGTGTCGACCGTGTACTTGCCGTACTTCTGCACCAATTCCGAGACTTCCCGCGCCTTGCTGAGGTCCAGTTCGACGGGCATGTGATAGAGGAACTGCAACGCGAGAGCGACCTCGCAAATGTCGGCGTTGCCGGCGCGCTCACCCATGCCGTTGATCGTGCCCTGGATCCAGTCGGCGCCGCCGCGGACCGCGGCAATCGCGGCGGCTGTGGCGAGGCCGAAATCATTGTGGCCGTGCCAATGGATCGGCACGGATTGTCCGACCCACGACCGGACCTCGCGGATGAGATATTCGGCGGTCTCCGGCGCGCACGCGCCGATCGTGTCGACCACCGAGATTTCGTCGGCGCCGGCTTCGAGAGCCGCGCTGTAGATGTCGCGCAGATAGCCGAGATCGCTGCGCGTGCTGTCGACGGCAAAGAAGTTGACGCGCTCGATCCCCTTGTCCTTGGCATGCTTGATCGAATTGACGACGTTGTTCAGCACCTTCTCGCGGGTGAAACCGAACGCCTTCATCTTCATGTCGCTGGTGGTGATCTCGCACAGCAGATATTGCGTACCAAGCTCGACATGCGCGTCGATATCGGCCTGCAGGCAGCGCGCGAAGCCCCAGATATCGGAGCTCAAATTGGCCGCGAGGATGCGCTTCACGGCCTGCGTGTCTTCATCCGAAACGCGGGGGAAGCCCGATTCGATGCGTCCGACGCCGAGCTCGGCCAGCTTGCAGGCGATCTCGAACTTGTCGTTGGCCGAGAAGCAGACACCGGTCGACTGCTCGCCGTCGCGCAGCGTCGTGTCGTAGAAACGAACGGTCTTGGTGCGGTCAAACCCCTTCTGAACGGCATCCATCTCATTGAACGAGCTGGTCCAAATCTGGTCGGGCCGGATGTTCATGGGGTACTCTCCTGCGGTCTGGGGAAACGGGGAGGTTATGTCCCCAGATCGGCCGGTTTGCAATCACCCGCGCGTGGCTTGAGGCTGGCGCAGACCGATATGCGCAGCAAAACAAGGCAAAGGTCGGAAATCCAAGAATTCGGGCTCGGTTAAAAGGGGCCTCTACCCCACGACGCCGAGCTGCCGGAGAAGCTCGTATTTGTTCCAGGCCATCGTTCCTCCGCCGATCTTGCCGTCCACGATCCGGTAGATTGCAATGCAGTTCGGCACGTTCACCTGCTTTCCGACGAGCGGACCCGAATGTGTGCCCGTGAACGTCCATCTCACGACCACCTTGTCTGCTTCCGTGATCATCTCCTCGATGGCAAGGTGGAAGTCCGGAAACGGTGTTGCGTAGGACTTCAAGAGAGACAAGGCCCCCTTCAGTCCCGTGTACACATTATCGGGCGTGCTCAGCGACACAGTCGGAGCAAAAAGGTCGCTCAGGAGCGCCTCGTTCTTGGCGTTCCAGTGGTCCTCGAACAGACGGCGGATCACGGCCTTGTTCTGCTCTGACATTCTTGACCCCTCAAGTCCGAAGGCCGTCAGCATACCCCTGCGGCATGGTGGTGTCTAAGCCGACAGCTGGGCTGTGTAACGTGCCAGCGAAATGCGGTATCGACGCGGCCGTGTCCCGGTGTCATGCAGAGTTTACGATTGGGACTTTGGGGAGATACTGCCGATGAAGTTCGTTTCTTTTCGCGCCGGCGGCGCTGCGCGTTATGGTCTGGTCGAGGGCAATCGCGTCGTCGATCTGACTCGACGCCTGAAATATCCCGACCTGAAATCGTTGATCGCCGCCGATGCATTTGCGGAAGCGGCACGCGCGGCGGCGGGCGCGACTGCCGATTTCACGCTCGACCAGATCGCCTTCGATCCCGTGATCCCCAATCCCGGCAAGATCATCTGTGTCGGCCTGAACTACCAGGAACATCGCAACGAGACGGGCATGACCAGCCACCCGCTCCCGGCGACATTCATCCGCTGGGCCGACACCCAGTTGGGCCATCTCGCTCCCATGGTGAGGCCGCGCGCGTCGGAGCAGCTTGACTACGAGGCCGAGCTTGCGGTGATCATCGGAAAGGGCGGCCGCTACATCAAAGCGAGCGAAGCCGCCGCGCATATCGTCGGCTATTCCTGCTACAACGAGGGCTCGATCCGCGAATTCCAGCGCCATGCCTCGCAATGGACGCCGGGCAAGAACTTTCCCGCGACCGGCGCGTTCGGCCCGTTCCTCGTGACGCCCGATGAAGTGGGCGAGCTTGCGGGAAAACGAATCCAGACCCGTCTCAACGGCAAAGTCGAGCAGTCGTCGACGCTCGACATGATGATCTACGGGCCGCTCAAGCTGATCGAATATTTCTCCAACTTCACGCCGCTGTCGCCCGGCGACGTGATCGTCGCCGGCACGCCGGGCGGAGTCGGCTGGGTGCGCCAGCCGCCGCTCTGGATGAAACCGGGCGATACAGTCGAGATCGAAATCGACGGCGTCGGGCTGTTGCGGAATCCCATCGTCGCGGAAGACTAGACTAGGCCGGGACCGGTTTGGTCTCGGCCTTCTCCCGTTCGGCAGCCATCTTGCGCAGCTCAGCCAGACCATCCGCGCCCAGCATGTATTCCAGCTCGAAGGCGCAGATGTCGAGAATCGACAACGGCCCGTTTTTGACAGGGCCGCAGCACCCCCTCTCGTCGGGACATTGTTCGTCGTCGACCGACAGCGTGCCGTTGAGGATGCACACGGGGAAGGCCCGGCAAAAAAACGGCTTCAAATACCCGAAACCCGGCGGGGCCTTCGACTCGGCAATGTGCACGACGCACTGGCCGTCCTTGTTGAGGAAGTTGCAGCCGTCGCTTTTCAGGGTTGTCGTAGCGCACATCCCCGAGGGGAAGTCCGCATCCGGCCTCGGCGCCTGGAACCAATTCGCGGGGTCGCGGTCCTGGCCTTCATCCATGTAGCTCTGGATGAGCTCGGCATGTTGCAGGATGCGGTCCCGATCGGCGAGGTCCGCATCGACTCCGTCTGCACAGCAGCGGCCCCGGCAATTGGTCATCGAGCAGGCGCGTTCGTAGCGCGTGTTGAACACGTCATCGCCGACCTTGAGCTCGGGAAAGTATCCGAGGCGATGCTTGCTGAGGATGCGAGCGTTGCTCATGATTGGTGCCGCTTCTCGGCGCGCCGATTTCTATGCCGCATTTCGTGCCTTTGCCTTGATTGGAACTTGTACCTTCGGCTTTCTTGGAACTTGTACCTTCGTCTTTGTGGGAAGCCAGGCGCAGCGCTCGATCGCGCGTTCGACGATCTCGCAGATGGTGCCCGCGGTGGTTCGCCCGCTGGCCTGCGCCGACCGCATGAATGCGCATTCGTCGCTGAGGTCGGGGTTTGGGTTGACTTCGAGGACGAACAGGGCGCGATCTCCCTCGCGCAACCGGAAATCGACCCGGCCATAGTCTCGCAATCCCACGGTTCGCGCGACATCGAGCGCCACATGCCGGATTTCGTCCGCGGTCTTCTTATCGATCCTCGCGGGGCAGCGCGTTGCGATTGCAAGATTGAAAGGCGCCGCGGGATTCCACTTGGCATCGTAACCAAAAATTTGCGGACGGCCCGCCGGAAGCCCATCAAAGCTGATCTCGACGATGGGGAGTGCGATAAAGTCGGTGGGTGAGACCGCAAGGACCGAGACGCAGAATTCGCGGCCGGCGATAAATTCTTCGACGAGCGCCGGCTGGCGAAACTCACGCCACAGGAATTTAACGCGCTCGGCGAGCGCGGCCATGTCGTTCACGACCGCGCCATCGTCGATGCCGATGCTCGCGTCTTCCGCAACGGGTTTCGCGATCAGCGGAAATGTGAGGTGACGAGCGGCGAACGGATCCTGGTCTTGATACACGACGGTGTGTGCCGGCGTCCGGATGCCGTTGGCAATCAGGATGGCCTTCGTCAATGGCTTGTTCAGAGAGAGGCCCAGCGTAAGCGCGGGAGAGCCGGTATAGGCGATGCCATGCAACTCGAAGAGTGCTGCCACGTTCATCTCGAGCGCAGCATTGCCGGCGAACGCCTCACAGAGGTTGAAGACCAGTTCGGGACGGTGCGTCGAGAGAAAGTCGCAGAGTTGGGCGGCGTCGTCGGCGCTGAAAATCACCGCGCTATGGCCCGCCTTGGAGAGACTTGCGCGTAGCGAGTCAAGTTCGCGCAGGAGATCGAGTTCGACTGCGCCATAAAACCCGGTTTTGGCCGTGCTACCGTTTTCGTTCGAGCGTCTCAGCCAGTCATGGATGATCGCTATCCGCAAACGCCCCCCTAGGCCCTTTCAAGCTCAGAATCTGCAGTTGGTATTTCTCTCTGAGTCGCACCCCGCGAGTCAAACGAGCCAGGTGGCGACCGTCGCAGGACCGGAGGGGCGGGTTCGAACAAAGAGTTGCCGATCCGGTTGCTTTGCGATAGGGCGGGATATCGCTGCCTCGGAGAACCAACGACACGAGGCGCCGGGGCGAGGAGGGGCAAGATCACCGACGCAACCCGATCGAGCGCGCCAGGCCACCGCGCGCACGTCCTCTCCGGCGAGGATCGGCTGCGCGCCGGCCTGATCGCGGCGAGGCTCGATCGCCTGCCCATGTCGCCCACGCTGTGGCGGCGCGTGCTGTTGCTCTCGCTCGGCGGCTTCTTCGAGTTCTACGATCTCCTGTTCACCGGCTACATCGCGCCGGGACTGGTGGCGAGCGGTATCCTGACGCCGACCACGCCAGGGCTGTTCGGCACCAGCGGCATTGCCGGCTTCGTCGCGTCCTTCTTCTCCGGTCTCTTTCTCGGCACGCTGCTGTTCGGTTTTGCCGCGGACCGCCTCGGCCGGCGCACGATCTTCACGCTGTCGCTGCTCTGGTACACGGTCGCGAGCGTCATCATGGCGTTCCAGACCGATGCTTTCGGGCTCAACCTCTGGCGGTTCATCTCGGGCATCGGGGTCGGCGTCGAGCTCGTCACCATCGACACCTATCTCGCGGAGCTTGTGCCGAAGTCGTTCCGCGGCCGCGCCTTTGCCTACAACCAGGTGGTTCAGTTCAGCGCCGTGCCGGTGGTCGCGTTCCTGGCATGGCAGCTCGTACCGATCGCGCCGCTCGGGCTCGAGGGCTGGCGCTGGGTCGTGCTGATCGGGGCGCTGGGTGCGGTTTTCGTCTGGTGGATCCGTCTGCGCGTGCCGGAAAGTCCGCGCTGGCTTGCCACCCACGGCAGGCTCGATGAAGCCGACGCGATCCTGACCGAGCTCGAACGGCGCACCGAAGGCGAGACGGGCGCGAAGCTGCCCTCCGTGGGGGCGCCGGTGCTGGAGTCGCGGCGAGGCAGCTTCGCCGAGCTATGGCAGGGCTCGTATCTCTCCCGCACGGTGATGATGATCATCTTCAATATCTTCCAGGCGGTCGGATTCTACGGCTTCGCGAATTGGGTGCCGACGCTCCTGATCGCGCAGGGAATCGCGATCACCCAGAGCCTGCAATACACCTTCATCATCGCCATCGCCGCCCCCTTCGGCCCGCTCTTGGGGGCGCTCCTTGCCGACCGCTACGAGCGCAAATATCTGCTCGCCTCGGTGGCGCTCGGCGTCGGCGTGTTCGGCCTCTTCTTCAGCCAGATGCGCGCCGCTGTGCTGCTCATCCTCTTCGGCGTGCTGTTGACCTTGTCGAACAACGCGATGTCGTTCCTCTTCCATGCCTATCAGGCCGAGGTCTATCCGACCCGCATCCGTGCGCTCGCGGTCGGCTTCGTCTATTCCTGGAGCCGGTTATCGACGGTGTTCAGCGCCTTCGTGATCGCCTTCATCCTCGGCAAGTTCGGGCCCTCCGGAGTATTCGTCTTTATTGCTGCGAGCATGCTGGTGGCTGCGCTGTCGATCCTGCTCCTCGGACCCAGGGTCAACCACCGCTCCCTGGAGGCCATCTCCAGCTAGGCAGCTCTCACTCTCTTGAATGTTAGAGGGGAGGCGGAGCGCCCGAGCCGGGACATCTGGCGAACCCGGGGGGCGGGCGCTAGAATTGATCCAGCAACGGGGCGTCTATCAGGCCGCGGTCGTGACACTGGACGAGGCGGGGGTCATGACCGAAAGCACGTTCGTGCGCCGCCGATGATCTTGGGAGGAACCCATCATGCAGATGAGCAAGCTAGCCTTTGTCGCCGTGGCCGTCGCGGCGTTGTCGGGCTGTACCCAGCAAAGCACCGGGATTCAGGCGGTCGCAGACGCCATGGGCGCCTCGAGCCTGAACTCGATCCAGTACACGGGCGAGGGCTCGGTGTTCGGTTTCGGACAAGCCTACGAACCAGGCGAGCGTTGGCCGCGGTTTGACCAGCGCCTCTACCGGGTCTCGGCCAACTACCAGACTCCGGGCATGCGGCTGGAGCAGATCCGCGCCCAGGGCGAGCATCCGCCTCGCGGCGGTGCGGCTCAGCCGGTCGCCGGCGAGCAGCGCACGGTCCTCGTCGTCGGCGGCACGAACGCCTGGTCGGAAACCGGGAAAGAGCCGGCTCCCCAGAACAACACGGCCGGCGACCGTTCGCGCATGCTGTGGGCGACCCCGCACGGCGTGATCAAAGCGGCCATGGCCAACAACGGAACGCTCGACGGCAACACGATCAAGTTCACGGTCGGCGGACGGGACTTCACCGCGACGGTGAACGCCCAGAACCTGGTCGAGAAAGTCGCCTATACGTCCTACAACTCGGTGGTCGGCGACTATCCGGTCGAGGTCACCTATTCAGACTATGCGGATTTCGGCGGCGTGATGTTCCCAAGGCATCTTGTCGAGACCCAGGATGGTCATCCGACCTTGGACATCAACATCCGCGAAGTGACGGCGAACGCCCCCGTGGAATTGGCGGTGCCGGAGAACGTCGCCAATGCGCCGCCGCCGCCGGCCCCCATGGTCCAGATGGAAGAGTTGGCTCCCGGCGTCTTGTATGTGAACGCGGCCGGTATACGCAGCTGGGCGGTCGAGTTCCGTGACCATATTGTGGCTGTCGAGGGGCCGAACAACGAAGCCCGTTCGCTCGCCGTCAATCAGGCGATAAGCGAGCGGTTCCCGAACAAGCCGATCCGCTATGTCGTCAACACGCACGCGCATTACGACCACGCGGGCGGCCTGCGCACTTACGTCGCGCAGGGCGCAACCGTCGTGACGCATGAAGCCAACAGAGCGTTCTACGAGCGGACATGGGCGCGTCCGCACACGATCCAGCAGGACCTGCTGGCGAAGGAGCCCAAGCCGCCGATGTTCGAGACCATGACGGACAAGAAGGTCATGACCGACGGCGCGCAGACGCTCGAGCTCTATTACGTCAAAGGCAGCGGCCATCACACGGGAATGATCTTCGTCTATTCCCCGAGAGCGCGCGCCGTCTATTGGGGCGACGGCTACAATCCGCCGGAGGGCGACGATCCGCGCGATCCCGCCCGCACGCCGGAATTCGGCATCGACCTCTACAGGAACATCATGGAATCGGGCGTCAACGTCGAGCGCATCGCGCCCGCGCATGGCGCCGGCGCCAAGCCGTTCGACAATCTGAGGAAAGCTCTCGGCCTGATGGCCCTAACCCAATAAATGGTCCTAACCCAGTAAGCAGCAGGGGGAATCTCAACTGCATGCGAGGGCGGCAACGCCCTCGCATGTTTTTTGTGCGCCCAAGCGCCGGCCCGCGGTCAACCCACGAAGCCGGAAATCAGCTCGGTCACCCTCTCGGGGTGTTCGGCATAGACCAGATGGCCGCTCTTGTTGATGATGTGCAGCTCCGTGCGGGCTACGACCTTGCTGACCGTTTCCATCAGATCGACGCCGAGCGTGTAAGGCGCCGTCGGATCGTTGTAGCCCCAGACAATCAGCGTCGGTGCTTTCAACATGCCCTTGTTGATGCGGTCCAAGGTCTCGAACTTCGCCTTGTACATCCACCATGTCGTGGCGCCCATGTTGCGCGTCCAAAGCGGGTTCTGCCGCACCAATTCCGGGTTCTCGCGCACCCATTTGTCGCGCGCCGCGTTGAACCGCGCGTGGACGTCCTTGATCTTGGGCAGGTGCGCGATGCGGTATTCGGCCTCGAGATAGGTGTCGGTGAGATAGTCCTTCACCACGGTCTGGTTGCTCGCGAGCCGTATGCGCTTCAGCTCCTCGCGCGATGGCGGTTCGCGATCGGCCTCCGGATCGGTGCGTTCCGGCGTATTCGGATCGGGCGGCGCTAGCGTGTTGCTGTCGAGAATGACGAGATGGCTGACCATTTCGGGATGATCGACCGCGATGCGCGCCACGGGAAGCGCGCCGCGGGAGTGGCCGACAAGGACAGCGCGCCGGATGCCGACAGCCTGAATGAAGCCGAGTGTGTGATCGTTGATCGCATCCATCGAGAAATCGGCCTCGGTCTTGGGATTGTCGGTGAACCCCATGCCGAGCTTGTCGACCGCGTAGACATGAAATTTCGCGGCGAGATGATCGAAGATCGGTGCCCACGTATCGGCCGATGCCGTCGATGGCCACTGTCCGCCGTGCACGAGCACCAGCGGCTCGCCGGTGCCGCCGTCGAAATAGCGCGTGCGAATGCCGTTCACGTCGACGAATTTGGCTTCACCCATCAAGCGGGAATCGCGGGAGCGCGATGCATTGGCCGCGGCATTGACGGGCGAGGGGCCCAAAAGCGGCGCAGCTGCGCTTGCCGCCGCAAACTGAAGGAAAGCCCTGCGAGGCGTGTCCATGTGCGTCTCCCAAAGAGAAGGTGGATGCCGGTCCCGTCAGCCTACCCGCGGAATCAAATTCCCGCCACCGGGCTCGGTTTGCGTTCCGCGTTTATGCTCGGAGTGGTATCAACGCTGAACCGCCCGTAGCGCACTGGGAACAATCGCCATGTCCAAGAGCATTGCGCTTCGCGTTTTGGCCCTCCTGTTCGTCGCGACGTTTGTTGCCCTGCCGGCCATCGCGCACGCCCAGGACGGCCCGCTCCACATCAATCGGGACGCCCGCTTCGCCGTGATCTTTCCCGGCGAGCCGATGACGAGGGAAATCGCCTATACGACGCGCGCCGGCACGTCCGTTCCCGCGCGCGAGTTCTTCATCGAACAGGATGCCGGACGCTATGTGGTAACGGTGGTGCAGTTTCCCGATGGGCGATCGGAGGATCGGCGTGCGGTGGAGCACGCTGCGGTCGGATTGCGTCAAAGGGGCGAGGTCCGGTTTCAAGCCTATGCCGACTACGATCCGGGCATTCCGGGCCGCCAGCTCAACATCTTTGAAACCGGCGGACGCCAATTGCGCGCTTCGGTCTATATGTACGATCGCCGTCTCTACATCACGGAAGCCAGCGCCCCGCCGGGCGATTTCGCCGCGCTGCAATTCGAACAATCGATCATGCTGCTCGACGAAGAGGGAAACGATGTCGACCGCGAGGGGCTGGAACTTGTCCTCGCGTTCATCGGCGGCATCTTCAGCCGTATCTTCGAGTAGCGCGTCATCGCGCCCGGCCGCGCCGCGACCTCGCACTTTTTATGTTCGCAGGCTCCATGATGCTGGGCGTTGCCCCTCATGATGCCGGCTCCCGAGGGGTCGATGCTGGTGATCGCTGCCGAGGCGTTTGCGATCTATGGCGTTCGCGCCCGTTTTGCGGCGGGCGTCGAACGGCTGCGGCGGTAGCGATCGCGCGCCGCCACATTGTCGCGGCACGCCGCTGGGTCGGACGGCGTGCCGCGACCACTTCAGTTCGGGAATACAAATCCCTTGAGGGCATTCGCGACCACGGCGATCGACACCAGGTAGAGCAACATGGTGATCTTGACTGTGTACGTCATGGCGAAACCTCGCTTCCAACTCACGTGCACGATAGGCTCCGTCTCTTGCCATCCCTTTGCCGTCGCGGGGTGTATTTAGTGAAATCCGCTGTGATTTATTTGGGCCGGCAATCGGACATCGGTTGGATGCGATTCTTAAGGCCTGCCGTGCTGCCCAAACGGTCCTCAGAATCGCAGCCTTGTCGGCGAAATTAATCGTTACCGCGGTCCGTTTCCGGGCTTGGCCAAATCCGCTATCGTCCGTCATTAACGGCCTTTTTGAGAGAGCCGGACGAGGAGGAGGACGCGTCGTGCGAAAAAATGTGATGGCCATGGCCGCTGTGGCCGCTTCGTTGGTCGGCCTCTCGTTGTCGGTCCTTGCGGCCGAGCAGACCACGATCTTCACAACCAAGGATTTTCATCAGGACAAGGCGCTGTGGACCAACCCGGCCTACTACCGGAACAACACGCCGGGCCAGCTCACGGGCATGGCGTTGAATATCGTCCCCTATCAGGATTCGGGTCAGATCGGCGCCGCGAGGCTGTACGGCTCGCAGGGCACGGGTACGCCGGGCGCGACGAACCTCGCCAGTCCCTATCCGTTCAAGACGGCAACCGAGCACTATCAGGCGTGGCTCAAGGACGCGAAGGGCGGGACCAGGCACACCAAGGCAACGGTCCCCAATTGGAGCGGCGTGTGGGATCCTCAAATAGGAGAAGAAGGCGGCCGCGGACCGGCGAGCGATACGGTCAAATACCTGAAACCTCAATATCAGGAGTACTACGTTCAGCAGTTGAAGGCCGCGAGCGAAGCGCGGACATGGACCGCTCAGTCCATGTGCCTACCGCGCGGGTTCTTCGGCTTCCTCGAGGCCCAGGAATTCGTCGTCACGCCCGCCAAGGTTTGGACACTGTCGGCAACGAACACCGAGAACACCGTGCGCTGGATTTATACCGACGGCAGCGGACACGCGCCCGCGCAATTCCAATTCCCCAAATGGAATGGCTCGTCGGTCGGCTTCTGGAACGGCGACACCCTGGTCGTCCACACCAACCAGATCAGGGGCTGGCGAGGCGGGCCGGGCGGAGAATTCACCGACAAGCTCGAGACGGTCGAAAAATACCGGCGTGCCGGCGACAGGATCGAAGGCGAGATCACGCTCTACGATGACAATGTCTTCGTCGGCCCCGCCTTCGAGCGCTTGAGTTACAGGGTGAGCAGAGACACCAAGCCCGAGAACCGGCCATTCTACAACACCTGCACTGACACCAACGGACCGTCGCCGGGCGTCTATCTGGACGACAAGGGATTTCTCAATACGCACGTTCCCGGCGATCCGGGTTTCACCTGGAATCCCAACGATCCCCGTCCCTGGGGCACGTGGCTGAGCGAAAGCGATCGGCGCTACAAGGCCTATCTCGCCGCGGGCGGAAAGGCGCCGGCCCAGGCCGATCAAACGCCATCGAAACAGGGAGCCGCAAAGCGCTAGCAGGGGCGTGCCTATGCACCAAACGCAGAAGGAAGGGAGCAGACGCGATGTTCTCGCTCAGTTGGAGAGAAGGGATTCTTATCGGTAGCGTTGTGATCGGCCTTATGGCGCCGATCACCCTGGTCGCGGCACAACAGCGGACGCCGCCGGACTTTTCGTCGAACTTCGCCGGCTGGGTCGGACTCAATGGCGGCGGTCCGTTCTACGAGCCCGTTCCGGGTGCCCCGAAAGATCTCTCGCCCATCGTCAGCGATCCTGCGCATCCGTTCACCCCAAACGGCAGCGGCGGTCAATCCACCTATCGCATCCCCGATCTTTCCAATTCCAACCTGATGCCGTGGGTGAAGGAACGGATGAAGAAAGATACCGACGAGATCCTCGCCGGGAAGTATGCCTTCACACCGCAATCAAGCTGCTGGCCATCGGGCGTTCCCTTCTTCATGGGGTACGGCGGCCCCGATCCCCTTGTGTTCCTGCAGACGCCGAAAGACGTCTGGATCCTTTGGCGCGAAGACAATCAGGCGCGAAGGATCCGGATGAACGCGGCGCATTCGCCGGACGCGAAGCCCTCATGGTACGGCGACTCCGTTGGTCATTACGAAGGCGATACGCTTGTGGTGGACACGGTCGGATTGAACGGCCGGACGGTGGTCGACATTTACCGCACGCCGCACACCGAGAAGCTGCACGTGACCGAGCGATGGCGGATGATAGATGGCGGTCAGATGATGGAAGTAGTGTTCACGGTCGAGGACGAGGGCGCGTTCCATCAGCCGTGGAAAGGCATGCGGCGCTATCGGCGCGCGGAGCAGGAGGCCTATGAGAAGATCTGCGCCGAGGGCAACACGTTCTTTTTTGGCGACAAGATGCCGACTGCCCCCAGTCCGGATTTTTGAGTCGCGCGCCTCGCAGCAAGGGTTGCGCAATTTTGTTCCAAAAAACTCAACCTGTAATATGATGGTCGCCTGAATTTCGCCTTCAGGGGGACGGAATGGCTCAACTCGGCAGGTTTCTGGGGTGCGCTTCCACGGCGGCGCTCATGGCGTCGCTTGCCGTTGCGGCTCAGGCCCAGACGGTCCAGTTCAGCGGCGAGATTGTTGTCCGCGATTTGGACGGAGGAACGGGAACCGGCAAGCTGTATGTCGGCGCCGCGAAGCAGCGCATGGAATTCAACGCATTCGGTGAGGTCAGGTCGACCATCACCGATCCCGCCAACGGCACGCAGCACACGGTCTCGCCGCGCCAGCGCAATTACATGGAGATGCCGCTCGGCGAGTCGGGCGGCCCGGTGCGGATTCCGAAGCTCGGCACCGTCGATCCGACGAACCCGTGTGGCAGTGGCGAGCTCAGCAGCTGCATACGGCTCGGCGCGGAGATGTTGAACGGCTTTGCGACCCAGAAGTGGCAATACGTGAACCAGGACGGCGAAACCGTCACGTCATGGATTGCCTCGCGTCTGCGTTTCCCGGTCAAGACAGAGGCCGACAGCGGCGCCACCACCGAGATCCGCAATGTGGTCGAAGGCCCGCAGCCCGCCACTCTGTTCGCCGTGCCGGCCGGGTTTGCGCAAGTCGACGACATCGGCGGCAGCGGCAACGCCATCGCGGACGCGCTCGCAAGCATCAATCCCGCCATGATGCAGCAGGCGCTCGCGACGGCAAAGCAGATGGACGCGACGAACAAAGCCAACCCGCAACTTCCCGCGAAAGCCGCGATATGGGAGGCGGGAGCGGGCTTCGTGATGAATTTCACCATCACCATGAACGCGACAAAAGACTTCCAGGGCGGCATATTTCCCACGCGCTCCCACGCCACACTTTCGATGCGTTACACGGCTTCGGTACCCATGAACTACGGCACGCCCGCGGTTCCGCCGACGGTGGGGCCCCGGTGGGGCGTCCTGCAGCTGGCCGGTTCGGGAAGCCCGCAGGCCGAAGCTCTGCCGGCTACGATGGCTTTGGAATGGCAGGAACACATCGACACGCACGTCGATACCGGAGGGTGCGAAGGAATCGAGCAGGTCCGGACGGACACATCGACCGATGTGAGAGGGAAGGCCGTAGGCCGCGGCCTGATTACTCAGTCCGCGACCCAGGGCTACGCGCAAGCCTTCATTCAGCTCAACGGTCTGTTGACTGCATACGATCTCGGCGGTGGTTTCGGTACACCCAGCCCAGCGGACGTCGTCACCACCTCGAGAAAAGTGGACCACTGCGCCGGCGACCGCGTAACGAACGCGACGGAGAACACGAAGCCGCCGGTCACCAATCTGGGGCAGCTGAGTATCGGCATCACGAACGTGCCATTGCCGCCGACACCGGCGGGCTTGAAAGGAACGCGAACCCTTCCATGGCAGTTCAACGGCTATCAAGGGCCTGCCACCGTCGAATGGA
>Ga0137427_10000793_pt1 | contig 15217 bp, 13 predicted proteins | sample EasRivERMZT700_2_FD_102309 | JGI IMG/M metagenome (GOLD analysis project Ga0137427, IMG submission 102309) | Soil microbial communities from meander-bound floodplain in the East River, Colorado, USA - East River MetaG ERMZT700_2 | ecosystem: Environmental > Terrestrial > Soil > Floodplain ...
GTGTCGACCAACGCGCGCCACACCTTCTCCGGCGTGGTCGCGATATAGGTCACGTACACGAAGCTAGGCTTTGTCGTCGTCGTCACTTTCCAGTCTCCTCTTGAGGTCGCGCAGCGCACCGAGGCGGCCGCGCTCGAACTTTTCGATCCAGCGTTCGCAGATCTCGTGCAGCGGCACCGGGTTGAGGTAGTGAAGCTTCTCTCGACCGTGCCACACGATGACGACGAGGTTTGCGTCCTCGAGCAGTTGCAGGTGCTGCGTCACGGCCTGGCGAGTCATGTCCATGTGCCCACAGAGCGCCGTGAGCGTCTGGCCGTTTTCCCGATGAAGCAGGTCGAGCAGGCGCCGGCGGGTCGGGTCCGCCAGCGCTTTGAAGACTTTGTCGATTTCCAGAGATCCGGACAGTGGCCTAGTTCCAGTTGTCGATCTTGACGTCGTGCGGGTCCGGCGCGCCCGTCCCGGTTTCCAGTAGCGACTTCAAACTCATCAGAAAGATTCCCCACTTGGTGCTGCAGTGGTGCATGAACTCCACCGGCTCCTTCCAGCCTTCGTGTTTGAAGAGGATGACGGTGTAGTCGCCTTCCTGCCTCAGCTCCCAGCTGACCTTCGTGTCGATCCATTCCTGGGGCCCATCGACGACTTGCCATAACACACGCCGGGCGGGATGAAGCTCGAGAACCTTCATGTCGAAGCCGCCGGCGCCAAAGCGGAATTGGAGCACTCCGCCGACGTTGCTTTCCCCCTGGGTGTTGTTCGCCCACCAGGCGGCGAGGCCTTCACGCGTGGTCAATGCCTGATAAGCGGCATCCACGGACGACTTGATTCCGACCCTGTGCAGAATATCCGCCATACGCCCTGTCTCCTTGCTTGCTGGTTGCTTGTAACGACTGCGTGCAGCGAATATATGCAGGTATTTACCTGCATGTCAAGAGCGGAAGCGGCGCAATCGCCGGCGCTGCTGAGGATGGCGCCGTTAACGCCCCCGCACGAGCACACGCCGCACTACGCCCCACGCCGCTCGTCAGTCCCCGCAGCACGCTCCGCACCCCGCTGCGCCGGCTGTTGGTCCGCTAGCAAACGGATTCGTGGTATCACCGCTTGTGGATACCAGTTCTGCTATGATATTTTGCGCCGAGCGGCGTATGCCTGCGCGTTCAGTCTTGTGCCGCTGCTGGATGTGTGAGACGAATCACACACAGCCCTCACGCGCAAACCGGGCGCCGGCCGAGGCCGGCACTCGATTGCCGTCTTGTTTCCCAGCAACCACAAATGGCCGGTTTCGACACTTTGCCTCGCGTCAGGTCCATTGGCCTCGCGGGAATCGCGATCATTGCCGCCGCCTGCGCCAGCGCGGGCGGCAAGAGTGCGCAGCGCACGGGCTGCGATCTCCCCGACCGCGACTCGGTCTTCGCCCTCAGCGGTCCGGTGTACCGCGAGTGCGGCGTCGATCGTGTCGCACGACGGCTGCCCAACAATGTTCATCCGGACTTCCGCCCGACCGCTGCCCGCACGGCGTGCTACTCGGCGGATCTGGAATTCGTCGTCGACACGATGGGCAAGCCTGAAATCCAAACGGCTCGCATTGTCCGCGCGAACGACCAGGGGTTCGCGGCGGCGGTGGTCGCAACGCTCACACTATGGAAGTACGAACCCGCGGTCCGCGAGAAGAGGCCCGTGAGGCAGATCGTCACCACGCACGAATCGATGTCCACCGCGGTCGTTGTGGTGCCGGCCGGCTCGTCGCCACCGACTGGTCCGCCGCGTCAACGGCTACCGACCTGCTAGGCACGCTCCAGCAACGGACTACCCGGGCTGGCCGTCGATGAGCCGTTGTTGATCGCGAAGGCTGTCGACGCGATGCAGCTTCCACCCGTCAGGCGTTCGGAGCCAGATCTCGCGTTGTGTGACCCACGTCTTCCACGTGGTGCACTCTGCGGTCGCTCCGGCGTGCCATGTGGTCGAGATGTTGGTGGACCGTCGCCCCGCCGTGTCGCCGGAGAGCTCCAGGCTGTCGATGTCGATCCGTATCTCGCGTGCTCGTTTGCTGTGAGAGAGGGAATGCGGCAGACCGAGCGCAGCTCAGGGTGCAGACCGTGGCAGGACGGCAAAGAAAAGCATGTAAGAGACACCGGTCATTGGGCGTGTGTCATAGACACGCCGCAGCCCGTTGTGGTTGGGTCGAACCACGGGACCTGCGACACGCGCCAGGAGCGGTGCGCAAGGGTGCGTGCCGGCACGCGCGTTCAACGTGCCGAAAAAACGAAACTGTCGTGAAAAAGAGCGAAGTCACCGTCACAAAAAACGACGTGACGCGCACAAAAGACGGAGTCGCCGGAACGCGCCGCGCTGCCGTCTGACCTGCCGGAAGCCTCAGCGGACCGGTCATCGCGGTGCGCGGACAGAAGCGACGTCTCCGCTAACCGGCGAGCGAGCGCAGCGGACCGGCTAGCTGCTAACGGTTGCCGGATCGCGCATTGAGCGTACCGCGACGAGGGCTTCCCTTCCCGGTCCTCGCGCTCAGCGGTACGGCACGAGGACATCGCGGACCGGTCCGCGCAATCGGTTGGCCGTGCATCGCAGTCGTCTGACCGAGCCACTCGCTTAGTTGACCGGGCCACGCGCTCGTCTGACCAAGCCTCGCAGTCAGCGGACCAAGCCGCGCACTCGTCGGACCAAGCCTCGCCGTCAGCGGACCAAGCCGCGCACTCGTCGGACCAAACCTCGCCGTCAGCGGACCAAGCCGCGCACTCGTCGGACCAAACCTCGCCGTCAGCGGACCAAGCCTCGCCGTCAGCGGACCGCGCCTCGCAGTCAGCGGACCACGCCTCGCGGTCAGTGGACCAAGCCGCGCACTCGTCGGAACAAGCCTCGCACTCGTCGGACCAAGCCGCGGCCTTAGCTGACCGAGCCTGTCGGTGCGCTAACCGGCGCGTTCACTCGCCGCACCGTTCCTCGCGTTCGCCTAACCAGTGCGCACGTCGAGCGCGCCGAGCCTTGCGTTCAGCGAACCGGCACGCGTTGTCCGATGACCAACCAGCGAACACCGCGGACCAGTCCCCGGTGTCGCCGGACCGTGCCGCGCAGGCACCGAACCGGTCCACCGCCTCGGCGAACCGTGACGCGATGAAGGAGGAACGGCCATCCAATGCCGCTGACCGATACGCAGCATCAGGGGAACGCGCCGCTCATTCGGCGGAAAATTCGCGGCGGCGCCTGACCGGCGGGCGATGTCATCTGACCATCGACTATCGACATCTGACCATCGACTATCGACATCTGACCATCGATTGCCTCGATCTGACCACGATCGACCCGCGCAAACCCTTTCATTTGCGACGTGAACCGGTGAATCGCGCTGGGTGTCAGACAGTTGATCCCAACGGATCCGTCCCGATCCTAATCGAAGATGAGGCGGTGGAGAGGGTGCGTCCTGCACGCATGATTGCGTTCGACGCGATGATGGATGCGATGAGGGAGGCGTTGAAGATCCTCACGCCGCAGCAGATCGAGGATTTCCCGCCGGCGCTGCGGGCGTCGTTCGATCTGGAGAGTCTAAAAACGCGACGGCCGACGGCGGGCTTTCCTCCGGCGTACTAGTCGGGGTAGGACACGGGAGCGCAGGCGCGAGGCAACGGCAACTGGATACGGATTTGAACGGATTGAACAGATCTGAACGGATTGCTCCTCGGCAGAATTGGCGGGAGTGACGTAGTTAGTGGTATCCGTTCAAATCCGTTCAATCCGTCAAGATCGCTTTTCCATTTTGCAGTTGTCTTTCTGTTTGTCACGAGAAGAGCCACGAGAACTGCGGACTGAGATACCACCTCGGGTCGCCGCGCGGGGTGACCGCGTTCCAGGCGCCCTGGAGCGAGAAGCTCATCGACTGCTTGCCGATGCGGAACAACTTGCCGGGTCCTCCCGCCAACGGAACGGTCCAGCGCTCACCCGCGTTCGCGGTCCAATCGCTCGTGATCGTCGCATTGCAGTAGACGAACCACCCGCGGGGCAGGTTGACGGTCAGGAAGTACTGGGCGGCGAATTCGTTGAGCTCATTGAGCCCGCTGCCACCCAACGACCAGGCGTTCCCCACCACTATGCCGGCACCCCCGGCGTCTTTGTCGTAGTTGAGTACTAGTGCCGGGCCGAGTGCGGGTCGGTTGGTCCCTAGATCGGGATGCGTACGCGTCGGCAGCAGCACCGCGGGGCCTACCCCCCAGACGAAGCTGCTCGGCTGGCGCGCGGTGACGAAGACGTTGATCAAGGCATCGCCGAGGCCGAATATGGACGGCGCATCGGGCACGGGCAGTTGTGCTGCCGGCACGATCGTATAGGTGACGACACGCAGGTCCTTGGTGAGGGCAAAGGGCCAGATGATCTGGACCGAGTAATCGCCTACGGTCTTCCCGGTGACCGGAGCGTTCGGCGTGACCGCGACATCGAGGATAACCTGGCGCAGCCCGGCAACCGGGTTGTGTTTACGCTTCGTCAGACTGTCGGCAGACTGCTGAGCCGACGCTGTCGCTGACAGCCCGATCGCGATCCCCACGACGACCCACTTTCGGGAGCCGATCAGCGCGCGCAGCTTCGGCATGTCGATTGTCATGCACTGAAGAACTCGACGAAAGCGCCATGCCGCAATCGAACATTGGGTATACTGTTCGCGAGGGTATGGTTCAGGCCGTCCATCAAACATGCCGAGCGCTCGACTCGTACTCGCGATTGGCGCGACCCGCGGCACAGGTCTTATGATTGCCCGTCTTCTCACTCGGGACGGAGTGGCTGTGCGCGCCCTCGCCCGCGATCCCGTTCGCGCGGCTGAAGCGCTCGGTCGGGAAGTGGAGATCGTTGCGGGTGACATCACGCGTCCGGAATCCCTCACCGCGGCGTTCAAGAATGTCACCCACGTCGTGTTCACGGCGGGCGTCCGGAGTGGCCATCCCGCGCGTGGGACGACGGTGCGCGACACGGAGTACCAGGGAACCATCAACACCCTTGGCGCCGCCCGCGCCGCTGGATTCAGCGGTCGCTTCCTATATATGACGGCCAGTGGCGGGGGCACACGGTCATTGGCCGCGGCATTCCTCAACCTGGTGAAGGGGAACACCCTGCGGTGGAGAGAGCGCGCTGAAGACGAGATCAGGGGCGCGGGGATCGACTACACGATCATCCGTGCCGGTGTCTTGGTCGATGCGCCCGCGGGGGAGCACACCATCGTGCTGACGCAAAAGCGTCTCGCCCTCTCGATCCGTCATCGCATCGCTCGCGGCGACGTCGCCGAGGCGTTTGTCGCCGCACTGGATCATCCGCGCGCTTCGCGAACGACGTTCGACATCGTGTGGGGAGATCGCGGACGCCCCGAGCCGTGGTCGCAGCTGCTCGACCGACTGCAGCCCGGCGAGATCGACATGCGGGGGTCGAAGTCGTAGAGTAGGGAGCGGCCCGTTCCAGTTCGTTGTCATCCTGAGCGAAGCGAAGGATCTCCCGTCCACTGGCTAGGGGCCGCTTCGGTGCCCGGAGAGTAGATCCTTCGGTCGCTCTGCTCCCTCAGGATGACAATCAACGTCTAACTCAGCACTCTCGCTCCGAGGTTACTCATGACTCGTGCTGCGCGCAGCGTCTATGTCTTCGGCATTTACCTGCTGGTCGTCGGTGCAGTGCTGATCGGCGCTCCTAACACCCTGCTGGCACTTCTGCAGCTGCCATCGACCAACGAGCCGTGGGTGCACGTTCTCGGCGTCCCGGTCATGGGGATGGGCGTGTACCATGTCGTGGGCGCGCGCGCCGAGCTCGTGCCGTTCTTTCGAGCCACGGTGTGGGTTCGCGTCTTTGTGTTGGTGATTTTCGCCGCGCTGGCGGCGCTCCAAGTGGTCCCGCCGATCATCATCGGGTTCGGTCTCGTCGATGCCGGCTGCGCGCTATGGACGCACCTCGCCATGCGCGAGACGCGCGTGCAGTTGAAGGCTTGAGACTAGCGAGGCAGCAGGAGTAGCGAGGCTACTCGCGTGGTGCCATTTTGAGCGGCGCAAACTAAGCACAGGTTGGGTCACCACCCTCTCCTTCCAACATCATGGCCCGAAGTAAGTCGCGGTGAGCGCCACCGACGCACTGCGCACCGCGTTGTCGGGCCACTACATCATCGAGCGCGAGCTGGGCCGCGGGGGCATGGCCACCGTGTTCCTGGCGCGCGACCTTCGCCACGACCGAGCCGTCGCGGTGAAATTGATGATGCGCGATCTCGTGGCGCCGTCGGGCGCCGAGCGCTTCCTGCACGAGATCAGGATCGCCGCGCGACTCACGCACCCGCACGTGCTCGGCGTCCACGACTCGGGGGAAGCCGACGGGCTCCTCTACTATGTCATGCCGTACGTCGAGGGAGAGACGCTGCGGGAGCGGTTGGCGCGCGAAGGCGCGCTTCCGCTCGCGGACGCCGTGCGTCTCCTGCGAGAGCTCGCCGACGCGCTGACGTACGCGCACGCGCGCGGCGTGGTGCACCGCGACTTGAAGCCGGAGAACGTGCTGTTGTCGGGGGGGCACGCGGTGATCGCCGACTTCGGAATCGCGAAGGCGCTGGCGGTTGCCACGCAAGACGGGGCTGCGAGCGCGGCCGGACTCACGGCGACTGGCATGTCTCTAGGGACGCCCGCCTACATGGCGCCCGAGCAGGCGGTCGGCGACCGGAACACCGATCACCGCGCCGACCTCTACTCGCTCGGCGTGATCGCCTACGAGGCGCTGTCTGGAGCACATCCGTTCGGCGCGCGCACGGCCCAGGCGCTGGTCGCGGCGCATCTCACGGAAGCGCCGGTGCCGCTCGGCGCGCGTCGTCGCGACGTTCCCCCGTCGCTGGCCGCGCTCGTGACGCAACTCCTCGCCAAGGAGCCGGCGGCTCGGCCGCAGAGCGCCGAGGCCGTGCGACAGACGCTGGACGCTGTGTCCACGTCGCCCGCACGGACGGCGTCGCGGCCGCGGCGCACAGCAGTCGCGGTGGCGGCGACCTTGGTCGTCGTCGCCAGCGCGGTGTGGTACGCGGCACTGCACAGGGCGCCGACCACGACCGACGTAGCGGCGATTCGCACGTTGGCGGTGCTGCCATTCGTGAACACCGGCGGCGACCCGGAAGACGATTACTTCAGCGACGGCCTGACCGACGAACTGGCGCACGCGCTTGGGCGGCTGCCGGGACTGCGCATCCAAGGGCGCTCGTCCAGCTACTCGTTCAAGGGAAAGACGGCAACGGCGCAGGAGATCGGGCGCGTGCTCGAGGTCGATGCGCTCGTCGAAGGTACGTTGCGGCGAGCGGGTGAGCGGTTGCGTGTGACGACGCAGCTCGTCGGCACCGGCGACGGAAAAGTGCTGTGGGACTCCGTGTTCGAGAGCCGGTCGATCGACGCCTTGGCCGTGCAGGATCAATTCACGCGCGCCGTCGTGGCGGCGCTCGCGCCGACGGTTGGGAATCGTCCGGCCGACGCGTCGGTGATCGACCTCGAACGGGGCACGACGGACCTCCAGGCGTTCGAACTGTATCTCAAGGGCCGGTCCCTCTGGCACGCCCGCGGCGCCGAGAACGTCACGCGATCGATCGACTACTTCCATCAGGCGATCGACCGGGACCCGAGGTTCGCGCGGGCCTACGCCTTGTTGGCGTTGGCCTACAACGTTCTCCCGGTGTTTGTCCCCGATCCGAAAGACACGCTGTCGGCACTCACCGCCGCCAACGCCGAGCACGCGTTGGCGCTCGACTCCACGCTCGCTGATGCCCAGATCGCCGCGGCACTCGGCCAGGAGCGGCGGCTGGTCAACTTTCCCAAGGCGATTGCGCACTATCGCCGGGCGATCGATCTCGAGCCGTCGAACTCATACGCGCACCACGCGTTCGGATTCTTCCTGCTCGGGCTGGGTCACACCGACGAGGCGGTGCGCGAGTTGGCGCAGGCCGTGCAGCTCGATCCGCTCGCCAAATCGGCGGGAACCGCGTCGTCATTGGGCCTCATGTTCGCGCGACACATCCCCGAGGCCATCGCCGAGTCGCGTCGCATAGTCGCGCGCGACTCCACCTTTGCGCTCGCGTTCCAGACTCTAGGGCTCGCGCAATTGATGAGCGGGCAGCCGGACAGCGCGGTGCGCTCGCTCGAGCGGGCCAGGCAGTTGTCCCCCCTCATGCCCGGGCGTTTCGCCCGGCTGCTCCTCGCCTACGCCGCTGCCGGGCGATGGGCCGACGTAGAGCGGATTCGCGCGGAGTTGCGCCGCCCGGACGGCGATCACTCCGGGGGCGTCGACGCCGCTTACGCCGACTTCGTTCTCGGCGATCGCGAGCCGCTCGTCCGCCTGCTGACGACGAAAGGGGGTCAACGGCGCTGGCACGAGCAGTATCTGTTCGGCTGCAACCCGCTGATCGATCCGCTCTGGTCCGACCAGCGTTTTGTGGCCGCCATGCGGAAATTGACGATCGAACCGTGCCCGCTCGCGCGTCCGTGGCCCTTTCCGCCCCGGCCACGGTGAGCGTCGCCTTTCTGCCGGTGACAGGCGATCGCCCCGGGCGGCCTATCTAATCGGGGCGATACGACGCCTTTATGCGAATGGGCACGATCGTCTCCCCCCAATGAATGCGCATCACCGCATCCTCACGTAGCACGACGGGGAAATAGAGCGCCATCGTCTCCATGTGAGAGCTGCGTTCGGTGGCGACGTCGAACCGGAGCGCGTCTTCGCTCGCGCCAGGGTATGGCCTGTGAAAGACGTGTGCGGCGCGGCTCAGGATCACGGTCCACGCACCCTTCTCGCGCGGAATCAGCCAGAGCGAGTACTCCCCCGCTTTCACCGCATGGTCCTCGACGAGGACGTCATGGTTGAACGCGATGCGCGTCGCTGAATCGGCGCCCGGGTGCCAGACGCTGTCCCACGGCACGAGCTGACCGAACAACGCGCGGCCGCGAGCCACGGGCCTTCCATAGGTGATGACAATGTCCGTGAACGCGACCGTCTGGCTCACGCTCCCGCGCTGGCTGAACGGATACCCCTGCGCGGCACACGCCGGCGGCGCGGCGAGGCATGCGGTAAGCGCAAAGGCGAGCGCGCTCGCTCGCGGCGCGTGGATGTGGCGGTGCATGGGTTCGATCATACCAGGCTCCGGGTGCATTGCGCGAGCGGCTATCGCCCGCGCCGCCGCCGCCGTCGTGAAGGACGATCGGTTTTGTCGCCGCTCGGCGGCGGCGCAGGGCGCTCCGCCTTCGCTTTCGTGCGCTGTCGCTCGCCCTGGCGTCGCGCACGATGCTCCGCGAGCCGCTCCGCCAGCGGGCGCTCGAGCTTCCCTTCCGGTTTCGCCGAGTAGTCGAAGTCCGGGAGCGTGACCCGCGGCAGCGCTTTGCCGACCGCCCGTTCGATCATCTTGAGCTCCCCCTCTTCGGCGGGAGAGACGAACGTGAACGCCTCGCCGGTCATCTCGGCGCGACCGGTGCGGCCGACGCGATGGATGTAGTCTTCCGCCGCGAGCGGAACGTCGAAGTTGACGACGTGCCCCAGCGCTTCGACGTCGATGCCGCGCGCGGCGATGTCGGTCGCCACCAGCACGCGATACCGGCCGTCCTTGAAGCCCGCCAGGGCCTCCTCGCGCTGCGGCTGCGAGCGGTTGCCGTGAATTCGCGCCGCGCTCAAGCCGCGTTTGGTGAGAAACTCCCACAGCCGGTTGGCGCGGTGTTTGGTGCGCGTGAACACGAGCGCCTGATGCATGATGTCGCGCGCGACGAGCGTATGCAGAAGCGCCGACTTGAGCTCTTGTGGAACGGGATATACGGCCTGCGTGATCCCCGCCGCCGGCGCCGACTTCCGCTCGAGGTTGATCGTCACCGGATCGTGGAGCAGCTCGCCGGTCAGCTGTCGGATGGCGGCCGGCATCGTCGCGCTGAAGAACAGCGTCTGCCGCTTGGGCGGGATGTGCTTGAGCAAGCGGCGGATGTCCGGAAGAAAGCCCATGTCGAGCATGCGATCCGCCTCGTCGAGCACGAGGTGCTCGATCTTGTCGAGCCGCGCGTACGAATGCTTGAGATGGTCGAGCAACCGCCCCGGTGTGGCGACGAGCACGTCGACGCCCGACCGAAAGGCGTGCTCCTGCGGCCCCATGCCGACGCCGCCATAGATCGCGGCGCCCGTGATCGGCGTGTGCACGGCGAGCGCGTTGAGCTCCTGGACGATTTGCGCGGCCAGCTCACGCGTCGGCGTGACGACGAGGGCACGCGTGGCGCCGCGCGGCCGGGCGAGGAGCCGGTGCAGGATCGGAAGAAGAAAGGCGGCTGTCTTGCCGCTCCCCGTCGTGGCGCATGCGAGGACGTCGCGGCCGCCGAGCGCCGGAGGGATGGCATCGGTCTGAATCGGGGTCGGCTTGGAGAAGCCGAGCTCCTTGATGCCCTTTACGAGATTGGGGTGCAGCTTAAGTGCGCCGAATGGCATGGTGCAACATAAGGGCTCGGGCGGCGCGAGAGGCGCGAGCTGAAAGACGGCGCGAGCTGAAAGACGGCGCGAACTGCCAGACGGCGCATACTGCCAGACGGCGCATACTGCCAGACGGCGCATACTGCCAGACGGCGCATACTGCCAGACGGCGCATACTGCCAGACGGCGCGAAAGGCGCGGCTTAGCCTGCGCCGTTTAGCGGCCTGCGCCGTTCGGCAGTTTGCGCTCTTTGGCAGTTTGCGCCGTTCGGCAGTTTGCGCCCTTCGGCAGTTTGCGCTTTTAGCAGTCTGCGCCGTTCGGCAGTCCTACACCTCTCTCACGAGCTACTTCTTTCTCGGATCGTCGGCCGCAGTCACGTACGTCATCGCGAACGGCCCCATCGCGCGGACGCTCAGCTCGGTCGCAACGCGCGCGATCGCGTAATGATGCTTCGTCGCGCCGACCGTTCCCGTGTCGCCGGCCGACATCTTCATCGTCTTCGTCGCGTCGAGCTTGTCGCCCATGCCGACGAGGAATTCACCCTTGTAAATGCGCACGTGCTCGTCCGTGGGATGGAAGTGCGGCGGAATCTTGTAGCCCGCCGGGAACGACAGGCGGACGACGAATGTTTCGGCCTTCGACGGGTCGCCGCGCTCCACGGCCATCTTTGCGCCGGCGGGAAAGGCATCCGGTGCCGGGCCCCAATTCAGCGTCGCCGCGGTCTTCGGCGCCTTGGTCGCGCCGCTCTGCTTCGTCTGCGCGCCGGCCACGGTGGCAAACATCAACATCACGCCCGCAACCGTCGCCGCCGCGCCGAGTGTCCGCATCTGTCTCATGTGACCTCCAGTGATAAAATTATGAATACGGGTGGGTCGAGTTTCTTGGCGTCGATGCTCGTCACCGCTCGAGCTGTCTGGCTCCCATTCTGAACGACCCCCGGTATGGAGTTTTGGTCTCACCCCAGTTTCACCCTGCACACCGGGACCTCGGAGAGGCCGGCATGACCCAACCGTCGGCGCGACTCCGCGAGCAGTTCGGCGACATCGACCTGTACTTGTTCGATCAGCTGCTGCGCGGCCGTATCGTCGACGGTATGCGGATCCTCGATGCCGGCTGCGGCTGGGGCCGCAATCTCGTGTTTTTCCTGCACGCCGGGTTCGAGGTTTGGGGCACGGACGAAAACCCCGAAGCGATCGCCCGCGTGCGCCAGTTCGCGACGTCGGTGGTGCCGCGGCTACCGGAGGACCGGTTTCGTATCGAGCGTGTGGAGGCGATGTCGCTGGCCGATGCGTCGATGGACGTCGTGATCTCGAGCGCGGTGCTTCACTTCGCGCGCGACGAGGAGCACTGGCACGCCATGGTGCGCGATATGTGGCGCGTGCTGGCGCCGGGCGGGATTCTGTTCGCGCGGCTGGCAACGAGCGTCGGTCAGACGACGCTTCGTCCGCTGGGCGGCGGGCGATACGTGATGCCCGACGGTGAGACGCGTTTTCTCGTCGATCACGAGCAGCTCATGCAGGTGACCGGTGCGCTGGGCGCTTCGCTCGTCGACCCGCTGAAGAGCGTCGTGGTGTACAACCGGCGCTCGATGGGAACGTGGGTGCTGCGCAAGGGAGGGTCGTGATTCCTGGCCTGTCCCTATCGCCCAAAGGCGCCCGGCAAGAACATTCGGCATGACTCGAACCGGCTCTTGCTGCCTTCTGTTCATCGCGCTCGGTGCCATCAGTATCGCACCGGATCTTTTCGCGCAGGGGGTTGTCTCGCGGATTCCGCTGCGCGGAACCGTTGCGCACACCTGGAAGCCCGTGCGGCGCGGCACACCGGACGTCGTCGCCATCGAAGTCCGTACCGAGATCGCCGACATCACCGACACGGTCGCAAAGGCCTTCAGTCTCACGACGCCGATTACCTACGCCGGCGTCACCGGCATCGCCGAGCGTACGCAGAAACTCGTGGTGCGCGATACGGACGGCGAAGTACCGCTCCGCGTCGAGGACGACGCCGCCGACCCGTCCGGCTTTCCCTTCTATAGGCACTGGCGCGCGACACGCCCGGTGCGAGCGCCCGTCTTCGTCACCTACGACGCGCTCGCGCCTTCCACGCCCATGCGCGCGCCGCCGTTCGGTCTCTATGCCGCCTACGGCGGTGTCAGCGGCGCCGGCTCGGGCTTCCTCGTACTCCCCGAAGGCCCGCTCAACGTTACCACGCGCGTGCACTGGGACCTGAGCGACCTCGCGCCAGGCTCCACGGGAACCACATCCTTCGGCGACGGCGACTTCGAACTGCGCGGCCCCCCCGCGGACGTCACGCAAGGCTGGATCATGGCCGGACCGCTCGGCCGCTACGGCGCGGGCAACGGTCGCGGCTTCAGCGCGGTCTGGCTCGGCACACCGACGTTCGACCCCGACGCCGAGATGGCGTGGACGGCGCGCATGTACGCGTGGCTCGCCAAGTCCTACGGTTATCTGAGGCCACTCCCGCCATACCGCGTCTTCCTCCGCGTCGGCGCGCGCAGCGGCACCGCGCTCGGCAACTCGTTCATGGCCGGCGCGACACCACGCGCGGCCGGCAACACCGCGCGAAGCGAGTCCCCGCGCGCGACGTTCACGCACGAGATGGGACACCTCTTCGTCGGCGGCATCGACGCTCCACAGGGCGTGCAGAGCTGGTTCAGCGAGGGGGTGAACACCTACTACACGCGGCTGCTGCCGATGCGCGGCGGTTTCACCTCGGTCGAGGAGTACGGCAAGGAGATCAACGCCGCGTTCAACGATTACTGGTTTGGCAGCGCGCGCAACTTCTCCGCCGACTCCATCGCGCGCGTCGGGTTCACCGACGAAGCCGTGCGCCACATGCCGTACGTGCGCAGCAGTCTGTACCTCGCCGACCTCGACTCGAAGATTCGCGCGCGCTCCAATGGACGTCGCACGCTCGACGAGGTCATGCGCGAGCTGTTCGAGGCTCGTGCCCGCGGTGAGCGGCTTGATCACGATCGCTGGATCGCGACCGTCGTCCGCGAGGTTGGCCCATCGGCGCGCGAGGGGTTCGAGAACCTGATCCTGAAAGGAACCGCGACGCTCGTGCCGGCGCCCGATGCGTTCGGCCCGTGCTTCAGCCGGCGCGACACACCGGCGTCTGTCGTGGACGGAAAGTCCAGAGCGGCAGGCTATGAATGGGTGCGTCTGCGCAATGTGCCGGACTCGGTGTGCCGGGCGTGGGGAGCCTCGCCGACGCCGCGGGCGCTCGTCACGCGCGCTCGATCGGTGGCGACCACGAAGCAGGTGGGCTCGTTCGGCGGCGTGCGCGTTCCGTACGCGACAGTCGTCGAGGAGCACGTGCTCAGACGCGATGGCGCGCCCAAGGCCGCGCTCGTCACCATCGCGTATCTCCGCGACGACGTCAGCGACCGTGCGCGGCGTCCCGTTACGTTCGTGTTCAACGGCGGCCCGGGTTCGTCGTCGTCGCCGCTGCACATGTCGGGATTGGGGCCGAGGCTCACCAGCGGTGACAGCACCGTCGCGAACCCGAACAGCATTCTCGACGCGACCGATCTGGTGTTCATAGATCCGATCGGAACGGGCTTCAGCCGGCCGTTCACGACCGAAGCGGGGCGGCGATTCTACTGGACGCGCAGCGGCGACGCCGCGTCCGTCACCGAGGCGATCAAGGCCTGGTTGCGCGTGCACGGTCGCGAGCGTTCTCCGCGGTATCTCGCGGGCGAGAGTTACGGGACCACGCGCGCCGCGGTCATGCTGCGCGACCAGAAGGATCTCCGGCTCGACGGCGTGATTCTCATTGCGGTGGTCGCCGGCGAAATCGGCGACGCCCCTGACGACGGCGTTTACGTCGGCATGCTCCCGACGCTGGCGACGTCCGCCGCATTCCACGGCAAGGGCCTCGCGGGCCGACCGGTGGAGGGCGTCTTCCGCGAGGCCGCCGACTTCGCCGGCGGCGATTATCGCGCGGCTCTCTCGAAAGGCGCACCGCTCAGCGCCGCGGAGCGCGATCGCGTGGCTCAGCGGATGTCGGCGCTCATCGGAGTGCCGGTGGAGTTCATCGTCGCGCGCAACCTGCGCCTCTCCAAGGACGACTGGATGCTGAACATCCTCGCCGACCGCGGGCTGCGCACCGGGATGCTCGACACCCGCGTGACGGCGCAACGCGACACGACGCGCCGGGGCGGGCTCAACGATCCGTCGTTCAACGGCGGCGGCATGCGGTTCGGCATCTCGATGCTCGCGCCCGCGTTGCTCCAGGGCGACACGGCGCCGCCGCCGTTTCCACGAGCGCCCGCGCTCGAGCAGTATCTCAAGCGCGACTTGCAGTTCCGGACGCTCGAGAACTACCGCTCACTCAACCTCGACATCAACGTCGTCTGGGATCACGAAGGCGGCGGCGACGTCAACTTGGGCGTCGCGGCCGCGATGCGCGCCCAGCCGTCGCTGCGCCTCTTCTGGACCGGCGGCTACTATGACCTCACGACGCCGGTGCACGCCGTCGAGCGCGCGTTCGCGCGGCTCGGCTTTCCGGCGACGCAGACCACCGCGGCGATCGTGCCCGCGGCGCACAGCGTGTTCGCCGACAGCTCGAGCCGGCACGCGCTCGCCGAGCGCCTGCGGGCCTGGATCCGCTAACGCCCTGCTTTCTCGTTCGGAGCGCACATGACGATCAATCGACGCGAACTGATCACTGGCCTCGGCGGCGTCGCGGTGACTGCCGCGATGCGTCCATTCGCGAGCCTCGCGACGCCCGCCGCGATGCCGTCGCCGCAGACCACCTTTCCGCGCAAAGA
>Ga0137427_10000796_pt1 | contig 15177 bp, 13 predicted proteins | sample EasRivERMZT700_2_FD_102309 | JGI IMG/M metagenome (GOLD analysis project Ga0137427, IMG submission 102309) | Soil microbial communities from meander-bound floodplain in the East River, Colorado, USA - East River MetaG ERMZT700_2 | ecosystem: Environmental > Terrestrial > Soil > Floodplain ...
GAGCATTTCGCGCACGGACTCCTGCGGTCCGGTCAGAGCCTCAAGCGCGGCCTTTTGCGAAATCGAAACGGGGTTGGAAGTCGAGTGGCTTTGCAGCTTGACCACTGCCTGGATGATTTCCGGAGGTGCCAGCAGATAGCCGATGCGCCAGCCGGTCATCGCATAGGTCTTTGAAAGCGATCCGGCAATGATGATGTGATTCTTGAACTCGGTCTGAGAACCGATAGAGAACGGTTTGCGGTCGCCATACAGGAAGTAGACGTAACATTCGTCATCAAGAAGGTAGATGTCCCTGCTCGCACAGAGCTGCGCGATACGAATGTATTCGGCGTCATCGATGACGGCGCCGCTCGGATTGTTGGGTGAATTAGAAATGATCAGACGGGTTTTCGGCGTGATCGCTTTCTCCAACATCTGCGCGGTGAGTCGAAAGCCGTCGTCCTCGCGGGTATGGAGGAAGATCGGATTGGCGCCGACGAACCGCGCCATGTCCGCGAATGAAACCCAGTACGGCGTTGGGATGATGACGTCGTCACCTTCGTTGACAACGGCTGAGAAAACATTGAACAGGGCGTGCTTCCCGCCAATGTTGACCACGCATTCCGGAACGTCATACCTTGAACCGAAGTCTCGCCTGTGCTTCTCCACAATCGCTTTCCGGAGTTCCTGAATTCCGCCGACGGCCGTGTACTTCGTGAAGTCTCCCTGAATGGCTTTCATGGCGGCCTTCTTGATGTTTTCGGGGGTTGGAAAATCCGGTTCGCCCGGCCCGAAGTCCACAACGTCCACGCCTTGTTCGCGGAGCTTGCCTGCGGCTTCGCCGACGGCCATCGTTTTGGATACGGATATTCGCGAGATGCGTTCTGCCAGTTTCATGGTGATCCTTTGACGACCGCCATCTTACCGCGGCCAGAGTGTAGACGGGAACATTTGACACGTGACAAATGTCCCCGTCCCATGGTGTGGACTTTTCAGCTGCGTAGTTTGGCGAGCAGGCGCTGTTCAACAAGTTCCGGGACGAGACCTTTGACCGAACCGCCGAGTTCGGCGACTTCCTTCACAAGCCTCGAACTGAGATACGAGTAACTCTCGGCGGGCATCAGGAACAGGGTCTCGATTTCCGGCGACAACCGACGATTCATTAAAGCCATTTGGAATTCGTATTCGTAATCCGATATCGCGCGGATACCGCGCACGATCACCTTCGCACTCAACCGCCGGGCATAGTCCACCAGCAAGCCGTGAAAGACATCCAGCCGGATGTTCTTGAACCGTGGCTGCAGGATCTCGCGCATGACGTCGAGTCTCTCTTCGACCGTGAACAGTGGCGCTTTTTGAGGATTGGTGAGGATCGCAACAACCACTTCATCAAAGAGCCTGGCGCTTCGCTCGATGATGTCGATATGTCCGTTCGTCAATGGATCGAAAGAACCAGGATAGATGGCTCGGATCACTCAACCTCCCGTCGATAGAAAGCCAATGCGCTGTCGCCCTGGTGCAATGTCCGGACTTTATTCAAACCGCCCTCGCTGTCAGGCAGTTGGGCACGCTTCGAGCACTCGAGGATCAGAACACCATCCATCGCAAGAATCGGAGTCGACGAAAAGCGTTGCAGCGCATCCTTATATATATCCTCGCGGTCGTAGGGCGGATCGACGAAGGCAATGTCGAACGCGATGCCATCGCGGGCACATACGTCGAGCGCTCGTCGAAGATCCAATTCCAGAATCCTGCTCCCTTCGCTGATTTCCAGCGCCTGCAGATTCACGCGAATCATGCGAACGGCCTTTCGAGACTGTTCGACAAACACCACAGACTGCGCGCCTCTGCTGATCGCCTCGATCCCGATGGCGCCAACACCGGCGCAACCGTCCAGAAAGCTACAGCCTCTCACACTCTCCCCGAGGATGTTAAACAAAGTTTCGCGCAGTTTGTCGCTGGTTGGACGAGTACCGGCAGGTGGGCTTGCTTTCAGTTGCCGGCTCTTAAATTGTCCCGCGATAATGCGCATAACTCACTTGTTGGAAACCACCCCGCTCGCCTCGAATTCGGGGCGAGCGGGGTGGTTTTTCCCTCAGGCTGATTCACCCCACATTCACCAGACCAACGGGATTGATTCCACCCAACCGTGCCGAAAGGCGCTGAATCAATCGTTCGCGCTCCTCGGTATTGCTGGCCCAGCGATCCGCTTCTTGTTGTGCCAGGCTCAACAGGTGCGCGTCGGTAAACAGATTCGCGTTTCGGAATTCTGGAAGGCCGGACTGTCGTGTCCCAGCCATTTCGCCGGGACCTCGAATCTGCATGTCGATCTCGGCGAGTTTGAAACCGTCGGTACTTGAGACGACAGCCTTAATGCGCTGGCGTGCGACATCGCTGTAGCCGCCCGGCGTCAGCAGAATGCAGAGCGATTGGTGACCGCCCCTTCCAACGCGCCCTCTTAACTGATGAAGCTGCGCGATGCCGAAACGTTCCGCATGTTCGATGAGCATGACCGTCGCATTGGGAACATCGACACCGACTTCGATAACCGTCGTCGAGACAAGAATGTCGATCTCTCCCGCCGCAAACGCGTGCATGATCGTTTCTTTCTCTTCGCTTTTCAGCCGGCCGTGAAGCAGAGCAACGCGACGGTCCGCAAAGACCGCGGAGAGTTTCTTGCATCCGTCGGTTGCCGATCGCAGGTCGATCTTCTCCGATTCTTCGATCAGCGGGTAGACGACGTAACACTGTCGCCCCTGCTCCAATTCATGTCGAATCGTTGCGTAAACCCGGTCTGTATCACGGTCCGTCGCATGACTCGTTCGGATCGGTGTGCGGCCAGGAGGCATCTCGTCGATGACGGATAGATCGAGGTCGCCGTAGAGAGTCATGGCGAGCGTGCGCGGTATGGGCGTTGCCGTCATCACCAGAGTATTCGGATTCTCACCCTTTGCCATCAGTTGGAGCCGTTGAACGACGCCAAACCGATGCTGTTCGTCGATGATTACCAGCCCGAGCTTCCTGAAGATCGTTTTCTCTTCAACCAATGCATGCGTCCCGATAATCACCTGAATCTCGCCATTTGCGATCAGGGCGAGCAGTTCCTCTTTTTCAGATTTCTTCAGACCGCCGCGGACGCATGCCACTTTGTAGTCCAACGGCTCAAGGATGCGTTTCGCGTTGATGAAATGCTGCTCGGCGAGAATTTCCGTTGGCGCCATTATTGCCGCCTGATAGCCGTTCTCGACGGCGATGACAACGGACTCGAACGCGACGATGGTTTTTCCACTGCCGACATCGCCCTGCATGAGCCGGTTCATCGGATAAGGCGCCTTCAAGTCCTCGACGATTTCTTTAAGCACACGCTTCTGCGCCGCTGTGGGATGGAAGGGCAGGATGCGTTTGACTTGATCCCGAATGTGATCCGTGGTGTCGAATCGAACGCCTTCGACCCGGCGCGACTGTCGTCGGCGAATCGCAAAGATCAGCTCGAGTAGAAAGAACTCTTCGAAGATAAACCGGTGATGGTAGGGAGAGTCGCGTTGGTTCAGCCTGGCGAGGTCGTCGGTGGGCTCGGGAAAATGAATGCGGTGAAGCGATAGTTTGAGATCCGGAAAGCCGTTCGATTTCAGAATATCGTCCGGCAGAGGATCTTCAATGTTGTCCTCGAGCTGCTGCAAAGCGCCGGCAATGAGTCGACGAAACTGCCGAGTGGTGATGCCGGCAATTTCCTCATAGATCGGAACGAAGCGACCGATGTCTAACGACGAGAGTTCATCGCCCTCTTCGATGACTTCAAATTCCGGATTGAAAAAGACGAACGTCGATTCGTGACGATCGAAGTCAACGCGTCCGAACAAGACCAGGGATCGGCCGGCAGAAAAAACGCGATTTTGCTGGAGGTAACCACCGTGAAACCACTTCGCATGGACGAAACTGGTGCCGTCGGTGAGGATCACGTCGAAGATGCCTCCACGGCTGCGCGTTTGGATCATCCGGCTGCGGTAGACCTTGGCCTGGATTGCCGTTTCCTGACCGACCTTCAGGGAATCGAGCCGGGCAAAGTTCGCACGATCCTGATACGCGCGTGGGATATGCAGCAGCAGATCTTCGACGCTTCGAATGTTACGCGACCTTAACAGCTCGGACCGTTTGGGTCCGACACCTTTGACGTATTGCACATCCGAATCTAGTCGCAGCATATGTACCGTCGGCGGTCTATGACCGCCGGGCCTTAACTCTTAATTCCCGTTTTCGTCTGAAGATAGGCCTTAATAAACATCTCGATGTCGCCATTCAACACGCGATCAACGTCGCCGACCTCAACTTTGGTCCGATGGTCTTTCGCGAGACGGTAAGGCTGGAGCACGTACGATCGAATCTGGCTGCCCCAGGCGATGTCGAGTTTCGAGTCTTCGATCGTCTTCGACTCGGACTTCTTCTTCTCCACCTCGAGTTCGTACAGCCGCGAGCGAAGCACCTTCATGCAGACTTCCTTGTTCTTGTGCTGAGAGCGCTCGTTCTGACACTGGACCACGATATTTGTCGGTATGTGCGTGATCCGGACAGCGGAATCGGTGGTGTTCACGTGCTGGCCGCCCTTGCCCGAGGAACGATACGTATCAATCCGAAGATCCTTCTCGTCGATCACCACATCGATTTTGTCATCGACTTCCGGATAAACGGCGACCGATGCGAACGACGTGTGACGTCGCTTATTGGCATCGAAGGGTGAAATGCGTACCAGGCGATGCACACCGGTCTCCGACGCAAGATAGCCGAAGGCATACTGTCCAATGACGTTAAACGTCGTCGATTTGATCCCAGCTTCATCACCGTCCTGATAATCGAGAATCTTCGTCTTGTAGCCGTTCTGTTCCGCCCATCGCAGATACATCCGCATCAGCATCTCCGCCCAATCCTGCGCTTCGGTCCCACCGGCGCCGGGATGAATGTTGACGATTGCGTTGAGCTGATCGTTGTCGCCGGACAACAACACCTGGGTTTCAGTGCGTTCGATAAAGGACTCGAGTTCCTTGAGTTGCGATGCAAGATCGTCGCCTACGGGCTCGCCCTCCCGAGCCAGTTCCGTGAGCGCTTCTACGTCGTCAACCTGACGGGCGATTTGCTGATCGAGATCGAGAGTCTCTTCAAGGCGGGCGCGTTGCTGTTGGATTTGACTGGATCGCTGCTGATCGGACCAGAAACCCGGTTCTGCGGTGATCTTTTGAATGTCGTCGAGTTGACGCTGCTTTCCCGGACCGTCAAAGGAACCTCCGCACTTCCTGACTTCGAGTTTTGACCTGGCTGAATCTTTCAATGAGATCGTCGAACATTCATCCTCCTCGTTTTCAATAGGACTACTCCAATTATCAATATTACTAGAACATTCAAATACGCGAAAACGTCGCCATATTGCGTATAGAACGTCAAATCGTTTCGAAAATAGGCTTTGCCGTCCACCACCATTCGACGGCCGATCGGTGTGGGATTCTCGATGCGTCCATATGGATCGATAATCGCGCTAATACCGGTATTCGCCGACCGTACCTCGTACCGCCGGTTCTCGACGGCACGAACCACGCCCATCCTCAAGTGCTGAAATGGCGCCGATGATTCGCCAAACCAGCCATCGTTCGTGATGACGACGAGCATTTCCGCCCCTCGCTTCACGAATCGTCGAACAAGATCCGGAAATATGCTCTCGTAGCAGATTGCCGTGGAGAAGCGATGATTGTCCAGTGGACTCACGGTAAAGTCCGTACCCGCCGTAAAATCGCCAACTTGACGCGTCAGACTATCCGCGAAGAAAAGCAGCTTCTTCAGCGGTACGTATTCGCCAAAAGGCACCAGATGTATTTTGTCGAAACGCGATACCTGGACACCTCGTGGATCCACCAGCCCGGAGCTGTTCGTCGGTCCTTCGCCCATCTTATCGATGTAGCCCACCAGAACGTAGGCGTCCGACGACAGCGCGATCCGCTCGATCCGTTGCCGGAAATCCGCATCCTCCTTCAAATAAAACGGCGCCGGCGTTTCCGGCCACACGATGAGTCGGACGGTACCGGGCGGCGCCGAGGAAAGCCGGGTGAGTTCGTCCATCAACTGCGTCGACGCCGGTTCCTGCCATGGCTGGTCGAGCGAGATATTCGTCTGCACAAGTCGCACATTGATGGGGTCGCCTGAAGGCGCTGCGGGCGATGGAATGATCGGCAGTACCGACAGGAGTACCGCAACGGCAACAGATCCGGCGATCCAGATACGGCGGTTTTCAACCAATCCGAGGGCCAGCACGCTGTTCAACGCGGTGGCGATGAAGGACAAGCCGTAAACGCCGGTCCAGGTGACAACCTGAAGGATTCCGGAAAACGGGACGAGTGCGTAGCCGGTCAGCATCCAGGGGAAGCCGGAAATCAGATACGTTCGAAGTAACTCGACCGCTACCCAGCCCGGAGCCGCCGTCAACAATCCCACGCTTCCCCAGCGCTGAATGGACCCCCACACAATCAAGACGAGCAGCACGAAGTGAAGCGCGTAGAACGTGCAGAACAATAGGCCGACACCGATGGCGGCGAGCGGCCCGACACCGCCATAGATCGTCATGGTTTCGGTAATCCAATAGAACGTACCGGCAAAGAAGATGAGCCCGGTTACATATGCGCTCAGGAGCGCGTGGCGGAAACTGGAGCGTCGGACGGCGACCAGCAATGGCACGAAGCCGATCCAGGCGAGCGGATAGAAGTCAGGCTTTGGCAGAGAAAGAACCAGTAGGAGACCGGAGACAGCGCCGTACAGGACCGATAACATCTTTAGCGTTCATCAAGATTGCGCCGCGGGCTTTAGCCCGCGGCGCAATCTTGAAAGGTAGATCATTTCCGGATCATCGCGTCTTTGTAGCCCGCTCCGACCAATTTCCGCTTCAGCGATTCAGCTTCAACGCCGTTCGGGGCCGCAAGCTGCACGCGATAGAAGGGCTTCGGATCATCTGGCGCGGGAGCCACGCTGAATGCTCGGAATCCCTGAGCCCTGAGCTTTTCGACAATTTTCTCAGCCGAATCGGCCTTCGGCAATGCCGCCACCTGTATCGTGACCACTTCGACTACCGGAGGCGGGGCCTCAACTTTTGGCGGCGCAGGAGCTGGGGCCGCCGGTTTGGCCGGCAAGGTCTCCAGAGGCGCGGGCTTATTCTTTTCGACGGCTTCAAAGAACGTATGCTCCGGACGATCCTTGGCTGCCGGGTCCGCCGCTTCGGGTTTGGTGGCGGCTTCGGCTGTCGCGATCGTTGCCAGTTTCAGGCCTTGCGTCCGGCCAACCAGCATGCCCAGAACGAAGAAAATCGAACACAAAACGACAATGCCGCCAAAGATAACTAATGTAAAGGTTTGGCCTCTCCAAGAAGTCTGCTGTTCCATCATAGCTTCCCTCGAGCTTTCATGAAGTACTCCAGGAAATCGATTGGGAGCGGAAAAACGATGGTCGTGTTCTTTTCGACGCCGATTTCGGTCAGCGTTTGCAGGTACCGTAACTGTACGGCGACCGGCTGATCCTGAATCTTCATTGCGGCATCCGAGAGTCGCTGCGCGGCCTCGAATTCACCCTGCGCATGAATGACCTTTGCCCGCTTCTCACGCTCGGCCTCTGCCTGACGCGCCATCGAACGCTGCATTGTTTCCGGCAAATCCACTGCCTTGATTTCCACAAGCGAAACCTTGATTCCCCAAGGATCTGCATGTTGGTCGAGGATTTCCTGTAGCCTTTGGTTTAGTTTTTCGCGCTGGCTCAGCAGGTCATCAAGCCCCTGCTCACCCAGCACCGACCGCAACGTCGTTTGAGCGAGCTGCGACGTTGCATACAGATAATTCTCTACCTCGACCACGGCGCGAGTTGGGTCCACCACCCGAAAATAAACGACGGCATTAACTTTGACGCTGACGTTGTCCTTGGTGATGACATCCTGCGTCGGTACGTCCAAAACGATGGTGCGCAGACTGATCCGGACGATCCGATCGATCGGCCATAGCACAAAGATCAATCCTGGCCCCTTCGGCTCCGAAAGCAGCCGACCGATCCGGAAGATGACTCCGCGCTCATATTCGCGAAGAATATTCAGCGAGTTCGAGAGCCATATGAGGAAGATCACGACCCCAATCAGAAGGAACGGGAAACTATTCATACAAGCGACTCCTCTTTGTCCGCCTCCACTTGAACCTTAAGGCCGTGCACGTTGACCACACGGACCCTGGAACCCGCGGCAATAGGAGCAGCCGATGAGGCATTCCAGTATTCACCGTGCACCAGAACTTTGCCATCTTGATGGATGTCCGACTTCGCGACACCCACTTCACCAATCATGCCCTCCACGCCCGTCACCGACTTCCGGCGATGAGACAGCATCACAAGCCGAACCAGGAATATGGTAATCAGAGCAACTGGAATGGTGACCGCCAGCGTCGTGCCGAGTTGAATTCTCAGCTGCGGGATCGGCCCCTCCACCAGCATCAGTGCGCCCGCGATCATTGCAACGCAGCCACCGATTGCGAGAATACCGTGACTGGTCACCGTCGCTTCGAGAACGAACAGCGCAATCGCGACCAGGATCAGCAGCGCGCCCGTCCAATTCACCGGCAACAGATGAAAGGCGAACAGCGCAAGAACTATGCTGATGGCACCGACAACGCCAGGCAGAATCAAACCAGGGTGAGTGACTTCGATATACAGGCAAATGATGCCGATCAAGGCCAGGATGAACGCGAGGTTCGGATTCATGACTCGCGACAACAGCCGCTGACGCGACGTCATGTTGAACACCTCGACGGTCGCACCCGTCAGGTTCAGTCGCGTTACAGCGTCGTCGAACCGCTTGATTTCTTTTCCGTCGTAGCGCTGGATAATGGAAGGAATGTCGTTGACGACGCCGTCGATCAGGTTCTCCTTGAGCGCCTCTTCGGCAGTAAATGACTGGCTTTCGACAACGCCCTTCTCCGCCAGCGAGGCGTTTCGTCCTCGCTTTGCCGTGTAGCTGCGAATGTAAGCCGACGCATCGCTAACGATCTTTTTCTCCATGACATCGTCGATCTTCCCGCCTGTAATCGACACCGGATGCGCGGCGCCGGTATTCGTGCCGGGGGCCATCAGCGCAACGTCACCCGACAACAATATGAAAAAGCCGGCCGAAGCCGCCCTCGCGCCGTTGGGTCCAACCCAATTGATCACAGGAACGGGCGACGCCAGGATGGCCTCCACGATCTCCCGCATGGCATCCACGAGCCCACCCGGAGTACTCAGTCGAATGATGACTGCTCGCGCGCCAACCTGTCGTGCGCGATCCAGGCCGGCCTTAACGTAGTCCGCGCTCACCTTGTGAATAATGTCGTCAAGTTCGATTTGAACGACGACCGGCGCCTGCGCGGAGGTTGCGATTGGAAACAGGATGGCGATTATACAAAGCCCAATCCAAACAGCAGACGGATTTGGACAACGCCTCATTGGCGGCCTCTTTGCAGCTCGGCTTTCATCACCTTCGCCGCGACGTGATCCGGTTCGAGCTTCAACGCTTCTTCGACCGCTCGAAGCGCCAGTACAGTCTGATTGAGAGATCGGTATGCCCGTGCGAGCATGACGTATGTATCCGCCGCCGGACGCAGGCCGATCGATAGTTCGTACTCTTTGACGGCCTGGTCGAAACTCTTTTGACGCTCGTGAATCTGCGCCATCAGGATGTGTGCATCCGAGGAATTCGGAAACACCATCAGGGCGTCCTTTAGCTCACGCGTGGCTTCGCCGTACAACTGGGAGTCCACCTGCGTCTGAATGAAATCGAGCCAGACAGTCAATTCCTGGCCCTTAGACCGACGGCCCAGCCGGTCTACCGTCCAAACACGAAACGCGTCTGAGTTGCGCAGAGCGGTTGCATTCAGAGTCGGACGCAGGCGCTCGAGCTTTGGTATTGGCTGGGTGAGCCAGCGCTCAACGCGAGCCGACGTGCGTGTCGCCTGTGACATCGTCCGCTGCGAATCCTCGGTTCGGCCCAACCTTTCGTAAGCTTTCGCGAGGAGGAAGAGAGCCTCGGCGTCTCGCCCCTGAAGTTTCAGAACCTGTTCGAGGCTGATGGCAGCCAGATCGTTGTCGCCCCTTGTGAAAGAGAGATAACCGATGTTGAAGCTCGCTTCGGTAAACAAGGGTTCCCGGTCGGCCGCCCGTCCCCAGGCTGCGATGGCGCCGGGCGCATCTCCCTTGGCGGAGAGGGCCACACCCAGGTTCACGAGCACATCGTAGGTCGGCGACAGGGCCGTCAGAATCGAAGCCGAACGCGTGAAGTCTCCCAATCGAAAATAATTCAAACCGGCCAGAAACTGCGCAGCGGAATAGTCGAACTCGGAACTGACGATTTTTTCAAGCACCTGATTCGAGGCTTTGAAATCTCCCTGAAGATGCTTCGATCGACCGAGTTGGAATTGGGCGGCGGAGTACTGAGGATAGAGCCGGATGGCGTTCTCGAAGAATTCGTTTCTCCGGCGCGGATCGGTACTGAGGATTCCTCGGATGTAGTTCTCGAACGCACTTCGCGGAATGGGTGGACGCGTCGTGTAATCGGACTCTGGTGTGAGCGTATGCGGGAGCATGAGCTTGAGAATCTGCCATCCGAGCGTGTTTGTTAGCGGAATGACATCCTCAAGTTTACCGGTGACCTTGATCTCCTGCGAGGCGCCGGATGCAGCGAGATCCACGATGCGGGCATAGATGCTGAAGTCTTCAGAGGTTGTCGCGAACCTTCCGGTAATGAGGCGATCTGATCCGGTATCCCAGCCCAACTTCATCGACGTCGCTCGACTGACGGTTGCGCCTTCGGGAACGCCAAGCTTCTCAAAACCCGCGAGGCGTTCGTCCCGCTGAGTGACGTCCAATTCCGGTTCGGACCTGAGACGCTCGATGATGAGTTCGGCGATACCTTCGCCGATCCAGTCCAGGTTTCTGTCGCCCGATTGATTTTCGAAGGGAAAGACGAGAACGGTGCCCTTATCCGAAAACGCAGGCGTCGATCCAAACGCTGCTAGGATCAAGACGATAAGGATTCGAAGAAGCACAAACCGATTATAAATGGAAAAGCCACGTGCGATGCGTTACAACTGAGATTATGAGGGTTGCGATCGACATCCGAAAAATCAATGAATTCGGGATTGGAACGTATATCTGGAACCTCATCCGAAATGTCGCCTTCGTTGATGAGCGGAACGAGTATCTGTTGATCGGATCGGACCGCAATTTTTCGGAATTGGGCCCATTACCGCCGAATTTCAAGCAGTTATACCAGTTGGACGACAACTCGTTTTGGCGTAACCACTGTTCGATCCCGTTGTCCCTGCGTCGGAACCGAGTGGACGTTGTTCATTTCCCGCATTATGAAGCGCCGTTTCTCGTGCCGTCGCGTCTGATCGTCACTGTTCATGATTGCGTTCACCTGATGTTTCCGCCGGAAAACACGTCAAAGTTCCAGAATTACCGGACCTACCTGCAAACCAAGACAGTTGTCGAAAACGCACAGCATGTCGTGGCGGTGTCGGAATCCACAAAAGAAGATTTGATCAATATCTTCGATCTGCCCGATTCCAAGATCTCCGTCGTTTACAACGCTTTGGATGAGCGTTCCGCTCACGATCATACTTCCGAGGAACGCCGCCAGGTCCTCGAACGGTATCAGCTCAAGGATCCGTTCGTTCTGTTTTCGGGAAAGATCCGTCCTCACAAGAACGTGCATCGACTCATCGAAGCGTTCGCGGTGTTGAAGATGGAATTGTCCGACGACCCGCGCTATCAGAATTTGAAGCTCATCATCATTGGTGACGAACTCAGCAAACACCAGTACCTGCGTCTAACCGTTGTCCGCAGCGGCGTTCAGCAGGATGTTCGATTCTTCGGGTTCGTGCCGTATCCGATCCTTCGCGTTTTCTATCGATCGGCTGTTTTGTTCGCGTTCCCTTCACTCTACGAGGGCTTTGGCCTGCCGCCCCTTGAAGCGATGGCGAACAACACTCCGGTCATTGCCTCCAACACATCGTCGATGCCCGAAGTTCTCGAAGATGCCGCCGTCCTGGTGAATCCGGAAAATGTCTTCGACATCGCCCGCGGAATGAAATTAATCCTCACCGACGAGCTCGTCCGGCAACGGCTCATCCAACGAGGTGCGGAACAGGTCGCCAAGTATTCGTGGCGAGTCGCTGCCGAGAAGGTCGTCGACATGTACACGCGCGTCGCAAACGAGCGCTCCGTTGGAGTAACTACGAGAGGCGAAGAAGGCGCACGAGATCTCACTCGAAAGGAGCATTATGACCAGTATTCTATTGATCATGGCGTTGATCGTGGGACCGCCCATAGCGCAAAAGAAACGGGATTGGGTGGACGGAAAAGTCATTGAGGTGAACTACCGGAGAGAAATGGAAGGTCCAGCCGTGTCTGCCACCGGCGCGGGAACCGGCGGTTCGGTCACCTATTACGATTTCTTCACGTATACGGTTCAAACGACAGACACCCGTTACATCTTTGAGGAACGAACGAATAAGCCACGCTTCGCTGAAGGACAACCGATCAAATTCGCGATCGAGAAGAAAAACTGGATCGTGCTTGATGAAAAGGGCAAAGAAAAGAAAGGCGATCTGAAAGGCACGAAAAAGACTTCCGGATAACGCCTCTTTTTCCCTTCCTTCGGCAATCCGATTGCAGTTCAGCAGTGCATAACGCATTCGCAAGTTGTGATGATAACCGGAGCCTCGGCAGGTGTGGGCCGGGCCACAACTCTAGAGTTTGCAAGGCGGGGCGCAAATCTGGTTTAGCGACGTCGATATTCATACACCCATGCATTCGTACCGGACCTCAAATGCACCAGCGTCCGTCTGTAATCGGCCTCAACTTCGTATGCATCGGCCTGTTCGAGTTCTTTCGTAGACACGGTGAATACCGCCCCTTCGACGAGATCCGACGCAATCCCCGTGAATTGAATGTTGCGGTAGTGTTCATCCCGAATGGCAATCATCGTCAGTCGATAGCCTTCCAAAATATCGGGCTTGCCGTGCAGTCTTCGTCCAAACGTGGCAACTTGCACGGCCTCGTCCTGGAGCGTTCCATAGGAGAAAAGCGAATTGTTCATCAGGTTTTCGGCACGGGCGTGAGGCGGCGGAAGTCCGGAGAGGCGGGTCTACGGCCCGCCTCTCCGTGATGCGTGAGGGTCTTCGTCAGCGTGCGTTCGATAGGTCGCGAACGGCGGCAACGAGAAGCTTCATCTTTGCCTGATCCGTCGCTCCCGACACGTCGCCGTTCAACTGCGTCGCAAGTTGCGTCAGCGCGGTGCGGCGCTGCTGACCGTTCGCTCGTTCGGCAGCCGCGAGCGCTGTGCGCGTCGCCTGAATTCGCGGCGCGGCAAGACCGTTCGATCGCTCGAGCTGATCGAGGTATGCCTTCGCTAACGGGAAGCTCGCCGGCCAGACGAACTTTTGCTGGTTCTGCACGTTGAATGAATCGAAGCGCACTGTCTTGGCCGCGTCGATTTCATTCTGGGTAATGAGCCCGCTTGGCAGCAACTCGTAGATGTCCAGACCGCGCGCGATCTCGGAGCTGACGATGACGCCGTTGTACCAGTAGGCCGACCAGGAACCGGCACTCATCATTCTGGACGGGTCAAGCGGTCCGCGATCGAAGAACGCAATCTCCTTCGGATTCTTAGTGTCGGTCCAATCGAAAACCGTTATTCCGCCCTGATAGAACCCCTGCACCATCACGTCGCGGCCTGGGATCGGGATGAGCGAGCCGTTGTGCGCGACGCAGTTCTCCTCGCTCGTCTGCGCGGCCGGCAGTTTGTAGTAGCTCTGGAAAACCATTTTGTTGTTCTCGATGGTAAACAGCGCGTTGGCTCCCCACTCTGGCTTGTCGGTGGCGCGGCAGCGCGGCTGCCCTCCGCCTCCCCACTCATCGGAGAACAGGACCTTGGTGCCGTCGTTATTGAACGTGGCCGAGTGCCAGAAGGCCATGTTTTTGTCCGCCGCCATTTCGATCCGGACGGGATTTGCGGCGTCCTTGATGTTGAGCAGCAGACCGAGCCCGCCGCACGCGCCGCCGGCCAGACCCATCTCCGGGTAGACCGTGATGTCATGGCACTGGTTCGGGCCGGTCGGCGGACCCTGGTTCCCGCGTTGACCGCCCGCTGCGGCTGGCGCACCGGGAGCACCGGCACCGGCTGCACCGCGTTCCCCAGCAGGGGCAGCGCCACCCGCCGGAGCTGCGCCACCACCACGACCGGTGTTCGCTCCGCGCGACGCCGCATCGACCGCGGCGCGTTCTTCATTGCGCGGCGCCACGGGCAGACCCTGGAAAATCCTCGGCGAGCTGACGATCCCGGCTGTCTGCGGCCGCGTCAGCGGCACCTTGATCACTTCGAGCCGGAAGCGCGCGGTGTTCGGATCGTCAATGCCGCCGTCCTGGCAGCCGGGCAACTCCGTTGCCGGTCGCACACCCGACGAGCCCGAGACGTAAATGTAGACGTTGTTCGGATCGCCTGGTTGTGTCACCACCGTGTGCGTATGCGATCCGCGGCACGTTTGCACACTCGTGACAAGCTTCGGATTCTTCGGGTCAGAGATGTCGAAGATGCGGATGCCACGGACGCGGTCCTCGCTGGAGGGTTCTGGAACGCCGCCAAACTTGCAGTCCTGCCGGCTGTTAGTCGCCTCCGAGGACATGAACAGCAGATTCCTGAATACGGACACGTCATTCTGCGATGCGGGGCACTCGTAGGCGTTCACGATGACCGGCTTGGCAGCATTGGAAATATCCCAGATCTCGAATCCGTTGTAATTGCCTTGAATCGCGTACTTGCCGCTGAACGCCAAATCCGAGTGTGTCGCACCAGCCGATGCTGGGCTGGGTGGCGTCCACGAGACCAGGCGCATATTCCAGGCAGCCTGCGCGGCGTCCCAACGGCCGGCGCGGAGACCGACACGCGGATCCGGATTCGGCGCGGTCATCGAGACGATCGGGGTGACGGGTGCCGGCATAACGGCCGGCGGCGGTGGCGGCGGAGTCGGGCGGGCGCCAGGATTGCCTCGTCCTCCACGGTTTCCTCCCGCTGCCTCGGCCGCTCCAGGCGCTCCAGCTCCACCCGCTGCTGCGGCCGGCGCCGCTGCACCAGCGGCAGCCGCCAGTGGCGCCGAA
>Ga0137427_10000797_pt1 | contig 15174 bp, 16 predicted proteins | sample EasRivERMZT700_2_FD_102309 | JGI IMG/M metagenome (GOLD analysis project Ga0137427, IMG submission 102309) | Soil microbial communities from meander-bound floodplain in the East River, Colorado, USA - East River MetaG ERMZT700_2 | ecosystem: Environmental > Terrestrial > Soil > Floodplain ...
GCCGTCGTCGACGAGCACGATGAAGCCGATGTCGAGCGGCTGGCCCCAACCGACGACGACCTGGCCATGAATGAGGCGATCGTCGATCCGATAGAGCACCAGACTCATGGGGCGGCCTCGTACACGGCAATCGCACCCCGTCCGCGCTCGGCGGCATGGCGCGCGGCTTGGGCGGGGCTCCCCGCGTCGGCGAACGCGAAATCGAGGAGCGTGGGCAGGTTCGCGCCCGCGACAAGCACGGCGTCATCCATGCCGCGCAAAATGCGGCGCGCGGCCATCGTGCAGCTTCCCGCTTGGAGATCGGTGAAGATCACGCGCACGCCGGCGTCCAGCATACTGCTCCGCAACAGCTGCTCGATTTCCTGCAGCGCGAGCCGCTGCACGGCGACCGGAATGAAGAGCGATCCGCGCCCGGTGATCTGCTCGACCGCCGACACGAGCCCGGCGGCGAAATCGCCGTGGCCGGCGACGATCGCCCGCAGCGACACAGCTTCGTGCTGCGCGCTATTCATCGTCCTCCTGCAGGTAGCGACGGACGTCGCTTTGTGCCCGCATCTGCCGCATGAGCCGCTCGTTGAACCGCTCGGCGGGATCGACGCCGCTGTACTTCAGGAGGTGGTTCATCGCGATGACTTCCGCCACGACCGTGATGTTCTTCCCCGGATTGAGCGGAATGCGAACTTTGGGCAGCTCGACGTCGAGGATCGAGGTCATTTCCGTATCGAGGCCGGTGCGCTCGACCGCAACCGTCTGGTCCCATTCCTCGAGCTGGACGACGACCTCGATGCGCTTCTGCTGGCGGACGGCGCGAATGCCGAAAATCGCCGGCACGTCCACGAGGCCGACGCCGCGGATCTCCATGTAGTGGCGCTGGAGCTCATGTCCGCGGCCGATCAGCACGTCCGTGCCGCGACGTCGCGCGATCACGAGATCGTCGGCGACGAGGCGGTGGCCGCGCTCCACGAGATCGAGCACACATTCGGACTTCCCGATCCCACTGCGTCCCACGAACAGCAGACCGACGCCGAAAATGTCGGCGAGCGAACCGTGGAGGTTGGTCGTCGGCGCGAACTCGTCCTCGAGCCACGGCTTGATCTGCGTGTAGAACTCGTTGGTCTTGAGGCGCGAGCAGAGGAGCGGAACGTGGGCCTGGCCGGCCAGCTCGACGAGGTCCTGACCGGGGCGCTGCCCTTTCGTGATGAAGACGCACGGAATGGGAAACGAGAAGAAGCGCGTCAGGTTGCCGCGCCGCACCTCCGGTTCCAGCGACTTGAGGTAGGTGATCTCCGTTTCGCCGAGCACCTGCATGCGCTGCGCGGGAAACCGGTCCACATACCCGGACAACACGAGCCCCGGGCTGGACACGTTCGGGTTGCGGATCTCGCGATCGAGCCCGTCGGTGCCCTCGACGTGCTCCAGCTGCAGGATCTGCTGCATGCGCTCGAGCATCCGACCGACGGTGAGCGTCATTCGCGTGCGGCGTTCCTCGTGCCGCGTGCCGCGATGGACTTCAGGTGCTGTTCCGTTTCCACGGCGGCGCGCTCCCAGGTGAACCCTTCGGCGAAGCCTCGGGCGTGCACGCCGAGCGAGGCGACGAGATCGCGCGACTGGGCGAGCTGCCGAATGGCGGCGCCCATCGCGGCGACGTCGCCGTGGGGAACCAGGAAGCCAGTCTCGCCGTCGCGCACGGACTCGCGGATCCCCGGCGAGTTCGACGCGACGACCGGTGTGGCGCAGGCGGCCGCTTCCAGGTTGGTGATTCCCCACCCCTCCTTCGGTGACGCGAACACGAGGGCCCACGCCCGCCGCAGCAGTGACAGCTTCTCCGACTCCGAGATACGCCCAAGAAACCGAACGCGGTCGCCGAGGTCAAGCGACCGCGCCAGCGATTCGAGCGCCGGACGAAAGTCGCCCGCCCCCGCGATTTCGAGGATTGCGCTGGGAACGGCGCTGGCGGCGAACGCGCGAATCACGAGATGCACCCCTTTGTACTTCTTCAGGCGCCCGAGGTAGGCAAACACCGGCGTCGGCGACCGCTCGGCCTCGTTGGGCGTGTAGGCTATGGTGTCGATCCCCGGGTAGATCACGGCGATCGATGCGCGCGAAATCCCGCGCGCCACCAGATCGTCCGCCGTGCTTTCGCTGATCGCCTCGAACGGGACACCGCGATACACGGTGCCGAGAGGGCGCTCGGCAAACCACACGGCGGCGGCGAGGGGCGCCGCCAGCTCCTGGAACGCCGTGCCGCCGAACAGATGCGGCACGAGCGCCATCGTCGGTTCAGAGGTCCATCGCGGCGTGTACAGCGGGATCTTGTTGATGTCCTCGACCAGCACGTCGGCGCTCGTAAGGAAGTGCTCGCGATAGTAGCGCCGGGCGTGAAACGCGAAGGTGTGGCGCGTACCCACCCGATGCACCGCGATGCCGTCGAGCATCGCACGCGGCGGACACCCGGGCCAGCCGCCGCAGAGCAACGTGATCTCGTGGCCGCGCGCGGCCAGGCGGCCGAAGATCTCGTGCAAATGGATCTCGGCGCCTCCGGCCTGCGGGTTCTCGCGGTCCTGCCAGTTGACGAGCAGGATGCGCACTAGATCCGCCCCATGCGCCTCGCGAGCGCGTCGAGCACACCATTCACGAACTTGGCGCTCTGCACGCTGCCGTAGCGCTCGGCCAGCCGTACGGATTCTTGAATGACGACGCGCGGAGGCGTCTCGCCGCGGTACAGCTCGGCCGCGCCGAGTCGCAGCACCGAGCGGTCGATGACGCCGAGCCGCTGGAGACGCCAGTTCGTCGTCACGACAGTGAGCTCGTCGTCCAACGAGGCCGCGTTCTGCGCCACCATGCGCACGAGCACGGCAGCGAGCGCGCGTTCGTCGGCGGGGACAGCAAGGTCGTCCCAGATCTGACCGGCAATGCGCTCCAGCTTGCGCACCTCGCCCCCACGCAGATCCCAGGCATACAGTGCTTGGAGGACGCGCGCCCGCGCGCGCGTTTCAACCCTCGTGCGCGGCATCGAGCCTGTCGAAGAGGTCTGCCATTTCCAGCGCGGCAAGGGCGGCATCCCATCCCTTGTTCCCGTGCGCGCCGCCGGCACGCGCCCTCGCCTGTTCCGCATCGTCGCAGGTCAACAGGCCGAAACCGATCGGCACGTCGAATTCCGAGCTCGCCACGGCGAGCCCGCGCGACGCTTCGCCGGCAACGTAGTCGAAGTGGGGGGTGTCGCCGCGGATCACGGCGCCGACGGCGACGAGCGCGTCGTAGCGATCGCTCGTGAGCAGTCTCCGCGCGGCGGCGGGGAGCTCCCACGCCCCGGGAACCCACACCACATCAACGTCGTCGGCCGACACGCCATGCCGGACAAGGGCGTCGAGCGCGCCATCCACGAGCCGCTCGGTGATGTCGTTGTTGAACCTGCTGGCGACGACTGCCAAACGGCGGCCCTGCCCCGACGGCGAGCCGGAAAACTCGGCCATTAGGATACCAGGAGATGACCGAGCTTGTCGCGCTTCACGCGCAGATACTCGGCGTTCTCGCCGTGCGACGGCTGCTGGATCGGCACTCGCTCTCCCAGCCGCAGCCCATAGCCCTCGAGGCCGACCATCTTGCGCGGGTTGTTCGTGATTGGCCGGATGGACTTGAGGCCGATGTCGAGGAGGATTTGCGCTCCGATGCCGTAGTTGCGCAAGTCGGGCTCGAAGCCGAGCTGCTCGTTCGCCTCGACGGTGTCGGCGCCCCGGTCTTGGAGCTCGTATGCCTTCAGCTTGTTGAGCAGGCCGATCCCGCGCCCCTCCTGATCGAGATACACGATCACGCCGCGTCCTTCGCGCGCGACCATGCGCATCGCCGTGTCGAGCTGCCAGCCGCAGTCGCAGCGCATCGAATGAAACACGTCGCCCGTCAGACACCTGGAGTGGATGCGGACGAGGGTGTTTGCCCCGTCTCCGATCTCGCCGAATACGAGGGCCACGTGCTCGTGCTCGTCCACGTCGTTCCGGTAGCCGATGATCCTCCAGGCGCCGACCTCGGTCGGGAGGCGCGCTTCGGCCACGCGGTGCACGAGGCGCTCCGTCTTGAGGCGGTAGGCGACGAGCTGCGCGACCGTGACGAAGGTGATCCCGTGCTCCTCGGCGAACGCTTCGAGCTGAGGACGACGGGACGCTGTCCCGTCGTCGTTCAGGATCTCGCAGATCACACCCGCCGGCTGCAGTCCGGCCAGACGCGCGAGGTCGACGGCGCTCTCGGTGTGTCCGACGCGCTGAAGCACGCCGCCCTCGCGCGCGCGGACCGGAAGCACGTGCCCCCCATGCCGGAGATCGGCTGGTCCTGACGCCGGGTCCACCGCGACGCGGATAGTGGTCGCCCGGTCCTGGGCGCTCACGCCGGTCGTGATGCCGAACCGTGGTGAAGCGTCGACGTGGACCGTGTACGCGGTGCGATAGTCGTCGATATTCGCCTCGCGCATGGCCGCGAGGCCGAGCGCGTCGACGCGCTCGCCGGTGAGCGCGAGGCAAATAACGCCGCCGGCCTTCTTGATCATGAAGTTGATGAGCTCCGGCGTAACGAGCTCGGCTGCGCAGATGAGGTCGCCTTCGTTCTCGCGGTCCTCGTCATCGGCGACGATGACGCACTTGCCGCCGCGAATGTCCTCGATCGCCTGATCTATCGTTCCGAATTCCATAAGTCGCTCACAAAACTGGTGTTACGGCGTGCTATGTGTCCCACGGTTCGAGCAATCGCTGCACGTATTTGCCGAGCATGTCGGCCTCGATGTGCACGGGGTCGCCAACGCCCAGTGACCCAAGGTTCGTACGCGCCAGCGTGTACGCGATCAGCGAGATCTGTAACACGTTGGGGGCCGGAAGATCATTCACCGTGAGGCTCACGCCGTCCACAGCGACGGACCCATGCTGCACCATAAGCTCGGCGAGGCCGCTCGGCAGGGCAAGGTCGAGCACCTGGGCGTCGGCCCGGGATTCGACGCGCGCGACCTGCGCCACGCCGTCGACGTGGCCCTGAACGATGTGGCCACCAAGCCGGTCACCGAGGCGAAGCGCCCGCTCGAGGTTGACGCGCCGTCCCGCGGTCCACACTCCAATGGCCGTCCGCTCCATCGTGGTGACCACCCCGGCCACCGTGAACCATCGCGGACCATGCGTCAGTACCGTAAGGCACGCGCCGTTGACGGCGATGCTTTCGCCTTCGGCGAGGTCGGTGTAGCGGCAGGCGATGCGCAGCTGGCGCCCTTCTGTTGTATCGGCGACGTGCTCTATTCGACCAACGTCGTCGATCAGTCCGGTGAACACGGCACGGGGCGGAGGGCGTGAATCGTCATGACGTCATCTCCCATCGCGCGGCGGCCGAGGACGGGTGCTTGCTCGATCGCCGCGATGGCATCGGGGGTCGCGTACGCAAGCGCGCGCAGCGCACCCATGCCGAGCATGGTAGGTGCCTGGAAGATAATGAGGCGGTCCACCGCCGACGCCTCGAGCAGGGATCCGGCGAGGCGGGCTCCGCCTTCAACAAGCATCGCGCGAATGTCCATGGACCGGAGAGCATGCAGTTGCTGCTCGATGGTGTCCGCGGCTATTACGAGGACACCCGCCGACGACAGCGCCCGCGCACGCGCCGGATCGGGGCGCCGCGCCACGGCGATCGTGGGTATGTCGCGCGCCGTGCGCGCGAGCACGGAATCGAGCGGCAGACGCAGCGTCGAATCGAACACGACGCGGCGCGGCGCGATCCGCGGCGGCGGTACGTCGCGAACGGTGAGCGAGGGGTCGTCGGCGAGGGCGGTACCGATCCCGACGGCGATTGCGTCGACGCCAGCCCGCAGGTGGTGGACCTCGCGCCGCGCGTCGTCGCCGGTGAGCCAGCGTCGCTGGCGGCTCGCGTCGGCGATGGCGCCGTCCGCGGACATCGCCAGCTTGAGCGTGATCCACGGCCGCTCACTGGCCACGGCGTTGAAGAAGGGCGCGTTCAACTCGAGGGCGGCCTCGCGCTCGACCCCGAGTTCGACGTCGATGCCGGCGGCGCGGAGCTTCTCGACGCCGCCGCGCGCGACGGGACTTGGATCACGCACCGCGGCAACGACCCGCGCGACCCGCGCGGCGATCAGCGCGTCGGTGCACGGCGGCGTCTTGCCGTGGTGCGCGCAGGGCTCGAGTGTCACGAACACCGTGGCGCCGGCCGCACGATCGCCGGCGTCCGCCAGGGCGACGACTTCGGCGTGCGGCCCGCCGAACCGGGCGTGGAATCCCTCGCCAACGACGGTCTCGCCCGCAACGACGACGGCGCCGACCAAGGGGTTCGGCGCCGTCTGGCCCCAGCCATGATGCGCGAGCGCGAGCGCTCGACGCATGGTGGCCCGGGAGCGTTCAGTCATCGACTACCAGCCGATGCGAATTCCCAGCGAACCATAGAGTCTCGACGCATCCGCCGCTTTGTCGGCGAATGAGTTGAACGTTTCGACCGCGCCCCCGGACGCCTGCCCAATCTCACCGACGATCTTGACGAACGGGAGGTTGAACGAGATGTCGGCGAACATGTTCGTACGCGTGATGTCCTGGTCTTGAGCGATCACCGGCGACGGAAACCGTCCAGCAACTCCTAGGATCGAGCGGTTCACGATGCCCTGCGCCGTGGCGCCCGACTTGTACGTGTCCTGCCCGATTCCAGCCGCGACGCCGAACATGATGAGGCTCTTGCTCACGACGACGCGCCAGGCGCTCGTCTGAACGTCCAGGGCGCGAACGATCAACGAGTCGGTCGTCACCTGGGCCGACAGCGACATCCGCGGGAGATCGCGCTTCAGATAGGTGACGGACACGCCGGGCACCAGAATCGATTCCTGGAGCGCGCCGATGCGAACGCCGTAACCGAACTTGAACGGCGTATCGGGGTCCACGCTCACGTTGTCGTCGTCGTACGCCGGGATGTACGTGCCGCTTACGAGGACGTCGATGCCCCCGACGTTGGTGAGACCGAGCGGGAGACCCTGCCAGACGCCGATCGCCAGATCGGCGGTCGCCATCGGCACCGGGATGGTGCTGGTCTGATAGGTCCGCCTCTGCGCGCCGGTGATTCCGGGCGTGACCTGATCCACCTCCGGGACGCTTCCCGCGACGGCGTTGGCGCGCAATCCGACCGAGAAATGACCGAGTCCGCCGAGCGTCCCGCCCATGCCCAGCGTGGCGTTCCCGCCGGCGATGGCGGTGCCGAGCTGCGGCGCCATGTACTTGAACAGGTCGATCGTTTGCTGACACGCGTCCTGCGAGACTTGCGCGGCCGAAGTCGGCGAGCCACCGGGACAGCTCGAGCTCACTCCCTGGGCAACGGCCGGAACGGATGCGAACGCCGTCATCGCGGCGGCGGAAATGACAAACCTCTTCATGAAGAACTCTCCTGGGTGAGATTGACCCGACCCGACCCCGAGACGATCCGTCCGCCGCGCCACGCACGCACGCCGTGCGACGAGGCGCTTGCGAGGACCGCGTCGGCCCCCGCCTCATCCGCGATGACGATCATTCCAACTCCCATATTGAAGGTTCGGAACATCTCGTCACGATCGACACTTCCCGCGCGTTCGAGACGCGCGAACAGGTTGGGTACGGTCCAACTGCCGGTGTTGACGACAGCGTCCAGGTGAGCAGGGAGAGCTCGATTCAGGTTTCCAGGAATCCCGCCGCCCGTGATGTGCGCCATCGCATGGATCTTCGACAACACCGGCTTGAGGGCCGGCAGGTACGAGCGATGCACACGCAGCAGAACGTCCGCGACCGTCGCCTCTTCTCCAGGAAACGGGTCACCGACGGCCAAGCGCATACGGTCGCTCACGATGCGGCGCGCCAGCGAGTAGCCGTTGGTGTGCAGTCCCGAGCTCTCGAGACCCACGAGCACATCGCCGTCACGCACGCGTTCCGGGCCGAGGATGGCATCCTCGTCCACATATCCGACGATGAAGCCCGCCAAATCGTAATCCGGGGGCTCGTAGACGCCCGGCATTTCGGCGGTTTCCCCTCCCAGGAGGGCGCAGCCATTCTCACGGCATCCGGCGGCGACACCCGCGACCACCGCCTCGACTACCGGCGGCTCGAGGACGCCGAAGGCGACGTAGTCCATGAAGTACAGGGGGACGGCGCCCTGGACGAGGATGTCGTTCACGCAGTGGTTGACGAGGTCGTGACCGACGCTGTCGTTGCGCCGCGCCTCGATGGCGATTTTGAGCTTGGTCCCGACACCGTCGGCGCTCGACACGAGCACCGGTTTGGGCACGTCCGTCGGGACGCGGAACATGCCGCCGAATCCACCGAACTCGCCGCGCGCCCCCGCCGTGAGCGTCGAGCGCACGAGCGCCTTGATGCGCTGCTTGGCCTCGTCCGCGGCGTCGATGTCGACGCCCGCTGTGCGATAGTCCAGCGGCGCGCTCACGTGAGGATCTCCTGCTCGAAGCTCGTGAGGCGATGGAATTCGCCGACGCGCCGCGCAATGTCGGTGGGACCGATCTCCAGCAACCGGTCGATCGAGAACTTCTCCACGGCGAACGACCCCATGGCCGAGCCGTACACCACCGCGCGACGCAGGTTCGCCTCGGTCAACTCGCCCGATCGGGCGAGATAGCCGATGAAACCGCCGGCGAACGAGTCCCCGGCTCCCGTCGGGTCGAACACGGACTCGAGCGGGTACGCCGGCGCGAAGAACACGGTCGATTCCGTGAACATGAATGCACCGTGCTCGCCCTTCTTCACGACGACCAGCTTGGGCCCGCGCTCCATGATCCAGCGCGCGGCTTTCACCAGGTTGTATTGCTCGGTGAGCTGTCGCGCCTCGCCGTCGTTGAGGGTGATGACGTCGACGCGTTTGAGCAGTTCGAGGATATCGGGACGGCGGCTCTGAATCCAGAAATTCATGGTGTCGCAGGCGACGAACTTGGGCCGTTCAACCTGCGTGAGCACGCTAAGCTGGAGACGCGGGTCGATGTTGCCGAGGAACACGAAGGGCGCGCGCCGAAACTTCTCAGGAATCTTGGGGGAGAAGTTTGAGAACACGCCGAGGTGCGTTTCGAGCGTTTCGGCGGCGTTGAGATCGTGCGTGTACCGACCACGCCAGCGGAACGACGGGCCGTCGGCCTTTTCAAGGCCATCGAGGTCGATGGGGCGTTTGGCGAAGGCGCTCTGGAGGCGGTCGATCGGAAAATCGTTGCCGACGATACCCACGAGCTGAACCGGCGCGAAGTGGCTCGCCGACGCGGAGAAGAACGTGCCCGACCCGCCGAGGACGTTGTCGGCCTTGCCGAACGGTGTCTCGACCGAATCCAGCGCGACGGAGCCAACGACGAGAACGGTCATGGAAGGGCGGGAGGGAGAAGGGGGAGGCGGGAGGGATGCGAGGTGCGAGAGGGGGAGGCGGGAGGAGTGCGGGGTGCGAGAGGTGATCGGGTGCGTCGTGCCGAAGCGGAGGGTGCGCCACGAACACTAACTACCGCATTCACATCCCCGCTCGCTCCCCGCTCCCCGCCCCCACTCCCCGCACCCCTCTGCCCTTCCCCCTCTCCCGCCGTTGTCACATCCGCTCCGGAGCGGTGATCCCGAGCATCGTGAGCCCGTTGCGAAGCACGATCTGCGCGGCACGCGCCAGCACGAGGCGCGCGCGCATGATCGGCTCGGGCTCGTTGAGCACATGCGCCTTGTGATACCAGAGGTGAATCTTTCCGGCCGCATCGTGGAGATAGCTCGTCACGCGGTGCGGCTCCATGGCCTCGGCCGCGCCGGCGACGAGCGACGGGAAGTCGAGCAGCGCCTTGATGACCTGCTGCTCCTCGTCGAGAGACAGCACGGACAGGTCGACGTCGAGGCCCGTGATCGACGTGGGGTCGATCTCGCCGACGCGGAAGATTCCCGACAGACGGGCATGCGCCATCTGGATGTAGTAGACGGGATTCTCGTCCGACTGCGAGCGCGCGAGGTCGACGTCGAATTGGAGCTGCGAGTCGCCCTTGCGCATGAGGAAAAAGTAGCGCACCGCGTCGCGGCCGACTTCGTCGACGAGATCCCGCACCGTCACGTAGCTCCCGGCGCGCTTGGAAATCTTCACTTCGTCGCCGCCGCGCATGACGGTCACCATCTGGTGCAGCGAATACTCCGGGTAGCCCTTGGGAATGCCGATGTCGAGCGCCTGAAGCCCGACGCGCACGCGCGTGACGGTGCTGTGGTGGTCGGACCCCTGGACGTTGATGGCGCGCGTGAATCCGCGTTCCCACTTGGTGACGTGATAGGCGACGTCCGGCACGAAATACGTGTACGTGCCGTCGCTCTTGCGCATCACCCGATCCTTGTCGTCGCCGAAGTCGGTCGTCTTGAGCCAGAGCGCGCCGTCCTTCTCGTACGTGTGCCCGGCGGCGATGAGGCGGCGCACCGTATCGTCGACGCGGCGGTCGTCGTAGAGCGACGATTCCAGGAAGTAAACGTCGAACCGCACGCCGAAGGCCTGGAGGTCGACGTCCTGTTCCTTCCGCAGCTCACGCACGGCGAAGCGGCGGACGGCGTCGAGGTCGTTGGCATCCGGATCGTCCGCATGTTCGACCGCGTACCGCTGCGCGATGTCGCGGATGTACTCGCCGTGATATCCCCCCTCGGGAATCGTCACGCTGGCGCCGCGCAGCTCACGGACACGGGCCTGAAGGCTGAGCGCGAGATTCATGATCTGCGCACCGCCGTCGTTGTAGTAGAACTCTCGTGTCACGTGCCATCCCGTCGCCACGAGCAGCGCCGCGATGGCGTCGCCGAGCGCGGCCTGCCGCCCGTGGCCGACGTGCAGTGGGCCCGTGGGATTGGCCGAAACGAACTCGATGTTCACCGGGCATCCGGCCCCGGCGTTGCTCCGCCCGTAGTGGTCGCGGGCGGCGATCAACGCGCGGAGCCCCTCGGCAAACACGTCGGCGCGGACACGAAAGTTGATGAATCCCGGGCCGGCGATGTCCGCGGCGCTCAGACCGGCGCGCGCGAAGTCGATCCGCTCGACGATCGCCTGGGCCAGATCGCGCGGTTTGCGCCCGAGCGGCTTGGCCAGAACCATGGCCAAGTTGGTCGCCCAATCGCCAAAGGCCGGATCCCGCGGGCGCTCGAGCAGTGGCTCGACTGCATCGGGGGCCCCGAGCGACGACGCCGCACGCACGAGCTCGGCGCGAATGAGGTCGGTGTCGGCCATCAACCGTCGCCCTTTGAGGAACCCGGCTTTTTGGGGGCCGAATCCGAAGCGGGCTTGGTGTCGGTCTTGGCGGGGGCGCTTTTCGTGGTCGAATCGCCGGAGGCCTTTGCCTCTGACGCGCTACCGCCTTTCGCATCGGCGGATTTGGCGCCCTCGCTCTTGGATTCGCCGGTTGCCGGCTCCTTTCCGCCCTCCTTTTCGGTCCCGCCACCTTCACCCGACGCCCCCGACGGCGCCGCCCGGTGCGCGTTCTTGCCGTAGTCGGTCAGGTAGAAACCAGACCCCTTGAATACGAGCCCGGCGCCGGCGGACAGTTTGCGCTCTGCCGGCTTTCCACACACGGGACAGGAGACGTCCGGGGTCGCGTCGCTGATCTTCCGGTAGAAACGCTCGAACTCGTGCCCATCGGGACACCGATACTCGTAAGTTGGCATTGCAGTGGAACTTAGATGGGTTCTGACGCCGCTGCAATGGGGCTCTGGGGCGATGGGGCGATGAGGCGATGGGGCGATGAGGCGATGGGGCGATGGGGCGATGAGGCGATGAGGCGATGAGAGGTGCAGGCCCAACGCCCCAATGCCTCAATGGCCCAATGCCCCAACGCCCCAATGCCCCAACGCCTCACTGCGGCCGATACATCCCCCAGGCTCCGGCCAGCGCGTCGGAGATCTCGCCGACCGTGGCGCGCGCGCGGACCGCGTCGATGATGAGCGGCATCAACGGCGCGGGGGTGCGCTCGGAGGTCGTGTAGCCCCCAGCGGCCGCGCGCAGCATCTCGAGAACCGCGCGCGCGCGCGACTCATCACGATGGGCACGCACCGCGCGCACCCGCTCCACTTGGCCGCGCTCCAGCGCGCTGAAGTCGGGCGCGGCAATCACGGGAGGCGCGGCGCCGTCGGTGAACTTGTTCACCCCGACGATCACCGATTCGCCGCGTTCGACGCGCATCTGGAAGTCGTAGGCGCTGCGCGCGATCTCCTCCTGGAAAAACCCGGCGGCGATCGCCTTGGCGGCCCCGCCCAACGCGTCGACGCGCGCCAGGAGCGTTGTTGCCTCGTCCTCGAGCACGTTGGTCAGGTGCTCGACGTAGTAGCTGCCCGCCAACGGGTCGGCGGTGAGCGCGGCGCCGGACTCGTACCCGATGATCTGCTGCGTGCGCAGCGCGAGCGTGGCCGCTTCCTGCGTGGGGAGGGCCAGCGCTTCGTCGTACCCATTCGTGTGCAGCGACTGCGTCCCGCCCAACACCGCCGACAGCCCCTGGAAAGCCACTCGCACGACGTTGTTGAGCGGCTGCTGCGCCTGGAGGGTGACGCCGCCGGTCTGCGTGTGAAAGCGCAGGCGCGCGCCCGCGTCGCCGGCGCCGAACCGGTCGCGCATGACACGCGCGTACATCCGCCGCGCGGCGCGGAATTTTGCCACCTCCTCGAACAGATCGCTGTGGGCGGCGAAGAAGAACGATAGCCGCGGCGCGAACGTGTCGACGAGGAGGCCGGCCGCGATCGCCCGCTGCACGTACTCAACGGCATTGGCAAATGTGAATGCCACTTCTTGAACTGCCGTCGCGCCGGCCTCGCGGATGTGATACCCGGAGATGGAGATCGGATTCCAGCTTGGCACCTCGGCCGCGCAGAAGCGGAACACGTCGGTGACCAGGGCGAGGCTCGGCTCGGGCGGATAGATATACGTGCCGCGGGCGATGTACTCCTTGAGGATGTCGTTCTGGATCGTCCCGTTGAGCGTCCGCCGCTCGACCCCACGCTCCTCCGCCACCACGATGTACATCGCGAGCAGCGTCGACGCGGTGGCGTTTATGGTCATCGACGTCGAGACACGGTCGAGGGGGATCGCGTCGAACAACGTATGCATGTCCTCGACCGTGTCGATCGCCACGCCGACGCGGCCGACCTCCCCCAACGCGCGCGGCGAGTCGGAGTCGATCCCCATTTGCGTGGGAAGATCGAACGCGACGCTCAGCCCGGTCTGGCCGGCGTCGAGCAGATGCCGAAAGCGGCCGTTGGTCTCCGCGGCGGTGCCGAACCCGGCGTACTGGCGCATCGTCCAGAGCCGCCCGCGGTACATCGTCGGCTGCACGCCGCGGGTGTACGGGAATGAGCCCGGGTCGCCGAGATCGCGTTCGTAGTCGACGGGCGCGTCGGCCGGACGGTAGACCGGCTCGATCGGGATGCCCGACGGCGATGGCGTCGAGGACACTACGCCCCGACCAACTCCTTCTTCTTGAGCGTTTGGTCAGCGAGCGTCACTTCGGACTTGCCGCCGATGTACAGCGGCGTGCGTTGGTGCAGCTCGGTCGGCGGAATATCGAGAATGCGCTGCGTGCCGTCCGTCGCCGCGCCGCCGGCCTGCTCGACGATGAACGCGAGCGGCGCGGCCTCGTACAGCAGGCGCAGCTTCCCGTGCGGCGTCTTGCGGTTGGCCGGATAGGCGAAGATCCCGCCGCCGAGCAGGTTGCGATGGAAGTCGGCGACGAGAGAACCGACGTAGCGCGAGCTGTGCGCCTTCATGTCGCCGTCGAGGCCCTTGTACTTGCGCATCAGCGACCGGACGCTGTCGTCCCAAAGGTCTTCGTACGAATCGTTGACCGAGAGGTACCGCCCCGACTCCGGAACCATGATGTTCGGATGCGAGAGCAGGAACTCGCCAATGGACGGATCGAGCGTGAAGCCGTGCACGCCCTGCCCCGTCGTGTAGACCAGCATGGTGCTCGAGCCGTAGATCACATAGCCGGCGGCGACCTGCCGGCGTCCCGGCTGCAGCATGTCTTCCAGCTCGCCGTGCCGACCGCGCGTGATCTTCTTGAGGACGGAGAAGATCGTGCCCACCGGCACGTTCACGTCGATGTTCGACGAGCCGTCGAGCGGATCGAAGAGCAGGCAATACTTGCCGCACTTGAACTGCTCGGGGATCGGGATGATCCCGGGCTCTTCCTCGGACGCCATGGCACACAGGCGGCCGCCGTGGTCCATCGCCTTGATGATGATTTCGTTGGCGATGACGTCGAGCTTCTGCTGGGCCTCGCCCTGCACGTTCTCGGTGTCCGTTCCCCCGAGAATGTCCGCCAACCCGGCGCTCCGCACCTTGTTGGTGATCATTTTCGCCGCAACCGCCAGATCGTAGAGCACGGCGGACAGCTCGCCCGTCGCCTCGGGGTGGAGCTGCTCCTCTTCGATGATGAAACGGTCGATGGTGACGACCGACGTTGCCGTGTGCTTGACCACGCGATTCATCCGGTGAGAGTGGATCGGTGCGACTGGCGAACCCGGCGCGCGGCATACGCCCGCGCGTCGACCTCGAAGCGATTGGCAAGGTAGCCACGCCGCAGCGTCTCCCACAGGTATCGCAGTGGAAAGGCTGCGCTTTCCTGAAACTGGTGGACGTGTCGGAGTTCGTGCAAGAGCAATTCGTGCGACCAGGGGGTGTCCGGCGCCAACCAGACCGTGTCCCATAGGGTGATCGCCGCTACGGACCGCTGACCGAGGCACCACCCGGCGATGCGAACGGCCAAACCTCCGCGCCGCCACCGCACATTTCCGAGGTCCGGATACAGAATCCGTGTTTCACTCGGCAGCTCGGCCGGGCGTCCGATCAGGGCGCCGGCGATCGCGGCAACTCCCACTTCTCTCCTCCGGCCTCGAGAAAGATGCGCTGCCCATCGGTGCGTGCGACGATGGTCCCGAGTTGGTCCGTGCGCAACACCTGCGCCCCGCCCGTGGCCGCATTGCCAAGCGCGGCGAGCACGGAAGTGCTCGGATGACCGTAGGTGTTCCCCGCACCAACGGACACGAGCGCCAGCCGTGGACGGACGGCGGCGAGAAACGCCGCCGTACTGCTCGTCCTGCTCCCGTGGTGCGCCACCTTGAGCACGTCGGCGCGCAGCCGGTCCCCTTCGTTGGCCAGCAGCCAGTCTTCCTCGGGACCCTCGGCATCGCCCGTCAACAGGAACCGTACGTCCCC
>Ga0137427_10000799_pt1 | contig 15163 bp, 12 predicted proteins | sample EasRivERMZT700_2_FD_102309 | JGI IMG/M metagenome (GOLD analysis project Ga0137427, IMG submission 102309) | Soil microbial communities from meander-bound floodplain in the East River, Colorado, USA - East River MetaG ERMZT700_2 | ecosystem: Environmental > Terrestrial > Soil > Floodplain ...
CAGCCACTTTGGAACTGAATATGTCTATAAGTTCGCCTGCGCCATCCGATGAGAAGGGCCGTTCAGAGAATTTGATGGCCACCTTCGCATCGCTTCGAGCCGAGCTCGAGCGAATGACTACTGAGTTACAAACGCTCGAATCGCAATTCAACCAAAAGCTTCAGCAATCTCTGGGTGAAGCTGCCGTCGCTGTTGAAGAACAGCTTAAGCAGGCGATCGCCGCTGCCGAACAGGCAGCGCGAAAACAGATTCTCAACGAGCTCCGCACGAAATACATGAAGGAGCTCGAACTGGCCCTGACCGAGAAGACACTCATCGAACGACGACTTCAGAATGCGACAAAGCAGTTTCAACAGCACGAAGAAACCCAGAACGCGAAGCTTACCGAAGCCCAAAGCACTCTGAGTACGCTGCAGACGGAGCTCCAACAAACGCAACAAGAGCGACTGAAGCTGGAAAGCTCGATCGAGCGCACGAACGACAAGTTGTCTGAGACTGAACGCAATATCGCGGGCTTACAAACCCAGAGCAAACAGTTTGCCCACGAAAAGCATGACCTGGAAGTCAGGCTTCAGCATTCCGAAACAAAACGCTCTGAAACGGAGCTCGCTGTCGGCCGCCTTGAGGCGGACTCGCGCCTGCTGAACAGCCAGAAGCAGGAATTGCAGATCAACCTCGAACAAGCGTTGACGAAGTTGAGCAAGACCGAACAGAGTCTGGCCGACCTGCAGTTGGAAACGCATCAACTGAACACCGCTAAGCTTGAAACCGAAGCAAAGCTGCAACTGCTCGAAGCAAAACGAATGGAGGCGGAACAGTCGGTCGCGAGATTACTGGCGGACTCCGGGAGCGCCAAAACTGGAAAGCAAGAGCTCGAGACCCAACTCAAGGAAGCACAGTCCCGACGCTCGGAGGCCGAGCAAACCATAGTGAAATTGCAGGCCGAATCGAAACGCACGCTGGAAGAGAAACAAAAAATGGAAGCCAGGTTTGCCGAAGCTGCCTCCCAGTTCAAGGAAATGGAGCAATTCCTGACAACTGTGCGCGCCGATCTCAAAGTGGAATTGACCAACAAGCGTGAGCTTGAGGGAAAGCTCGCCGAAGCGAATGCAAACGCAGCGAAAAACGGTCAGGCGCTCGTGAAACTTCAGGCCGACCTGCAGCGCTTCCAAAATGAAGGCCGTGACGTCGCATCCAAGCTGAAGGATGTGAAGGCCGGCAAGCAGGATATCGAGTCCAAATTGCAGGAAGCAGCCGCAAGGCTCGCCGAGTCTGAGATCACTCTGATCAAACTCCGGGCGGATTCAAAGCAACTTCACACGGAAAAGCAGGATTTGGAAGCGAAGCTTTCGGAGGCCGCTGCAAAAGCTGTCGATTCTGAAACCAGATTGAAGGAAGCGGCGGACCGATTCGCCAAGGCCGAAGAATCCATTGCAGCACTTCAGTCGCAGAGCGAAAAAACATTGAACGAAAAGAATGCCTTCGAAGCGCGTTTGGCGGAGACGGCCAACGCGAGCGCTGAGCTTGGAACGGCTCGGACAGAGCTTGAAGCAAAAATAAACGAAATCCAGACGACGCGATCGGCACTCGAGCAACAGGTCCAAAAGCTTCAAGCCGAACTGCAGGCCACCAAAGTTCAGCAACCCGCCGCGCGCGCGGCTGCCGCCGCGACTACGGGGAAACCAGGCGCATCCGCGGTTTCGTCGGACAAGCTGGAGCAGGAAGTCACGCGTGTCCGTACCAAGCTGAAAGAAGTCATTAAACTGATCGACGATCCCGCGACCGCACTGTCCACAGTCATGCGCAAGAATCTGGAGAGATCCGAACTCGAGTCCTATTTGAAGGGTATTCGCTTCGCTACCGGAGAGGACGAATCGAAATAACGTTACCGGCCATGGATCAACAGCTTCATGCCGGCTTCGAAGACAACCTCGATCTTTGTGCCATCCTTAATAGCTGTCGTCACACCACCACCGAAACTCGGGTGATCCACCACGTCGCCGGGCGAGTAGTTTTCTTTGGGAGAGTATTTCTTGGCCAGAGCCATATCTTTCCCGTTTAACAGTGCTTCGTACTTGCTTACCCGCGGCTTGCCTGTCCCTTTTCGGGTACCGGCGGCAGTGCCGGGTTTATTGGCCTTGTAACTGTGCTGTGCCTTACACGTATTGCAATGCACTCGCGCCGGCTTGTCGCCGACCATAGCTTCTATCGTATGCGCTAGCACGAGTTTACAAGTGCCGCACCAACTGTCAACGGTATCGCCCGGCTTCACCATCTCATCTCCTTGACCATACAGTTTAACAGCAGCGGCGATCAGTTGATATAGCTGGACTGAAAGTTTGAAATATCGTGCGTCGATTCATGCCGAAGGGTATTCTCAACCACATGGGCATCTCACTTTTGATCATGACGGCATTTGCCATTATGGGCGGCGTGCACGTCGTTCTCTATTGCGCATTGGGCGGCGTGGTGCTCTTCGGACTGTTTGTTCTGCCCTCGATGGCAATAACCAGGGTCTTTCGGTCCTAGCTAGGCGGATTCCACCCGGTCCGACTCTCGCGATCGCATGCTCCCGACGATACCCCTAAAAGCCGGATATGAGCCGGCGGCTCTGGTTCGCTTCTTTGAGAAGCAACAGGCAAAGGGAATCGCCGCTGTCGGCAAATCGTTCCTGACGCATCCCGCGGCTGCTGAACGGCTCGCATTGGATAAGGCCAACGTCGAAAAGCTGCCGCCGCTTCAGCAGCCCATCACGCCGACTCCAGAATTCGCGGAAATCAAACGGCTCGTCGCCAATCTCAAATAAGACCGAAAACCCGGCGGTCTTATGACCGGCGAGCGCTCCGCATTGGCCAATTGCTGCTACAATCTCCAGACTTTCTGGAGGTCATCACACGATGAAGAATCTGAGCGAAACACGACGCCGATTCCTGTCGCAATTTGCCGGTACCAGCCTTGGCGCGACGCTTCTGCCCGGTGTGCTTTGGGCGCAGGTGCAGCAAAGCGGTGAACCGCGGATTACTGCCGAGATGTTGAAGACCGCGCTGTCAGTCGCAGGACTCGAGTTCACGGAAGCCGATCGGACCGCGATGGTGCAGACCGTCAACCGAAACCTGGCGAACTATGAAGCGCTGCACAATTTCAAGATCCCGCATAACGTGACTCCGCCTTATCACTTCAGCGCTCTTGTTCCGGGCATGAAGGTAAACCGCCGCCGTGAGCCGATCCGACTGAGCACCGTTTCCAATATCAAGCGTCCAGCGAAACTCGAGGACGTGGCGTTCTGGCCAGTGCGTCATCTTGCTGAGCTGATCCGAACGAAGCAGGTCACGCCGACAGAGTTGACGACGATGTATCTCACACGCCTCAAGCGATACAACGCGAAACTTCAGAATACGATTACGTTTTGCGATGAACTCGCAATGAAGCAGGCCAAACAGGCGGACGCTGAAATCGCCGCAGGCAAATACAGAGGGCCGCTTCACGGCATTCCGTGGGGAGCCAAGGACATCATCGCCGTGAGGGGCTATCCCACCACCTGGGGATCGCCGGTATATAAGGACCAGGTCATCAATGAAGAGGCGAGCATCGTCGAGATGCTCAATGATGCCGGAGCGATCCTGATCGCAAAGCTTGTCACTGGCGAACTTGCCGCCGGTGATCGTTGGTTCGGCGGACAAACGAAGAACCCATGGGATCCGACAACGGGCTCGGGCGGATCATCCGCAGGACCGGGATCTGCGACCGCAGCAGGTTGCGTCGGCTTTTCGATCGGGACCGAAACCGCCGGCTCGATCCTCGGTCCATCGCGCCGATGTGGCGTTACGGGCCTTCGACCCACGCTTGGACGAATCAGCAGGTATGGCGTGATGGTGTTGTCGTGGACGCAGGATCGATTGGGACCAATGTGCCGATACGCGGAAGACTGCGCACTCGTGATGAATGCGATCTCCAGGCAGGACGATCGCGACTTGACCGTTCAGGATATTCCATTCAACTGGAACGCACAGCTCGACCTCAAGAAAGTGCGATTCGGCTATCTCAAGGATGCGTTCGAGCAGCAGACCAATCCGATTTCCAAAGAAAGCGACCAGAAAACGCTCGAACATCTTAAAGCACTCGGCCTGAATCTGATTCCCGTGAAGGTCCCAGAGTTCTCGCTCAACGTCACGGCCTATCTTGTCGAAGAAGCGACATTCTTCGACGACGACTTGCGAGCCGGACTCACGCGCAACCTGTTGATGAAGTCTCTTGATCAGGAAATGCGTGACGCGCGCGTGATTCCGGCAGTCGAGTTTCTGCGATCGCAGCGGGCGAGAATGATGATGATGATGATGCTCGCGGAAGCGACCAAGGACGTCGACGTTTGGATCGAGCCCGGAAATGCGGGAACCGTCGGCGTTCCGGCTGGCCCAAGAGGAGCCGCCGGCGGAGCCGGTGGTGGTGGCGGCCGAGGAGGCGGAGCCAATCCGAACATAGCCAACCGTCACTCGACGATGGCGCAGTTGGCGTGTTATCCGGCTGTCGCCGTCCCGAACGGTTTCAGCCAGAGCGGACTGCCGACGAGCATCACATTCTATGCGCGGCCCTTCGGCGAATCCGAATTGCTGGCGGTCGTGAGGGCTTACCAGGACGCGACCGGATATCACCTGAAGCATCCCAATCTGGACGCATGATCGAACTTGACCCGGTCGCTACCCCTCCCGGTTCTGACATTGTGCGGTCATGTCAGAACCGGGAGCGGTAGCGACCGGGTCAGGCGTAGAATCAATGCATGAAGTTCTCCAGCGAAGTCCTCCGGAAGTTTCCCAAAGTTTTGCTGCACGAACACCTCGATGGCGGATTACGACCGCAGACCATCATCGAACTGGCTAGAGATCATGGATACGATCACTTGCCCACAAAGGACGCCGGCAACCTGTCTGAATGGTTCCAGGCGAACGCCAATCGCGGCAGCCTGCCTCTTTACCTTCAGGGGTTCGAACACACGTGCGGTGTGATGCAGACCGAAGAAGCGCTGGAACGCGTCGCATATGAAACGCTCGAGGATATGAAAAAAGACGGTGTGGTCTATGTCGAGACGCGCTTCGCTCCCGTCCTGCACACGTCGAAAGGTCTTCATCCTGAGAAGATCGTGCGGGCCGTCACTCGCGGATTAGAGCGCGGGAAAAAGGACTTCGGCGTTCATTATGGACTGATTCTCTGCGCGCTCCGCAGCATGCCGCCCGAAGTTTCGCAGGAGGTCGCCGAACTTTCGGTGGATTTTCGTCCGCATGGAGTGGTCGGGTTCGATCTTGCCGGAGAAGAGGGCGGATATCCGGCCAAAAAACATGTGGATGCTTTTCATTACATCCAACGGGAGAATTTCAACATCACGATTCACGCCGGCGAGGGTTTCGGGAAGGAATCCATATGGCAGGCGATTCAATGGTGCGGCGCGCACAGAATCGGACACGCCACTCGACTGCTCGAAGATATGAAGATCAAGGATGGAATCGTGCTGAATATGGGAACGCTCGCACAGTATGTGCTGGACAAGCGGATCCCCCTGGAAATCTGTCTCACCAGCAATGTGCACACGGGCGCCGTGCGAAGTCTGCCCGAACATCCCTTCGATATCTTTTATCGTTACCGCTTTCGGGTAACGCTGAATACCGACAACCGATTGATGAGCGGAATAACGTTAACCGACGAGTATAAAACCGCCGCCGATGTTTTCGGTTTGGACTGGCCCGATCTGGAGCGACTCACGACGAATGCGATGAAAAGTGCGTTCATGCCATATAAGCAACGCGTTGCATTTATCTATGACGTCCTGAAGCCGGGATACACCGCCGCCCGCGCATAGGTGGGAGCTTTCATCGGGGAATCGGAAATCGGACGAATCCTGCAAATCAAAAACCGAAATCCCGAAATCTCGAATTGGACGAAATCGGGGTCAGGGACTCCCGAATTTGTCCAATTTGAGATCTCGGGATTTCGGTTTTGAGATGCAGGACTTGTCCGATCTCCGATTCCCCGCCCACTGGTTGTACAATCTCCCATCATGAGAAAGCTCATCCTGTTCACCACCGCCCTTGTTGGCGTGACGATCCTCACCGTCACTCCGCAGCAACGCAATCAACCGTTCTCGGTCGTTGAGGTCTCGGTCCCCGAGATGCAAAAAGCGATGCGAGAGAAGCGAGTCACGTCACGTGAGATCGTTGTGCAGTACCTGGCTCGGATCGCGATGTACGAGGACAAGCTCAATGCCGCGATAACGGTCAATCCCAACGCCATCCGCGAAGCGGAGCAACTCGATCGCGAGCGGACGCAAGGGAAAATCCGCGGCCCGCTACACGGCATACCGGTCGCCTTAAAGGACAATATCCATACGACCAACATGCCCACAACCGGAGGCGCGCTCGCGTTTGACGGCTATATACCCGCGTATGAAGCAACGCTCACCAGGAATCTGCGCGACGCCGGCGCGATCATCATTGCAAAGACCGGCTTGAGCGAACTCGCCAATTTCGTTGCCGGTGCGCCGACGCCGATGCCGGGCAACTACAACGCCGTCGGTGGCCAGGGCTTCAATCCATATGACCCGCGCAAAGATCCGCGCGAGGCAACAGCCGATGGACGACCAGCATTAGGTACTGGCGGTTCGAGCTCCGGAATCGGAACCGCGGCCAATTTTTGGGCGCTCAGCGTGGGAACGGAAACATCGGGTTCCATCCTGAGTCCATCGAATGCGAACATGCTTGCCGCCATTAAGCCAACCATCGGACGAATTAGCCGGTACGGGATTATCCCGATAACAGCGGATCAGGATACGGCAGGGCCAATGGGCAAGTTCGTCGCAGATGTCGCCGTGATGATGGGAGCGTTGGAAGGCGGATCGCCTGATCCCAACGACCCGGCGACCACGAGATGCACGCCACCGCCTAATCGCGACTACACGCCTTTCCTCCGAGCCGACGGTCTGAAAGGCGCCCGCATCGGGATTCCGCGCTCGAATTACTACGATGCCATAACGCTTAACGGCGAAACCGCTCCGCGCGGCGGTTTGACCGCAGCGCAGTTGAAGGTCATGACCGAAGCGATTGAGATTCTGAAGAAGCAGGGTGCGATCGTCGTGGATCCTGTCGACATCCCCAGTATCAGTGCGAAGGACCCGAAGGAAAACCTGCTCGCCTGGGGATCCTGCGGCGGCGCCGACGAAGCGAAGGGCAAGGACCAGAACTGTTCAGTCGTTTTGAAATACGGCATGAAGCGCGACTTCAACAAATGGCTCGCGACACTTGGAGCAACGGCGCCTCTGAAGACTTTGAAAGAACTGCGAGATTGGAATACGGCGCACGCAAAACTCGGAGCCATCAAGTACGGCCAGTCCAGACTGGATGTTTCGGATGAAATGGACGTCAACGCCGATCGCGCGCGTTATGAAGCGGACCGCGCGAAGGATATCCGAATGGCCGGCACTAACGGAATCGATGCGGTGATGAAGGCGAACAACCTCGACGCCATTCTCTTCCCTGCTGCCAACGGCGCCAACATTGCCGCTCGGCCAGGCTATCCGACCGTCATCGTACCGTTCGGTATGGCGCCTAATGCTCCGGTCGCGCCAAATCCGCCGTTTCCCGAAGGCTTCAATGCCAGGCCCGGACCGTTCGGTGTGAGTTTTGCCGGACTGGCGTGCAGCGAGCCCAATCTCATCACGCTCGGCTATGCGTTCGAGCAGGCGAGCAAGCGTCGAGTTCCTCCGCCGAGCGCGCCTTGAACACATTTAAGGTGCTGGTGGAGTACGACGGTTCGCGCTACAGCGGATGGCAGGATCAAAAGAACGCTCGAACCGTCATGGGCGAACTGCGTAAAGCTGCGCACGAGGTGTTTCGCTGCGAGGTCGACATGCAGGGAGCCGGACGCACGGACGCCGGCGTCCACGCACTGGGTCAGGTCGTTCATTTCAAAGTTGCGGCTCCAGTTCGCGATAAACCGGGCGTCATCTGCAGAAAACTCAACGATCTCCTTCCCGCCGATATCGTTGTGCTGGACGTCGAACCAGTGCAGCGAAATTTCCACGCGCGCCACGCAGCGCGGACCCGCGTGTACCTGTATCAGATTTCTCGGAGAAAACAGGCCTTCATGAAGAGATATGTCTGGTGGATCAAAGAACCGCTGGACCTCGACGCGATGCGCAAAGCGACGGCGATGCTCGTCGGTCGGCATGACTTTGTCTGTTTTCGCGCCGAAGATCCGTCACGGCCTCATGAACCGACCATCGTCGTGGTTGAAAGCGCCGGCATCGACGTTGAAGAAGACGTGATTACCTTCCGCATCGAAGCCTCGCACTTTCTATGGCGGATGGTCCGCAGGATTGTCGGTGTATTGGTGAAAGTCGGCCTTGGCGAAATCAATGAAACTGATGTTCGCCAACTTCTCGACGGTAAGTGCGATCCCAAACTCGACATCGCCGCCTGGACGGCGCCTGCCTCCGGTCTGTTTCTTGAGCGAATCGAGTATTGACGGCGGTCATCGACCGCCGCTACATTCGAATGGAGGCAACCGTGGCGGGCAAGCATTTTCCGGATCCAATCGTAGATAATTCTTTATCTTCAACCCACACACTACAAACGGCCGTTCTGGCAGGTGGCTGCTTCTGGTGCGTGGAAGCCGTTTATCGCCAGCTTGATGGAATCGTCAGTGTTGTATCCGGTTACTCCGGAGGAACAGCGGCAACAGCGGATTACCGCACTGTTTGCAGTGGAACTACCGATCATGCGGAAGCCGTACGTATCGAATACGAAGCAAACAAATTGACGTACGGGCAACTGCTCAAAGTCTTTTTTTCAGTCGCCCACGATCCCACGCAGCTCAATCGACAAGGCAACGATGTTGGACGACAATATCGGTCCACCATCTTTTATGCGAACGACGAGGAACGACGCATCGCCACGGCTTATATTCAGCAACTCAACGAAGCGCACGTTTTTCCAGATCGTATCGCTACCACGCTGGAACCACTGGAAAAGTTCTGTGAAGGCGAGGCTTACCACCAGGACTACGCCGCCAGGAATCCGAATCAACCTTACATTGCCTGTATTGCAATGCCAAAGGTCGAGAAGCTTCGCGAATCCTATCCGGAACGTTTGAAGGTGAAATCGAATTAACGCAACTCAGAGCCCGGAACGAGGTCAAGTACAGTGACTTCCGGTGGAACCAGGAAACGGACTCTGGGCCAAAAACCTCCATCCAGCCCGATGCCTCGATTGACGTACATCCATGTGTTGCGTTCGTAAAACAGGCCAGCTTCAAAACGTTTCCCGAATCTGGACAGGGTGACCAGAGCCCCGTAGAACGGCAGTGCGACCTGCCCGCCGTGAGTATGACCGGCGAGGTAAAGATCGACACCGCGTTCTGCGGCGTTATGAATGAAGTCCGGATAATGATAAAGCAAGACCAGGAACTCACCGGGCGGCACGTCTTTCAGCATGGGGATAAAGTCGGCCTCATTTCCCGCCGCCAGTCCTGAAATCCAGATCGGCGCGCCTCGAATCTCAAGCCGTACGGCACTGCCGTTCAATTCGTGGACGCCGGTTGAACCAAACACCTCGATCTCCGTGTGATGATGAGTCTCCCAATTTCCTTTCACCACATACGTTGGAGCAATCTTCATCAAAGACGTCAGGAATGTTTGAAACACGGGGGCCGCAGCGAGAGAGTTGAAATAGTCGCCCGTCAACACGATAACGTCCGGTCGTTGAGCTTCAACAATGGACTTTACTTTGGTTTCAAAACGAACGTGCTCGTCGCTGTGCACATCGGAGAGATGCACGATGCGAATCCCGTCCGCACTCAACGGTATCTTGGGACTCTCGATCTCAACTTTCGTGACCGAAATAGTGTTCGGCTCGATGAGATAACCATACGCAATGCAAACAGACCCAATCAGCGCAAGGATCACGCTGGCACGGTCCACGACCCGCCTGAATCGGCCGCCGTGCTTACGCTGGACAGACCGAACGACAGCGATTAATGCCAGGAAGTACGTAATGACGATGAAACCGACAAAGAGGACTAGGCGTAGCTTTTCTGCAGTCTGCATCCTTCAGACTAAAATGATACCTTAAAGGGATGCGTTTGCCGCCAAACTCATTTCTGACGGTCAAGCCTGGATGGACATGTCGATCATCGCAATTTGCTTTCGCACTCAAATGACTCCAGCGTATTTGAGCAGGCGGTAATCGCCGTCAGCAACCGTTACTTGCCGACGATGGATGATCTCGCTATACGTCGAATTTCGGCTTTAAGGTACAGGACTCGTCCAAGGTCAAAATCCCCAAGACTCTTGGGTCAAGTATATTGATGCATGCAGTTAAGGGATAATCCCCCAGGATGATTCTCTGCATCACGCCCAATCCCGCCCTGGATCACACGCTAACTGTTTCCGAGCTTCGGGCCGGCTCCGTGATGAGGGCGACAAGCTCCAGACTTACCGCCGGCGGCAAGGGTATCAACGTCGCCCGCGCAGTCCGCACGCTGGGCGGCGAGGCATTGTGCATGGGTCTCGTGGGAGGGCCGAGCGGACAGCATCTTGAAACGCTTGCTCGTGCCGAAGGGTTGCGGTTTGAATGGACCCGAATCGACGGCAACACACGCACTTGCGTCATCGCGGTGAGCAACGACGGCGACTCCACCGTAATCAATGAAGAGGGGCCACAGGTTACCGCCCTCGACTGGTCGAACTTCCGCGCTGATGTCTTGCGCTCGCTCTCGCTAAGTCCCGCAATTATTAGTTTCAGTGGCAGCCTTCCTAAGGCCTCTCCGTTGGACGCCTGGGAGCAATTGCTGCGGACTGCTCAATCCGCCAAACAACCCGTGTGGGTTGATACAAGTGGGAAACCATTGGAAACTGCACTGCGGGTAGGCGGTCTCAACCTTAAGATCAATAGCGCCGAAATGAGCGACTTGTTGAAGCGACCCGTGGAAGATGCGGAGTCCGCGATCGAAGCGGCGCGGGAACTACGAAAGACCAGGCTTTCCAGTATTGTAGTGACATTGGGAAAAGGCGGCGCAGTGCTTGTCGATAGCTCTGGGGCCATTCAGTCGTGTGCGCCGGAAGTCGAAACGGTAAATGCCGTCGGTAGTGGTGATGCATTCTTAGGCGGATTGCTGGTAGCGTTGAGTAGGGATCTTCCACCGCGAGAAGCGCTGAGTTGGGGTATCGCTGGAGGCGCTGCCAATGCAATGTCCTCTGGAGGCGCACACTTTACGTTTGAACAGTTTCAGAAATTCAAATCATCTGCGATTTAAGCATCCAGGCGTTGATGAAAAGAATCTCCGTTCCCTTCTCCGGCCGCAACCGCCATCTTTTTTAGGGCCGCTGGACTCCGCCGAGCTATTGACCAATGCGCAGCCAGTCGCGACGGATGGTCGATTGCAGGGCAGTCGCGTTTGGTGCAGACTGGAACTGGTAGGTTCGCTTCGTGTTCTTTTCAAGGATGATCTCGATTTCGCGGACCGCGCTATCGCGCGAGATCTTCAGTTTCGTCCGCTCGCCGGGCTTCTTTGCAGTCAACATGTCGTTGAGCGCCTTTGGGGTTGCGGGAACCCCGTCAACTTCGACGATCACATCTTTGTCACGCACACCTGCCGTCTGAGCCGGCGACCCCGGGGTCAAACCGGACACGACAAGTTTGGAATCGACGCTCTGGGCATTGATACCGATGTTCCCTCCCGGCGCGTCATCCGATGTGAACTGCAGGTCGAGACCGGCGAGTCCGAAGTATTTCGCGTAATCCACGTCCTTGGTGGTCGACGCGTAGTCGAAGATTTCCGTCAGCGGAACTCCCGCGACGGTTTCGCAGACCTGTCGGAATTCGGCGTCCGTGAAGCCGCGCTTTTTCTCCTTGTAGAACGTGTTATATAGAGTGCGCATGACATCATCGAGCGATCGCCGGTTGGAAGTCGTGTTCCGGATCTGTAAATCGAGCATCGCGCCAAGCATCGATCCGTTGTTGTAGTAAGAAATCGTCGTGTTGCGATCGTTGCCGACGCCTGACGTTCCCCAGGTGGTCAGACTCGAATCTGTGGCGGATTGATAATGATGTCCCGAAGCATTCTCGAAAGAGGTAATGGCATTCTTCATCTTGTCGAGATACTGGTCTTCGGTCATCAATCCGGTGCGGACCAGCAGCAGATCCTGGTAGTACACCGAGAGTCCTTCCGATACCCAGAGCATGCTGGTCAGGTTCTCGGTATCGTAATTGAACGGGCCCAGCGCCAGCGGACGGATGCGCTTGACGTTGTAACTGTGGAAGTATTCGTGGGCGATGAAACTCAACCACGAAAGGTATCCGGCCGGCGTCGTCAGGCTGTTGCCGTTGAATGAATTTGCAGAAGAGTTCGCGTGCTCGATACCGCCGTTGCCGCTTCCCATCATGAGGAACGCGTAGTGGCTGTAGTCCAACTCGCCGAAAAGGCGACCCGCCGTCTCAACGATTCGTTTCAGGTCCGCGATCATCCGAGTCCGGTCCACACTCGCCGGTACATTCTCAATGGCGACCGTGTGCGGTTTGCCCTGAACACCGAATTGAAGGGTCTCCTGGTTGCCTATAAGTAAAGGACTGTCGTACAGCGTATCGAAATCGCGTGCGAGAAACGTGTTCCCCCTCCCGCGTGTCACGGGGTCGAGACCCGTAGCAATGCGGGTCCACGCCGAGGGAAGGTTGAAAGTCACGCTGGCTGGACGTTCAAGTTCGCCGTCGATGTACAGGAACATTCCCGTTGTTGCGATGAACGCGCGGTTCTCATCGAGATAGTTCTGAGCGGAAAAGCGCGTGTTGCCGAAGACGTCATAGCTGATGAAAACGGTGGACGCCCTTCCCGTCACCACGCGCCAAGTCGTCTTCGTTGTCTTTTCCCAGGACAGCGGCGCATTCTCACCGACATAGGCGCGAAAATTCGAAACATTTCTCGCGTAGTCGATGAGCCGGTAGTAGCCGGGATGCCATGCCGGCATTTTGAAATCGTGAAATTCGCCCTTCAAGCCATCCACTCGTAAGGTAACGTGGAAAAGATGATTCGCAGGCTGAGGCATCGACACCGTGTAGGCTATCGTGGCCGGAGTTTGCTGTGCCGTTGCCCGGCTTACGATGAAAAGCTGGAGGGCCATCCCCAGTAGGACCGTCGTCCGGATTACTTTTTGCATAGTAGTGATGAGAGTAACGACAAAAGAAAGGGGAGTCAAAGACGCACTCACGACTTACAGAATTGGTTCGCGAACTTATCTCTCGCGATGGAAGTCTATTGGCATCCACCTGCAATTCAGTGGGCGGTGCGGTTCTTTCCGAGTCGCTGGTCCACCAGTGTGACGATCTCGTCCAGCACGTCGGACTGAAGTCCCTGCTGCCGCGCGATTCGACGGACCAGACAATCGACGCGCTCGATATGTTGCGCGCCGCCGAAAAGAGCGCGAGCGGCTGACGACGGTTTGCCGAGACCCTCGGCGGCCTTGGCGTATTTATCAAACGGAACCAGGTCTGCATCTTCGGCGCCCAACCTGGTACAAAGCTTCCAAACCCAATCGTAAATCTGGCGGGATCTCTCGACATTCGCGTGCACTGCATCCTTGATCGGAATCATGTCGTCCCGGCGGATGCAACGGTAGTTGCCGGCCATGAGCATCGGCCACTTGGCTAGCGGCACAAAAATGGAATCGTGGACCTTGAGTTTCACCGGGATTTCTATTGCGCCATCACCGGGATCGAAGCGTGCGCCTTCGATATCCTTTTCGAGATTGCGTAGAAGCGCGGTCGGTTCCTCGACATCGAAACGGGCTGACTTGAAATTGGTCGGCAGGCCAACCTGCAGAACACTCTTGGGTTGATCCGGAGGCCTGAAGGCCTGCGGATCAGGACTCGCCAACGTAGTCAATCCGGGATCGAATTCGGACCACACACCGGGATCGGCGTAGCATTCTTCAAGAGCGTCGGTCGAGAGACCCGGAATGCGTTTGAGGTACGGCAACGGCGGCATGTTCATGATCGCCAGACACGGAACGCGTGCTCGTGCGACGCGACGCATCAATTCACGCACGCCTTCTGCGCCGTACTGCGCTTCCTGCATACCGAGAACAATCAAATCGAATTTGCCGGGATCGACATCGTCGGGCGTGGTTGCAGAAAGAGCGCCTGGAAGTTTCTTCGACGGGACGTCCAGCAGCGATTCCCGGCCTTTGAGCGGAAACCGCACAATGGTTCCGTCGCGGTTGATCAGGTCCGCGGTCGGACGGGTACAGACCATCGACACACGGTGTCCGGCCATCAACAGTTTGGTGGAGAACAACGAGCCGTACGATGCGCCAAGAATAAGAACGTTGTATTTCACGGTATAACCTCCGGAGTGTTGATGACGTCATGGGACGGGGACATTTGACACGTGACATGTGACGCGTGACGTTTGACATCCGAGGGGCGTGCTTCCCGGATGTCAAACGTCACGCGTCACATGTCACGTGTCAAATGTCCCCGTCCCATGGTGCGGTTACACTCAGATTGCACCTTGTTGACGGGCGGCTTGAACATCCTTTTCATCAAAACCCAATACCTTTACCAGGATCTCGTCGGTATGCTCGCCCAGCAGAGGTGAGCGCCAGACCTCGGCAGGAGAATCCGAAAGCTTTATCGGGTTACCCACGGTCAGATACTTGCCGCGCTTCGGGTGATCCACTTCGACCACCGTGCCGGTATTGCGAAGGGCCTGCTCCTCGGCGATTTCCTTCATCGAGAGGACCGGACCGCACGGCACGTTAACAGGATTGAGAGTGGCCATAACCTCCATCTTGGTCATGGTCATTGTCCATCGCTCGATTTCGGCAAAAACGCTCGAGAGCCTTGGCAGACGCGCGTCGGGCGTGTTGTATTCGGGATTCTCGAGCCAGTCGGCGTGACCGATAGCCTTGGCGAGCTCCGGGAATGCGGCGGCCTGACAGATGACGTAGATGTAGGAATCCGGGTCCGTCTCCCATCCTTTGCAGCGAACAATCCAACCGGGATGGCCGCCTCCGGATGCATTGCCGGCGCGCGGCACAGCATCACCGAACGTTCCGTTGGGATACTGGGGATACTCTTTGAGCGGACCATGTGTCAGCCGCTGCTGGTCGCGCAATTTCACGCGGCAG
>Ga0137427_10000801_pt1 | contig 15134 bp, 17 predicted proteins | sample EasRivERMZT700_2_FD_102309 | JGI IMG/M metagenome (GOLD analysis project Ga0137427, IMG submission 102309) | Soil microbial communities from meander-bound floodplain in the East River, Colorado, USA - East River MetaG ERMZT700_2 | ecosystem: Environmental > Terrestrial > Soil > Floodplain ...
CGACCTGGAACCGCTCGGATCCGCGGGTCAGGCGCTGGTGGCGAGGCTGCGGGACGCCTACGACCTGAGTCCCATCGAGGGGGAACTGGTGTTGGAGGGCGCGGTGGCGGCCGATCGGCTGGCGGACGTGCGCGATAGGCGCACACGGACGCGGGTCAAGGACAAATCCACCCTGGATCGCATCGAGCTCGCCTGGCACCGGGCGCTGTCGAATTGCCTGCTGGCGCTGCGGGCCCGCTTGGCGCGTCGGAAGGCGGCGAAAGAGCGGGTGGCGCCGCCCGCCAGCAAATGGGGCGGGATGGTGTGATGCGTGACCTGGTCCCAGGGCAAAAGGTCCGCCTGATCAACCAACTCTGTCACACGAAGGGCCCGTTTGCCGGGAAGCCCTTCCGCCTGCGGCCCTGGCAAGAACACGGCATCATCCGCCCGCTCTTTCGAACCAATCCCGCGACCGGCAAGCGGCAATATCGCACCTGTTTGCTGATGATGCCCCGTAAGAACGGCAAAACTGAACTAGCCGCGGCCCTCGCCATCGATGGCTTGCTGTTCGACAACGAAATGGGCGCGGAAGTCTACTCCGCCGCGGCCGATCGGGACCAGGCGGCGCTGTGTTTCAACGTGGCGGCGCAAATGATCCGCGCCGAACCGGAGTTAGCCGCGGCCTGCGACATCGTCGATAGTCAAAAGCGCATCGTGCATCGCAAAAGCGGGAGTGTGTACCGCGCGATTAGCGCGGAGTCGTACTCTAAACACGGGTTCAACAGTTCGCGCATTCTGTTCGATGAGTTGCACGCTCAACCGACCCGCGAATTGTGGGATGTGCTCGCCTCGAGCACCGGCGCCCGAGACAATCCGCTCGTCATCGCGATTTCTACCGCCGGCTACGACCGTCATTCGATTCTTTGGGAGTTGTATCAGCACGCCAGGCGCGTCCAACTTGACCCCAGCATCGACCCAACGTTCCTGTCGGTGATTTACGAGGCGCCGGCGGACGCGGACTGGCGCGACGAAGCCGTGTGGAAAAAAGCGAACCCGGCGCTGGGCGATTTCCGCTCGATTGAAGAGATGCGGGCGGCCTGTGCGCGCGCGCAAGAAATCCCGGCGCAAGAACAGGCGTTCCGGCGGTTGTATTTGAACCAGTGGACGGAATCAGATGTGCGCTGGCTGGCCATGGCCGCCTGGGATGCGTGCCAGGTGCCGATCGATCGCGCGGCGCTCGCCGGCCGGCGCTGTTATGTCGGGTTAGACCTGAGCACCACCACCGATTTGACCGCGCTGGTCGCGGTGTTCCCTGACGCCGACGGTGCGGGCTTCACGGTACTGCCGCAATTCTTCTGTCCCGCCGACCGTATCCCGACGCGCGTCACGCGCGACCGGGTACCCTACGACGAATGGGCCCGCCGCGGGCATCTCGTCGCCACGCCCGGACCCACGGTGGACTATGAACGGGTCCGGGCGCTCTTGCATGAATGGGATGAGGCCTTCGATCTTCGCATGGTGGCGTTTGATCCGTGGAACGCGACCGATCTGGTGTCGCGGTTAGAAAATGTGGACGGGTTTGCCTGCGTCAAGATGCGCCAGGGCAAGGCGTCACTGTCGGCCCCGAGCAAAGCACTCGAAAAAGCGGTGCTCGAGCGCACGATTCACCACGATGGCCACCCGGTGTTGCGATGGAACGTCGCGAATGTGACGGTCGACACCGATCACGCCGGGAACATCCAACCCTCGAAGGCGAAATCAACCGAGCGCATTGACGGCGTGTCGGCGCTCGTCATGGCGCTCGATGCGATGCACCGCGACCAGGCCGCGGCGCCCACCGAACCCGAGCTGTACATCTTTAGCGGGCCGTCATGAGACGCAACGGTCGTCCGCCGCTCGATCCGTTGGACCCCACGGTCAAGCTCTCGGTCAAGGTACCGTCGAAGCGGTACGACGCGCTGTACCGCAGTGCCGTGGCCGAGCGGCAAACGATGTCGGAGTTCATCCGGCACGCGCTGACGCAGGCCTTGCGTCCGTCAAAACTTCCGCCCGCCCGTCCCTAGCCGGTACCGTGTCGGCGCATGCTCGATCGGGCTTATGCCCTGTTGTCGATCAAGGCGCTGGACACCGAGCGCCGTACGATCACCGGCCTGGCGTCCACACCGACGCCCGATCGGAGCGGCGATATCTTCGAACCGCTCGGCGCCACCTTCACGAATCCACTCCCGCTGTTGTTGCATCACGATCGCGAGCGGCCCGTCGGGCGCGTCACGCTGACGGCCCGCGCGGACGCCATTGCGTTCGAGGCGACGTTGCCGAAAGTCGCCGAGCCCGGCGCGGTGCGCGACCGCGTTGACGAAGCGTGGCACTCCATCAAGGCCGGGTTGATGACCGGCGTGTCGATTGGGTTTCGGCCGCTCGCCGACGGCGTCAAGCAGCTCGCCTCGGGCGGGATGCATCTGCTCCGCACTGAAATTTGTGAACTGTCGCTCGTCACTGTGCCGGCGAACATGGAGACGACGATTCAAACAATCAAGCACCTGGCCGCGTCTGGCCGAACCTCGCCCGGCGTCTCGGGCCCACCGAGAAAGCTGAAGCTGATGGCCAAACAGACGCCCGCCGAACATATTTCCGCGCTGGAAAAGAAACGCACCGAATTGACCGAGCGCATCTCGGCCATTCTCGACACGGCCGCCGACGAGGGCGCGACGCTCGACGAAGACGGCGCCAAAGAACACGACGAGTTGATGGAACAGGTCAAGCGCATCGACGCCGACCTGGCCCGCTGGCGCGAACATGAGAAGGCGCAAGCCACGAAGGCGGCGCCCGTGGAACATCGGCCGCCCGCCATTCAGATTCCCACCTATCAGCGCATTTCGGTCAAGCCGAACGTCCCGCAAGGCATGCCGTTTGTGCGGAAGGCGATGGCCTTGCTCGTCTGTCACGGCAACACCTACGAAGCCGCCGAGTATGCGAAGCGCTGGGATGACTCGACGCCGGAAGTCTCGTTGTCGCTCAAGGCCGCGATCGCCCCCGGCACGACGACGGACGCGACCTGGGCGAGTCCGTTGATCAATCAGACGATGGTCAATGACTTTGTCGAGTTGCTGCGCCCGGCGACGATCCTGGGCAAGATTCCCGGTCTGCGGAACGTGCCGTTCAACTGCAAGATTCCGATGCAGACCGCCGGTGGAACCTACGGGTGGGTCGGGGAAGCGAAGCCGAAGCCGCTCACCAAGCTCGCGTTTTCATCTGACACGCTGGGCGTGACGAAGGTCGCCGGGATCATCGTGCTGACCGAAGAGCTGGTCCGCTTCTCCAATCCCAAGGCTGAAGAGTTGGTCCGCGCCGACATGGTCGCCGGCATCGCCCAGTTCTTGGATTCGCAGTTCATCGATCCGGCGGTGGCCGCGGTGGCCGGCGTCAATCCTGCGTCCATCACGAACGGCGCGCCCACGGCCGCGGCGACGACCAACCCGCTCGCGGACATTCTCGGGCTGATCAATCACTTCGCCACCAACATGATTCCGGTCGGCGGCCTCACGTTCATCCTGTCGCCGACGAATGCCTTGGCGTTGTCGTTCCGTACCACCATCGACGGGTCGCCCGAGTTCCCCGGCATTGACGTCACCGGCGGCAACTACCGCGGGATGACTTTCATTACGTCGAACACCGCGACCACCAACGTGGTGGCCTTGCAGCCGTCGCTGATTCTCTACGCCGACGATGGCGGCGTGACGATCGATGCGTCGCGCGAAGCGTCGTTGCAGATGGACAGCGCGCCGATGTCGCCGGCCGATGCCACGACCGTCTACGTGTCGCTGTTCCAAACCAACAGCGTCGCGCTGCGTGCCGAGCGGTTCATCAATTGGAAGCGCGTTACGACGAATGCCGTGAAGTACCTGACGGCCGCGGCCTGGCCATCTCCGACGGGCGGCACGGCACTGGTCGCCGCCGAGCCGGCGAAGAACGGCCGCGCGCACAAGGACTAATGCGCGTCTTCGGCTTCGATATCAGTCGCGCCCCGCGCCCGTCGGTGACGTTATCGCCACCGACGGGCACGTTGGGCAATGGTTGGTTTCCGGTGGTGCGTGAACCGTACACCGGTGCCTGGCAGTCGAACGTTCCCCCCATCACCCAGCCCACGGCCTTGAGCTATTTCGCCGTGTACGGCTGCGTCACGCTCATCGCCACCGACATCGGCAAGCTCCGCCTCCGCCTGGTGGCGCAAGACGACGATGGCATCTGGCAGGAAACCACCAACCCGGCGTATAGCCCGGTGCTGCGCTCGCCGAACCACTACCAAACCACCATCAAGTTCGTTGAGCAGTGGATTACGTCGAAGTTGACGGCGGGCAACGCGTACGTGTTGAAACAACGGGACCAGCGCGGCGTGGTCATCGCGTTGTATGTGCTCGACCCGATGCGCGTGACGCCCCTCATCGCCCCGGATGGGTCCGTCTATTACTCGCTGAAGCGCGACGACCTCACCGGCGTCGCCGAGGAGCTGCCGCCCGGGCAAGACCTGATCGTGCCGGCGCGCGAAATGATCCACGACCCGATGGTGACGTTGTTTCACCCGCTGATCGGCGTCACGCCGCTCTACGCCTGCGGCCTGGCCGCCCAACAAGGGCTGACGATTCAAACCAAGTCGGAACAGTTCTTCCGCGGGGGCTCCCATCCCGGCGGGGTCCTGACGGCGCCAGGCGAAATCGGGGAAGAGCAAGCGCAGCGCATCAAGACGTACTGGGATGAGAACTTCACCGGCGCCAACAGTGGCCGCGTCGCAGTCCTGGGCAAGGGGCTCACGTACGAAGCGATGACGGTGACGGCGGCGGACGCGCAGCTCATCGAACAGTTGAACTTCACGGCGACGCAGATCTGTACCTGTTATCACGTGCCACCCGAGCTGTTAGACCTCCGGCCCGCCGGTGACCTCGAGGTCTTACTCGCCAAGTACCACAGCCAGTGCATCCAATCGCTGTTAGCGAACTTTGAGGCGGCGCTGGACGCGGGCCTCGAGTTCAAGCCGGGCCTCGGCGTGGAGTTCGACATCGACGATCTGATCTGGATGGTCACGTCCACCAAAGTGGCCGCTGCGGCCGGCGCGATCGGCGCGGGCGCGATGTCGCCCGATGAAGCGCGGAAGAAGTACTTCGGCCTGGGCAAAGTCACCGGCGGCGACACGCCGTACATGCAACAGCAGAACTTTAGTCTGGCGGCCCTCGCCGAACGCGACGCCAACAAGCCCTTTGCGAAGCCGGAACCCGCGGCACCGGCCGCACCGGCGACGCCCGCGGAGCCCGAACCCGCACCCGAGCCCGAACCGGCGCCACCACCGCCCGATGACGCCGCCGAAGAGAAGCAATTCATGGACGCACTCACGAAATCGCTGGAAGGGCTCTCGTATGCGGCCTGACATCCTCGCCGATCATCTCGGACTCACGATCCGCGGCCTGATGACGCCGCTCGCGTCGCGCGTCGCGGCGCTGGAAGCTCGGGCGACCATCCCCGGCCCGCCCGGCCCGCCTGGACCATCGGGCCCACCTGGCAGGGATGGGCTCGATGGAAAAGACGGCGCGCCTGGCCTGCGGTATCTCGGCGTGCACGTCACCGGCAAGACCTACGACACCGGCGATCTCGTCACGGCGGGTGGATCGGCGTGGTACTGCGGGCGCACGACCACGACGGACCCCGGCAAGTCGGCGGATTGGCAGTTGATGGTGAAGCGCGGGCGGGACGCGCGATGACCCTCGCCACGCTGGAAGACGCGAAGGTCCATCTCCACATCACCGATCCGACGCGCGACGCCGAAGTTACGACGATGCTGGAGCAGGCGAGCGCCATCGTTTACGACTACATCGGCACCCGTGCCGATCCGGCGTGGGATGAGACCACCGCGCCCGACATCGTGCAGGCCGCGACGCTCAAAACGCTCGGCCATCTCTGGGAGCACCGCGGTGATGACAGCGACGACGCGCCGCTGTGGGCCGCCCTGTCGTTGCTGTTGATGCGCACGCGCGATCCGGCGCTGGCCTAATGGCGACTCGTGGCCAACGACGCCAGATCGTGGCCTTCGAGAACCCGGGCACACCGGTCCCCGATGGCGAAGGCGGGTACACCAGCACGTGGGTGGCCTTGGTTCCGGCGCTCTGGTACGTGAGCATCCGGCCGGCGAGCGCGAAAGAGCAGGGCATGGCGGGCACCGTCTTGACGCATGCGTCCCACATCGTGGAGGGGGACTTTCATCCCGGCGTGACCACGGCGACGCGCATGAACTTCGGCGGCCACGTCTACCAGGTCACGAGCGTGCTGAATACGGACATGCAGAACAAGACCATGCAGCTTGTCGCGGACTTGCAGACCTGAGATGGCGACCGAAATCCAGTTCACCGGCATCACGGAATTATTGGCGGCGCTGGAACGCCTGGCGCCCGACCTGGCCGCGGCCGCCGTGACGCAGGAGAAAGCGATCGCCACCCAAACGGTGGAAGCGATCCGCGCGGGGTACCCCCTGGTGACTGGCACGCTGCGCAACAGTGTGCAGATTCAGAAGCAAGGGTCCACCACGCCCGTGCGGCCCTTCACCCAAATTGCGGTGACGGCGCCCTACGCCACGCTGGTGGAGTTTGGAATGGCCCGCACCGCGCCGCGGCCGGTGTTTATCCCGGCGATCCGGCGAGCGCGTGAAGCATTGGTCAAAGACGTGGTGGAGAAAATTCGCCAACAAGGGCTGACGGTGACCGGCGCATGAGTGATGCGGGGCTGGTCGATGCGGTCGTCATGGAAGTGTTGGCGAATGACGCCACGCTGACCGCACTGTGCCCCGACGGCGTGTTCTGGGGACGCGCGCCAGCGGGCGCCACACGTTTTGTGATCACCGCCCTCTTTGATCACACCGAACGTCCCGCGCTGGCGCGCGACACGCTCTATGAAACGACGGTCTATCTCGTCAAAGCCGTGATTCTGGACTCGAGCAAGACGCCATCCCGCACCGCCGCGGCGCGGATACACACGCTCCTCCACGGCGTGGACCTCGATCTGACGGCGGCCGGGTACGTGGCGATGGATTGCCGCCGGATGGAGCGCGTCGCCTATCCCGAGATTGACCCGGCGAACGCCGCCACCTGGCATCACAGCGGCGGGCAGTACGCGCTCGTCAGTTATCCCGTTTAGGCAAAGGAGACGACATGGCACGACGACACGGCAGTCAAGGGCAAGTGCTGATGGACCCGACCGGCGGCGCGACGCCGGTGGAAGTCGCCTCGATCAACAAATTCACGATTGACTTTGGTCGCGACAACGAAGACGTGACCTGCTTCGGCGACGTCAACAAGGTGTATGTGCTGGGTCTGCCCAACGTCGAAGGCGACATCGAGGGCGTGTGGGACGAAACGACGTCACCCGAGTTCTTGCGGATTGCGCTGGGGGATGTGCCCGTCACGCTGAAGCTGATTCCCTCGACGAACGCGCCCACGTACTTCTTCACCGGCCAGGCGTACCTGTCTACGGCGCTCGATTGTCCCGCTGATGGGGCGGTGACGCTGAGCGGCTCGTTTGTCGCGGCCGGGCCGTGGACGATGGAGCCGGCGGCGCCGTAATGCTCGACGCCGGCACGATCCGCGGCGCGCATGGGCTCGTGAAGTCCACGTATTTGACCGCTGCGGTCATCACGGGGTTCGTCGTCGCGCGCGACACGCTCACGGGCGCGTGGATGGTCCGCGGCACCGCGTCGGCGTGTGACGCCTACCTGCTCAATCAACCGCCGCACGTGTTTGTCATCCCGCACAAGGGCGGCGCCTGGCAGTGGCCGATTGAATCGTTGCGGATCAACGCGCCGCACTTTGAGGCGCGGCTCGGCGCCTTGCAGTAGGAGACCTATCCGATGTCGATTCGTGTTCAACTCCGCGCCGAGGAGCGACTTGAGCTGTCGCGCGGCGATTACCTCGTCGTCAAGCGGGATCTGAATGCGGGGGAGTATCGCGAGTTGCTCCGTGCCGCGACGAAACCTGTGTCAATGACCGCGGCGACCAGCGCGGTCCCGACATTGGACCTGGATCCGATCGAGGCCGGCCTGTCAACGGTACTGGCCTACCTGCTTGATTGGAGCTTTCAGGATCCCAACGGCCATCCGATCGTCATCAAGCATCAAGCGCGCAACGTCGTGAAGGCCGCGCTCGACAACATTGATTCCGACTCCTTCATGGAGATTCAGCGAGCGATTCAGGAGCATCAAGCCGCGCGAAAGGCCGCGCTCGAGGCCGAAAAAAAAACGGACCCTGGCGCGACCTTACCCGACAGGACTTTGACATCTGTCGGGTGATGGGGTGGACCTGGGCCGACCTGCAAGACGTGCCGCAGGCGGTTTATGACGAGTTAATCGCGTATTTGGTCGAGGAACAGGCGCGCGCGGCGCGCCGACGCTAACTGATGGCTCTCACTGCCACGCTCGTCGCCGATTTCAGCTCCTTTCAGACGGCCGCGAAGGACGCCTCACAGGCGGTGGGCGAGTTCAAGGCCTCCGCAGAGGAACTGGGCCCGGCCGCCGACAAAGGGCTGACCATGACGAAGGAGGCGGCCCAAGCGCTGGGCGGTCAGCTCCGCGACGTCGGGTCTGTGGCCATCGAATCGGCCAAAACCTTCATTGCCGCGTATACCGAAGGCGAAGACGTCGTCAACAAGCTGAATAGCGCGCTCGAAAACACCGGCGTCGAGTCCGTCCCGCAGGTGATCGAAGCCTATAAGGCGCTGGCTGACGAATTTCAAAACACGACCAAGTACGGCGACGAGTCGATCATTGCCATCACGGCCACCCTCACCACGATGGGCAAGGTCGGGCCCGAGAACATGAAGCTGGCGCTCGATGCGACCACCAATCTCGCGTCGGCCTTAAAGATTGACCTGAGCGCTGCGGCCGACATGGTCGCGAAATCGATCGCGAAGGGGAATGAGCCCGTCGGGAAGTTGAAAACCCTGCTCGGTGACACGGCGACTGAGGGCATGTCCACCGTCGAGATGTTGGGAAAGATCAACGACAAGGTCGGCGGCGCGGCCCAGGCCGAACTGCAAACCTATAACGGGCAGATGGAGCAGATGAACAACCAGATGGGCGAGGTGAACGAGACCGTGGGCAAGCTGCTGGTGGAGAATTTCGGCAAGCTGATGAACGTCTTCAACCTGTTGCCCGACGGGATCAAGACGTTTGTGCTGAGTGTCGCGGGTATTGCGCCGATCATCATGCCGCTGATCACGTCCGTGGCCGGGCTCGTCTCCATTCTCGGGTCCACCGGCATTGGCGCGGCGCTCGTCTCGGCCGGCACGGCGATCGCGGCCTTTATCGCGAGCATTGGACTGATTCCGATCGCGATTGCTGCGGCGGTGGCGGCCGTCGTCTATATCGGCGTGCAAATCTATAAGAACTGGGACGCTATCAAGAACTATACGAAACAGCTGTACGAAGGCATCAAGTACTGGTTGGTCGATCAGTTCATGGGGCTCGTGAACAAAATCCGGGGCATCAGCGAGTACATCATCGGGATTTTCCGCATGATGTATCAGGCGGTGGTCGGTGGCTCGATCATCCCCGACATGATTAGCGGCATTGCGGCCGAATTTAACAAACTCGACACCGTCATGGTCGATCCGGTGCGTGAGGCGGCCCGGGCGGCCGTGAAAGAGTTCGGTAATATCACCGGCACGGGCCTGACGACGGGTTTCACCGGGGCGGGCAGCCGCGGCGGGACCGTCATCAACATCACGATGACCGGGATGTTGGGCGCCAACGACCCGCAGACGCGCCAAGCCATCACGCAAGTCGTCGGGGACGCCCTCGCGCAGTCGATGCGCGGGCAACGGCTGCTATCGAGCGCCTAAGCCGGTGACGCCGTACCCCATTCACGTTGTGATCGGCGGGTTGCTGGCCTCGGCGCTGGTGCGTGTCGCCGATCTGGTCATTACCGACGTGTTGAACGAGCAACCGAACAGCGCCACGCTCACGGCGAACCTGACGCCGCATGCGGCCGACACGGCGGCGTTCTATCCGCCCGCGTTTGACCCGGACGCCTTCGTGACCACCGCACTGCCGATGATTTACCCGTCCATTCGCCGCGGTCAGCCCATTGAAATCTATGCAGGCACACTGAGCCCCGATGCGCGCTTGTTTGCGGGCGAGATTGTCATTGTCGAGCAAGTGTATGAACTGGATCGCCCCGAACTGGTGGCGTATCACCTGTCGTGTACCGACTACACGCGCGCGCTCAACCGACGCAAGGTCACCAAAAGCTATCCGACGCAGTCGGTGACGGCGATCGTGCTGGATCTGATGGCCAGTCGGGCCGCCGATGGCTTCACGACGACGTTTGTCACGCCGAATCTCCCGAGTGTCGCGATCGATTTCACCTTTGAAGACATGAATCGCGCGCTCACGCGCCTGGCGAACCGGATCGGTGGCTACTGGTACGTGGACTACACCAAGGCGCTGCACTTCTTTCTCGAGGAACCCGGCGACACGCCCGCGCCGCTCGAACCCGGCGGTGAACCCTTCGATGACTTCCGCATTGAAAGCGATTTGACCCAGGTCCGCACGCGCGTGCTGGTGGAAGGGCTCGGCACCACGGTACTGACCCAGGTCGGGCCCGGGGCCACGGTGATCCCGGTGCGCGATCCCGTGATGTTTCCCGTCACCGGCGGCCAGGCCATCGTGGGCCAGCAGCGCCTGACCTATACGGGCGTGATTCCCGGCGGGACCGGATCACTGATCGGCACCGGCGCCCAACCGACGGTGGCGCTGACGGTGGCGGGACAGACGGGCGCGGGCATCGAGGTGGGGACCCACGCCTATGCGGTGACGTTCCAGACCGCGGCGGGCGAATCACTGCCCTCGCCGGCCGCCAGTGTGCTGCTCGGCCAGGTCGAGGCGCCCGCCACGGGCCCGACACCCGGGCCACCGCAGGCGGGCAACGGGCCCGATCCCGGGGTCCACCGCTACGCGGTCACGTTTGTCACCGCGAGCGGGGAAACGACGGGGACCGAGAGCCCGCCGGTGACCACCCTCGAGGCGGTGAGCGTCGGCACACCGGGCGCGACCGGCGCGGCGCTCCGTAATCAAGTGGGCAATCTGCCCACCGCGATCGCGCTGCGCTATGCCACGACGTTTCTGACGCTCGACGGGGAATCGCTGCCCGGCGCGGCGAGTGCCCCGATCACGTCGCAAGGGCCCGCGCCGCCACCGTTTGAAGTGGATCAGGAGGCGTGGGATGTTCTCGGGCCGTATCCGACGCTCACCGCCGGTGCTCCGGGCCTGGCGCCGAGTGCGCTGTATACGTACTGGGTGTCGTTTCTCAGCGGAAGCTGGGAGTCGGCGTTGTCATCGATTCCGCCGGGCGGCTATGAGGTGGGCACCCCGGCGGGCACCGGGGTGACGGCGGATTTTTTTTGGGGCTTTCGCCGCTCCTCCGATCCGCGGGTCACCGGACGCAAGATTTATCGCAGTGTCGCCAATGGCGTCCAGCCGCGCTTGTTAGCCACGCTCAACTACAACGACATGGCTGCGGCTCACGATCGGCGCTATGTGGACACCACCGCCGACGCCAGTCTCGGGCCTGTGCGGGTGGGCTCGGGCGCGATAGGGACGCCACCGGGCAATCAGGCCACGGTGACCCTGCCGCCACCGCCGAGCGATCCGCGCGTGACCGGCCGGGCGATTTACCGATCGGACGCCGGCGCGCCGTTCCGTCGGGTGGTCATCATCGACAGCCTGGCCGCGACCGAATATCTCGACAGCGCGGCGACGGTGGCGGGCCAACCCGACGCGCCCGCCGTGGATACCAGTGGCGGCGGGCGCCGCTGCGTGGTCCCGCTCACCGCCATCGCCACCGGGCCCCTGGCCGTCACGGCCCGGCGCCTGTATCGCACCGCCGCGGCGGGTGCCGCGTACCTGCGCGTGGCCACAATCGCCGACAACACGACCACCAGCTATACCGACACCACGCCCGACGCCGGGCTCGGTGCGGCCATCCCGCTGGCCAATTCGACCAACGCGCAACAAGTCGCGGTCAGCGCGATTCCGATCGGGGGTAGCGGCACCATCGCGCGCCGGATCTATCGCTCGGCGGCCAATACCACCGCCCTCAAGCTGCTGACGGCGATCGCCGACAACGCCACCACCACCTACACCGATGCGGCCAGTGATGCGACGCTCGGCGCGGCCGTGCCCGTGAGCGATACGTCCGGGCTGACGCAGCCCGCGGGGCAAGTGAACGCGGGCGCGACCGTGATTCCGGTGGCGGGCCCGGCCGCCTTTGCGCCCACCGGGGGCTATGCGATCGTCGGCAACGGTGAACAGGTGTTGCGGTACACCGGGATCAGCGGCAACACCTTGATCGGCATTCCGGCGACGGGGCCGGGGTCACTCACGGCGACGGTGGCCTATAACGCCAGCATCACGGTCGCGCCGGCCCTGACGGGGATTCCCGCAAGCGGCCCGTGGGCGCTGGTGCGGGGGCTCATCGATGGGGAAGAGATCAACCTCCTCATTCAGCGCGACGACCTGGCGGCCCAGGCGGCGCTGGCGGGGATTGAAGGCGGCGACGGGGTGATCGAACACGTCATCATCGACCGGCGCTTAAGCCCCGCGGGCGCGACCGCCACCGCGGACGCGGAGCTGGCGCTCTTTAGTACTCCCGAGCTGCGCGTCAGCTACACCACGCGCGATCCGCGGACCCGCACCGGCAAAGTCATCCTCGTCAATTTGCCCGCGCCCACCAATGTGGTCGGCAGCTTTCTGATTCAGAAAGTGCAACTCAGTCGCTTCCATATTCCGAACCTGCCGCCGCTCCGCACGGTCCAAGCCAGTTCCACCCGCTTTAGTTTTGACGACGTGCTCCGTCGTCTCTCGTTTGAGGTGTCCGCGTGAGCAACGTCCTGACGCATCGCTTTGTGAGTCCGAAACTCGACGGGCCCGACCTGACGCAAGTGCAGCCTAGCGCGTGGAACGACGGCCATCGCTTTCAAGGCGGCGCGGCCGGGGACGTGCTGACGCGCGATCCGAGCGATGCGACGTTTGGCGCGACCTGGGCGGCGCCCACCGGCTGGGTGGCGTTTACCCCACAGTGGTGGCTGGGGGGGACGCTGGTCGTGATGTGGGGCGGCCATCATTTCGAATCCGCGTCCTATTTTCGCCGCGGCAACGCCGTGTGGTTTCAGGTCATGTTTGTGGTGGGGACCGAGGCCATCCCGGCGGGCGCCTGGCAATTCAACCTGCCGTTTCCCTGCGTGCCGCTGGTCAGTCCCGGCGGGGGGCTGCTGCATACGAACGTGATGGCCTATCCCCTGTTCATGTCGTCGTTGGGGCTTACCGATCGCTACTACCTCACGCACCTTCAGCCCGATCTGAGCGTGGCGGGGATCTCGTCCACCGCGCCCGCCAATCTGGTGGCGTTTCCCGGCACCCGGATCGACATGCGCGGCAACTACACCGCCGCCTAACGAAAGCAGGTACCCCATGACCCGTGCCCTCGCCGCGCTTGCGCTCGTCGCCCTGCTCACCGGCTGTGATACGGGCGACACGACCACGGTCACGACCACCCTAACCAGCCCGACGCCGATTTATCCGACGGGCACCTCCACGCCGTGCGCCGCGGTGGGCTGTACGGCCACCTGTCCCAATCCCGCGCTCGGGTGCACGGGTGGGGGCGGCGTCGGCCTGCGGGCGCCGGAAATCATGTCGTTTGGCGCCGACAATCCCCGCATCACCAAGGGCGGCGCGGCGGTGCTGCGCTGGGATGTGTCGGACATCAATGCGCTGGTCCGCATTGACCCGGGCATTGGCTCCGTGGGGACCGTCGGGTTTGTGCTGGTGTCGCCGACGCAAACCACCACCTATACGCTCACGGCCAGAAATTCACTGGGGACCGTGCAACGGCAGTTCACCGTCATCGTGTTCAACCCCGAGTAGGAGGGCGTCATGACCGCGATCCAACTGCTGCTGTTGATCCTGCTGGTGCTGCTGCTGGTGGGCACGGTCCCGGCCTGGCCGTATGCCACCGCCTGGGGCTACGGGCCCAGTGGGTTGATGCTGATCCTGCTGGTCGTGCTGGTGATTCTGATTATGACCGGGCGGCTCTAGTCACGGCTGAGCTGTGTCACTTTGTGTCACTTCTTCCGGTGGGCGCGGTTTTCAGTGACTGCTGATGTGGTGTTTTTGTTCGGAAATAGCGCGTCTGTCCACTTGTGACCCTCGCTAAAATCGGCCTTCTAAGCCGAGGGTCACAGGTTCGAGTCCTGTCGGGCGCGCCACCCACAAGTGCTAGTGCACGCGAGACTTTCCAGCTTTTTCCAGCGAAAGTGACACAGCAGGCCGAGGGTCACCCAAGGGCTTCTGTGTCACTTTTGTGTCACTTTTTCCAGCAGAGGCCGTGCGCGCGGTGTCAGTGGCCGCCATCTGCGCGGACAAATCCCCCGCCCGTACGTTCAAGTAAATCTGCGTCGTGGCGATCGATTTGTGGCCGAGCATCGCCGACACCTGATGGATCGGCCACCCCAGTTCCAGCAGGCGTGAGCCGCCTTCGTGCCGGAGGTCATGGAAGACGAGATCGATCCGCTGGTAGGCGTCGCGGCTGGCGGGCGTCAACCCGTGACTCTTCGCATCACGTACGACCGGCTGGCCGTGTGCCTTGAGGACCAGCGTTTCCCACGCGGTGGAGATGCGCCCGATCGGCTCGCCAACCTCGTTCCCGAAGGCGTAGGCCAAGGGCGGGTGCGTGGTCCCGTCGGGCGCGGTCTGGTGCATCAGGAGTTCGGCCCGCAACCGGGCGGAGATCGGCACGTCGCGGATCGTCACCTTGTCCGCATCCTTCAGATCCCGCACGCGCAACAGGTTCCGTGCGAAGTCGATATCCGCCCAGCGCACGCGCAGCAGCTCGCCGAGCCGCTGGCAGCTTTCGAGGCCGGCGATGATGAGGACGCGCAGATGGGGCTCAGCCAGAGCCAGCAAGCGATCCTCTTCGCTGGGCACGACGACTTGGCCGGCGGCATCGAGCACCGCCAGGGCCAGCCGACGATGCCGGTGTGCTTCTTTCCGTCGCCGCAGCTCCGTGTCGTCGGCCTGCAACCAGGCGACGGTGCGGTAGCCCTTCTTCACGGTCCAGCGGCCGAGC
>Ga0137427_10000802_pt1 | contig 15130 bp, 14 predicted proteins | sample EasRivERMZT700_2_FD_102309 | JGI IMG/M metagenome (GOLD analysis project Ga0137427, IMG submission 102309) | Soil microbial communities from meander-bound floodplain in the East River, Colorado, USA - East River MetaG ERMZT700_2 | ecosystem: Environmental > Terrestrial > Soil > Floodplain ...
GATGACCGCGGTCGGGGCTGGTGCTACGCTCGTCGTGGCCGCCGCCGCCGCAACCGCAGCAATCCTCGCGATCGTCCGGTAGCAGTTCAACCGGCGCGCTGCTTGATGAACGGTCGACCTGCGGGTCGACCGTTCGTGTTTGGTACCCTCTTCGCGGCCCATCTTCCGCTCGATTCCGACCGAAGGCACATTCTCAACGGGCCGGTGCAACCGGGCCACTGCCGTTCGAAGTGTCAGTCTCTTTGGTGATGACCGGGGGGTGAATGACACAGGCCGATCGGTTTGCAGGATTGCTGAAAGAGCTCCAGCGCGTTGGCGTCGACCCCAACACGATCAGCGCCGGATTGGCGGTTCGCGAAGAGGACGTGATGCGCGCGCTTTCCGCGCTCCCCGACAACGCGGGACCGACCGCATTCCTCGCACAGCTCCGCGTCGTCACAACGCAGTCGTCAGGGGCGAGCTGAGGACTAATATTCCGACATGAGACTCTGTGTTCGCAGCGCCATCGCCAGCGCTGCCGCTCTGGCGTTTGGCGGCCCGGCGCGCGCTCAATCCGTTCCGACCGCCGAGCTTCCACGCACGCGCGCACCGGAACCGACAGCGCGCGATATCACCGTTCGCGACGTGATGACGCGGACGTATGTGATCGCCGACGATTCCATGGAGGGCCGAGACACGGGACGCCGAGGCGGCCTGCGGTCCGCCAACTACATCGCGCGAGAGTTGCGGCGGCTCGGCCTCGAGCCGGCCGGGGACGGCGGCAGCTACTTCCAAGCGATTCCGTGGGTCACGAGACGACCGGACCCCGACGCGACACTCCACGCCGGCGACGTCGCGCTGTCGGCCGACAGCGATTTTCTCGTTCTTCCGCGAGTGGGTCTTCAGGTTTTTCTTGGTGGCCAGCCGTACGGCGGCTCGTTCAAGGGTGAAGGAGTCGCCACGGTCTACGGCGGACGAATCGGCGACTCGACGCTGATCGCGCCCGAGGCGGCGCGCGGCAAAGTCGTCGTCTTTGCGCCCCCGGCCGATCGTCCGGCCTTCGCCTTCTGGCAGCGCGACAACTTGCGACGGTATAGCGACGCCACGGCGTTGCTCGTGGCGACGCTCGACCTCGGCGCGCCGGCGGCGTACCGGTCGGCGCGCGACACCTACTGGGATTCCACGGGCAGCGCCGGCCTTGCGCCAATGACCGTGGTCTCGATCACGGCAGCCGCGGGCGCGAAAATCTTCCGCCGCCCGCTCGACGGCCTGACGGTGGGTGCCACCGGTTTGCCTCTGAACGGTCGCGTCGGATTCGTCGACGTCGCGACCGAAGCACCGGCGTACAACGTGGTCGGCATTCTGCGCGGGCGCGACGCCAGATTCCGCGGCACGTACGTGGCAGTGGGCGCGCACCATGATCACATCGGTTTCTCGCAACCGGTGGATCACGATTCGATTCGCGCGTTCAATGCGGTCGTTCGCGTACGCGGTGCCGACGATCCGCCGCCGCGCCAGGTGTCGCCCGAACAGTGGACGCGCATCCGCACGATTCTCGACAGCCTGCGCGCCCGCCACGGCGTGCGGCTGGATTCGATCAACAACGGCGCGGACGACGACGGGAGCGGTACCGTGCTCGCGCTCGAGATCGCCGAGGCGCTGGCCACCGCGCCCCAGAAGCCGCGGCGGTCGGTGATCTTCGTGTTCCACACCGCCGAGGAAAAGGGGCTCTACGGCGCGCAGTATTTCTCCGATCACCCGACGGTGCCTCGCGACTCCGTCGTGGCGCAGGTCAACATGGATCAGATGGGGCGTGGCGACCCCGAAGACGATCCACCCGGTGGGCCGAATGCGCTGGTCGTGATCGGATCGCGTCGCCTGTCGACCGAGCTCGGCGATCTCGCGGAGACGGTGAACAGGAAGCCCGAGCACGGCTTCAAACTCGACTATCAATTCGATCGCGACGGCGACCCGACGCGCGCCTACTGCCGGAGCGATCACTACATGTATGCGCGGTACGGGATTCCGGTGGTGTTCTACGCCGCCGCGGCCTGGTATCGCGACTACCACATGGTGAGCGACGAGCCGCAGTACATTGCGTATGAACGCATGACGCGGATCGGTCGGTACATTCGCGACATGGTCGCGTCCGTTGCCGATCTGGACCACCGGCCCGTCGTGGATAAGATCAAGCCAGATCCGAACGGCACGTGCAGGCAATGAGCGCCGCGTAGCGCGCGGCCCGGCTCGAGGGCGTGAAGCAAAGGCGGGGGTATGGATTCGATGTTGCTGCGGTGTGTTGCAAGGGCGCTCCTCGCGCTCGCGGTGCTTGGGTGCCGCGGCGGCCAGCGCCCCCCGAGCGCGGACGCGCCGACGCCGAGCGCCGCGACAACGCCGGCGATTGCACCAGCAGCGGTCGCGGCGCCGGCCGGGGATGTCGCCTCCACGGCCGTCCCTCCATCCGCGGAGGGGGCACAGCGCACTCCGTTCGCCGAGCTCGTAGCACAGCTTTCCGAGTCCGGCGGGTTCTTCGATTCCGACAACATCATCTCGAACGAGACGTCGTACCTGCACGTGCTCGAAGCGCTGCGGTCGGTGGGCGTCCGCGGCGGCGTGTACATCGGCGTCGGACCCGACCAGAACTTCTCGTACATCGCCGCGATCAGGCCGACGGTCGCGTTCATGCTCGACATTCGACGCGACAACATGTTCGAGCATCTGCTCTTCAAGTCGATCTTCGCGCTGGCTCGTAATCGGCTTGAATACATGTGTCTGCTGTTCGGCAAGCCGGTGCCAGGGAACGTCGAGGCGTGGAACGGCCGGTCGATCGAGGCGCTCGTCGCATACCTCGACAGCGTGCGCACCGACACGGTAGCTGCGCGGGCGACCCAGCGCGCCATCAACGCGCAGATCGCATCGTTTGGACTGGCGCTGTCACAGAAAGACCTCGAGACGGCCGACAAGTATCGCGCCGAGTTCGTCGCCGAAGGGCTGGACGTGCAGTTCTCGAGCTGGAATCGCAACAACCGCTCGAACTACCCAACGCTGCGACGTCTGTTGCTCGAGACCGATCGGTCCGGTCGCCGAGCCAACTTCCTGGCGAGCGAAGACGCGTTCGCGTACGTGAAGTCAATGCAAGCGCGGAACCTCATCGTGCCCGTCGTCGGCAACGTGGCTGGGGACAAGGCAGTCGTGGCGATCGCGCGCTATGCTCGGGATCACGGGCAGCGCGTGTCCGCGTTCTATCTGTCGAACGTCGAACAGTATTTGTTCCGTGACGGGCTGTTCGATCTGTTCGCCGAGAACGTCAAGCGCCTGCCACGTGATGAGAAAAGCGTGATCATCCGGAGCTATTTCGGCCGGTTCGGCATGGGGCATCCACTGATGATGCCCGGTCACACCAGTACGTCGATGGCGCAGCGGATGGACGCCTTCGTGCGGGACTTCGACGCCGGCGCGCTCCGCACGTACAGCAGTATGGTGGATCGCGGCTACATCAGTCCGTGAGCGTCGCCGCCCGGCCCGGCGACATCCGCCTGTTGGCGCTCGGTGATTCGTACACGATCGGTGAAGGCGTGTCCCCCGATGCGCGGTGGCCCGTGCGCCTGGCGGAGCTCCTTCACTCGGCCGGGTTTCGCGTCAACACGCCGACGATCGTGGCGCGAACGGGTTGGACGACAGCTGAACTGTCCGCGGGAATCGATGCCGCGAGTCCGGCGAGCGACTTCGATCTCGTGACGCTGCTCGTCGGTGTGAACGACCAGTATCGCGGGCTCGCCGGCGCGGAGTATCGAGCGGATTTTCACGTCCTCATTCGGCGGGCGATCGGCTTTGCCGGCGGCCGCGCGGGTTGCGTCGTCGTCCTTTCGATCCCCGACTGGAGCGTTACGACGTTCGCCGACGGGCGCGACCGCGCGCAGATCGCCGCGGAGATCGACGCGTTCAACGAGATCAACTATCGCGAGGCGCAGCGTGCGGGGGCCGCATACCTGGACATCACCACATCGTCACGTCGCGCCGCCGCCGACGCATCGCTCATAGCGGACGACGGTCTGCACCCGTCGGCAGCGATGTACGAAGAGTGGGCGAGGCTGCTCCTTCCCCTCGCCCAAACAGCGTTGTCGTAGCGCGGCTACGGCTTTCCCCCTGGATTCCACTGTGGTGCGGGTCCGTCGGCGAGAAGACGGACGGCCGCCACCGCGCTGCGAATTACGGCGGTCATGTGCGGTATGTCGGCCTTGGATGCCTCGTCGGACGGCTGGTGATAGTCGTTGTGGAGGTTGAAGCTCGACAGCGTATGCGCCGGGATGCCCGCGCGGGCGAAGGCGATGTTGTCGCTGCGCGTGAAGAAGCTCTGGTCCGGGCGCGCATCGGGAACGATCGCCAAACCGGCCGCTTTGAACATCGCGCCCATCGTGGACCGCTCGAACCCCGTGAGCCAGCCACGACCGCGTCCCCCGGCGAGGGAATCGGGTCGTCCGATCATCTCGATCTCGAGGTTGGCGGTCATGCGGGCCAGCGGAACCACCGGGTGTGCGATGTAGTATCGCGTTCCCAGGAGCCCAGTCTCTTCGCCCGTCGTTGCCGCGAAGATGATCGTGCGCTTGGGGCGCGGGCCAGCGGCTATCGCCTTGGCGATCTCGAGGACCGCCACGGTTCCGGACGCATCGTCGTCGGCGCCGTTGTAAATGGTGTCGCCATTCACACCGGGGCTTCGCATGCCCAGGTGATCGTAGTGTGCATCCACCAGAACGGCTGAGTCCCGAAGCACCGGGTCGGTCCCGCGAATGATGCCTACGACATTCACGGCAATTCTCCGTCGCGCCGCCGGAAGCGTGTCCAGGTCAGCCATGCTCCTCAGCAACGAGAATGACTGGACCGTTCGCCGCACCGAATCACGGCCCACGCGTTCTACGGACGTCATCCGCAGGGGCACGCGCTGGAAATAGCCGCTGTCTCCCGCCGGCTCGATCCCGGCGTGGCGCATTTGCTCGGCGATGTACCGCGCGGCGCGCGCACCGCCTACGGTGGCTGTTCCGCGCCCTTCCATGCTGTCGGCGGCAAGCGTGAACAAGAGTGCGCGGACGCTCGCCTCCGTAACGACCGAGCGGGCGTCGGACGGGGCGGCCGCGCCGCCGGATGGGCCGGTCCGAGTGGTCGCGCACGCGGCGACCAAGCCGATCGCGGCAAGCAGGGGGACAACGCGCCAGTTCATGTTTTGTCGGGAGCGAATTGAGGGAGAACGGGGTGCCTCTGAGAAAATGTGGGGCAGGGGCTGGTTTTCAAACGGGGCGGACGCGCATTGTTCTCCATCCCCATCCGGCGGCATCCATGCGACGCGTCCTGTTCCTATTGGCGGCGTTCGGCTGTGCGAGTGTTCCTCCACCCTCGAGCCAGGATGATGGCGCCGCGCGTCCGGTCATCCTCACGGGAGACCGTATCGTGGAGGGTGAGCGGCCGCGGGCATCGGTGCTCGAGGTTCCCGTTGCGCCCGCACGCGCGTGGCCGGCGGTGAAGCAGGCCTATCTGACGCTCGGCATCGATGTCGTCGTCGATAACCCGGTGGCGCACCAGCTCGGCAATACAAGCTTCTGGAAGCAGCGCGTGATCGGGAAGTATCGCATGTCCGAATTCGTCGAGTGCGGCCAGAGCATGACCGGTGCGAAAGCGGACACGTACCGGATCTACATGTCGCTCCTGACCATGGTGAACTCCGACGGCGCCGGGGGAACGAGACTCCAGACTACGCTGACCGCCGCGGGGCAGGACGTGGCCGGGGGCAGCGCCGACCGGATTCCGTGCGGCTCCACCGGCAGGCTGGAGATGCTGATCAACGAGTCGGCCCGCGGCGGCCTCCCCAAGCCGTAGTCAGCGACCGGCAGGCGCGTAGCCCGGACGACGGCGTCCTGCGCCGCGCGCTACAGGCTCAGTCTAAGAAAAGCGAGCGCCACTTCGTTGCGGAAGAAGTCGGGCACTCGAGCTTCTTCCTGGAACCCATTTTCGCGGAGCAGGGTGAGGACCGCGCCGATGGCCGGATCGTCCGGGAGCTCGGCGAGGAGGAAACGGGCGCCGGATTCCCGGACGGCGGCTGCCACCGCCTGAATCAGCCGTGCGCCAACGTCGCTCGATTCCACACTTGGCGCCAGCACCGCGGTGTATAGTCGCGCGCCGCCCGCCGTCCCGGCGATCGTGCCGAAGAGCGCGAGTCCCGCGACCGTCCCGTCGCGGGCGACGACGAGACCGCGATGCTCCGGGTCGCCGCCCCGTTCGGCGAGGGCGAGCACTTCAAGCGCGCGATCGATGTACGGAGTGACGCCGAGTGTTCCCATGAGCAGCACGCGCGTGCCCTGCACGTCCTCGGGACGCAGCGGGCGTGGGTCGAGGGCGAAGTATCCCGACACTCAGATGTGCAGCGGGCGTCCGAGCACGCCCAGCGCCGCTTCCTTGGTCGACTCGGACAGGGTGGGATGGGCGTGCACCGTGATGGCGATGTCCTCGGACGAACCGCGATACTCGAAGGCGAGCACGACTTCGGCGATGAGCTCGGAGACGTTTGGTCCGATCATGTGTGCTCCCAGAAGCTCGTCGGTTTTGGCGTCCGCGACAATTTTCACGAACCCGGAACTCTCTCCCATAGAGCGCGCGCGTCCATTGGCCGAGAACGGGAATTTCCCGACGCGGTACTCGCGCCCACTCTCCTTCACTTGCCGCTCGGTGAGCCCGACCACGGCGATCTCCGGCCACGTGTACACGACGCCGGGCACCGACCCGTAGTGCACGTGCACGGGCTTGCCAGCGATCACCTCGGCGGCGATCACGCCGTCTTCCTCGGCTTTGTGCGCGAGCATCGGCCCCGGGACGCAATCGCCGATCGCGTAGACATTGGGGAGGTTGGTGCGGAGCTGGTCGTCGACCAGGATCTCGCCGCGGCGCCCGAGCGTGAGGCCGAGGGCCGCGGCATCGATGCCGGTGAGCGAAGGGCGCCGTCCGACGGATACGAGAACGTAGTCTCCCTCGATCCGTTCCTTGACGCCGTCTTTTTCCACCTCGACGAAAACGCCGTCGTCGGTGCGTCCGCCGTTGGTGACGCGGGTGCCGGTGCGGATTTCGAGGCCCTGTTTGCGGAGGGTGCGGTCGGCCTCTTTCACGACGTCGTCGTCCATGCCGGGGAGGATCGCGGGCATGAGCTCGACGACGGTGACCCTGGCGCCGAGGCGGCTCCAGACGGAACCGAGCTCGAGGCCGATGATGCCACCGCCGATGACGATGAGGTGTTTAGGGATCTTGGGGATCTTGAGGGCGCCGACGTTGGAGAGAATTCGCTCCTCGTCGAATTTGAGAAACGGGAGCTCGATTGGTACGGAGCCGGTGGCAATGATGACGTTTTTCGCTTGAAACGTCGTCAAATTCTCAGCGGGGGGGGCCCCCCCGCCCTCGATCGCGGCCGCGGCGGCCGCCACCTCGACCACATTTCCCGGTTTGAGCGTGCCGCGCCCCTTCGCCCACGTGATCTTGTGCTTCTTGAAGAGGAACTCGATCCCCCTCGTATTCTGGCCGACCACCTCGTCCTTGCGCGTCAGCATCCGCGCGAGATCGAGTGTCAGTTCCCCGACACCGATGCCGTGGTTCGCCGCCGCGTGTTTCGCGAAGTGATAGTGCTCGCTCGAGGTGAGGAGCGCCTTGGACGGGATGCAGCCGACGTTCACGCACGTGCCGCCGAGGGTGCGGTCCATCTCCACGCACACCGTGCTGAACCCGAGCTGCGCGGCGCGGATCGCCGCCACGTATCCGCCCGGTCCGCCGCCGATGACGACGACGTCCGCCGGAGTCGCTGAGTTGATCTGAGCCATGGGCGCCTACTCGATGAGCATCGACGCCGGATCTTCCATCAACTCCTTGACGCGGACGAGGAAGAGCACGGCCTGCTGGCCGTCGATGATGCGATGATCGTACGACAGCGCGATGTACATCATCGGGCGCACCACGACCTGACCGTTCACCGCGATCGGCCGATCCTGGATCTTGTGCAAACCGAGGATGCCGACCTGCGGATAGTTGATGATCGGCGTCGACACGAGCGAGCCGAACACGCCCCCGTTGGTGATCGTGAACGTGCCGCCGGTGAGATCGTCCATCGTCAGCTTGCCGTCGCGCGCCCGCTTGGCCACATCGCCGATCTCGCGCGAGATCGCGATCATACCCTTGCCGTCGGCGTCTTTGATGTTCGGCACCACGAGCCCCGCCTCCGATGCCACGGCGATGCCCATGTTCACATAATGCTTATAGAGGATCGCGTCGTCGTCGACCTGCGCGTTGACGACCGGAAAGTCCTGGAGCGCCATACACGTCGCTTTCACGAAGAACGGCATGAACGACAGCTTGACGCCGTGCTGCTCCTCGACGCGCTCCTTGAGGCGTTCCCGCACGGCGGCGACCGCCGTCATGTCGACTTCGTTGAACGTCGTGAGGTGCGCGGTGGCGTGCTGCGCCTCGAGAAGATGCTCGGCGATGCGCTTGCGCCGCGTGCTCATCTTCTCGCGCGTTTCCCGGCCGGTCGCGGCCGGCGGGGCGGCGGGGGCACGCGCGGGCACGGCGACCTCGGTCTGCGGCGCTCGCGCCTTGGATCCCTGCTCGATCACATCCGGCTTACTGACTACACCGCCGCGACCGGTGCCCGCGATGCGAGACAGGTCGACGCCCTCTTCCGCGGCGACGCGTTTCGCCGCCGGCGACGCCTTGACCTCGCCGGGCGGTGGCGTTGCCGGTGTGGGAGCCGGAGCCGCGGGGGCGGGTGAAGCCGGTGGCACCTTGGCCGCGGGAGCGGGCGAGAGAGCGGCGGTCGTTGTCGCGGGTGCCGCCGACGCCGCGGCCGAGTCATCGATCTCGGCCAACGTGTCATTGACCTTTACGACGTCGCCTTCGGCATGCGTCTGCTTTGTGAGCACACCGGCGCTCATCGCGGGTACTTCTACCGTGACCTTGTCCGTCTCGAGCTCCACCAGCGTGTCCCCTGGGGCAACCCGTTCGCCTTCCTTCTTGAGCCAGCGCGAGACCGTGGCCTCGACGATCGATTCACCGAGCGGGGGAACTTTGATGGCGGTCATGTGGAGCGGCGACAGTCCGGCGGAGCGTTCACTTCCTCAGTCGCCGGAATATAACGGCGCCCGGAGCGGCCGGTATTTGGACCGCGAATCGCCGGCCGATCCAACGCCGGCCGTGATCTTCACGTTTCACTGAAACGAGCGCACGTCGCTCTGCGCGGCCTGGCAGTCCCGCCGGCCGCGCTTGCCATCTCACGATCAATCACGCGCGCGTTCTGCGCACCGACACATGATGCTAACACGCGTTACTGCAGCACTCTGTGCACTCGCCAGCCTGGGCTCGGCGGCAAACGCGCAGACCACGTCGACCCCGAAGGGGAAGGCCACCTCGAAGCCGGCGGCGCGGCTCCGTTTCGTTGTCGCACCGGCTGGAAACGAGGCGCGATATCGGGTTCGCGAGCAGTTGGTCGGGGTTGATCTGCCGAACGACGCCGTAGGGGCAACCCAATCGATCGCCGGCACACTGGTGGTCGACGCGAACGGCGCGGTCGTTCGCGATAGCTCACGCATCACGGTCAACATCACCGGGCTCAAGAGCGACAAGGATCGACGCGACAACTTCATCAAGCGCCGGACGATGGAGACCGAGAAGTTTCCAACGGTCGAGCTGATCCCGACCGCGCTGCGCGGTCTGACCGCTCGTCCAGCCGACGGCGCGACTACGACCTTCGAACTGCTCGCCGATCTGACCGTGCACGGAGTAACGAAGCCCACCACGTGGAAAGTGACGGCGAAGTCCGAGGGGCCCGACCTCGTGGGCTCGGCGACGACGGCGTTCACGTTCAAGGACTTCTCACTCGACCAGCCGAAGGTCCCGGTCGTGCTGAGCGTCGCCGACACGATCAAGCTGGAGTACGACTTCCGCTTCACTCCGGCGGCCAAGACGCCGTAACGGCGGCGCCGCCGCCGCCCCGGCGCACGTTAACTTTGGGGGCCCCGAGCAAACGGTGCCCCCTCGTGCAAGCCCTGACGCTCGCGACTCACGGCGGCCTCGACGGCCTCACGCTTCGCGACGACCTGCCCCTGCCGGAGCTGCAACGTCCGGATGACGTGCGCATTCGCGTGCGCTCAGCGGCGCTGAATCGATTGGACCTGTTCGTTGTCGCCGGCCTTCCGGGTGTGAAGCTCGATCCCGACTGGCCGCTGGGCGCCGACGCCGCCGGCGTGGTGGAAGCGGTTGGGCCGGCGGTGACGACGGTTGCCGTAGGCGATCTGGTCGTCGTCAATCCGGGCATCAGCGACCGGACATGCGAGTACTGCCGCGACGGCGAGCAGCCGCTGTGTACCAAGTTCGGCATCCTCGGGGAGCACATGCCCGGCACGCTGTGCGAATACGTGGTGGTGCCGGCAGCCAATGTGCGATCGATTCCGGCGACGACTCCGCTCGACGTCGCCGGAGCGTTCGCACTGGCCACGCTGACTGCGTGGCGGATGGTGGTGTCGCGGGCACGCGTGGGACCCCGCGACAACGTCCTTATCTGGGGAATCGGAGGCGGCGTCGCGCTGGCGGCGCTGCAGATTTGCAAACAGATCGGCGCTCGCGTTTGGGTCGCATCGTCGAGCGACGACAAGCTGCGTCGTGCTGCGGCGCTCGGCGCGGACGAGCTGCTCAACCGCACCCAAGTGGACGTCGGGCGGGCGATCCGAGAGCGCACCGGGAAACGCGGCGTCGACGTGGTCGTGGACAACGTCGGCACGGCCACATGGAGTTCCTCGCTCCACGCCCTCGGCCGCCGTGGGCGTTTGGTCACGTGCGGGGCGACCTCGGGACCCATGGTGGAGACGGACGTTCGCAGACTGTTTTGGAATCAGTGGACGATCATGGGATCCACGATGGGCAACGACGCCGAGTTCGACGCGGTAGTCGCCGAGCTGCGCGCGGGGCGGCTGGCTCCCCCCGTGGACAGCGTGTATTCGCTCACTGACGGCCGCGCCGCGTTCGAGCGCCTTGCCAGCGGCGCGCAGTTCGGCAAGGTCGTGATCCAGATTCCGTGACCGGAGAAAGCGCGCGGTACAACGCCGACGAAGAGCGGGTGATCCGCGAGCGTTACGCGGCGAACGAGGACGTGAAATGCCCGCGCGACGGGGCGATCATGACCGTGCGCGCCATCGGCGGGGGCTCGTTTGGCCTCGGGTACGCACGCAAGCGGGAATGGCTCATTTGCCCGACGTGCCGGCGTAGCGTGATCTTCGACGTGCGGCGAGGGACGCGGAATTAGGGTCTAGGGTCGACTCCAGACTCCATCTAGATTCCCCTCATGCTCCAGCAAGACACCACTAACTTCGCCGAGCGTCTTCAGACGAGCTTCGCCGAAGTGTTCGGGCAGACGCTCCCCGCGCTGCTCGGCGCGCTCGTCATCCTGTTCGCGGGGTACCTGCTGGCGAAGGTCCTCGAGAAGCTCACCGAGCGGGGACTGCGGCGCATCCGACTGAACCACCTCCTCGAGCGAGGCGGGGTCACTCAGGCGGTGGAGCGATCGGGGACACACGTCAATCCGACGCGGGTTCTTGCCAACCTGGTTTTCTGGTTGGTCATGTTCACGATCATCCTGCTGGCGGCCAACGCCCTTGGGCTGCAGTCGCTGGCCAACGTCGTGTCCACGCTCGTCAGCTACATCCCGAGCGTCATTGCGGCGATCGTCATCATCCTCGTCGGGATCGTGCTGGGTGGTTTCGTCGGTGGCTTGATCGGTGCGTCGGCTGGCGCGGTGCACGGCGGTCGCGCGCTGGCGCGGATCGGACGCGGTGGCGTCATTCTCCTCGCCGTGTTCATGGCTCTGCAGGAGCTTGGCATCGCCACCGACATCGTGACGACGGCGTTCGCCATTCTTTTTGGCGCGATCGCGCTGGCGCTGGCTCTTTCATTCGGTCTCGGCAACCGTGAGCTGGCCGGCGAAGTGACGCGCGAGTGGTACATGCAGTACCGGCGTGAGCGTGCGGATGCGCTGCGGCGTGAGGAGCGGGAAGAGGCGGCCGCCGAGGCCGAGATCAACGCCGAAGAGGCCGAGTTCCAGCGCGTCGATCGCGAGCCTGGAGTCGCCGATCGCGTGGTCGATCGGCCTCCCGAACCGCATCCGTGAAAGCGCGCAAATCCCTCGGCCAGGGCGCTCCCAACGGGCGCCCTTTTTCATGACCTTGAGTCGCTCGGCGGGCATTAAGTAAAGCCGTTGTCGCGAAACGACTTACGACGGTGTCGCACGGTTGCGTTTGGCTGCCCGTCCGGGTACATTTCAAGGTCCCGCTACAACCGTTCTTTGCCGTGTGCCGACCGACGCCGTGAGCGACCGGCGGCAGAGCCTTTCTTGCAGCCCACATGACCGCGCCAAACAACCGCGAACGCATCCTTCCGCGCCTCATCGACGACGAGGTAAAAGAGTCGTTCATCAACTACTCGATGAGCGTGATCGTGTCGCGCGCGTTACCCGACGTGCGCGACGGATTGAAGCCCGTGCACCGGCGTGTCCTCTATTCGATGTTCGACACCGGTCTCGTGCCGGGACGTCCGTACAAGAAGTCGGCGACGGTGGTGGGCGACGTGCTCGGCAAGTATCACCCGCACGGCGACAGTTCGGTATACGACGCGCTCGTGCGCATGGTGCAGGATTTCTCGCTGCGCTATCCGCTTATCGACGGACAGGGCAACTTCGGCTCCGTCGAAGGTGATCCCGCGGCGGCGTACCGGTACACGGAAGCGCGTCTCGCGCCGATCGCGACCGAGCTGCTCGCCGACATTGATCGCAACACCGTCGACTTCATTCCGAACTTCGACGACCGGCTCAACGAGCCCAGTGTGTTGCCGTCGGGGATTCCGAATCTCGTCGTCAACGGTTCGTCGGGTATCGCCGTGGGCATGGCGACGAACATCCCGCCGCACAACCTGCGCGAAGTCATCAGTGCCATCGTGCAGCTGGTCGACAACCCGGACATGACGGCGGGCGAGCTGCGGAAGCACATCAAGGGCCCCGACTTTCCGACGGGGGGCTACATCTACGGCCGCGCGGGCATCAAGGATTACCAGGAGACAGGACGCGGCCGCATCGTGATGCGTGCGCGCGCCGTGATCGAGGAGAAGGAATCCTCGAACAAATCGCAGATCGTCGTTACTGAAATTCCGTATCAGGTCAACAGCGCGAAGCTCATCGAGCACATCGCCGATTTGGTGCGCGACAAGAAGCTCGAGGGCATCTCCGACCTGCGCAACGAGTCGGATCGCGACGGCATGCGCATCGTGATCGAGCTCAAACGCGACGCGATTCCGCGTGTGGTGCTCAATCAGCTGTACAAGCACACCTCGATGCAGTCGACGTTCGGCGTGATCATGCTGGCGCTCGTGCCGGATCCGCAGACGCGGCAGCTCGTGCCGAAGGTGATGTCGCTCCGGGAGGTGCTCGACCACTACATCGTGCACCGGCATGAAGTCATCATCCGGCGCACGCAGTACGACCTCGACAAAGCGCTCGAGCGCGAGCACATCCTCGAAGGCTACAAGATCGCGGTCGACAACATCGACGCGGTGATCAAAGTCATCCGCGCTGCGGCGGACGTTCCCGTTGCCAGTGCGCAGCTCCAGAAGCGGTTCAAGCTCTCGGAGCGCCAGGCCGAGGCGATTCTCGCCATGCGGCTCGCGAAGCTCACGGGCCTCGAGATCGAGAAGCTCGAGGAGGAGCTCAAGGAAGTGCGCGGCATGATCAAGGAGCTGCGCGCGCTGCTCGAGTCCAAGCCCAAGCGCATGACCATGCTGAAGGACGAGCTGAAGCAGATCGCCAACAAATACGGCGACGAGCGGCGCAGTGAGATCACGAGCGACGAGGGCGAATTCACGATCGAGGACCTCATCGCCGAAGAGGAGATGGTCGTTACCATCTCGCACTCCGGGTACATCAAGCGCACGTCGGCATCCACGTACAAGAAGCAGCGTCGCGGTGGACGAGGAAACAACGCGGCGACGATGAAAGAAGAGGATTTCGTCGAGCACCTTTTCGTGGCGTCGACGCACGACTACGTCCTCGTCTTCACCGACGACGGGCGCTGTTTCTGGCTCAAGGTGCACGAGATCCCGCAAGCTGGGCGCGCGGCCAAGGGCAAGCCGATCGTCAACATGATCAACGTCTCGCCGGACACGCAGGTCTCGGCGATTGTCACGGTGCGTGACTTCCCCGAAAACCAGTTCCTCCTCTTCGCCACCAAGCAGGGCACGGTGAAGAAGACGTCCCTCGCGCAGTATTCGAATCCGCGCGCCACCGGCATCAAGGCGATCAAAATCGAGGCGGACGACGAGCTGATCGACGTCCAGGTCACGACGGGCACGAATGACATCGTGCTCGCCACGCGGCATGGCCTGTCCATTCGGTTCCACGAACAGGACGTGCGCGAGATGGGTCGCGACACGACCGGCGTCAAAGGCATCGAGCTCGGTCCGCGCGACGAGCTCATTGGCATGGTCGTGATCAAGCGCGACGCCAACCTGCTCGTCGTCACGGAGAAGGGGATGGGCAAGTGCTCGCCCATCGAGGACTACCGCGTCCAGAAGCGCGGCGGCAAAGGCATCATCACCGTGCACCGGACCGACAAAACAGGCGACGCCGTGTCGATCAAGGAGGTTCTGCCGGACGATGAGCTCATGCTCATCACCAAGCAGGGGATCGCCATCCGGATGCCTGTGAAGGGGATTCGTGTCGCCGGGCGCAACACGCAGGGCGTCAAGCTCGTGAACCTCGAGCAGGCCGACCTGGTGATGGACGTGGCGCGCGTCGTTCCGGACGACGACACGGAGACCGGGGACGACTCGAGCGAGCCGGCGGGCGTCGTGGAGGGTCCGGACGTCGACGACGAGGAATAGACGCTTTCCGAGGGGTGTACCTGACAGTACGTTAGACGCCCCTCGGCCCAATCCGATGTCCAACTCGATTTCCACTCTGCACCTCGTCGACCGGGCGCGCCAGCTACAGGCGCGCTCGTGATCGCGCGCGCGACTGACCTCGTAGACCTGACCGATCTCGACGCCGCCGCGGCGGCGATCGCGCCGGTCGCCGTGCGCACCCCGCTCCTGC
>Ga0137427_10000803_pt1 | contig 15121 bp, 17 predicted proteins | sample EasRivERMZT700_2_FD_102309 | JGI IMG/M metagenome (GOLD analysis project Ga0137427, IMG submission 102309) | Soil microbial communities from meander-bound floodplain in the East River, Colorado, USA - East River MetaG ERMZT700_2 | ecosystem: Environmental > Terrestrial > Soil > Floodplain ...
AGGTCTTGCTCGGCGAATGCATTCGCCAGGCTGAGCAATGGCACGGGATGCTCCACTATGCCGAACGCCTCGGTCGGGCGCTCGCCGACGCGCTGTGTAGGCGAGTCGGGTGTGATGAGCTGCGGGTAGCGCTCCTCTAATGCGCGTAGCTCCTTCATCAGCTCGTCGTATTCGGCGTCGGCGACTTCAGGGTCGTTTAGCGTGTAGTAGCGATAGTCGTGGTAGGCGACCTGAGAGCGTAGCTCTTCGACACGGAGTTTCGCCTGCTGCAGCTCAGCGTCTTCGTTCCTGCGAGGCATGGCGAGTGAAGTATAGCTTGGCTAGGGAGCGCGCCAGAACGTACGGACTGGCCGATGAGCCGGCGTCTGAAAGTCTGCCCACAACGTCGTCCCAGCTTCCTCAATGTCATACTCGAACAGCCACTCTTCGGGCTGGATTCGCGTGATCCCCACAGCCGCTTCGACGACGCGGGCGCGCAGCTCGGGATCCGTTGAGTGCTTTGCGATTCCTCGGATCCAGAACTCCTCCTCCTGCTTGCCGGGCAGCAGGTGCAACACATAGCGCCCATCGTGCAACAGGTGCTGAAGCTTCGGCGAAGTCGGCGGTGTGGCGACGAACACCCGCCCATCCGCAATCACGGGACAAACCGGGTTCACGCGCGGTGAGCCGTCCTTGCGCGTCGTCCCCAGGTAGGCAAGGCCAAACTTCCTCAGCTGCTTGAGGCCCAACTCTGCCAGGTCGGGCCGCGCGGCCGCGAACTCAGCCCACGTGACCATGAGCCTTCGGTCTCCTCCGCGCCTGCGTCCGGGCAAGCGCCAGCCACGCGACAAGCGCGGCGGTCTTCTGATCCGCTGCCCAGGGCGCACCCAGCTCGCGCCCCAAGTCGGCGGCACGCCCGCGTACTTGGATGGATGACATGCCGAGTGCCGCCGCTGCTACATCTGACACGTCACGTTCGGGAACAGCATCGACGCGCAGACCAAGACCGTTCGCGGCGTCGATCAGCGCCTGGCGGTAGAGCTGTCCTTCCGCCGCGTGCTTCATCGCGTGCGATGAGAGCGCTTCCTCGATCGACAACAACGGCCGCGCGCTCGATAGCACGACGCCCACGGCAACAAGCTCGTCCTTCGCACCGCGCAAGCCGTCCGCAATGTCACGCAGCGCATCTCGCGCGAGATCTGTCGCTGTAGCACGCGCCTTATCCAGCATCGTTTCAGCTCTTGCTGGCGGCATCGCTGCTGCTGCGTGATAGCACTCCCACGGCACACCCGATGCAAGCAGCTCAACGCGCCGGCGATTGACAACGCACGGCGCGTTGGCTGAGCCCGCCAGGACTACGGCCGCCGCCCAGCCAGTGTGCGCGCGAAAGCCAACTGCGGCTTTTGTCACGGTCTCCAGGCCTTGTGCGTTGCCATCGCGCTGCTATTCAGTACCATTGCTCGTCACGAAGATGCGCGCTGTCGCGGACGCCATGGCGATCACGTCTCCGTCCTCCGTCGCGAGCGTGCCTTCCAGAAACGCAACGTTCTTAGTCCTGTGCGCAACGCGACCCTCGCCAACGATTGAGCCGGGCCTTGCGGCGCGCAGGAAGCTCACCTTCATCTCCAGCGTCGGCGCGAACTGGCCGCCGTCCAAGAGGGTGAACAGCGCCGGTCCCATGGAGTCGTCCAACATCGCCGCGAGGAAGCCGCCTTGGACGTTGCCCATGCTGTTGCAGAAATCCGGCCGTGCGCCGAAGCGCACGCGCACCCGTCCGGCCTCGACCATCATCAGCTCGGCGCCGAGCGTCTTCGCGCAGGGCGGCGCGCCCTCGCCGGTTTGGAGAGCCGCGCGCAACACGTCGAGGCCGCTCACGAGCCCTCTGGCTTGAACTCCAGTATCTGACAATAGTTGCCGTCCGGGTCCTGGAACGTAGAGATGATGCCCCCCCATTCCTCCCGGCCGGCGGTGCGAAGGAATTTGACACCTAGTCCTTCGAGACGCTTCTGCTCGGCAGCCAGGTCATCGACGAAGAAGTTGATCAGCACACGCTGGGGCTCTTTGGCCGGACCCTTCGTTTCGCTATGGCCATCAACGAAGAACATCGTGCCACCAGCGTCAAACGCACCTTCTCCGTAGTCCGGATTAGGCGTCAGGCCGACGACGTCCCTGTAGAATTCTTGCATGCGCTCTGGCTGCTCGCTGGTGACATTGACGTTGAACGAGTTGATGGTCATGGTTCCTCCTCAAGATTGATTGGATCGCCAGTATAGAGTGAGTCGGTGACAGTAGCGTGTCAGTAGTGTCAGCGCGCCTTTCGAGGCTTCTTCGCGAGCTCGTGCGCCAGCGCCTCGGCCCATCCTCCATCGCGGTTCGAGGCAACCTTTAGGAGCGTGGCGTCGCCCAGGTCAGTGACTTCGAGGACGCCTGGCTGCTTTTCGAACCCGAGGTGCCAGTGACGGGCCATGCGCTTCCTCTCAATGGTGTCCAGTTTGACAACGAGCCCTCGCTTGGCGCAGTCAGCCAGGATATCCTTCGCCGTCCGACTCGCCTGCAGTTCTAGCATGCTAAAGGCCGAGGTCAGTGGCCAACGTGGACGCTTTGATTGCTTGATTGCTTTCGCGCTCTTCGAGAAAGGCAGGATTCAATGTGTCTATAAAATGTTGATTGAACTCGATTTTCTTGTGAGCACATCAAGCCGCCCGCTCATCGCGAGTCGCCGGCTCACGTGGAGGATAGCAGAGGTATACGGGTGCCATGGGCGATGCCCCGAAAGGGGTGGACACGGGTGCTCTCTGCTGCTCCCTTCTTGCTTCTCTAGTCTGGTTCTGATTCCGGATCTTGGACTCCACTGGCATCGCTGCGTAGTGGACGTAAAGTTCCAGGAATCCGCTGCTTATGAGCGGCATCTAAGCACCTCCTTGGCTCCCACGATACGGGCACGTGGTGACAGCATCCTGTCAGTTGATGGGGATCGATCTTCACATTTGACCCGCTGGAGTGACATCTAACGCTTGGAGCTATTCCACGTCTCCCTTACCATCGTCTCATGAGGCGCACCAGGACCGATCGGCGCGACGCAGCCGGGGTTGCAAACCCACCTACATGGCCGTCTGGCAAAACACGTTTTTCCAAAACTAGCCTCGGCCAAAAGGCGCCGAAATTGAATCTGGCTAGGTGTAAAAAAATAAAAAAACGCGAATTCAAAGGAATTGAATTGACTGGCACGAAGGAAGGCCCAATGTCAGCCTTCGGCGTACGTCTGCACCAGCGCCTCGGCCTCGCGCAGGACTCGCCGTCCCAATTCCGGCGGCGAAAGCACGCGCGCGGCCATGCCCCAGCTCATGATCCAGGGCAGCAGCCGCTTTAGGTCGGGGGCGTCGAAGACAAAGACCGATCCGCCTTCGGTCGGCTCCTCGCGCCGAAAGCCGTAGGCCTGCGTCTCGCGCGCCCAGGGCACCGACGAGGCCTCGATCCAGACATGCACTTCCTGTCCCTGCGGCCTCGGACCATCGTGCCAATGACTGACGTGCTCGGGCCGCTCAAAGCTCTCGGCTGTCAGTTCGGCTTCGCGGATACGGCTGCAACGGAAGTCGCGGACGCCTTCGCGCAGGCGACAGTAGCCGACGAGGTGCCAGTCGCCTCCGTAGAAGACCAAGAAGTACGGCTCCATCTCGCGTTCGGTCACCTCGTCCGAGCTGTACGAGTGGTAGCGAACACGCAGCACGCGCTCCTGGATCACCGCCCGCTGCAGGAGCGGCAGCCATGTCGACGTCTCACGATGACGGTGCTCCGGCGCGACGCGGATGCGCTCGCGCAAGCGGTCCACCTCTCGACGCGTCTCCTCGGCGAGCACCGCCTCTACTTTCGCCGCGGCGGATCGAACAGCCTCGCGCTGTTCGTCGGTCCCGAGGCCGAGGGCAAGTTCGCTGCCGAGCAGCAGTTGGACCGCCTCCTCGACCGTGAATGCGATAGGAGCCAGATGATAGCCCGGCACCAGTCGATAACCCTCGCCGGGCATCGCGGCGACCGGCACGCCGGACTGACAAAGCGCATCAATGTCTCGGTAGACGGTGCGGATGGAGCATTCGCACTCCTCCGCCAGGTCGGCCGCGCGAAGCGGGCGTTCCTCGCGCAGACGCATGAGAATGAGCAACCGCCGGTCCATCTGCTTCATGGTGCTCTATTATACGGGAGGGCCGGAACGTTCGTGCTACAATTCCGTCGCATGGGCGAGAAGCGCATTATCGTGGTTGACTACGGCGCGGGCAACCTGCGAAGCGTCGCCCGTGCTATCGAGCACGCCGGGTTCACTCCGGACGTTTCGAACGATCCACGCGCGCTCGATGACGCAGACGCCGTGGTTGTGCCGGGCGTTGGAGTCGCGGCCGACACCATGCGAAATCTGGAATCCCGCGGGTTCGCCGATCCGCTCCGCACGTATATTGAAGCCGGGCGGCCCTTTCTCGGCATCTGCATGGGATACCAGGTGCTCTTTACGGCGACGGACGAGGGTGGTGACCACCCCTGCCTTGCCGTAGTACCCGGCCGGGTGCGTAAGCTGCCCTCTACGAACGGCGGCGGTACGGCGCTGAAGATCCCGCACATGGGCTGGAACCAGGTCGTGCAGACAAGCGAGCACCCGGTCTTCCAGGGCGTTCCGGACGAGAGCTACTTCTACTTCGTGCACAGCTACTATCCCGATCCTGACGATCAATCGCTCGTCATTGGGCAGACGAACTACGGCGTCACGTTTGCGTCTGCCATCGGGTGGGATAACCTTGTCGCTACGCAGTTCCACCCTGAAAAGAGCGGCGCCGCTGGCCTGCGGCTGTACAAGAACTTCCTCGCGACGTACGCGTAACTATGAACAAACGCGACGACGACTTCGTTGATTTTGACCTGCCGTTCTTCCGCATGCAGTGGCGCGGCGGTGGACGACATTTCGTCATTGGCGACAGCGTTGACGACGAGGAGGCGCGCATGCGCGACGACGTGATCGACATGGACCGTGCAGCATCCGATGATTACTGGAGCGTGCGACGGAGCGTACGTAAGCGGCTGCGCTTTTTCCGGCACCTCATCACGTACTTGGCGTTCAACGGCGTATTCGTCCTGCTTGACTGGGGCACAGGCGGCGCTGGCAACGGCATCAACTGGGCACAGTGGGTCGCGCTGGTCTGGGGCGTCTTCTTAGGCTGGGAGTTCATCTCAAGCTTCGTCGCTCCACAGCTCTGGGGGCGCGAGGCGGAGGAGCGCATGATCGAACGCGAGCTGCGGCGGCGCCGAACCAGCTAACGTGGAGGTCATCCCGGCAATAGACTTGCGCGGCGGGCGCTGTGTGCGCCTGTTTCAGGGCGACTATGACCGCGAGACTGTCTTCTCCGACGACCCGGTAGCCACGGCGAAGCTCTGGGCGGCGCAGGGCGCACCGCGATTGCACATCGTCGACCTCGACGGCGCACGGGACGGCGAGCAGGCGAACGCCGAAGCTACACGCGCAATCATCGCCGCTGTTGAGCTACCCGTGCAGGTCGCGGGCGGCGTACGAGAAATCGCGACAGTGGAAAGCTGGATCGAGGCAGGTGCAGACCGCGTGGTGCTGGGTACGGCTGCCGTACAGGACCCAAGCTTCGCAGGGGCAGCGTGCCAACGCTACGGCGACCGCATCGTCGTTTCGCTCGATGGTCGCGACGGCTACTTTGCATCCCGCGGCTGGCTGGAACAGACGGAGCAGCGAATCGAAGACCTCATGCAACAATTCGCAGACCTTGGCGTTCAGCGCTTCGTTTATACGGACATCGCTGTCGATGGCACGCTGACTGCGCCAAACTATGCCGCGATCGAAGAGCTACTCAAGGCAACCTCGGCAAAACTGATCTCGGCTGGAGGCGTCGCGGAAACGGAACACCTGGTGCGCCTGGCCGAGCTCGGCGTCGAGGGCGCCATCGTCGGCATGGCGCTCTACGAGGGCACCGTACTGCTGCCAGAGGCGCTGGCGGCCGTACGTTAGAATACATTCACCGCCATGCTCACTAAGCGCGTCATTCCATGCTTCGACGTGTCCGAAGGCCGTGTCGTGAAAGGCATCTCGTTCGTCGAGCTACGCGACGCTGGCGATCCCGTCGCCCTTGCGAGCGTATACGAAGAGCAAGGGGCCGACGAACTAGTGTTCCTTGATATCACAGCATCGTCCGACAACCGCAACACGGTGTACGACATGGTCGCTCGCGTCGCGGACGAGGTGTTCATCCCGTTCACCGTCGGCGGTGGCGTGCGCAGCGACGACGATGTGCGACTGCTGCTCGAGCTAGGCGCCGACAAGGTCTCGCTCAATACATCGGCGGTCGCGGATCCCGCGGTCATCGGACGCTGCGCCGAGCGCTTCGGCAACCAGAACATCGTCGTCGCGATTGATGCGAAGGGAGTCGCTGAAGGCGAGTGGGAAGTCTACACGCACGGCGGAAGGACGCCGACCGGTCTCGACGCGGTCGAGTGGGCGAGGCGCGTAGTCGAGTTGGGAGCAGGTGAGCTATTGCTCACTTCGATGGACACGGACGGCCACTTGACAGGCTACGACCTGCCTCTCACGCGTGCCGTCTCGGAAGCAGTTGAGGTGCCGGTCATCGCCTCGGGCGGCGCTGGCAACCCGGCCCATATGGCCGACGCGATTGTCGAGGGGAGGGCGGACGCAGTGCTGGCCGCCAGCATCTTCCACTTCGGCACCTTCAGTATTCAAGAGACCAAGAGGCAGCTAGCCGCGCGCGGCATCCCGATGCGCTTGTAGAATAAGAACCATGACTACCAACGGATTCAAGCTCGACTTCAAGAAGATGGATGGCCTCTTGCCGGCCATCATCCAGGATGCCGATAGCGGTGAGGTGTTGACTCTCTTCTACATGGACGCGGAAGCGATAGAGAAGACGCGCGAGACGAAGCAGGTCTGGCGTTTCTCACGTGCTGAAAACAAGCTCATGCGCAAGGGCGATACATCCGGTCATGTCCTGCACGTTGAGAGTATGGCGGCTGACTGCGATGGCGATGCGCTTGTCGTGCGCGTGCACCCGGTCGGCCCAGCGTGCCACACCGGCGAGCGCACCTGCTTCCACAACCCGGTCGACTAGATCGGATCCGTTGGGCGCTCCGCTGTCGACTCCATAGGAACCCGGCGAAACTGGAACCACACCAGCACGTCGTATACGATCTTCAGGCTTCCGCCGACCAGAAAGGGCAAACCGAGCGCTAGCTGCTGGCCAGCGCCTGCCAGGAGCGGTGCAACGGGCCTAGCCACATATCGAGCGGTGTTCGTGTACGCGGCTGCTGCCGTTCGCTCCTCCGGGCGCACCATGAGTGCAACGTACGCCTGGCGCGTTGGCACGTCCATCTGACTGAGCGCTTGCCTGGCGTACAGCAGCACGACCGCCACCGGCAGCGTAGGTGCGAACGCGAGCAACATGAGGAGCACATTTGATGGCAGGTGCGTGAAGACCATAGTATTCAGTAGCCCGAAGCGCTCCGCTATCCGCGGCGCCGCAAGGAACGACGCTGTTTGCAGTAGGCCGAGACCGAAGAAGATCACACCGAGCGTTTCTAGCGAAACGTCAAACTTGGCCCGTAGCCAGTATGCGATGTAACTCTGGATGACGAAGCCGCCGGCGAACGAATCGATCGCGAAGAGACCCGAGAGGCGAAGCACAGCCGGCCGGCTCGTCGTGAGCGGCGCAGTCGGGCCGGGACGTCTGGGTGCTTCTACACGCTCGGATAGTGACCATGCGACGGCGGCACCAGCAAGGCCGATTGGAATGAAGCACAGGAAGAACCGCTGATCGGTGGGTGCACCATTCCAGGCCTGCCGGAACAACGGAGGGGCGGCAGCAGCCAGTGCGCCAGCCGATCCGACAAGCGCTGCTACCGCGTTATAGATCCCGAAGACGCGGGTCGTGTCGCGCTCAGCGAGCCCACTCGGGAGCATCGCCTGCTCCAGCGAGGTAAACGGTCCTGACTCGACGACCTCGGTCGAGAGCGCACCGGCCAGCGCGACAGGAACGAGCACCCAGAGTTCGTCGCTGAGCGCGAAGGCGACGCCGGAGATGGCTAGACCGACGAAGAGCGCACCATACCACTTACGGCGACCAACGCGCTCGCCGTAGGTGCCCACCGCGAGTGACATGAGCGCCGTACCGGCCACAACCGCGGCCAGCAGTCCACCTACTCGAACGTCCGACCAGCCACGCGAGTACAACGATGAGCCGAGCAGCACCGAGCCGAAGCCATAGACAAACGCCCGCAGTCCTTGAGCGACAAGGATCTTACGTACGTCGGGGTTCATGCTATCTGTATGCTACACGACCTCAGCAATCGCGCCGGCTAGCTCGCTCGATGCCCCCTGAGAGCGACCAGGCCACCCACAGCCGCCGTAACGAGGACCAACCCGGCAAGGGCCCCTAGTCCGAATAACGGGCTATGCCCCACACTGCCACTTCGTTGCAGCACGTTCGATAGCTCTGTCACGCCACCGACTGCAATCGAAGTGCCTGCACAAGCAGGATCTCCACAGTGCAGCACGTTCAGTTTCATGTCGCTGGCGTCGTAGTAGCTGACTACTGGACTCCCTACCCCATCCAGCGCGAGGGACGTGTACTCGCCAACATTGCCAGCAGCGTCCGGAGTCGTGATGGTGTTGCCTGCCATACACGCGGCGTTGCCGCAGTGCAGTACCCGAAGCGCAGTACCCGTCACGTTGTAGTAGCTGACAATAGGATTGCCGGCAGCATCGAGCACAAGCGATGTGTGCTGTCCGACATCTCCAGTGCTGTCGGGCGAGGCGATTGTGTTCCCGCCCGAGCAGTTCGCATCTCCACAGTGAATGACCTTCAGATCACCTTGGGATTCGTTGTAGTAGCTGACGACAGGGAAGCCGGCCGCGTCGAGGGCAAGCGAGGTGTATTTACCAGCGTCGCCGCCAGAACCGTCGACCGTCGTGATGACCTTCGTAGAGCAGGTGGCGTCTTGACAGCGGACGACCTTTAGGTCGGCGGCGGACTGGTCATAGTAGCTGATGACTGGAAAGCCTAGTGCATCTAGCTTGAGCGATGGATACAAGCCCGTAATTGCCACAGCGTCGACGTCGTAGTCATTGTACGTTCCGCATGTTGGATCGCTGCAAATGACAAGCTTCAGAATGTCGAAGGGCTCTGTATAGTAGGCAATCACCGGATTGCCGCTTCCGTTGACAACAATGGAGCTGAATAGACCTACGTTAATGTTGGGCGGGAAGACCGAGTCGATCGTGCGGATCGTGGGCGCAGTGCAGGCTGCATTGCCGCAGTGCACGAACTTGAGATCCTTTACGTCTACATCGTAATAGGTGGCCACTGGAACGTCTCCCGCAGCGAGGGCAAGCGAAGTTCGTTCTCCGACATCGTTCGTGGTTGCGTCGGGCGATGCCAGCGTCCTGCTGCCGGTGCAATCGGCGGTCGCGCAGTGTACTATCCTAAGCTCGCCAATTGCGGCATCGTAGTGACTTACGACAGGGTTGCCTGCGCTGTCTAGCTCGAGCGATGTGTATTGGCCGCCGTCATCCGGCTGGGCGATGGTGTTTTGCGCGGCCCCGGCGGGGGTCGCGCTCAGCAGCAGAACGACAACCGTCAACAACACGAAGGCGCCAGCGCGCAAGCAGGCAGCCACGCGTGGTCGAGCCGGTAGGCGGGTTGCTCGCATGAAGCCTCAGTATCTAGAACGGGCGGGGATACTGTTGGTTACCCGTTATCGCCGGCGGATGTCAAATCGAAGCTAGCTTGAGAATGGCTGGACCAGCGCCCGGGTGCCTGGATCAACGATCGCATGGTCAGGGAAGGCGATACCCCGCCAGAGCCCGGCAGTAGCCTCTCCGTCCAGATCCAGCAGCCGGGCCAGAAACAGCGATAGCGCCAGGCCGTGCGAGACGACAGCTACCTCCGCTTCGCTGTGAGCCTTGAGAATCGCATCGATGGCGTCGCGAATTCGGACGGTGGCCGCCTCGCGGGGCTCCCACCCCGGAAGCGCTTCGCCACGCAGATACGACTCGGCCTGCGCTCGATAGTCACCCTCGACAAACGGCCGTTCTACCTCGCGCAGACCCGCTTCGAGGCTAAGCGGCAGCGCGTTCCTCGCGCAGATCCGCTGAGCAGTAGCCGTGGCCTTGGGCTCGGGGCTGGCGTAAACGCGCACGACCGAAGCCCAGCAATCGCGGGCGGCCAGGGCCTCGGCGGCGGCGCGACCGTCGGACGAGAGGTGCCAGTGCTCAGAGGCCACCTCCGGGCGAACGACAACCATGGCGTGCCTTACTAGATGGAGCTGCACGGCGCGCTGAGCTTACACACCACGGAGCAGGCCAGCAACAACAGCACCGTCGCGCTCAACGTGCGTAGGGTGCGCGCAGTGCGTTCGCCGGTGCGGACAACTCGGCGGTTACCTCCCGGTCGATGGCCCCAGCGAGGTGGACGAGCGAACGGGCCAGCCACTGCTTCCAGCTCGCCGCACTCCTGGCCTTCGTTGGCCCGCCTTGTGATCGAGAGGCAGCGTCACGTAGCCGCGCTGCAACATACAGGTCCGTGAATGGTCCGGGAAGCATCACTTACCTCTTCCTGCCTTTGCTAATCGTTACTCCCTCGATGCCGAGTAGCTCTCGCTTCATATCGAGGCCACCACCGTAGCCGCCGAGCGTACCGTCCGACGCGAGGACACGGTGGCAGGGCAGGATGATCGGCACAGGGTTCGTTGCCATCGTCGTGCCGACCGCGCGCGCGGCGCCTGGATGGCCGACGAGCTCCGCGAGCTCGCCGTAGCTGATCGTAGCGCCGGGTGGCACGGCCTCGCGAAGCGTCGTGAGCACCTTACGCTTGAAGTCAGGCAGATCGTTTAGGTCGACTTTCAGGCTGTCGACCGCGTGCGCGTCACCGTCAAAGTAGCGCTCGAACGCCTTTGCGACTTTGCCGACCGGCATTGGCGGCTTCGTCGCGATGTCCGAGGGGCGTCCCCAGTACTCCTTGGAGCCGTGGAGCTGGACCAGGTGCACCGTCCCGTCGGCGGTGGCTGAGACGATCAGCTTGCCAAAGGGCGATGGCTGCTGCCAGCTATAGATGGTGCCGTTCTTGTTCGTGGCTTTGGTGTTGTGCTGTTTCATAGCATGGCCATTATGCCTGGCTTTTGAATGGGCCGCGAGACAGATCCGGACAAGATGCCACTATGTCCGAATTTGTCTAGTCATCCTTTGGGACGCCCGTTAGTATGGTGACATGAACGCACGAACGCCATCCCTAAGCTGCGTCGTTACCACCGGCATCTACTGCCGCGCCGGCTGCCCAGCCTCGCCAAAGCGCGAGAACGTGACTCGCCATCGATCTGCGGTTGCAGCCGAAGCGGCCGGCTTCCGGCCGTGCCTGCGCTGCCGTCCAGACCGCCTGCCACCATCGTACGCGACGAACAGCGCTCCTGACCCCGTACAGCGCGCGATACTGCTGATCGGCGAAGGCGCGCTGGACGAATCGACCGAAGACATCCTCGGCGGACGCATCGGCTTGAGCGGGCGGCAGCTGCGCCGTTTGTTCGTCGAGCACTTGGGCGCGACGCCATCGTTCGTTGCGCGATCGCGGCGGGCGCACTTTGCACGACGGCTGCTGGACGAGACAGACCTCTCGGTCACATCGATTGCGTTCGCGGCTGGGTTCAACAGCACGCGCCAGCTCAACCGCGCAGTGATCGACACCTTCCGCTTCACGCCGACCGAGCTGCGCGCGAAGCGGCGCCAGCGCGACCGGCTCGTCGCGGACGGCGGGCTGCCGCTGCGGACGCCGTACAGCGCGCCGTTCGACTTCGCTGAGCAGCTGCGCTTCCTGAGCGCCAGGACTGTCTCCGGTATCGACAGCGTTGACGGCGGAACGTACCGTCGCACGATCACGACGTGCGGCTACCCCGGGATGATCGAGGTTTCCGGTGCGGGTGACAAGCGGCACCTTCTGATCCTCGCTCACCTACCCACCATGAACGCACTGATCGATGATGTGGCGCGCGTGCGTCGCATCTTCGGGTTGGACGGACCGTCATCGACAAGCATCCCCGCACTCTCCGATGACGGCCTGATCGGCCCGCTTGTCGCGGCGCGACCGGGCCTGCGCGTGGCGGGAGCGTGGGACAGGTTCGAGACAGCGATACGCATCATCGTGAGCCAGCAGATTTCGCTGCGGGGCGCGCGCACGATCCTTGGTCGCATGGTCGAGGCGTTCGGCGCGCCCGTGCCGGGGCTCAGCGCCGTCGGACTGTCGCACACCTTCCCGACGGCTGAGCGGCTCGCGTCAGTGTCCGAGGCGAAGCTGCAACAGTTGGGGATGCCGTGCGCGCGGGCGGCTACGATCCGATCATTTGCGCGGGCGTACGCATCGGAGCAGCTCAGTCTGGAGCCTTCGGCGACGCTCGAGACGCTGACCGAGCAGCTCGAAGAGCTGCCTGGCGTCGGTGCGTGGACGGCACACTGCATCGCGATGCGGGCGAGCGGCCACCTCGATGCCTTCCCGGCAGGCGACCTGGGGCTGCGGCGGTCGGCGGCACGGCTGCTCGGACGCGAAAGTATCACTTCGGAGGAGCTGGAAGACCGCGCCGAGGCGTGGCGACCGTATCGGGCCCTGGCGGCGATGCAGTTGTGGGCGGCGGAGTAGCGCTGCCTACTCGAGTTGCCCAAGGGCGAAACTACCTCCGATCTGCCAAAGCTAGCTTCAGTTTTGATTTCGTTTGGCAAAAAAGCCCTTTTGTTATCTATACCGATGATCAGTTTTCGCGCCCGATTTCCATTACCTGGAACGATGCTAAGGGGTCATGAGAATAGCTCCAAGCGTGTCGTGACACTCTCTTCCCGCACCCTCGCCTCCCGCGAGCGGGAGAGCGGGGCTTGCCAGCGGGTGCGCACCGGGCGGAATAGCGCCCTTCGTCCATAGAGGTGAAATATCTTTCGCTTCGCTCAAGATGACACAGGGAAGCGGAATTAGTGTACTCTTGACACCATTTCGAGCCTGTGGTAGGTTAGTGTACATAGTACACTAATTAAGGGCGACCTGAAGCTCCGCCCCTACAGGAGTGCTGCAGTGGTCACTATCTCCGCCCCCGAATCGAACGCCAAAGCGCTCGCGCTGACCGTCCTGCCGGGCATCGCGTGCGAAGCCGATAGCACCGAGACGGTACCTCTGGCCGCGGAGCGTTCGTTCGGCTTCTGGCAGCAGGACATCCCCCGCGAATACCTCACCCTCGAACCACAGGAGATCATCGATCGCATCGCCGCCGCGCGCGCCAAGCTGGGAACGCGCTGCGTCGTGCTCGGGCATCACTACCAGCGCGAGGATGTGATCCAGTTCGCAGACTTCGTCGCTGATTCGTTCAAGCTCTCGCAGTGGGCGGCCGAGCACGCAGAGTCGGAGTACATCGTCTTCTGCGGCGTGCACTTCATGGCGGAGGCCGCAGACATCCTGAGCGCGCCGCACCAGAAGGTCGTCCTGCCGAACATGGCCGCCGGCTGCTCGATGGCGGACATGGCCGATCCGGAAGACGTCTATGCGTGCTGGGACGAGCTCGAAGCCGCGGGCCTCGCGGACGAGACGGTACCGATCACGTACATGAACTCAGCGGCCGCGCTGAAGGCGTTCGTCGGGCAGCATGGAGGCGCGGTGTGCACGTCGAGCAACGCGCCGAAGGTGCTGGAGTGGGCGTTCACCCACAAGAAGCGCGCGCTCTTCTTCCCCGACCAGCACCTGGGCCGCAACACCGGCGTGAAGATGGGCGTGCCGTTGGACGAGATGCCGCTCTGGAACCACCACAAGCCGTTCGGCTCGCTGGGCGGCATGACAGAAGATGATCTGCAGCGTTCACGCATCATCCTGTGGCAGGGTCACTGCTCGGTGCACCAGCGATTCACCGTCGACCAAATCAACGATGCGCGAGCCCGCGTCCCCGGCGTACAAATCGTTGTGCATCCGGAGTGCCGGCTGGAGACCGTCCAGGCAGCGGACTGCGACGGCTCGACGGAGTTCATCGCAAAGACTATCGCGAACGCGCCTGCGGGCAGCGCCTGGGGCGTCGGGACGGAGATTAACCTGGTCAGCCGTCTGGCGAAGGAGAACCCGGACAAGACGGTGTTCTGCCTGGACCCGGTGGTCTGCCCCTGCAGCACGATGTACCGCGTGCATCCGGCGTACCTCGCGTGGGCGCTGGAGGGGCTGGCCGAGGGTCACGTGGTGAACCAGATCGTCGTCCCCGCGGAGACCGCCCGCTGGGCAAAAGTGGCGCTCGACCGCATGCTGGAGATTGTGTAGCGGGCGACGGCTTTCCTCTCCTTGCTGGAATTTCCACTAGCACCAGGTGAGACCATAGTTCGTCGGGATCATGTTCACCTTCGCCATGTTCCCAGTGGGATCACCGCGCACGCCTGGATGGTACTGACAACACGCCGTTTACTGTTTGAACACTACCCAGTCCCAATGTCCTATCGCCTGACAACGTGGCTTGGCGCACTGACTCCGGGAGCTTGGGGCAGTACCGCTAGATCAATGCAGCGGTTTGCTCTTAACTTGTCGCCCAGGCTCATGCTGCGCCTCCAGGATGTTGACCGGATCTGGCGTTGGCGCCCAGAGTTCTCCCACCCTCCTGCACTCCAAATCGAAAACACCTATCTAATGCATTTCGAACTGATCGAACGGGGCGTTTGGCGACCAGTACACGCATCGAAGGATGCCGTTCGCGAGCATGTCGCGGCAGTCGAGGAAGCAGCTCAAGCTGCAAGGAACGACGAAGCTAAGATATCGAGTTGACCGAACGGAACGCACCATGGTACCCGTTCCTCATCCGCTGCCAAACCTCAAACCACATCTCATACTCGTGCGCGCTTCGGCGGAAGCGGTAGCGACACCCCACCCCAGCCCTTCCCCGGGCCGGGGAGGGGAACGCTGCCGCGAGTGCGGATGTGCGGTTAGCGATATCTCGCGGCGACAGGGCGACCGCCTTCGCTCTACAGAGGCCGACGATCTAGAAGTGAAATACCTTTCGCTTCGCTCAAGGTGACACGAAGGGAACTAAGGAGGCCGGGCATCTAGCCCGGCCTCACGAATGGTGTGCGGGTTGC
>Ga0137427_10000807_pt1 | contig 15110 bp, 14 predicted proteins | sample EasRivERMZT700_2_FD_102309 | JGI IMG/M metagenome (GOLD analysis project Ga0137427, IMG submission 102309) | Soil microbial communities from meander-bound floodplain in the East River, Colorado, USA - East River MetaG ERMZT700_2 | ecosystem: Environmental > Terrestrial > Soil > Floodplain ...
CGCTGCCGCAACTCGGCCGCGACTCGTTTCACTTGAGAAAGAGCGTGGTCCAGACCCTTGTCCGTCTCAATCACGAAATCGGCTTGTGCACGCTTTTCCGCGTCGGGCACCTGGCGCGCCAATATCGCTGCGAGCTTCTCGGGCGTCATGCCGGGACGTTTCAGCACGCGCGCCCGCTGAACCGCTTCGGGTGCGGAGACCACCACCACCGCATCCATGGTCTTGGACCGTCCGGTCTCGAACAGCAGCGGAATATCGAGGATCACCAGGTCCTCGTTGCGCGCGCGCGCGGCTTCGATGAAGCGTTCCTCGGCCTGCCGCACCAACGGATGTACGAGCGCCTCGAGCGTGCGGAGGGCGGACGGACCCTCTGCGACGATCTGTGCAAGCCGCGCACGGTCCACGCCGCCTTTCGTCACTGCCTCAGGGAAGCGCTCCGCGATGGCCGCGGCGCCGCCCCCGCCCGCTGCATAAAGCGCGTGGACGGCTGCATCGGCATCGAAGACCGCAACGCCCAGGCGCGCGAACAGCTTCGCCGTCTCGCTCTTCCCCATGCCGATGGAGCCGGTCAGGCCGACCTTCAAGGGTTCGGAGCCGGCTTCAACCACCAAGCGCCCTTTCGAGCTCGGCCCGCAATTGAGGCGTAACCTTGGGCGTGACACCGAACCACGCGGCGAAGGCGGGCGCCGCCTGATGCATCAGCATGCCGAGCCCATCCATCGTGCGATGCCCCTGTGCCCTCGCCCGGCGCAGCAGATCGGTTTCCAGCGGATTGTAGACGATGTCCGCCACGGCGGCAGAACGCGGGAGGAAATCGAGTGCGATGTCCATCGCGGGCTTTCCCGTCATGCCGAGGCTCGTCGTGTTGACCAGCAGTCCGACATCGGCCAATCCCGCCTTCCAGTCGCCCCAGGCCATCGCTCGCATTCCGCCTCCCGGCGCCGCGCGGAGCAGCGCGTCGGATCGGGCGGGCGTCCGGTTGATGATTCGGATCTCGGGACTTCCCGCCCGCTGAAGCGCAACAACGACAGCGCGCGCGGCGCCGCCCGCCCCCAACACCGCCGCGGGCCCTTTGCGCGCCGCATCCGCGCCAAGCGTTTCGGCGAGGCTCGCCGCAAAGCCGCGCACATCGGTGTTCAATCCGGCGATGCGCTCGCCGTCAAAGACGAGTGTGTTGACCGCTCCCGTGGCCGTGGCGTCCTCATCGAGCGACGATGCCAACGCGAAGGCGGCCTCCTTGTGCGGCACCGTAACGCTTGCACCGGCAAAGCCCATCAGCGGCAGTGCCGCGACGCAGCGTCCGAAATGCGCCGGCTCGATCGGCAGCGCAACATAGGCACCCTTGAACCCGTGCTCCTTGAGCCAGTGAGAGTGCAGCACAGGCGACACCGACTGACTCACCGGCCAGCCGATCACCGCGGCGAGCTTGCCGTGTGCGGTCATGACAGCAGCGCTCCGTGCGCGCGCAGTGCCGCGAGAAGCGGGATCAGCGGCAGTCCGCGGATCGTGAACTGATCGCCTTGCACGCGCTCGAAGAGCTGCGTACCGCGCCCCTCGATGCGATAGCAGCCGACCGAACCGAGTATGTCGGGCAGCTCGGCTTGCAGGTAGCGCTTCAGGAAGGCGTCCGAGAAATCGCGCATCTCGAGGCGCGCCACGTCGGTGCAGCGCCAGATCAAACCCTGCGCCTTGGCGATGACGGCTGCGGAAATCAATTGATGCGGCCGGCCGCGCAGCGCCCGCAGCGCGGCGTCTGCCTCCGCATCGTCCATCGCCTTGTTGAAGAGCCGGCCCTCGCAAACCAGAACCTGATCGCAGCCCAGCACCAGCGCCTCGGGATGCCGAGCGCTCACCGAAAGCGCCTTGCGCTCGGCCAAATGCTCCGCCACCGCGCGCCCATCGCCCGCGGTCTCGGGCGGCATCTTCGCCCTCGCCTCGTCCTCGTCGATCTCCGGGACGATCGCCGTGAAGTCGATACCAGCCGCCGCCAGCATCGTCCGCCGACTGGAGCTTCCCGAGGCAAGGATGAGTTCGGGGGGGCTCATGATTTTCCTTCGCGCTCCGCCAGCAGATTGAGGATGGCGGCCGCCGTCTCCTCGATCGAGCGCCGCGTGACGTCTATCGAGGGCCACTCGTGGTTCTCGAACAATCTGCGCGTCGATGCGACTTCCGCGCGTACGGCTTCCTCGTCGATGTAATCAGAGCCCTTGGTCTCACCCATAGTGACCAGCCGATTGCGGCGGATCTGCAGCAATCGTTCCGGTGAAAGCCACAGCCCGACGACGAGCGGTTTGCTCAGCGAGAACAATTGCTGCGGCAACTCCACGCCGGGGACAACCGGAATGTTCGCCGCCTTCACCCCGCGGATGGCGAGATAGACACAGGTCGGCGTCTTGGAGCTGCGGCTCACGCCGACCAGGACGACGTCGGCCTGGGCCAAGTTCTGGGCGTTCTGGCCGTCATCGTGCTGGATCGCGAAATTGAGCGCCTCGACCCGCTCGAGATAGCGCGAATCCATGTCGTGCTGGCCGCCCGGCCGGTGACTCTCCTTGGCGCCGAGATGCTTCCCGAGCACTTCGACGGCACGATCCAGAATGGAAACGCAGGGGACATTTAGCGACTTGCACTCGGCTTCCAGGATGCTGCGCAGGCTTGGATTGACCAGCGTGAAAAACACCACGCCGGGATCGGCGGCAATATGCTCGACCGCCCGGTAAAGCTGGCGCTCCGTGCGCACCAGCGAATAGATGTGCTCGCGCGGGCTGATCCCTTCGAACTGCGCCGCGACGGCTTTGGCCACCGTGTTGAGGGTCTCGCCGGTCGCGTCCGAAATGAGGTGCAGATGGTATTCGCGTGTCATGTAGAACTTCCGGATTCATGCACAGTGTGGGACGGCCGATTGTGATAACGGGAAAAGGTTGCACGACAAGCGGGCTTATCCCCAGGCTTTGGGTCCATCGGCTCCCTTGCACAAACAGCGGCACGGAGCGTATTTGGACGCCATCTCGCCAAGTTCTCCACAAAACGACGCCACAACACCATCATCATCATGAGACTCTCTTAGATTGAATGGACCATGGAAAACGAGCGTAGTGCGTCAAGACTGTTGACCGTCCTGAAGCGAAAACCGGTACACCCTGCACCCGTCTGGCTGATGCGGCAGGCAGGCCGCTACCTTCCCGAATATAAAGCGGTTCGCGCCAAGGCGGGGTCATTCTGGACCATGTGCATGTCGCCGGATTTGGCTGTCGAGGTGACCCTCCAGCCGATCCGGCGCTTCGATCTCGATGCGGCGATCCTGTTCTCCGACATATTGGTGGTTCCGCATGCTTTGGGACAGGACGTTCGGTTCGAGGACGGCAAGGGACCGATCCTGGGCGCCTTTCCTGGCCCGGATCGGCTGATCGGGGATAAAGCGGTATGGGAGACCAAGCTCGCGCCGGTCTACGAGGCGATGGCCCGCACACGCGCCGAGCTTGCCGGGGACAAGGCGATGATCGGCTTTGCCGGCGCACCATGGACGCTCGCGGCCTACATGCTGGAAGGCGAAAGCTCGAGCGACCAGCGCGCGGCGAAGCTCGCCGGGTATCGCGATCCGGAGGGGTTTGCGGCGCTGCTGAACGTCCTCGCCGATACCGTGGCCTGGCATCTGGTGCGGCAGCTTCAGTCCGGCGCCGATGTGGTCCAGATCTTCGACAGTTGGGCGGGCGGGCTTCCGGAGCACTATTTCCTCGAATGGGTCGTCAAACCCAACAAGCGGGTCGTCGAAGGCGTCCGCAAGGTCTTTCCTAACGCCCCCATCATCGGCTTCCCCCGTGCCGCGACGCAAAAGGGCTATGAGGCCTATGCAGCGGCGACGGGCGTCGATGGATTGAGCCTCGACACCTCTGCGTCCATGCGCTGGGCGGCATCGGCTCTCGGCGGCAAGGTGGTGCTGCAAGGCAATCTCGATCCGATTGCGCTCATCGCCGGCGGCAAGACCTTGGATGCCGCCGTCGATGCGATCCTGAACGACACCGCCGGCGTACCGCTGATCTTCAATCTCGGCCACGGCGTGCTGCCCGAAACCCCGCCGGACCATGTCGCGAAGCTGGTCGAGCGCGTCAGGAGTGCGGCGTGAAGATTGCCGTCGTGCTGTTCAATCTCGGCGGCCCGGATTCCCTTGACGCCGTCGAGCCCTTCCTTCGCAACCTGTTCGGCGATCCCGCGATCATCAGCCTTCCCGGTTTCTTGCGGTATCCGTTGGCCCGCTTGATTGCGGCACGGCGGGCGCCGATCGCGCGGGAGATCTACGCCCATATGGGCGGGCGATCGCCGATCCTTCAGGAAACCGAGCAACAGGCGCGTAGCCTGGAAACGATGCTGCAGGCCAGGGGCCACGACGCGAAATGCGTGATCGCCATGCGCTACTGGCATCCGAGGACTGCGGAAGCCGTCGCCGCGGTGAAGGCGTTTTCCCCTGATCGCATCGTCCTGTTGCCGCTCTATCCGCAATACTCCACGACCACCACCGGCTCGTCGCTCGCCGAGTGGCGGAAGCTTGCGCGCGGGCGCTTGACCGCGCCGCACCACGAAGTCTGCTGCTATCCTTTCGGGGACGGTTTCGTTTCGGCGCTGTGCGACTTGCTCGGGAGCGCCTTCGAGACCGCGAAACCCGACCTCGCCTATCGCGTGCTGTTCTCCGCGCACGGGCTTCCCAAACGCATCGTCGAGCGCGGCGATCCCTATCAATGGCAGGTGGAGCGCACCGTACAGGCCGTCCTCGAACGCTGGCCGGGCGCGACCCTCGATCACACGATCTGCTATCAAAGCCGCGTCGGTCCGCTCGAGTGGATCGGCCCCTCGACCGACAACGAGATCCGCCGCGCCGGCGCGGAGCGCAAGGCGCTCATCGTTGTGCCGGTGGCCTTCGTTTCCGAGCATTCCGAAACGCTCGTGGAACTCGACATCGAATATGGCAAGCTGGCGCGGGACTCGGGCGTGCCGGACTACATTCGCGTGTCCGCCGTACGCTCGCATCCGACGTTCATCGAAGGTCTTGCCCGCCTGGTCGATGCCGCGCTGAACTCGCCCCGACCGGTCAATTGCGCGCACGGTCGAATTTGCCCAGCCGGCCGGACTTGCGGCCACGAAAGGACCCCGCCGCATGCTTGATGTCCTCAGTCCTTATTACCTGTGGATCAAGGCGTTCCACATCATCGCGGTGATCGCATGGATGGCCGGCCTGCTCTATCTGCCGCGGCTTTACGTCTACCATTCCGAGGTGGCGCCGGGATCGCCCGAATCCGCCAAGTTCAAGGTGATGGAGCGGCGCCTTCTCAAGGCCATCATGGGTCCCGCGATGGGCGCGACATGGCTCTTGGGTCTCACCCTTGTCCTGACGCCGGCAAGCGGTGGTTTTGCGCAAGGCTGGCTGCACGCGAAGCTGACACTGGTCGTGGCCTTGAGCGCCATTCACGGCCTGTACTCCCGCTGGCAGAGGGATTTCGCCAATGATGCCAACCGCCATCCGCAACGGTTCTACCGGATTTGGAACGAAGTCCCTGCCGTTCTCATGGTCTTCATCGTCATTCTGGTCGTCGTAAAGCCTTTCTGAACCCTGTCACTTTAGGGGGGATTGCAAGCGCATCGATTCGCGCTACAATTCCCCTGTCTTCAGAACCACGCGCTTCAAGGTCCGCATTTGCGGGCTTCGCCGCACACCAAGGCGGCATAGCGCGGACCTCTCGCCCGAACCCAAGCGGCCAGAACCAACGCCGGGCCATTGGGCCATCCTGCTTCCACCGTCGTTATCTTCGAACGTCCAACCCTCCCAGGTGTACCCCCCATGACAGTCCAAGCCGGCCTCCAGGCCATGAAACTCCAAGACTTGAAGGCCAAGAAGCCGAACGAGCTCCTGGAGTTCGCGGAGGATCTCGAGGTCGAAAACGCCTCGTCCATGCGCAAGCAGGACATGATGTTCGCGATCCTGAAGGAGCTCGCGGAACGCAACGTCGAAATCGCCGGCGACGGCGTGCTGGAAATTCTTCAGGACGGCTTCGGCTTCCTGCGCAGCCCGGAATCGAACTATCTCGCCGGCCCCGACGACATCTACGTCTCGCCCTCGCAGATCAGGCGCTTCGGCTTGAGAACCGGCGATACCGTCGAGGGCCCGATCCGCAGTCCGAAGGACGGCGAGCGCTACTTCGCCCTGCTGAAGGTCTCGACCATCAATTTCGAGGATCCCGATGCCGGCAAGCACAAGGTCCATTTCGACAACCTGACGCCGCTCTATCCGACCAAGCGTTTCGTGCTCGAGCTCGACGATCCCACCATCAAGGACAAGACCGGGCGGATCATCGACATCGTCGCGCCCTTGGGCATGGGCCAGCGCGCGCTCATCACCGCCCAGCCGCGCACCGGCAAGACCGTCATTCTCCAGAACATCGCCAAGGCCGTCGCCGCCAACCACCCCGATTGCTACCTGATCGTGCTCCTGATCGACGAGCGGCCGGAGGAAGTCACCGACATGCAGCGCTCCGTGAAGGGCGAGGTGATTTCGTCGACCTTCGATGAGCCGGCCTCGCGCCACGTCCAGGTCGCCGAGATGGTGATCGAGAAGGCCAAGCGCCTGGTCGAGCACAAACGCGACGTCGTGATCCTGCTCGACTCCATCACGCGCCTCGGGCGCGCCTACAACACCGTCGTGCCCTCATCGGGCAAGGTGCTGACGGGCGGCGTCGACGCCAACGCGCTCCAGCGGCCGAAGCGCTTCTTCGGCGCGGCGCGCAACATCGAGGAAGGCGGCTCGCTCACCATCATCGCGACCGCGCTCATCGATACCGGCTCGCGCATGGATGAAGTGATCTTCGAAGAGTTCAAAGGCACCGGCAACTCGGAAATCATCCTCGACCGCAAAGTGGCCGACAAGCGCGTCTTCCCCGCGATCGACATTCTGCGCTCGGGCACCCGCAAGGACGAGCTCCTGGTCGACAAGGGGACGCTTGCGAAGATGTACGTGCTGCGCCGCATCCTCGCGCCGATGGGCACCATCGACGCCATCGAGTTCCTGCTCGACAAGCTGCGTCAGTCCAAGACCAACGACGACTTCTTCGACAGCATGAACACGTAAGACGTCGGGTCCGGGAAGACGACTCATTTGTCATGGGCCGGCCCTGAGTCCTGAGCTTGTCGAAGGGTCGATGGGAGCGGGGCCCCAGCGTGCCTTGCGGAACGGCCGTCTTGTGAGAAAGCGGCCCCAATTTACGCCCTGCCGCGTCGGCAGTTCGTGACCACCCCGGTCATTCGTTTTGTCGCGCGGGGAACACGAAGTAGGCTATGCGGATGAACACCGCAAAGCCGAACCGCGATGGATGGGTCATCGGCGCACTTGCCGAACAGCCACCATGTCCACCACTCCCTGCCTTCACACAATTTGAACGGAAGGCGCTAGACTGCATTGCTGCCGAATTTGCGAACGAAGAAGCGGCATTCCGCGAGCAGGTGGCGTCGGCCGAGGTCACCGACCGAATCAACACGGCTGTCGGGTTCTATACACGAGTGAGAGTGGATCGGACGAAGCAAGGCGCACACTTCGATGTTGAGGGCGTTGAGCACGGCTTGGGCGTCATTCTATGGGACAAGAGCGGCGACGGATACCTCGATACCATCGAAGGCTATACGTACGATGACGACCCGCTCGCGGGGGTGAACCTAGCCGATCTCAAATTTGTCCGGCTCGTGCACCTGGGATAGTCCGCTATTGGCGCGGTCTGCCGTTTGCTCTGAGGTTCCTCCGCGGCGATCACTTGTCCCGCAGTTCTTGCCAAGTCATGGAAAATTTAACGTTGCCGCGCAGCTTCCGAGCCTCTTGCTGAGCTCGAATCGACGCGAGTTGGCGCAGGCCCTCCCGCACGGTCCCAGTAATCCCTTCGCCGGTGAAAGCCTGAGCCGAAATCAGCAGGTCTTCCGGCACTTCGACAGTGATCTTTCGCAGTTTGCCCATGCACCAAAGATACCAGCGCCGATGCTGATAATCGAGCTGTCAGCCAACGGGTGTTAGCGCGCCTGTCCGGCGTCGGCGCGGCCGGTGAGCGCAATGCGCCAGCCGGCGATCACGAACAGCCCGGCCATGGCGGCGCCGATCACGATATCGGGCACGTTGGAGCCGAACATCGCGACCATGAGGGCGGCGGCGATGACGGCGATGTTGCCGACCGCGTCGGGACGCGTGAACCGCCACAGCGAGAGCGCCGAGCTGAGCTGGCCGCGCGAGTGCAGCACGATGGCGCAGACGGTGAAATGGGCGAACAGGGCGACGATGCCCATGATGATCATCGCCCGATAATCCGGGAAGCTGCCGAGCAGCATGCGGCGGATGGCGATCACGCAGACGAGGCCGCCGAGCAGCATCATGACGATGCCCTGAAGCTGCACCGTCCAGCGCGGTCTCGGGAACCCGGTGGACGTCCTCAATGCAAAGCCTGCGCTGACCGAGTGCTGCACGAAGGTCAGCGCGTCCGCGGCCAACGCGGTCGAGGCGGCCGGCACCGCCACCATGCTCACGATGAAGCCCATCATGCCCGTGATCAGGGCGATGATGGCCAGCGCGACGCGTTCATGTTCGTGCAAAGGAACCGCCCTTTCGCAACGCGGGTAAAAATGCAGGCAAGTGCCCGGCGGCACAAGCCCGGATCACGGCACCAGCACGGTCGCGCCCGTGGTTGCGCGGGAATGCAACGCCTCGTGGGCGGCGCGGGTATCCCTCAGCGGGAAGCGCTGGTTGACCGCGATCTTCACCGCGCCCGACGCGATGACGCCGAACAGATCGTCGGACGTCTCCTTCAACTCTTCGGCATTGCGCATGTAGCTCGCAAGCGTCGGCCGCGTCAGGTAGAGCGAGCCCTTCCCGCTCAGGATCAGCGGATCGAACGGCGGTACCGCACCCGAGGAATTGCCGAAATAAACCAGCATGCCGCGCACCTGGAGGCAATCGAGCGAGCTCATGAACGTGTCCTTGCCGATGGAGTCATAGACCACCGGTACGCCTGCGCCGTCGGTCAGTTCGCGCACGCGTTTGACCCAATCCTCGCTGCGCAGATTGAGCACGATTTCGCAGCCGTTCGCCTTGGCGAGCTCGATCTTGTCCTCGGAGCCGACGGTTCCGATCACCCGGACGCCGAGATGCTTTGCCCATTGGGCGGCGATGAGACCGACGCCGCCCGCGGCCGCGTGCAGCAGAATGGTCTGGCCGCGCTTCACCGGATAGGTGGCCTTCAACAGATAGCGCGCGGTCAAACCCTTGAGCAGCGCCGCCGCGGCGATCTCATCCGACACGCCGGCAGGCAGCTTCACCGCATTCCACGCCGGAACGTTCGCCGCTTCGGCATAGGCCCCGCGCACCATGCAATAGGCGACGCGGTCGCCGACCTTCAGTGTACGGACGTTCGCGCCGGTCGCCTCGACCACGCCGGCCGCTTCCGAGCCCAGCGTGGTCGGAAGCGGCATGCTGTAGAGACCCGAGCGGTGATAGGTGTCGACGAAGTTGACCCCGATCACCATGTGCTTGATGCGGACCTGGTCGGGCCCGGGCGGCGGCAGCTCGATATCGTCGAGCTGCAGGACTTCGGGCCCGCCGGTCTTGTGGATGCGTACGGCCTTCATTGCGTCAGCCGAGATGCTGGCGGAAGAAATTGTCCGTCCGCGTGTTGGCGAGATCGGCGCTGGCCTTGTCGTAATGCTGGCCGCCCTCGCGGGCAAAGGCGTGATCCATCTCGGGATAGACGTGGATGGTCACGAGCGCATTGCCCTTGAGCGCGTCGCTGATCGCGGCGCGCGCTTCCGGCGGCTGGTATGCGTCCTTGCCGGCGATGTGCAGCATCACCGGCTTCCTGATCTTGCCGGCTTCGTTCAGCCGTTTTTCCAGCATGACGCCGTAATAGCCGACATTGGCGTCGGAATCGGTGCGTGTTCCGGACAGGAAGGCGAGCTGGCCGCCGAGGCAGTAGCCGACGGTGCCGATTTTGCCGGTGCAGCCCGGAACCTTGCGCAGATAAGAGATCGAGGTCTGGATGTCCGTGACGCCCGTGTCGGCGTCGAAACGCTGCATGTAGCCAAACGCCTTGCCCCAATCTTCCTGCGTCTTGTCGGTGAGCTGGACGCCGGGCTCGAGCCGCCAGAACAGATCGGGCGCAAGCGCGAAGCGGCCGCGCGCGGCGTGCGCGTCGCAAATCGCGCGCACGACATCGTTCACGCCGAAGATTTCCTGGATGACGATGACCCCCGGTCCCTTGCCCGATGCCGGACTTGCCAGATAGGCGCCGAAGTTCCCGTCGTCGCCCTTCACCGTGATGTCTTTACCGCTCATGGTCGTCTCCCTCGTCTGTTGCTTTGCGTCCGGTTGTTTCAGCTTAGCGCGCGAAAAGGCCCCTCACCATCCTCGTGCTCATGCGGTTCCCGACATCCGCGAGAACGGCGAGTTGTCGGGCAATTTGAGAACTTGCGACAGCACCGCGGCGCTGGTCACCGGCGGCGAGCACATGTCGCCGCCGCAGACATAGACCGTGGGCAGATCGTTCTGCATGACCTTGCCCTCCGCGGGATGGCCGGGCGGAAGCGTCTCGCCCGGCGGCACCACCATGAGCAGCCGGTTGGGAAGGCTGCGCCCGAGCGTCGCCTTGATCAGATCCTGCGTTCGCGCGTCGCTCGGCGGGCCCATGACGACGATCTGCGTGCAGGTGCTGCAGAACTCGAAATTGTTGAGATAGGTCGCCATCTGCAGATAGTTCGAGCCGACGTCGCCGGCGAAGGCCTGGATCAGCGTGTTGGCGCGTTCGCCGTAATAGCCATCCCCGGTGGCATAGAAGATCCGTCCCAGCACCCCGATCATGACGCCGTTCGGCGAGGGTGTTTGCGAATCGAAGGCGGTGCGTGTGCGTACCTGTTCGGGCAGGTCGGAATTTTTCGAGAACACGTATCCGCCCTGGACGATGTCCCAGAATTGCTCGTCGAGCACCTTGGTCCAGGCGATGGCGCGGTCGAGATAATCGCGTTCGCCGGTGGCCTCCCAGAGGCTGAGGGCTGCGCGCGCCATGTTGGCGTAGCCGTCCGCATAGGCCGGATACTGCCGCTGCCCTTCGCGATAGGAATGGAACAGCCGATCGCCTTCGCCCAGCTTCTCGCAGACGAAGCGGAACGCGCGGCGCGCCGCGTCGATCCACTGCGATTGGCTGAAGACGGAACCGGCATTGGCGAGGCTTGCGATCATCAGGCCGTTCCAATCGACGAGGACCTTGTCGTCGCGACCGGGCTTGACGCGCCTTTCGCGCGCCGCGAGCAGCATGCGGCGCTGTTCGGTGAAGCTCGGCTCTTCGGCCTCGCTCCAGTCGGCGAGATTGGCGACGCGATGAAGGATGTTGCGCCCCGTGAGTTGTCCTTCATGCGGGAAATTGCCGTCGCGCGTGACGCCGTAAGCCTGCTTGAAGCGGTCGACATTGGTGCCTTGAAGCACGCTGTCGATTTCGCTTTCCGTCCAGACATAGAACTTGCCCTCTTCGCCTTCGCTGTCGGCGTCGAGGCTCGATGCAAATCCCGCATTCTCGACCAGCATGTCGCGCAACGCCCAGCCGACCGTTTCCTCGATGCGTTGTTTGAGCACTGGCTGACGGCCGTGCTGCCACACCAGCGTCATGAGATCGAGCATCTGCGCGTTGTCGTAGAGCATCTTCTCGAAATGCGGGATCCGCCACTCCTCGTCGATCGCGTAGCGCGCGAAGCCGCCGCCGATCTGATCGAAGATTCCGCCGCGGCCCATGTAATCGAGCGTGCACAGCACGAGCGAGAGGAATTGCTGCATCCCCATGCGCAGATACGCGCGCCACATCAACTCGATGATCGGCACGTTGGGAAATTTCGGAGCGCCCGTCACGCCGCCGTAGAAGATGTCGCAATTCTGCGCGGTCGCCACCGCGATGCGCTCGAGCTTCGACATGTCGAACGTGCCCGCGCGATTCTGGTACCAGGCTTCGTCGAGACGCTGCGCGATCTGACGGATGTTGGGCTCCATCTGATCGGGATTCTCGTGATAAGCCTGCGAGAGCTGACGCAGCACGGTCTTGAACGAGATGCGCCCGAAACTCTCCTCCTTGGGAAAATACGTGCCGCCCCAGAACGGTTCGCCTTTGGCATTGAGGAACACCGTCAGCGGCCAGCCGCCCGGTCGCCCGAGCACGGAGAGAGTCTTCTGCAGCCAGCCGTCGATGTCGGGACGCTCTTCGCGATCCACCTTGATGCAGACATAGAGGTCGTTCATCACGTCGGCGGTTTCGGCGTCTTCGAAACTCTCGTGCGCCATGACGTGGCACCAGTGGCACGCGGCATAACCGACGGAGACGAGGATCGGTTTGTTGAGTCGCTTTGCCTCCGCGAGCGCATCGGGTCCCCAGGGACGCCAATGGACGGGATTGTCTTTGTGCTGCAACAAATAGGGACTGGTTTGGCTAGCAAGCAGATTGGCGGACATCGGTGATCCGAAGCTGCGCGAGAAGGCGCGTTGTCGCTGAAGGGCTCACGTTTTAGTTTTCTTGCGAGGCCGCGACAAGGTTGAGCGAACGAATGAATACCGGCGGCGGAAAGACGGAGCGCGATACGATCTTCGCACTGGCCAGCGGACGCGGCCGGGCGGGCGTCGCCGTGGTTCGGGTTTCAGGTCGCGGCGCCGATGGCGCGTTGCGAGCGTTGAGCCGTGCCGAGCTCCCCACAGAACATCGGGCGTCTATTCGAACATTATTCAGTCAACTAAACGATACTATGATAGACACTGCACTTGTTCTGCGCTTCACCGCTCCCCGCTCCTATACGGGGGAAAATATCGCAGAGTTTCAGGTACATGGTGGCCCCGCCGTCATTTCGGCGCTGCTGAGCGAGCTCGGCGCCCTCCCCGGCCTCAGGCTTGCCGAGCCCGGAGAGTTCACGCGCCGAGCCGTGGAGAACGGGCGTCTGGACATCACCCAGGCCGAGGCGATCGCCGATCTCGTCGATGCGGAAACGGAAGCGCAGCACCGCCAGGCGGTCCTCCAGCACCAGGGCGGTCTCAGCCGGCTCTACGAGGACTGGCGGACCAGGCTCATTCGCTGTGCCGCCTGGATCGAAGCCACCATCGACTTTCCCGACGAGGAGATCCCGGCCGGCGCGCTGAAGACGAGCCGGAAGGCGATCGCGGCCATCGCGCGCGAGATGCAGGCCCACCTGGACGACGGCCGCCGGGGCGAGATCCTCAGAGACGGATTCCACGTCGCCGTCATCGGACCGCCCAACGCCGGCAAGAGCTCGCTCGTCAACGCGCTGGCGCAGCGCGATGTCGCCATCGTGTCCGACATACCGGGGACGACGCGCGACGTGCTCGAGGTTCGGCTGAACCTGAAAGGCTACCCGGTGATCCTCTCCGATACGGCGGGATTGCGCAAAGCCCGTGATCCCATCGAGGAGGAGGGCGTTCGGCGCGCCAAGGCGAGGGCGGCGGCGGCGGATCTGCGGCTTCTGGTCCTGGACGGAACGGCTGAGCGGCACGACCGCGGAATGCGGGGCGACATCGAGATACGCAACAAAGCCGACCTGGCCAAGAACCCAGCCGATGGGGGGCTCTGGATCTCCGCCAAGACCGGGGAGGGCATAGGGCAACTTATTGATTTGCTTGCTGAATATGCCGAAAAATCGATGAGTCGCGGGGAGGCTCCCGCGCTGTCACGTGCAAGGCATCGGCTGGCGGTCATGAGCGCAGCGAGGCACCTCAAGGATACGCTCGAGGCCTCGGCGCCCGAGCTCGCGGCGGAGCACTTGCGGCTGGGTCTCCGGGAGATCGGGCGGCTGACCGGGCGCGTCGATCTGGACGAGCTGCTGGATGTGGTCTTCCGTGATTTTTGCCTCGGCAAGTGAGTTTTGTTTCACGTGAAACAAACGACCCCCGCGACGGCTTGTTGGGCAGGTCCGAAACCCGTATGCATCGCGAAATGAGAGCATTCGATATCATCGTGATCGGCGGAGGGCATGCAGGCTGCGAGGCAGCCTCGGCTGCTGCACGGGCCGGCGCGCGCACGCTGCTCTTGACCCACCGCAGCGATACGATCGGGGAGATGTCGTGCAACCCTGCGATCGGGGGCCTCGGCAAGGGTCACCTCGTCCGGGAGATCGATGCGCTCGACGGATTGATGGGCCGCATCGCCGACCAGGCGGGGATCCAGTTCCGGCTGCTCAACCGGCGCAAGGGCCCGGCGGTCCGGGGGCCACGGGCGCAGGCCGACCGCAAGCTCTACAAGCGCGCGATGCAGGACGCGATTGCGGCCACAGCCAATCTGACCGTCGTCGAAGATGGCGCCGAGGACTTGGTGCTGAAGGACGGGAAGGTGGCCGGTGTGCGAACCGCCTCCGGTCAGGAGCTCGCCGCTGGTGCCGTGGTCCTGACGACGGGCACCTTCCTCGCGGGGCTGATCCACATTGGGGAGCGGAAGATACCCGCCGGCCGCGTCGGTGAACCTCCCTCGATCGGCCTCTCGCGGACGCTGCGCGGATTAGGCCTGGCGATGGGCCGGCTCAAGACCGGCACCCCGCCTCGGCTGGACGGGCGGACGATCGACTGGGCGGCACTCGAGGTCCAGCACGGCGACGACCCGCCCGTGCCGTTTTCCTTCCTCACGACGAAAATCACGACGCCCCAAATCCCCTGCCACATCACCGGCACCACCCGGCAAACCCACGAGATCATCCGCGCCAATCTCCATCGCGCGCCCATGTATTCGGGCCAGATCGAGGGCACGGGCCCGCGCTATTGCCCCTCGATCGAGGACAAGATCGTCCGCTTTTCCGGCCGCGAGGGACACCAGATTTTCCTTGAGCCGGAAGGACTTGACGACGATACGGTCTACCCGAACGGGATCTCCACTTCGCTCCCCGAAGACGTGCAGCGGGCGCTCGTCGCCTCGATTCCGGGGCTTGAGCGGGCCGAGATGCGCCGCCCGGGCTACGCCATCGAATACGACTATGTCGACCCGAGGGAGCTCCTGCCCTCGCTCGAGTTGAAGCGCATCCCCGGGCTCTTCCTGGCCGGCCAAATCAACGGCACCACGGGCTACGAGGAG
>Ga0137427_10000808_pt1 | contig 15094 bp, 29 predicted proteins | sample EasRivERMZT700_2_FD_102309 | JGI IMG/M metagenome (GOLD analysis project Ga0137427, IMG submission 102309) | Soil microbial communities from meander-bound floodplain in the East River, Colorado, USA - East River MetaG ERMZT700_2 | ecosystem: Environmental > Terrestrial > Soil > Floodplain ...
ACGTTCACGGTCATAGGCGCGACGCCGTTCGGCAGTTTCATCCACCGGAATTCCACCGGAATTCCTATTGAGCGCCATCGCCTGCTCGGCGGTCTTAACGGCCAAAACGATGACGTCGGCGGGCAACCCACGCGCCATCATGTCGGCAACCATGTCGGCGATCGGCGTCATGACCCCACCTTGAAAATTGTGAGTTCGGTCTGGTCCGTCGGCGCGCCGGATGCCACCATTGCCGGCGCGCCGCTCGATGCCGCACGCAAAACCGGGGCGGGATCTGTCTTCACCTCAATTGCCTTCAGGCCAAACCGCCGGAACAGCACCTTCAGCGCAGCGCGCAGCGCACGCACGGCGTCAACATCCGGCAACGCCTGTACGCGGATGACATAAATTGGGCGGGCATCGTTCATGCCGCGAACCTCGAGCCTTTGGCGAAGCTCATCCGGGTGTGTTTTTGGCAGTAGGGTGAGCCGTATTGCTGCGCGACGCCGCAGTAGAGGGCGTTCTCCGGCGAGCCCTCGATCCAGCGGCAGTGCCGGGGGGCGAGGTGTTCGATGTGCACCGGGCCGGGCCGCAGGGTCTCGGCGGGCGGCTTGGGCTTGCGGCGCGCAACTCTGGAACGGTCGCGGGTGAAAATCATCGGCCGCGGCTTGGGCTTGCTGCCACGGACGAGGCCGAGACGGCGCAGCTTGCCCAGAACGGCGCTGCGCGACGTGCCTAGCTCGACGCTGATCTCAAGGCCCGTGGCCCGAGCGGACCACATGGACCGCAGGATTGTGAGCTGGGTGGGGTTCCATTCGAGGGCCATGTCACCCTGCGCGCGCGGCGGCTTTGGGAAAGAAATCGTGGATGGTGAGGTCGACGCCCTTGTGTCGCGCCAGCGACAGCAACGGCTCGATATGGTTTTGCGGGATGCGGCCATCGCTGCCGCCGACAGAACGAGGGCGCGACCAATTCGACACGCGCGTCCGGTGAACGCCAAGCGCAATGGATACGGCTGTGGGGCCGCCAAGTTTGCGGATAATCGTCTTTGCAGGGTCCATTTCGCCATCGTAGCGATACAAGCTACAATTGCAAGATGATTGTAGCGTAATCCCCGACAGACAAGCGGTACGGGCGCGTCAAGCGCACGATTTTAGAATTGTAGTTTATATCGCTACATAGCGCTTGACAGGGTAGCGATAGGCGCTACAGTCGTCCCCATCAGCAACGGGGAACGACATGACCTGCTCAGACCAACTCAAGGCGATGGCGAAGTTCGCGAAAGCAAACGCGGACGCGCTCGACAAGGAATTTCTGAAGTACGCGGACCCGCGTGCCGTACAGGCCGGCGCCTCCGACGAAGCCGCGCAGGACTGGCGCAAGCTGGCTCGCGAGTTGAGCAAGTGCGTTGTCGCGGCCGAGACGGCGGAGGCAGCGTGATGAACGCCCACCACGAAGCCATCACCGCCCGTTGGCGCGCTCTCGCCGCCACCGCCGCAGGGATCACGCCAAACAAGGTCGGCCCCTATCCGACCGTCGCCGACGCGCAGGGGCTGGTCGAGGACCTCAATGTCCTCTGCGTGTACGTCGATGCACTTGTGGCTGCATACGGTGACTACGCCCGCCACGCTCTCGGCGTCAGCGAGAGAGACGTGAAGGAAGACTTCACGTCCCAATTGTTCACCGCGCTGCATGGCAACGCGATGTTCGTTCTGGAAGAGGCCGCGCGCGACTACGCCGAAAGCGCAGCCGATCAGCGCGCAGACTACGAGCGCGACCGCCGCCGTGACGACGCTGTGGGGGACCGATAAATGTACATCGTTATGGAAGCCAGCGCCTGCATGCCTGCTTCGTGCAGGTCGCCCTACCGGCACCTCGCCGTGGTCGAGATCGACCAGTACCACACCGCGCGCGACCTGCGCCCCAAGATGCTCTCGGACAGGGCCCAAGGCGTGCTGCGGATCGTGCGCCGTTGGGGGCCGGTCCCCGCCGCAGGCAAGACGCCCCGCAGTGGCATCGTTCAGGCCCGCACGCAGGCCAAGGAAATGGCCAGCATGCTCAACAACAGCCGCGACGCGGCGACCGCAGAAGACATCATAGGTGCGGGAGGATCGGCATGATCACAGAGCAACAGCGCCTCGACGCCATCGCGTCCTGCGACCGCATCGTGGATGCAAGCGAGCGGATGCAAACGGCGCTCAAGAATATCATTCGCATTTTTGAGAACGGCGCGGCCGGTCGCGATCCGATGGATGGCGTGAAACCAACAGGTGATGACCGATGAACCGCCCCCAAGACGAAACCACACTCCATGCAGCCACCATCGCGCTGCTGGCCGAGGGTGTCGCGGTGGTTCTGTTCCTCGCCGCGTTCTTTGTGTTTTTCGGTGTGATCTCGGGGAGGATCTGAAATGCTCAGCCCCCTCAGAGAAACCCGCGTCGGCGCATCGTTTGCCCCCGCATTGATGGCAGGCAAAGCCGAAACCATCCTTGAGGAATGGAAAAGGTTGACCGGCGATCCTTCCTACGTGCCGACGAACCTCGATGACGTTTGGGCTGTGCAGCTAGGGAAGTTCCTTGAGCCTATGGTTTTGGACTGGCACCAGAAAAAGGTTGGCCCGCTGACGCGCCGCGGCGAATGGGTGCCGCACCCGCAGCGACCGTGGCTCGGCTGCACGCTCGACGCCTATCACGCGCCGGAAGAAACATTGTTCGAGTGCAAGGTCGTAGGACAATGGCGCAAGCTCGATGTCGACGTCATCCCATACTACGTCCCGCAATTGATCGTGCAAGCTGGCTGCACTGGCGCAAAGAACGCCGTGCTGTTGATAGTCCAGGGTACCAGCGAGCCGGTCGAGTATCCCGTGCAATGGACACCAGATTATGAAGCCGCCGTCTGGGATCGTCTCGATGAGTTCTGGGATTGTGTTTTGAGTTTAACGCCGCCGGGCGGATTTCCCGAGACGCTCGCGCCAGTGCAGGCGGTCAAGACTTACGCGATGGACACCTCGAACGCCTGGTGCTCGAACGCAGCCACCTGGGTTCTGAACAGGGACGCCGCGCGCGATTTCGACGCCGCCGCGAAAGAGATCAAAGCGCTCGTCCCGCCGGACGCCGTGAAGTGTTTCGGCGCAGGAATCCAAGTTTCACGCAGCAAGAGCGGTTCGCTCTCGATCCGCGCCAAGGAGTAACCAATGCAGACCGAGAACACCAACGAGATCGCCGCAGCCCTCGCAAAAGCGCAGGGCGCAATGGAGGCGGCCAAGTTCAACAAGGTCGTGAACTTCAGCGGCCGTTCGTACAAGTACGCCGACCTGTCGGCCGTCATCGAGGCCATCCGCAAGCCGCTCGCCGACAATGGGCTGGCGCTGACGCAAACGACCGAGATCAGGGAGGGCGGCTTCGTGCTGGTCACGACGCTGCGTCATTCGTCCGGCCAGTGGCTCGCGTCGGAGTATCCGTTGCCGCTCGCGGCCAAGCCGCAGGATCTCGGCTCGGCGATGACCTATGCAAAACGCTATTCCATCACCAGTCTGATCTGCATCGCGGCCGACGAGGACGACGACGCGGGCGCCGCGCAGGCGAACGGCCAGACCGCATCGACACCAGCACCCAAGCCGGTGCAGGTCGAGCCGCCAGTGAACCCTGAGACCGGCGAGTTTGGCCCGCACCTGATCGTTGAACACAGCAACATGAAATTCGGCTCGTTGTTTGTCGCCGCGATCAAGGCCGCGAAGTCTGACGCCGAGATCAAGGCTTGGATTGAGGTCAATGAGTTGCGGCTTCAGGTCGTCGCGCAGAACGACCCGAAAATTTACGACCGCATTCAGACCAACATCGAGGTCGCCAGCGACAAGCTGAAGAAGTCGGCAGCATGAGCAGGTACGTTTTCACATTGCGATCAACCGCCGACCGGGCGCGTGCGATGAAGGTCGTTGCCGCGGCGCCCGCCGGCACGCGGGTCGAGGTGAAGGCGTCCAAGAGGACATTGCCGCAGAATAATTTGATGTGGTCGATGTTGACGGACATCGCGCAGCAAGTGCCGTGGCATGGCGTGCGGCTGCGGCCGGATGATTACAAATATCTGTTTCTGGACGCGCTCAAGCGCGAGCGCCGCATGATGCCAAATCTTGAGGGCGATGGGTTTGTTGATCTCGGCAGGTCCTCGTCCGACCTATCGAAAGAGGAAATGTCGGACATGGTCGCCCTCATTCAAATGTTTGCCGCCAAGCATGGCGTCAAACTTCACGACGATCGTGAACAAGCCGCGTAACCACAAAAACACAAACAGGAGTACCGATGACCACTGCAATGACAACCGAGAATGAAACCGCAGTAGCCCGCCCGCTGCGCGTGCTGGTGCCTCTGATCAAGGAAGACCTGCAACACGCGCGAGAAGCTGGCGAGCGAGCAGCAAAGCCATACTTCGAAGCCGCAGGCGAGAAGATGATCGAGGCTAAAGATCAAATGAGCCACGGGGAGTTTATCCCGTGGGTCAGGCGTAATTTCGACATCGGCATCCGGGCGGCCCAGATGTATATGGCGATCGCCCGCAGTGATCCTAAAAAGCGAAACGCGTTTCGCATTTCGACCGGCTTGCGGGAAGCGGTTCGCTCAACGACAAATAACCCTAACTTCGGCAAGCCCGCGTCATGGCAAGAGCCGGTCAGAGAGGCGCTTGGCAAAGTCAACCTCGACACCATGCGCCAAGCCGAGCTCAAGCGTAGCGAAGAACGCGATCTCCAGCGCAAGCTCGCACTGCAACTGATCGACATCGGCTTCAAGGCGCTCGCTTCCAAACTACACCCTGATAAGGGCGGGTCACGGGATGCCATGTCACGGCTCAACGCTGTCCGCGATCGTCTCAAGAACTGCGCCTAATAAACCAACGAGGAAACACACCAATGACAAGCGACACCAAGCCCGGCAAAACGATCGTCAAGCGAACTCAACCTGAATTGGTTGAGGTCAATGGCAAACAAGTCATCTCCAGCAACCGGTGGAATGACGACAAGATAGCTGAGTTCGTTATGCTCAACGGCCATGAATGGCTCACCGTTGGCGATCTTGCCAAATGCGCGTGGCGGCACAGTGACAAGGCAACCAAAGACCGAGCGCGCCGTTACATCCACAAGATCTACCAGATTATTCTCAGGCACGGGTATGTTCTGGTTTACGACTACGACGGAAAGCGTATCGAGCGGGTCAAGCTGCTCGACAACAATTCCGCAGTGGAGCGGCAGGCCGCAGCGTATAAGGCAGAGCAACTCAGGAAGCGTTTGAAGTTGAGTGCCGAGCAGTATGAGCAGGCGCTGAAGCTTATCGGCCCGGAATTACCGCCGGCAAATTTGAGTGCGGTTATTTCGACCACCAGCGCAACGAACCCATGATGCTCGACCGCGAACACAAAGAGCTCCGCGCCCAGATCCGCGCCCTGTGGGAACAGCGCCTCGACACCGTCGACATGGCGCGCGCGCTGCAATTTCCGGAACATGAGATCGAGCGCGAGCTGCACGCCGTGCTCGAGATCAGGCGGTCGGTCGTCAAGCTGGGTGCGGAATGAAACGCCGCGAGTTCTCAGGCAAGACCAAGCGCGCCGCGTTCCTGCGTGCCGACGGCCACTGCGAGTATTGCGGGATCAACCTGCGCTGCAAGCCGGTAAACTTCGATCATTTTATTTCGTGCGACCAGGGCGGCGAGCCGACACTGGAGAATTGCCGTCTGGCGTGTATCCAGTGTCACAAAGCTAAAACCAAAAAGGACGACGTGCCGCTGATCGCCAAGGGCAGGCGCATCCGCGAGCGCAACGCCGGCATCAGGAAGCCGCGCCGCACGATCGGCGGCAAAAAGTTTAACGGCGATCCGATCTATCCCAAGTGGGTGCGCGGATGAAGGCAGCCACGCTATTCAGTGGAATAGGCGCGCCCGAAGTCGCTATGCCTCACTGGCAGTGGCTGTGGCACGCCGAGATCGAGAAGTTCCCCTCGGCCGTCATGGCCGCCCGCCATCCCGGCAGCATCAACCTCGGAGACGTGACGGCCCATGACTTTATCGAGCGCGCGGAGGCCATCGGCCGTCCAGATGTCATTGTTTTCGGAAGCCCATGCCAGTCCTTCAGCGTCGCCGGACGACGTCTCGGGCTGGATGATCCGCGCGGCAACCTGGCCCTCGTCGCCCTGGGAATTGTTGACCGACTTAAGCCCCGTTGGTTCGTCTTTGAGAACGTGCCCGGTCTCCTGTCGGCCTCCCAAGGATCAGACTTCGGGATATTCCTGCGAACAGTGGATGAACTCGGGTATTCTGCATGCTGGTCGGTGCTGGACGCACAGTGGTTCGGAGTGGCGCAACGGCGCGAGCGCCTGTTCCTTGTCGGACATTCTGGAGACTGGCGACGTCCCGCGGCGGTACTTCTTGAGCCCGAAGGCCTGCACGGGCATCATCCGCCGCGCCGCCAAACGTGGCAAAGACCTGCCCCGACAATTGCAAGCCGCCCTACAGGCGGGGGCGGGCTCGGGACAGACTTCGATTGCGATGGCGGATTGATCGTCGCCGATCCGATCTCAGCGAACGAGGCGCGGACCTACAGCAACGCAGGCAACAACCCGCGACCGCGCAATGTGGTAACCGCGTTTCAGAGCAACGCAGGCCGCGACTTTACCGCCGATGACAACCGCTCACCGCCGTTGCGATCTGAAGGCGCTGGCGGCGTGGTGGGCGGCAATCAGGGCGGGGACTATATTGCCACTTCGGCTGTTTCCTTACTGTCAGAGGTGCCCAGCGCGCTGCGCGCCAGCCAGGGCGGCGGCGACAAGGCGCATGTCATGACCCCAATCGACATGCGCCAAGCCAGTCGCGGCGAGAAGATCACCAACAACAGGGCGCGCGGTAGCGGCGGCGCGCCGGGCCACGGCATCGGTGAGCCCGGCGATCCCGCCTTCACTGTCAGCGAACGCGGTCAAGCCATAGCGTCCAGCGCCGTGCGCCGATTAACGCCGCGCGAGTGCGAGCGTCTGCAGGGCTTCCCCGACGAGTACACGCTGGTGGCCTATCGTGGCAAGCCCGCCGCCGACGGCCCGCGCTACAAGGCGCTGGGCAACAGCATGGCCGTTCCCGTCGTCCGCTGGATCCTCAACCGGATCGAGACGCTCGAGACGCTCGCGGAGGCCGCCGAATGACGGCAAAACCCGACAACGTCCCAGAAGGACAACGCCGTGGCGGCCGTGTTTTTGCTCGACGGAACCCTTGCCGAAGGCAAAATGAAATGAAGTGCGACATCATCTGCTACGCAGTGCCGACCGACAACTACGCCAACAGCCCGGCGCGCGGCTGCGTCAAGTGCAACACGCACGGCATGGTCGATTGGACATCGGCGTTCGCTGTCGGCGATCTCTGCCCCGTCGGCAAGATCGAGCAGGCCGTCGAGGACGGGCTGGCGAAGATCGCAGCCGATATGGCCGAGAACAATGGGAAAACCGATGTTCGATAAGAGACGGTCAAATGACACTTAACCCATTGAAAACACTGGGTGTCCGTTACCGAGGTGTTGAGAGACGCTCCTCGCAAGTAATTGATATTGCTGCGGAAAATAGAACACCCCGAATTTTGCCCGTCCTCAAAGCTGGGCAAAACAGGTGATTGCCCTCCTCGACACCGACCACGACCTCGACCAATGCGCCGCAGAGCTTGGTTGCGAGGTCGGTCGGCTGCTGACGTCAGGCAAGCGCCCGTTGCAAGACCGGGTCAATGTGCCGTGGGCGATCGACAACCGCGCCTATGTGAACTTCGACGCTCGAGCCTTCATGGCCCTCCTTAAGAAGGAGGAGCCCCACCGCGAGCATTGCCTGTTCGTGACCGTGCCGGACGTCGTCGGCTCGGCCCGGCGGACCTTGGAGGTGTTCGAGCACTGGCGACCGCGCCTGCCCGGTTGGCGGATCGCCCTCGCCTGCCAGGACGGGCAGGAACACCTGCCAATACCTTGGGGCGAGATCGACGCCGTGTTCATCGGCGGCAGCACTAACTTCAAGTGCGGGCACCATGCCGCCCACATTATTCGAACGGCAAAAATGCTCGGCAAATGGGTCCATGTCGGGCGCGTAAACACCCCCGCCCGTTTCAAGCACTTTGAAGACCTTGGTGCCGACAGTTGCGATGGCTCGGGGATCGCTCGCTACACCCACATGCGCGAAGACATCGGCCGGCCCGTGGCCCAGGTCGATCTGGAGGATTTGCTGCAATGAAAACCGTCGTCCAAGTGCCTTGCCTGCATAACCCGCGAGGAGGCCCTGCGATGAACCTCGTTCTCGTCACGATCTACATCGCCGCGATGGTCGTGGCCAATTTGCTGGTCTGGTGGCTCGGACCTTGGTTCTCGCCGGTCAATGCATTTTTTCTGATCGGGCTGGATCTCACCCTGCGCGACGTCATGCATGAGAGGCTGCAACGCTGGCAACTCGCCGTGGTGATCTGCATCGGCGGTGTTCTGACTTGGGCGCTGAACCCGGCCGCGGCCCGCATCGCCATTGCGTCGGCCACAGCATTCATCGCTGCCGCAGCCGTCGATTGGGCCGTCTATCGGGCACTGCACCGGCACCCTTGGTTGGTCCGATCGAACGGCAGCAATGTCGCCGGGGCTGCGGTCGATAGCCTGCTGTTCCCGACGCTCGCCTTCGGGGCGTTCCTGCCGCACATCGTCGCCCTTCAATTCATCGCCAAGGTCGGCGGCGGGGCTATCTGGTCGTTCCTCCTGCGTCCGGTGCTGGCATGGAGGTCACCATGAAATGGCTGCTGCCCCTCGCCGTCACCGCGACCGCGTTCGGCGTCGCGCTGCTGATCATTTTGTTGTTTGCGACAGTGTTCGTGCTGAACAACCCATGCAGCGTCGAGGGGAGGTGCTAGATGCTTTACAATCCGCAATGGCAGGACAAGGTTTTACACGGCATTTCGCTGCGCGGCCTGATCGCGTGGCTCGAAACCATGCCGCCCGACCAGTCCTATAGCTATACCGACCCCTTCAATTGCGTGCTGGGGCAATACCTCAGATCGACGGGCAATGGCGGCATCGTGAACTTCAGCAGCGACCCGGTCAGGACGTGGCTGTACTTCATCGCCAGCGGATACGCGCGCGCCGAAACCGACCCTCGCGCAACTCCGCCTGCCTACACTTTCGGGGCCGCCCTCGAGCGCGCCCGCAGCGTTTCTGAGACTTCCGAAAGCAGGCCGTCATGACCTGCTCTCGGTGGGCTTTGCTCACTGCCGGATGCATCCGGCCAAAAACCAGAGGAGCTACTCTATGTCTAAAAACCTGTTACTCGGAGGGCTCGCCGCGCTGGCGATCCTTGCCGTGACGCCCGCGAGGGCGGACGTGGTCAACAACTTGACGTTCGGCTTACTCGGCGCGCTGGCTGTACCGCAATCGCAGAGCGCCCCCTGCGTCATCTGCGCCACGAACACAGCTCAAAACCCGATCGGCTTCGGCTACAACAACTTCGTCAACACCGGAGCTACCGACACCTTCAACGTGTTCTCGTCGAACATCACCGGGGCTTTCGCCAACAACGACCAGACTACCGTTACGCCGTACACCGGAGGGCAGTTGCGCTCCTTCTTGGAGGGCCTTCCGAATGCCGGCCTGTTTGACCTGTCGTTTGGCATCGCCATCGACATCAACACGGCGGGTGGCCCGGGTGGTGACGCGCACTATCTGGACTTCTTCCAGCTGATCAACCTCGACGCTCCAATTGGATCGAAGATCATCTACGACATCCGCGATATTGCGATGCCCGTAGTCGATAACGGCAACGGCAAGGCCGATTATCTGTTGACCGGCTTCGATCTGTCGGGCGTCAATATCGGAGATCGGCTGCTGTTCCGAGCCGCCTTCCACGGCGCATCGGACGGCGGCGAGTCGTTCTACATCGTCCCGCAGATCAACGCAGTTCCCGGCCCGATGGCCGGGGCTGGCGTTCCGGGCCTCATCATGGCCCTGGGAGGCCTGATCGCCTTAAACCGGCGGCGCAAGCAGCGCCTCGCCGTAGCCTAGTGGGGGGCGCGGGGCGGCGGCTCACAACCCGGCAAAACCGCCGCCCCGTTGCGCCAGAAAGGACTGACGTGAGCCACGGCATACCCTGCGAGCGTTGCGGCTGGATGGAGACGGCGCACGATCCGCGTGTCGTGGATCTCTATCCGCAGTGCGCCCACCGATACGTGCCGCAGCGGCATTTAGCTGTGGTGACCGATGAAACGGAAACCGACGAGGAGCTGGAGAGCCGATGAGGACGCGCAAGATCACCTTGGACCTTCCGGTCGGCCTGCTTGATCGGGCCAAGCGCATGGCCGAGAGGGACGGCCTGCCGGTCAGCGAAGTATTGATCGAACTGATCGCACTCGGTCTATTTGACCTTGAAGAAAGCGACCAATACGAAGGCGCCAGCTATCACTAGCCTCGACCGCCACGGCCGAGACCACCACGAAGGCGCCGCCCATCAGGAACGCCATCAGCCACGCGACCGCCGGAATGGGTGAGGCCCTTCCGGAACTGGCCAGTTCGGACGGCCATACGTCGGGTTCCTCGCCCGGATGGAACGTGGAAAACACTGGAACGTCGTCGCCGATCCGCTTGGGCTCGAACGGTTCTCTGGCCTCCCAGACCCAACCCAGTCCGCCCGGATGCGGCCAGGGAGGGGAGCCGTGGGGCTGCTCGATCCGCACGTCGGCGGGCTGCGGGAACTCCGGGGCGATGTCCTCGGCCTGTGGCAGGGGTCTGGGTGTAACCCCACCGGTTAGGCCCGGACGGTTCTGGGTGTAACCCCCACCCTTAGACCTGGATTGCGCCCCGCGGGGCGACCAGCACTGCCACTTTTTGTCGTCGTAGCGCCACGTCAGGTAGGCCCCCGGCCAGCGGGCCTTGGCCTCCCGGTAGGACAGGCAGCCGCCGGGCTCGTTCCCGCCGCCGTCGGCAATAGCGACACCCGCCGCCAGAAACACGCCCGCGGCGGCTGCAAGCCAGCGCACGGGGCTAGTCCTGCTCGAGCGCCTCTCGCACCAGGGGCTCATGCTCGATACCGAATGCCCGCAATTGGGCCTGAAAGCCGACCAGAATGGTCCGGTACTCGGCTTTTTCCTCAACAGCCTTGTCGCGCTCGATCCGCGCAGAGGCCATCCGGCTTTCCAGGTCGGTGATCTGGCTGGCCTGCGCCTCGACGCAGACCTTGTGGGCGGCAATTTCCGACTTGAGCAACGCCACCTCGCGGGCGAGCTGGTCCCGCTCCGCGCCGATCTCCTGATAGTAAGCCAGCCCCTGCTGCACTGCTGCCTCCCGGCTTGCCGGCAGGTTCTTGGTCGTCCCGTTGCTTTTCGATAGTTCTGCCATTGGCTGTCCCCTGTTCAAGCCACGTTCACGCCGTTGATCCGCACGATCAATTCAACGTCGTCCGGCGCGTCGATCGAGATTGTTATCTCCGGCCTTTCCGGCGTGGCCACGGCCGGGTAGTCGTCCGGTGCCGGGCGCTGTTCGATCGCGCCGTCGGACAGTACGCTGGCGATCTGATCGCACACCTCGTTGAACATTTCGCGGTAGACGCGGCAGTCGGTTTCGCTATCAACGAAGGCTGTCTCGATCAGGATGCAATTCGGCAGTTGGTTGAGCACGGCCAGGTCGGTTCTGTGTTTTGGACCGCGGTCGATGAAACCGCACGACGCGATCGCCGCCGACATCTCGCGCGCCAGGTCCGCCTCGTCGCGGTAGCATACCTCTGTGCCGCGGCCGGCAGCCGTGGGCTCGAATGCATTGAGGTGAACCGACACATTGACGTCGGCACCCTGCTTCTTGTGCCACGCCACAATGGCATCAAGGTTGTCGCCCTGATTTTGGCTGACGTTGTCGTGGAACGTCACCACGTCGGTGTCGTGCAGCGCCAGCACGCTGGCAACCTGATCGACTATGCGGCGCGCCTCGGTGACCTCTACTAATCCCCACGGCGTCGGGCCGACGGCACCAGCAACATCTTTTGCGTGGCCGCTCGACAGGGCTATTTTCATAGCCGTATGGGCGACACAACGCCCAGCAGACTGGCAATGACCCAAACGATGATCAGCACTGCGATCACCGTGATCAGCACGTTGATGATGGTTGCGAACGGATGCGGGAGCGGCACCAATGGCAACAACGCCTGAATTGCCCAGAGTATCACACCCAGCACAATCAACAGCAGCACGACTGATATTAGAGTTCCTATCATCGTCGCCTCCTCGGCAGTTTGTTCATTTGCAAACCTCCGGTTCCCACGCTCTGATATTTGCGCGGGCGCGGTGATACGCGCTTAGGTTAATCTGCATCCCCGCTTTTGCGCGCCTTGGCTGGTCCGCTGGATCGCTCACCCAGATTTTAAACAGTTCTCCAACGTGTTTCTTGAACGCATCATCAATCGCTAAATACGATAACGTAATCGCGCTGTCACGTTCTGACAGTGTCCAGCAAGTCGGCATTGCCTGCGACTGTGCAACGGTGACGGCACGAAATATCCCAAGCCCGAGTAGGCCAAAAGCAAGCAGCAGAAGTATGCAGGACAATAATTTTATCACGGCGCGAACGCGAGCGCCCGCGCCGTCCATATGCCGGCCAGCGCGAACTCAATGTCGCCGTCCGGCACGTTGGACCCGAACAACGTCGGCTCGGCTTCGATGGCCATGCCGATGGTCGGGTTGCTGCTGATGACGTGCGCGGACATCAGGTTGGGCTTGTCGTCGCCGCGCATGATGCGCTCAGCATAGTCCACGCGCTCCGTGTGCGAGGCCGTTCCTGGGTCTTCGCTGGCGACATTCTGCGCCACCTTGAACGCGATCATCATCACGCGCCCGGAAAACTCCGCGTTTGATGCAGTGGCGATCAGATCAGTCGCTGCCATTGGATACTCCCAGTCTTTCGGCGATGTCCGGCCCCATGTCGTAGGGCACGATAGTGAATGGTTGCTTGTACGGATCGGGCACGCCGCCGGCCGCAAGCCATGCATCGTACTCGGCGCGGTCGCGGTTGCCGGGATCATTCGGTATCCACACGACATCACTGGTACGAATGACCATCTCGGATGCTGTGAGTTGATAGTCAGCCATCACAACCTCGCATCAGCTACCCAAGTATCCGCGAAGTAGTAACCGCCGGCACCGCCGACAGCGTGATATATTTCTATCCCGGAGATCGTGGCGTTCTGGAATGCGGCAGTCGGATTTACGCTTCCTGCCAAAAAACTATAAGAACTTGTTGGCACTACGCGCATCGGAGTTGGGTAGTGAATATATGAGCTAAGGAATGAACTCGCATATGCGTTACCGGCAATAGTCCCTCTGCAATAATATCTCAGACACGTCGCCAACTCCTGATCATACGGCCGCATGACGAATGCCGTCGCAGTAGACCCGCTCTCAAGCTTGACTGTTCCCAGCGTGCCGGCGTTGAACTCAATTGACATCACCGTTCCGGCCGTCTGCCCGCCAATCGTCAACGGACTGGCCGCATACGAGCCGGAAGGCGTGAGTGTATCCACGCCTGCTCTGGCCTGCGCCGTCCCCGTCCACGTCAGGACATACGATCCGCCAACAACATTGGCGTCCTCGATCGGCTGGATAAGCGTCTTGCCTGTCGCAATAGTAATCTGCGTGCTGCTTGCCAGTTGGGTAAATGAGTAGTCGCCACCGGACGCGCCCGCCTTCCATTGATCATGGCCATATGCGGCAGCGGCAAGAGCAGCACCGGAAACATACCCCGATTGGTTGATGCGGAAGTCTCCATTGATGATGACGTTGTCCGACGGCGCACCGTTGCCGCCGGCAGCCGCCCACGTCCCGTCCGCGCGCAGGAAATTGGTCGTGCCGCCACCACTCGACGGGGCGAGCCCCTTCAGGGACGACGTGAACACGTCGAGCAGTGTCGTTGTCTGCGTCCCGCTCAAGTCCTCGGGGTCGCCGGTCGACGCCGTGATGCGGCCCTTGATCGTGCTGGCCGCCATGTTGCCCAGTTTGGCATTGGTGACGACGTCGTTGGCGATGACCGTCGCATTTGAGTTCACGGTCGCCGTCACGTCGCCGGTCAGGGCGGCGCGCTGCAAAACCTGCACACCACTCATCGAGAGTGATGCGCCCAGCGTGATGGCCTCGGGATCGCCTGTTCCGGCCGTGTCGCGGCCGATCAGCGTGTCGGTCGCGATGTTCTGCATCTTGGCAAACGTCACGACATCGTCGTCGATCGTCATGATCGTGCCACTGCTCGACACGACAATGTTGCCATAGTCGCCGTCGCCAAGCGTCGCCGTCCCGGTCGACACGTTGATGACCGTGCCGGTCATCGAGATGTTGCTGCCTAACGAGATTTCCTGAAAATCCCCGGCGCCCCCGCCCTCCCCGCGGCCGACCAGAACGGACGCCCCGGTCGCGTTCTGCATCTTGGCAAACGACACCACGTCGGCGTCGATCGCCCACGCTGCACCGGAACTGCTGACCGTGATATCGCCCTTGTCGCCGTCGGTGACGCCGCCGCCGGTTATCGCGGCAACAGTTGTCCCGCCGTCCTTGATCAACTTGCCGGTAACGCCGTCAAACACGGCGATCCGGTCGTTAACCGCGCTGGCTGGCCCGACGACGTCGCCCGTCGCGCTGCTGGTTATGTCGGCAATTGTTGCGCCGCCATCCTTGATCAGCTTGCCGGTGACGCCGTCAAACACGGCGATACTGTTATTGACTGCGCCGCCCGGCCCGACGACGTCGCCCGTGCCGACGCCGACGCCGAATTCCGATATCGGCACCAGCGTGTATGCCTCGGTGCTGGCGTTCCAGATCAGGATCGTCTGGTTCGTTGGGTCGGTAATGCTGGGGACAGCCGGCGCGAAGTCGTCATAGGCGAGATCGAGCTGATAGTGGCCGTCCTCTTTGGTGACATCGATGCCGGTGCCGTCGCGGATGGTGGCCGGGAAATTGACGACGGCCTTGAGCCGGACCTTGGGCAGTAGCGCCATCAGACAATCCCCAGCGCGGTTGCAAGATCGGTCAGGCTGATGCGGCTGTAACTGTCGTCGGCCTCGTTCCACAGCACGACGTAGGTCGTCCCCGGCGACGCGACCGACGACACC
>Ga0137427_10000809_pt1 | contig 15077 bp, 9 predicted proteins | sample EasRivERMZT700_2_FD_102309 | JGI IMG/M metagenome (GOLD analysis project Ga0137427, IMG submission 102309) | Soil microbial communities from meander-bound floodplain in the East River, Colorado, USA - East River MetaG ERMZT700_2 | ecosystem: Environmental > Terrestrial > Soil > Floodplain ...
AGCCCGGCGGATCTTTGGGTTCCCGTGCACAGGCTGAACGCAGAAACTCTCGGTGAACGCTGGGGACACTACTGGTCGCTCGTGGCTCGGATCAAACCTGATGTCCGCGCCGAACAGGCGCAAAGCGCCACGATCGCACTCGGAAGAATCATCGACGAAGCCCATCCGGACCCTGCGGCTGCTCGGGCTGCATGGGGCGCGACGGCTGAAGCGCTCGAAGAAATCCGCATCGATCCCACAATTCGAAACTCGGTTCTGGTCTTGTTTGGCGCTGTCTCGTTCGTGTTGCTGATCGCATGTGTCAACGTCGCGAATTTGCTCCTGGCCCGCGGCAACTCCCGAAAGCGCGAGATTGCCATTCGATGTGCGATCGGCGCCGGCCGGTTTCGGGTGATTCGGCAACTCTTGACGGAGAGTCTGATGCTTGGAATCCTGGGCGGGGCGGCCAGTCTGGCTATTGCCTACGCGAGCATTCACGCGTTAAATGCGATCAATCCATTCGGCACAGCTCTTGCGCTTGGTCGTCGGCTTCGCGGGACCTTGTTTACTCTCAACTCGATCCATCTCGACTCGAGGGTGCTGTGGTTCACGTTGGGAATTGCGATTGCGACCGGCGTTGTCTTCGGATTGGCGCCGGCGTTCCAGGCAGTCCGCGGGAACGCAACCGATTCGTTGAAGAGGGGCAGCGATCAGATTCGCACACGTCATTTCATGGCCGGTAAGGGCATTCTGGTAGTCGTCGAGATTGCGCTCGCGTTTGTGTTGTTGGCAGGCGCAGGCCTGATGATTAAAAGTCTCGACAACCTGCTCAGCACCCGGATCGGCATCGATCCCAACAATACTCTGTCCGTTAAGTTGACGGTTCCGTTCAGCTCTGGCGGCTTCCAGGCTGTCGCCGGGTTTTTCGATGAATTAGAGCGGCGCATCGCATCGCAGCCAGGCGTCATCTCAGCCGGGCTATCCAGCTGCCACGCATTGGAAGGCCGCGCATTGGACGGCCGCTGCGGGCAAAACATCATCCGGTTTCTCGATCGGCCGAAAGTACCGACGGGAACGGAGCCGACCGTTGGTACGCTTCAAGTTTCACCCGACTATTTCAAAACAATGAAGATCCCGTTGCTTCGCGGCCGCTTGTTCACCAGCGCGGACCGCGAGGGTGCGCCGCTGGCTGTGATCGTCAATGAAACCGCCGCCGGGCGGTTTTGGCCCGGCGAGGACCCTATCGGCAAACGGGTATCTGTGTGGTTCTCTGTTTTTACGAGAGGGGCTGAAGTTGTTGGAGTCGTCGGTGACGTACGCTATGGTCCGATGGATCGACCGCCACAACCAGACGCATACCTGCCCTTTCGGCAAGCTCCGTCGCCCACCATGACTCTGTTTGGCAGGACTGAGGGAGACCCTGTCGCGCTGGTCGAAGCGGTACGCCGGCACGCCGGCGCACTAGACCGCGGCCTGCCCATCTACGACATCAAGACGATGCGGCAACGCATCAACGATGCCACCGTTCGTGTACGTTTCAACGTAATCCTGCTGACCACTTTCGCCGTCATCGCGATCGTGCTCGCAGTTGTTGGGATCTATGGAGTCATGTCCTTCGCGGTGCGGCAACGCACAAACGAAATCGGTATTCGGATGGCCTTAGGCGCACGATCTGAAGATGTTGTGCGACACGTTGTCCGCCAGGCCGGTGCTCTGATCCTTATCGGCACCGCAATCGGTCTTGCGGGAGCGCTGGCAGCGACGCGTGTTCTGTCGTCGGCGCTTTACGAAGTTCAACCTCACGATCCACAGACATATGTGGCCATCGTCATGATCCTGATAGCCGCCTCGCTGCTGGCCAGTTATCTTCCGGCACGGCGAGCCAGCACAATAGACCCTTCGATCACGTTACGCATGGATTGACGTCACAGATTCTTCTACAAGGTCTGCGACGAAATGCGGGGCATTTTTTCACCATCTGGAAACGTCGTTTGCGACATTCGGCTAAACGGGCAAATGCCGGTCAAAACGCCGATGCGTTGGTTATTCAGTCTGAAGCGTCGCTAAACAAACCCCACTGGAACAGCGTCGATCTCACGCGAGCCAACCCAAAACCTGGTAGAGGGTTCTAAGGAACCATTAAATTTTAAGGAGACGGCATGCGCGCGAGATCCGTGATGGTCCGGAGCAAGTCAAGGAGAAGGTCAGGGAGGTACGGATGGGAGCCGCAGTAGAAACAACCATACAAGACATCCGGTACGGTTGCCGTGCGCTGAAGAAGAGTCCCGGATTCACTTTTTTCGCCGTGCTGACGATCGCCCTGGCGCTCGGCGCCAACGCCGCTATCTTCAGTCTTGTGGACGGTGTGTTGCTCAAGTCCAGCGGCTATTCCGACCCAGAGCGGATTGTACAGCTCTGGGAAAAGCCGCCTGGCGGTACCCGCAATGGAATTTCCGCGGCCAATTACCTCGATTGGGCGAAGCAGGCCCAGTTATTCGAAGCGATGGCCGCGCGCACCACCGCGACCATGGCCTACACAGGCAGCGGTGAGCCGAAATCCATTGGTGTGGGAACCGTCTCGCCGCCGTACTTCGATGTTCTCGGCGTGAAGCCCGCACTCGGCCGGACCTTCGCCAAAGACGAGGACCAGGCCGGCAGCGAGAAGGTTGCTGTGCTCACGAATCGTCTGTGGCGAAATCTGTTCGGCAGTGATCCAACGCTCATCGGACGGACCATCTTGCTGGACGGATCGCCCTATACCGTAATCGGCATCATGCCAGGCGCCGGCGAGCTGGATCGTCAGCCGTTAGATCTCTGGATTCCGCTGACCTTTGCCGCCCAACCGGCACGCAACTACCATTATTTGGGAGCGCTCGCACGCCTGAAACCCGGCGTATCGCTGGAACAGGGACAGGCGGAGATGAGTTCCATCGCCGCGGGCATTGCGAACCTCTATCCGGCCATCAAGAAGGATTGGGGAGCGACCGTTGACCGCTATGTCGATCGAATCGTAAGTCCCCAATTGCGTCTTTCGCTCACGGTGCTGATGTGGGCCGTGGCAGCGGTACTCATGATCGGATGCGCCAACCTGGCGAATCTGTTAATGGCTCGCGCGACGCTCCGCTCGCGTGAGATTGCGCTTCGCATGGCTGTCGGCGCGAGCCGCGGAAGAGTGATTCGCATGCTGTTGACGGAGAGCCTGGTACTGTCCGTTGTCGGCGCAGCGGTGGGGATGGGCCTGGGCTATGGGCTGTTGAAGTGGATTCAGAGCCTGCTGCCGCCGTTCTATTTGCCGGCGGAAGCGAACGTGGCGATGGACCAGCGAGTGCTGTTGTTCCTGGCCGCGGTCACGCTCTTGACGAGCATTGCCTTTGGACTCGCGCCCGCGATCCAGGCCTCACGCCGCGATTCCGCCGAAGCGTTGATGGAGGGTGGCCGTGGAAACAGCGCCAGCCGCCGGAAGCTGTATGTCCGGCACGCATTTGTCGCTTTCCAGGTAGCGGCGGCATTCATTCTCCTGGTCGGCGCCGGATTGTTGATTCGAAGCTTTGTGCGTCTCACAAACGTTGATACAGGCTTTGAAACCGAAGGCTTGATCGCGGCGTACCTGCCGGTGCCGATGGAACGTAACCCTGAAATTCCAGGCTTCACCCAATACGTCTATCGCATCCTGGAAGCAGTGAATTCGACCCCCGGTGTGCGGGAAGCCGCGGTCGCGTCCGCAATTCCGCTGCGAGGCTGGGGAAACGGAATGCCGATGCGCATGGCGGATAAACCCGACGAACAGGCGGGTACCGGATTCAAAGTGGTTACACCGGGCTATTTCAGCGCCCTCCGGCTGCGGCTGGTCGAAGGAAGGTTTCTGAACGAGCACGACACGGCCGGTTCGCCTCCCGTCATCGTCGTGAACGAGTCCTTCGCCCGGCGCTACTCCCCAAACGGAAGCGCGATCGGCAAGCGGGCATTGGTCGAGAAGATCCTTCCCGACCGGCGAGGTCGCGGCCCGCGAACGGCCTGGGAGATCGTCGGGGTAGTTGCGGACGAGAAAGGGTCTGGGTTGGAAAATCCTACGGATGTCGGCGCCTACGCGAGCTTCGCACAGAACCCCATCGTCGGCCTGGGGATCGTTGTCAAAGGTGACGGCGAAGGCGCCGCCCTGATCAAGTCCGTGCAACAGGCGGTGTGGAACGTAAACAAGGACCAGGTGCTCGACCGTCCGCAAACAGTAGAGCAATTGAAGACAGCATCGATGTCGCCGAGAAGGCTGACCAGTTCGCTATTGAGCGGCTTCGCTCTATTGGCCGTGCTGCTCGCCTGTGCAGGTATCTACGGCGTGCTCTCCTTCGTGACTGCACGGCGAAGCCAGGAAATGGGCATTCGCGCGGCTATGGGAGCCTCCCGAGCCGATCTGATCCGGCTTGTCATCGGCGGCGCCACCATTCCAGTCCTTGTTGGAATCGCAGCAGGACTAGGCGGCTCCATGGCGCTGGCTCGATTCATCGAGGCGATACTGTACGCCACGAAGCCGATCGACGCTCCGACTCTGGTAGGTGTCAGCGCACTCCTCCTTGCCGTCGCTCTCGCGGCTTGCTTCGTTCCCGCGTGGCGAGCGGCCAAGGTTGATCCGATGACGACGCTCCGCCAGGAGTAGTCGCTAGTCATCAGCCAATCTGAACGCCCGCTCGTAGACCATTGAACGTGCGGTTGGCGACACATTGAGCGGATTCGGTAAGTGGAGACTGGGACGCAGGGATTCGAACCCCGATAAGCAGATCCAGAGTCTGCTGTCCTACCGTTGGACGACGTCCCAAAAGGTGAACCTGCCCAATTTAACAGAAGAGCGCGACGCGGCTCAAGCGACTAGCGCTATTGGTCGCGCAGAGCCGTCAACGGATCGACGTGAGCGGCCCTCCGCGCCGGAATGTAGCAGGCGAGAAGCGTGGCGGCCGACAACGTGAGGGAAGCAACAGCAAACGCGATGAAGTCGACTGGACTCACGTTGAAAAGAAGACTTTGCATCAAGCGAGTTAACCCGGCAGCTCCGGCAATTCCGACGGCGAGGCCGATTGCGATCAGCTTTCCGCCCGCGCCCAGCACGTCATAGAGGATGTTCCAGGACTGCGCCCCTAACGCCATTCGAAGTCCGAACTCGCTTGTTCGCTGGTTCACGAAATACGAGACAACTCCATATATACCGGCAACGGAGAGGACGAGTGCGATGACGGAAAAGGTGGCCAGCACCATCAATGCGAAGCGGCGTCCAGCCAGAGAAGTCCGGATGGCATCCGTCATGATCAGTTCCCTTGAAATGGCGTTGCTGTTGTCGAATGCGGTCATTTCCCTTCGGATCGATGCCATGAGCGTTGGGGGAGGTACGCTGGACCGAACGATGCCGGCGACGGCGCCGACGGCAAAAGGCAGGATGACCTCCGGTAGCTGCACAATCGGAAAGTAGAACTGAGATCGAATCCTGGCAGTCGCATCGGTATCGAGCCCCGAGTGAGTCACGTGGCCGGCAATGCCTACGATCTCCGCCGGACGCCGGTCGAACAGGCTCGACACTTTGATGTGCTTGCCGAGAGGATCTTCTCCCGGAAAGGCCGCCCGAGCGAGTTCCTCATCGATGATTATGACCAGCGAACTGGTCGGAGTGTCCTGACGCGTGAATGATCGCCCACGCACCAGCGGAATACGCATGGTTTCGAAATGATCCGGCCCTACGGCATAGAAATTCGCCATACGCGTCTCGCCGGAGCGATCCGGCTGAGGCTCATCTTCTCTGGAAAAGCTGATTGTCGTATTGCCGATGAACGGCAAGCCCCCCACTTGAGTACTGGCCGACTCGACGCCGCGAACCTTCGCGAGGCGGTCGCCGATCTCCGCCATCGCCGCGCGGATCTTATCCGGCGTATCGGCCCGGGCCGGAGAAACGGCCGTATAGAACATCACGAGATTCTCCGGATCGAATCCGGGATCGACACTCCACACTTTCTGCAGGCTTCGAATCAATAAGCCCGAACCCACCAGGAGCACCAGCGTCAGCGCAACCTCGGCGACGATGACAACTCGCTGTGCCCGATGTTGTGTCCGGACCAGCCCGCGGCCTCCTTGCTTCAGCGTTTCCTGCAGAGTTATGCGGCCGGCTTTGATCGCGGGAAATACTCCGAACAGAATCGCGGTCAACAGGGACAGCGCAAACGAGAAGAAAAGCACGCGCGCATTGATCTCGACGTGCGACATGGGCGGCAGCGCCGATGACAACACTGCGAGTGCGGCCTCCGTTCCCCACACCGCAATCAAGACACCGAGAAAACCTCCGGCCAGAGAAAGCGCGGCGCTTTCCGTCAGGAGTTGCCGAACCAGTCTGCGGCGGCTTGCGCCGAGAGCCAGACGGATGCCGAATTCCGGCGATCGGCGTGTGGACCACGCAAGCATCAGGCTCGCGACATTCGTGCATGCAATGAGCAATACCAGAGCAACGGCGGCTCCAAGCGCCACCAAAGTGGATCGCAAACCGGCGATGAGGTCTTCCTCATAACCGATGACGGTCACTCCAACGCCGGCATTTTCATCCGGATACTCTTTCACGAGGCCCGACATGATCGCGTCCATCTCGGCTTTTGCCTCAGCCAGACCGACACCGGCTTTCAGCCTGCCCAGGCCGATCGTTCCGTCGCCCGTGCCACGGTCATGGAACAATTCGAAATCACGTTGTCCGATCGGCAGAAAGACGTCGTTCACGAAGGAATCGAAATTCCGCGAAAGCCTCACATTCGACGGAACGACTCCAATCACTTCGTAGGCCGCCTGCTGAATCGTTACGCTGGTGCCGAGGATTTTCGGATCCGCGGCAAAACGGCGTTTCCAAAAATCTTCGCCGAGAAGAACGACCGGACGCCCGCCGCGACGGTCCTCGTCTGGAGTGAACGTTCTGCCGAGCAAAGGCTGGACCCGCAGCACGGAAAAGAAGTTCGAGGAGACCATCAAGCCAAGCAACTGTTCCGGCTGGCCGTTCGACGTCAGAGTGAAACCATCGGTCCGCCATCCGGCTATCCCTTCGAACGTCTGGCTCGTTCGCTGCCAATCGAGCAGGTTCGGATAAGACACGCTGTTCTTGTCGGCAAGCGCTCCTTTTTGATAAAGCGCTACCAGGCGATCGGATTCCGGGAATGGCACAGGATGCAGCAGCACACCGTCGATGACGCTGTAAACCGCGGTGTTCGCGCCAATACCGAGAGCCAGCGTCAGCAGCGCCGCGCAAGTAAAGCCGGGATGACTGCGGAAGTTTCTGATCGCAAAGGCCAGATCCTGGAACATGAGTCTCATCCACCTCGTTTAGCGCGTGGGCTTCCAAAGGTCGAATGCACTGAATCCGAAGCTTATACTTACTCAGGTAACTGAGCCTTGTCCGCTATCGCGAACGTTTCGTCCCAAAACCGGACATATTTCGTTTAACAAAGAGAGTTCTTGCTCACCCCGACGTCTATTGTGAGCGATTTGCAAGGGGGAATGCGTGAAGAGTGGGACTGTGTTTGTTGCGTTCATCGCATCAGCGTTATTGTTTTCCATCAATGCTCAGGGACAGGCTGTTCGGATTCACGGAAAGGTTCTCGACTCGCGAACGTCGGAACCCATCGAGAAAGCGACTGTCTCGATACGCGATCGCAAATTCGAAACGCGCACGTCCAGTTCGGGCGAATTCGAACTCGCTGAGGTCGCACCGGGCGAGATCGAAATTTACGTAACGACAGTTGGCTATGCGCTGGTCCGCCGAAAGATCGAAGTCTTGCCATCGATTCCTGTCGAGCTCGAGATCCTGCTGGGACCGGATGTAATCAGGCGCACCGACGAGATTACGGTCATGGAAAAGCCGTTCGTCGCGCCGGAACCCGCATCGGTGTCGGATTACACATTGACGCAGGCGGACATGCGAAACCTCACCAGCGTTCTGATCGACGATCCCTTGCGATCGGTGCAGTCGCTGCCCGGCGTAACGACCGGCGACGACTTTTATGCGCAGTTTTCCGCCCGGGGCGCTGGATTCCGTTCGATCGGCTATGAGACCGACGGGATTCTGCTTTTTGCGCCGATGTTCGAGGTCGGCGATACGAACGACGGCGGATCGCTTTCGATGTTGAATGGAGACGTCGTCGAGTCGATGACGCTGTCGACTGGAGGCTTCTCTTCCAGGTACGGCGACCGCACCGCCGGTTACCTCAGGATTGCGACGCGCGAAGGCAATCGTCAGCGGTTCACGAACACGGGTAACGCCAGTATTTCCGGATTCGGCTGGACAAGCGAAGGACCGATCGGCAGTTCGCGCAAGGCGTCGTGGCTGTTTTCGGCGCGCAAGAGTTACCTCGATTGGCTGATCGAAAAACTTTCGGATGACCCGTCGTCCGCGTTCATCTTCGGCTACAAGGATTTCTTCACGAAGGTCAGTTATGACCCATCCGTACGTCACCAATTCCGGCTCAGCGCAAACGTCGGGACATCGCGGATCGATGAACATCGCGACACGAACTTCGGACCAAACAGCTTCCTCTTTGGCGACAGCCACAACGGAATCGGCACGGCCAGGTGGTTCTGGATTGTGTCAAATCGGTTCACGCTGGATTCCGCTGTCAGTTACGACAAAGCGGTGCTGAAGAACGTCAACCACGATCAGCAGACTCTTTTTCGTTCGGCGCCAAAACAACTAGCCTTCAAGCAGGACGCGGCATATCAACCGACCACCTCGAACAAGATCGAGGCCGGCTATTTTGCGCGCCGTCTTTCGCAGGAATTCCGTCGTGGCCGATTCGACTTCGAGACGCGGCAATTCGTAGTCACCGACCTGCTCTCGGCGTCGGCGTGGCAGCCGGGCGCTTATGTTCAACACACGATCACCGCGCTGAATTCCCGATTGGCGCTGACGTATGGCGGCCGGTTTGATCGATTCGGCGAGACGGGCCAGGACGTATGGATGCCTCGGGCAAGCGTTGCGTTTTCACCTTTGACGAAGACCAAAGTCACAATTGCGTTCGGCCAGTATGCGCAGTTCCCGACCTTCGTTCAGCTGCTGGGTGAGTTTCGCAATCCGAGTCTCAAGGCAGAGCGCGCGACCCATTACACGTTTCAAGTCGAGCAATTGTTGAACGACAAAACCCGGATCCGCATCGAGGCGTACAACCGCGAGGATCGCAACGGTATCTACTCCGCAGACACGGAATACCGGATGGTGAACGGCCGGCCGGTCGGGCCCGGAATTCAGATTCCGTACGGCGCCTCTCACCTCCAGAACAATCTGCGGGGGCACGCGCGCGGTATCGAAGCTTTTCTGGAGCGTCGAAGCGTCAACAGATTATCGGGCTGGATTTCCTACAGCTACGGAGTCGCGCGGTATCGCGACGCCGCTACGAACCTCTCGTTCGACGGCGACTTCGACCAGCGCCACACATTCAACGTCTATGGGACGTATCGTCTCAATCCGACTCTCAACATCAGCACCAAGTACAGGTATGGAAGCAACTTTCCCCGTCCGGGCTTTCTGCAGCTGAGGAGTGACTCGGTGGATTTGTCGGATCAGCGGAACCAGTCGCGCGTACGCGCTTACAGCCGCCTGGACCTGCGCGCGAACAAGGCGTTCAATTTCGATCGCTGGAAGCTGACGCTGTATGGGGAAGTGTTGAATGTCCTGGGACGATGGAATGAGCGCTTTGAGATCGCCACCGATACCGTAAACCGGTTTGTGTCATTTGATACATCCACGTTGTTCCCACGATTGCCGATTGTCGGGTTGAGAGTCGAGTTCTAGCCAACCGCTAGCCCGGATTATTCATGAATTTGCCGATCCGATTAGCCGCTACGCGGCTGAGAAGCTGATAAGCGCCGACCCCTATGAGTGCTTCTTCAGGCGAGTCGTAGCTTCTCGCGCTTCAAAGCCTTCGGAAGTTTTTTCGATAATGAGGTCGCTGAAGACAACTGTGTCGATGAGGCTTTTGACATAGGTCACGGCGTCCTCGTCCAGATCACCGCGGACTTCGTATGTAAAGCGGCGGCCGTCCACGGCCAGGACTTTGACGAGATGGACCTCGTCCGGTGAGCGATCGTCGAGCCGTTCTATTTCGAAGTCGTAAAACGTGTGCGATATGGATTGAACCGTCATGTTTTGAATGTACGATAACCAGGCCCGATATTCAGAATACAGAACATGAGTAACCGAAAACTAATACGCGATGCTGTCCATGGAGACGTGGAGATGGGCGCGCTTGAAGTCGAGCTGATGGACACGCCCGAATTTCAGCGTTTGCGCGGCATCCGGCAGCTTGGTACGGCGTATCTCGTGTTCCCCTCGGCGGTCCATACGCGCTTCGAACACTCGCTGGGTACGTGCTGGATGGCGCAGCGAATCCTTCGATCGATCGGGCGAAGCCAGGAGATTTCCGCCGAGGACATCACCCTGATCCGGGTTGCCGCGCTTTTGCACGACATCACGCACATCCCGTTCGGCCACACGCTCGAGGATGAGCGCCGCGTCCTTCCGCGTCACGACAAGGACGAGCAGCGCGTTGACTTCTTTCTCCGGCAATCCGCAATCGGCCGGATACTGAAACGCGAAGGCATCCAGGATCAGATCATTGGAACGATTCGCGGCGACGACACTTATCGGTCCGACATCGTGGGCGGCGCGATCAGCGCCGACCTGCTCGATTATCTTCGGCGCGATACCTACTTCTGCGGCCTTTCGCAGTATTACGACGAGCGTATTTTTGAATCCTTCATCATCGACACGGGCAGGCTCGTCATGAACCTCGAAAAGCAGGGACGCGTGAGGCTGGACGCGTTGTCGGAGCTCGTGAATCTGCTCCGAATCCGGTACACGCTTTCCGAGCGCGTGTACTTCCACCACACAAAGGTTTCTTCCGGCGCCATGATTTCGAAGGCCGTGGAACTGTCGCTCCGCGAAGGTTTGACCGTGGAGGAACTACGGACTCTCAAGGACGAAACGCTCATCTGGACGCTGCAGGAGCTTTACACCAGAAATCCGACCGTGGCGCACCTGTTGCACCGTCTGGAAGCACGGCAGCTTTACCGCGCATGCTATGTCATCTCGACGGAGGTCGGCGAAAAGCGCCGCTCCGAAATCGTGGGCCGTTTCCATCACGATCTCGAGGCACGCGAAGCAGCCGAAACCAGCGTGGCGCGGGCGTCCGGAATCCAGCCGCATGAAATTATTATTTATTGCCCGTCATTCGGCATGTCTCTTTCGGAAGCGGAAGTTCCGGTGAGGCTGGAACGCGGCGAGATCCGGCCTTTGTCCGGCGGAAACAATGAGGAAATTCGTATACTCAAGGAAAAGCACAAGGAGCTATGGAAGTTCTACGTGCTGATCGATCGTGACGTGTGGGACCGGCGCGATCGCGTGAAGAGCGCGGCGGCTGCGTACATCGGAACCGAATAAGCAAAACGAAAAGCCAGTAATAATGATTTCTTCGACATTTTTCTTTCTTTTTTCACAACTCGGTGTGGGCATGATGCTGACGCTGCTGTTCATCTCTCCGCGGAGCATCGGAAACAGCTTCTTTAAATTCGCAAGCCTCACGGCGGCGATCCTGCTGGGCATAACGCTCGGTTTCAATTTCATGTTTCCGTCGACCGTTCGGACGAGCCAGGTCCCGGTGATCTTACTCGCCGTCTCGGCGTTACTCACCGTTGTCTACAACCGCGTTGTGGATTTGGACAAGTTCACCGCGGCATTCTGGCTGTTGGTCGGCGTGACGATATCCGGTCTTGCGTCGATCGCAACGGATTCACTTGCGTTCACGCGTCTGATGACGCTGGGCGGTTGGGAAAACTGGGTTCTCGTAGTGAATCACCTTGCAGCGACGGCTCTGCTGGGTTCCGTGATGCTCACGATGGTTTTCGGGCACTGGTACCTTGTCATACCGCGGCTTTCCATCGATCCGTTGAAGCGGCTGACGAAAGTGTTGATCTGTGCGATCGGGATTCGAGCTGTCACGATTCTCGCGTCGCTGACCATTCTGCAGTTCGAACAGAATATCCCGCTTCCCGTTGTCATGCGCGAGCTTGCGATTCAGCAGGGCATGTTCTTCTGGCCGCGGCTGATCTTTGGTGTACTGATTCCGTTTGTGCTCGGCCTCATGATCTGGAGCACCGTAAAAATTCAGCACACGCAGGCAGCCACGGGTTTGCTTTATCTGGCTGTCGTCGCGTTGTTGTTCGGGGAGTTCTTTTCGAAGTTTCTGCTGTTCGCGGTCAGTATTCCGCTTTAGTCGGTGTTCGCGGGTTCGGCGGCGAGTAGTTTCTCGATGTCTTTCTTGATCCTCTTGTCCTTGTCGGGCAGCGCTCCCATGTACTTCTTGTAGATCTTCCAGTCCTTCGTCACGACGTAGGTCGTAGGAAAACCGACCAGCCCGCCGAAACCGTCCACGACCGCGTCGTTGCCGACGAGCACCAGGTACTTTATTCCGGTCTCCTGGACTTTGGGCTTGATGTGGTCATATGGAGACTCGACGGTGATACCGACAACCTGAACGGCTTTGTCTTTGTACTCGTCGGATAGCTGATTAAATCTGGGTATCTCAGCGATGCAGGGCTCACACCATGTGGCCCAGATATCGACGACGAGTATTTTGCCCTTCAGATCTGCAGCCTTCATGCGGCCGCCCGCGATGTTTTCGAGATCGAAGTCCGGCGCGGGATTGCGCATGCCTGGGGGCGTTTCGGTGTCGGGAACGGCTGTTGTTACATTGCATCCGGGCAGGAGAAGCGCGAAAGCCATTATTGCTGCAAGTGCGGCCGTCTTCATGAGTCTTAACTATAACGTATAATCGGGCGGCGATGAAACAACGCAAAGAGCTGCAGAAGCTCCTGACCGAGAAGAAACTGAAGAAGACTTCGCAACGCGCGCTGATATGGTCCTCATTGCTGGAGTCGAAGGGCCATCCCTCGGTCGAGGAGATTCGGGACAGCCTTCTGGCTCAGGGACATCGCATCGGTCTTGCGACGATCTATCGGACCATCAAGCTGCTCCTTCAGTCCGGCTACATCCGGCAGTCGAAGCTGCACGGCATGACCCATTATGAAGCTGTCGTCAGTCAGCCGAATCATCTGCACTTTATCTGCAATTCGTGCGGCTCGACGGTGGAGTTTCCATCGCGGAGGATGGAAAACCTCATCAAACGGGCGACCGACCGGAACGACTTCGAAGAACGATACAGCCGCTATGCGATCTTCGGGCTCTGCAAATCTTGTGCGCGCCAGCAGAGAAAAACGGCGGGACTGAGCGAACAACAAAGAGTGCAAACCACAGTCGTGCGGGATGCTCTCGAACTCACGCTCGCGATCGAACGGCGCGGTTACACCTTCTACACAAATGCTTCCCGGAAGACGAAGAACGGCAGCGGCCGATTGATGTTCCAGCGGCTCGCCGCGGAAGAGTCGGATCACCTGCGACGGCTGCAGGCAGAGCGCCAGTCGCTGCTGGAAAAGCATGAATGGCTGAAACGCGCGCCGGCGCGGTTGCCGCTGAGCCGCAAGATCGTTGAAGAAATCTTTCCGCAGAAGGAATTGCTGAAGATCGAGGTGAAGGACGAGACGAGCGATCTCGATGCCTTGAATATCGCGATGAACCTCGAGCGGCGCTCGCATCAGTTCTTTACGGACTTTGCCAACCAGATTTCGGACGCAAACGGGCGAAAGATCTTCATGGATTTTGCAAAAGACGAGGAGTCGCATCTGAAGGCATTGGTGCAGGAGTACGACTCGCTCATGCGGTCATAAAAGGTGTGAACGAATTGGGGACAAGGGGTCAGACCCTCGTAGAGCAGGTCATGAATTCAACCACTTGCCATGGGGTCTGACCCCTTGTCCCCAATTCGTTCACACCTTCATAAAAGGAACACCTATGAAAAGAATCGCAGTCATCCCGGGAGACGGTATCGGCATCGATGTCACACGCGAGTCGATGCGTGTTTTGCGGCGCGTGAATGAAGTGTTTGGCGCCGGGCTGGAGTTTGTGGAATTGGATTGGGGCGCGGAGAAGTATCTTCGGGAAGGCGTTGCTCTTCCGGCGGGCGCGTTCGACATGTTCAGGAAAGATTTCGACGCGATTCTTTTCGGCGCCGTCGGCGACCCGCGTGTGCCCGATCAGAAGCACGCCGCGGAGATTCTTCTTGCGCTGCGGTTCGGCCTGGATCTTTATGCGAACGTGCGACCTGTTCGGCTGTTTCACGAGCGGCTTTGTCCGCTGAAGGGTGTCGGTGTGGACGACGTGAACTTCACGGTCATCCGCGAAAATACCGAAGGAGCGTATGTAAATTCCGGCGGCGTGTTCAAGAAGGGAACGCCGGATGAAGTGGCGAACCAGGTCGAGGTCCACACGCGCAAAGGGGTGGACCGGATCATTGAGTACGCATTCCAGTACGCCGAACGCCATCGGATGACGAAGCTGTGCATGAGCGACAAATCCAACGTTATGGGTTACGCGGGCGATCTGTGGCAGCGCTCATACAAAGAAGCCGCGACGAAGCATCCGGGCGTTCAAACAAGTCATCTGTATATCGATGCGCTGTGTCTGTTGATGGTCCGTCAGCCGAAGGATTTTCAGGTCATCGTCACGAACAATATGTTTGGTGACATTGTGACGGATCTCGCTGCGGCGCTGCAGGGAGGGCTTGGCATGGCGGCGTCGGGAAATATCAATCCCGGCAATGTGTCGCTGTTCGAGCCGGTGCACGGTTCGTCGCCGCCGTTGGCTGGGAAAAACGTTGCGAATCCGATGGGTTCCATCCTGACCGCCTCGATGATGCTGGAGCACCTCGGCCTTACTGATGCGGCCCGCGCTGTTGAGAATGCGGTCATCGCGTGTGTGAAGGAAGGGCAGACGACTCGCGACGCGGGCGGTACGCTCGGCACGAAAGAGGTGGGTGATGCGGTGCTGGGTAAGCTGGGGTGAACGTTAGCAATCGCCCATCGCTGCCATGAAAACCCGTTACGACGCCTCTGATCCCACGATCTTGGGACGTACGTCATAACCCATGGAACGGAGTCTATGGACGAGGCGCTGCTCGGCACGGCGGTTGAGAAAACGATCG
>Ga0137427_10000811_pt1 | contig 15055 bp, 14 predicted proteins | sample EasRivERMZT700_2_FD_102309 | JGI IMG/M metagenome (GOLD analysis project Ga0137427, IMG submission 102309) | Soil microbial communities from meander-bound floodplain in the East River, Colorado, USA - East River MetaG ERMZT700_2 | ecosystem: Environmental > Terrestrial > Soil > Floodplain ...
GCTGCTCACGGCGTCCGACAAGAGCGAGCGCGTAGTAGGTGATGCTCGACGACCAGATGTTCAGGGCCATGACGATCGCGACGGCGTTCCATCCGGCGTTCGCAGCGCCCAGCACGGGTGCGGCGAAGCACGAAACGGCCGCCGCCACGAGCGCAACGTTGGTCCAGTCCTGCTTGGGCGGCTCCACCGCCTTCGGGACGAAGTCGCGCAACGGCAGGACGACGCCCAAATCGACGTCGAGGCGCACCGCGCTCGGCACGACGCGTCCGATCTGGCCGCCGCAGACCGTGCACGGGCCGGTATGGTTATTCCCCATCGTGGCGCGGCAGGACAAGCAGCCCCACCAGCCGATGGTTTCGCCGAACTTGATCTTCGCGCGTGACTGCACCGGAACGCCCCTCTTTTTGGCGCTCTAAGCCTAGCGCAACCCGTATTGCAACATTGCGAGCAAGATCGGTAAGAAACGACGCAAATTCGATGATCGCGCAGGGTTAATCCCGCGGCTGCGGCGGAAAATCAGGGGTACTCGGCTCGTGGGTTCGACGCCTCTCGAGCGCTAGGAAATCAGCGGCGCGAGGACTTCGAAATTCTGCTCGGTCAGTTTCTGGTCACCCGACCAGATCTCGAGCGTCCAGATGCCCGCAACCAGATCCGACGGCGATTCCAGCGACATGGTGATGACGTAGTTGTCGTCCGCTGCCGCGTCGAAGTCCACGATCTCGATCTGAACCGGGTGGGTGGGATCGCTGCCGACGATTCCCGGCGGCGGGAATTTCCACACCATCTTGAGCGGCGCGTACTCGCCGGGCGGCGTTCCCAGGACGCGGTAGCGGAAGCCGAAGCGGGCCCCGAGCCTGGCGGCGACGGTGCGCGTCGTCTCCAGATGGGTGTATCCGTCATGGCCCTCGATCTTGATCCCCTGACTGGAGGGGGTATGGGTGTAGGACGAACCGTTCGCCGCATAGGTGCCGAACTCGTAAACCTCGACGCGCTGAGCCTCTTTCGCGCCGACTGTACCTGCGGCGAACACGAGAAGCGCGAAAGCCAAGAAAAACCGTGCCATTTGGAACCCTCCGGACAAGCAGCGCGTCGTTTGACGTTCGCACTGCAAAGGCTGTGCCCGAGGGATTGCCAATGGTCGGTATGGTTAAGGCGCGTCCTCGCGCCGGACGCTGAGGTTGGCGGCCCCCGCACGACCGGGGAGGAACGTCACCAGATAGACGACGCGTTGACCGCAACGCTCGGCGGTCCAGAGTTCGCGCCCGAGGCCCGCGGTTTCGGTGTCCACGATGGTAAACGCGTCGCAGCGTGGCTCGCTCGTCATCTCGAGGATATTGATGATGCGCCGGATGTCGCTCTGCAAATTCGCGTCCGCCCGCGTGTTGCCGGGCGCGGGTGGCGGATCGCTCGCACATCCGCACACCAGCAGAAGCGCAGCGCAAGAGGCGATGCGGAGATGAGGCGCCATGCTCAACGCACGCACGCGGGATCGAGCGCGGGTACGCCGGGCGGCATTTTCCGCGCCATCGTCGCCTGCTCGAACGCGTAGGCGAGACGCAGCAGCACGGGCTCGCTCCAGGCGCGTCCGGTGAATGTCGCGCCGAACGGGTAGTCCGGCGTGAACGCGAGATTGGCGCCCGCGATGAAACCTGCCGGAACCTGGACGCTCGGATAGCCGGCCTTGGCGGCTATGGCAGCGCCGAGGTTGGCCGGAAACAGCACCGCATCGAGTTTGTGCGCGGCCATGTAGGCGTCGAGCCCGAGCGTGCGCGAGGTGCGGATGTCCATCCGGCGCGCGGCGACATATTCGGGCTCGGAAAGATCGCCGCGCGTCGCTTCGGAGGCGAGAAAAATATCCTGCCCGAAGCGCAGCGCGCGCGAGGCGTTTGCCTTGTTGAACGCGACGATGTCCGACATCGTCTTCATCGGCGTTTCGGTTGCCCAGTCGCGCAGATAGGCGTTGAGGCCGTTCTTCAGCTCGTAGACGAAGACCGTCGGCACGCGCTGGGGCTGGTTTCGGCCGGCGCTCTCGGGGTTCAAATTGAGGATCGGCATGTCCGATGCCGGACCGCCCAGCCAGCCTATGGTCGGGATATTGGCGCGAATGACGATCGCGCCCGCGCGCAAGAGCGCGGTGATGGCGCTCTCCATGACCGCGGCCGAGGGCGGCGGCAACGGGCCGTAATACACGTTGTTGGCAGGATCGCTGGGATCGCTCGGTACGCCGATCCTGGCGCCGCGCAAGCCCCCGGCGTCGAGCGACGCCGTGTAGTCGGCGGGACGCTGCTGTGCGCGTGTCGCGGCGTCGGCGGAATCGCGCGCGGCGAGCACATTGAGCATGAGGGCCGCATCGCGCACCGTGCGCGTCATCGGGCCCGCGGTGTCCTGGCTCGCGGCGATGGGCAGGATGCCGGCGCGGCTGATGAGGCCGACGGTCGGCTTCACGGTGACGAGGCCGTTCATGTTCGCGGGCGACAGCAGCGAGCCCGAGGTCTCGGTGCCGATGGACACCGCGGCGAGTCCGGCCGCGACTGCCACCGCCGAGCCGGCGCTCGATCCGCCGGGAAGCACGAACGGGATGCCAGCCTCGTTCAGCGCCGGTGCGTAAGGATTGCGCACCTGCCCGCCGAGCGAGCTGTAGCCCGACGGCATGTTGACGGCGAGGATGTTGGCGAACTCGGTGAGGTTCGTCTTGCCGAGGATGACGGCGCCGGCGCGACGAAGCTGCACGACTACGGTCGCATCGCGTTTCGCGTGGGCATCGGCGAGCGCCAGCGAGCCTGCGGTCGTGTGCTGGGAATCGCCGGTCGCGATGTTGTCCTTGATGAGGATCGGAATGCCCCATAACGGGAGACGCGCGTCGGGCTTGCCCGCATCGAGCCGCGCGGCGATGGCGAGCGCATCGGGATTGAGCTCTCGCACCGCATTGAGGCCCGGGCCGTTGCGGTCATAGGCGGCGATGCGGGCGAGATAGGCCTGGGCGAGCGCGGTTGCGGTCGTGCGGCCGGACAGGAGCGCCTGGCGCAGTTCGGTCAGCGTGGCATTCTCGACGCAGACCGGGCCTTGTGGGGTTGCCGGCGCCGCGTGCGCCGGGTAGGCGCCAGCAACAGCCAGCGCGATCGACAACACGGCAAATGCTCGAAGGATCATGCAGCAGCCCTTAACCAAGCAGGCGCGAACCAAGCCTTCATTACGACAAAATCCGCGCCGACAATAGTTTCAGGCGCTGTGGGGGCGATCGCATCGGAGGGGTTTCCGTGCGCCGCGCCATTTGCATAGCGTTCCTCATCCTCGCCGCCGGGCTCGACAGCGGTAGAGCCGCCGCCGACAATCCGGCGTTCTCCCAAACGGTCAGTGTCGCTCCCCTGCCGCCGCTACCGGCGCTCTCGCTCAGCCGGCACGCCAATGGCGAACTCTTCTTCGACATCGACGATTCAGCGCCCCCGTCCAACGACCGCACCGCGCGACCCCGCCGTGTTCGCGTCTATTGGGACCATTCCGCCTCGCGGGCGGATGACGATCTGGCAGCGGAGAGAAATCTGCTGCTGCTCTATCTCGATATGGTGCATCCCGGCATCATCGATCTCGTGCTCTTTGCGGGCGGCGCGCCGGAGCTCAGGATTGTCGAGGCGCCGCAAGAAGCAGACCAGCTCGCGGGTATCCTGCACGATCTTGCCTACGACGGAATTTCCGCGGGCCATGACATATTGGATCTGGCGCTACCTCCCGCCGATGCGTGCCTCTATTTCTCGGACGGCATTCTTTCCATCGATCCGACCGACGCGGAGCGGATACGCTGCGCTCTGTTCACGGTATCGAGTTCCGATGATGCCAATCGCGGTTTCCTGCGGGTTCTGGCGCGGCGCGGCGCGGGGGTGCATTTCGATCTCACCAGGACGAGCACCGATGATGCCGTTGCCGGGCTGACCGGGCGCGCGCCGCGCGTCGTCAGCGTCCAGTCATCGGATGGACGCGACATCGACTACGCCCTCTTGCCGTCAGGCGCGGACCGTTTCCGGATCGTCGGTCCACTGCCTGCGTCGGGCGAGATCGTCGTGACGCTTGCGGGCGGAACGCGGACCTACAAGACCAAGGCCATGCGTCCACGCCAGCAGGACGCCATCGGCGCGCTGTGGGCAGTCGACCGGCTTCACGAGCTTGCCGCAAGAACCCATCCCGAGTCCGAGCGCATCATCGCGCTCGCGCGGCGCTATTCGCTCGAAGGCTATTGATACAATCTCGGCAACGTGTCGGCGAAGAGGTCTTCGCGGTAGTTCGTCGCGGCGAAGAGATGGCGGCGCGATTCATCCACCATGCGTTTCAGCCGGTTCATGTCGAGGCCGAGGACCTGGCCGCCGCGCTTCCTGATCCGGCCGCCGATGATCACGGTGTCGACATTGCTGCGCTCGGCCGCCTGGACCACCGTCCCCAGCGCGTTGTTCGACGGATAAAGATTGATGTCGTCGCTCTTGATCATGACGATGTCGGCTTCCTTGCCAGGCGCAAGCGTGCCGATCTTGCTCGCGAGGCCCGCACAGTTCGCGCCGTTGATGGTCGCGCATTCGAGCACATCGCGGACGTTCACCGGCTGAGGCAGGTTCGTCTCGCCGGCAAAGCGGCGGTTCTGAATGAGTGCCCGGTGCATCATGAAGGCCGCGCGCATCTCGGCGAACATGTCGGTCGAGTAAGAGGTCTCGTTATCGACGCTGAAACCGGGTCTGATACCGTGGTCGAGCGCCTTCTGATAGGGCGGAAAGCCTTCGCCGAGTCCGTACTGCGCATCCGCGCGCGGGCAGATATTGATCGTCGCGCCCGACTCGCGAAGGATTTGCCAAGTACGGTCGGGCAGCGCCCCGCAATGGTTGAAGCAATTGTCCGCGGCCACCAGCCGGTCCTGCCACATCGGGTCCAGCAGCATCGCCGCGTTCGGTCCCTGGAATTCGGTGGTGATCCTGAGGCCCAAGCTGCGTGCCACAGCCCAGTTGTCCCGGTTGACGGGTGAGAACATGCGGAGCGTGAGGAGCTGGTCGTCGCTGCGGAAATATTTGTCCTTCAGCCGCGCCAAATCCTGCGGCCATTGCATGTCCCATGTTCCGGCCTGCGGCGCGCCGGAGGCGTGCACCGCGCGGATGCCGGAATCGATCAGCGCCTCGACGCCTGCGTCGGAGTGCGCGGCGCTGCGCGAATTGTGCGAATTGTCGATGACGCAGGTGATGCCGGAATCGATGCAGCCGAACGCGGTGAGGAGGCTACCGACATAGTGGTCCTGCGGCCGGTAATGCGTCGCGAACGAGAGGTGCGTCGCGTTGGAATATTCGCCGATCGTCTTCGCGTTCGGATTGATGCGGCGGAGCTGGCCTTCCCACGAATGGCGGTGGCAATCCACGAAGCCGGGAATGATGATTCTGTTCGCGGCATCGATGATTTGGGCGCCCGCCGCCGACAAGTTCGGCCCGATTGCGGCGATCATCCTGCCCTCGATCAGCACATCGCCGGTCGCAAGGTTGCCGACCTGCGGATCGAGGGAGACGATCGTGCCGCCCCTGATGAGAAGGCGTTGGCGCAGATTCACCGGTTGCGGCGCATTGAAGCGTTCGACCGTCTGCGCCGCGTTCGCGGCTCGGGTGAGTGCGAGTCCTGCGGCGGCGCTCAATACGGTTCGGCGTGATATGACGTTGCTTGTCATCGTCTCCCCCCTCCGCTCGCTACGCGAGCACCTCCCCCGCAAGCGGGGGAGGAAAGCGAACCTGCAACGGATCGGCTCACATCTAATGGAGCCGCGCAATTGCGCTCGCTATTTTACGCCCTAGGAAAGTAGAATGGCCATAGAAGTCCAGACCGGCACGGTTCGGAGCGATGGGAGGGACGTGCCGTAGTCGACGGATTGGTCGCGCCGATAGAACGATCGGGAGGGGCTATGGAACGAGAGTCAAAGGCAGGCACGAACGCCAAGAGAAGCAAGGCGTGGAATTGGGTTCTCTGGTGGATGATCGACGAAGGCGAACTCGAGGAGCAAGTTGCCGAGTACAGCGACCTTCCAATTTACGTTGCGGCGCGCGGACTCAGCCTCCTTCTGCTTCTCTTCAGCGCGACCATGACGGTTGCAGCCATCTACTTCCTTCAATTGGAACCAATCGGTCTTGTAGATGCAGCCTTGATGTCAGTGTTGGGACTGTTGATCTATTTCGGACACAGATGGGCAATGATCCTGGTCATGCTGTTGTGGACCCTCGAGAAGGCGATGATGATCATCGAGCCGGTGTTGAGTGGGACTGTGGGCAGTCCGATGAGCAACCCAGTCACGCAGATTTTCTGGTGGGCGATATACATGCACGCGTTCTATTTGGCCTTCCGCGTGGAGCAGGAGCGGCGCAAGCGCCTCACATCGCCGGAAGTTGAAAAAGTCTTCGAGTGACAACGCCGTAGAATTGGATCGATTGGCGAACGCAATGGGAGGGACGACCGTGAGGACAGCTCTGTTTGCAGCATTGGCTCTGTTCGCGGCCGCGGTTCCAATGGAGAGCGCCGTGGGGCAGACGCAAAATCTCGAACAGAAGATCTGGACGCTTCTCGACAACGAGATGGCGCCCTACGTGGCGCTTCCCGAGCCGGACTTCCGCGCGCTGGGCGCGGGCTTCGATCTGCCCGACGGCGGACGGACGGTGAGCGAGCTTGCGGCGAAGGCGCCGGGCGGCGCGTTCGATCCGCGCGATCTTTCGAAGATCTCGCCGCAGACGCTGGGCTACCGCGCCGATTGGGTGGTGGAGCGTTTCCGCCGCTACAATCTCGATTGGGATATCGGCGCGCTCAGGCTCACCAGCCTCAATCCCGAAGCGAAGAACTATCCCTGGTTCATCATCATGAACGGGGGGGCGGCCAACGTCTACGAGTTCTACGTCGACCTGAAGAACCGTCCGGGCTGGACGCAGTTCCTGGCGCAGAAGCTCAACGTCATGATCGTGACGATCCCGGGCAATTTCAAATATGGCGGCTGGGATTTGCCGGTGATGGATCCGGGCCGCCAGCCGGCCTATCTGCTGGACCGCGAGCTGCCGCTCGCCGAATCCGAAATCCGCAACGCGGTCTACACCAACAGCCTGATCCTGCAGGGCGTGAAGCAACTGGTGATGAAGCACACAACCGGCGACATCCTGCTGATCGGGCATTCCACCTCCGGCGAGATCGCGATGCTGGCCTACGAGGACAAGGAGATGGGCCCGCGGCTGAAGGGCCGCTTCCTCGGCTGGGGCAGCGGCGGCCCGGCGCGGCTCGAGTTGATGCGCGAGGTGCGCGGCAAGGACATTCCCGTGCGCGGCGGCGCGACCGCTCCCGGCTCGCGCACGCCGCTGCACGTGCTCGAACGTCGCGATCCGGCGAGCTATTCGCGCGGCTATAGCGGGTTCCTGAACCCGATGTACGAAGCGGGCATGTCGCACCTTCAGATTGCCGAGCGCTGGCTCGACACCGAGGGACGCCGGCGCGCCAACTTCAAACAGCAGCTGCAGAATCTCGAGCACGGCTCCGACCTCGGCCTGAAGGCGATGGTCGAGGACGAGATCGAAAAGCTGCTGAAGAGCAGCGGCAATCCGTGGGGCATCGTCGCCGAGGACGTGTTCAAGGACCTCTACGTCACCAACTACACGCGCATGGACGGATACAAGCGCATGGTGTGGACGACGGCGCATTTCGACCGCAACCACTGGAACCCGGAAGAGCCGGGGAAGAGCATCGAGGTCTTCGTCGCGAACGAATACCGCGCCAAGAACCCGAACGCCGACATCCGGGTGATGAACTTCGATCCGCCGATGACGCATTACGGCCATCTCGAATTGCCGCGCCAGCTCGCGCACGCGCATTACAGCGTCGTGCGGTGGCTGGTGAAGCCGGAGTGAGCAGCGGTGTTCAAGACGACGATCGCGGGCAGCCTGCCGAAACCGTCTTGGCTCGCCGAGCCGGAGAAGCTGTGGCCGGCCTGGCGCCTTGAAGGCGAGGATCTCGCCGCGGGAAAGCGCGACGCGACTCTCGTCTGGCTCAAGGAGCAAGAGGACGCGGGGCTCGACATCGTGACCGACGGCGAGCAGTCGCGTGTGCATTTCGTGCACGGCTTTCTCGAACGCGTGGATGGCATCGACTGGGCGAAGAAGACCCGGATGGGGATCCGCAACAACCGCTATGAAGTCGACGTGCCGACGGTGACCGGGAAGGTCAAGCGGCGCGGACCGGTACACAGCGACGAGATGCGGTTCACGCGGGCGCACACCGGCCGCAAGATCAAGTTCACCCTGCCCGGCCCGATGACGATCTGCGACACGATCGCGGATTCGCATTACGGGCGGCGCGGCGACATGGCGATGGCGTTCGCGAAAATCCTCAACGAGGAGGCGCGCGAGCTCGAGCGGCTGGGCGCCGATGTGATCCAGCTCGACGAGCCGGCGTTCAACGTCTTCATGGATGACGTGAAGGAATGGGGCATCGCGGCGATCGAGGAAGCGACGAGCGGCCTAACCTGCAAGACCGCCGTCCACATCTGCTATGGCTACGGCATCGATGCGAACATAAGGTGGAAGGACACGCTGCGTTCGGAATGGCGCCAATACGAGGAGATATTCCCCGCGATCAACAAAAGCCGCATCGCCCAGGTGTCGCTCGAATGCGCCGGCTCCAAGGTGCCGATGTCGCTGATCGCGCTGCTCAAGGACAAGGAGATCATGGTCGGCGCGATCGACGTCGCGACCAATCGTGTCGAAACGCCCGAGGCGGTTGCCTCCGTCCTGAAAGAGGCGACGAAGTTTGCGAGCCCCAACCGGATCTACGGCTGCACCAATTGCGGGATGGCGCCGCTGCCGCGGGACGTTGCGGCCGGCAAGCTCAAAGCGCTCGCGGCCGGCGCGGCGATGCTGCGGAAGGAATTCGGCAGAGGGGCGTAAGTGTTACGCGACGGTGAAGCGGGACGACACCGGATCGGACCGGGCCGACAACGCCAGAGCTGCACAGCAGGCCACAAAGGCCACCGCGTCTTGAAGGGCGTAGACCAGCTCCAGACGTGCTCCAAGCCCGGACGTCAGATCCAGCGCGACGAGAAATCCTTCAAACGCCAAACCTGCCGTGAACGCAAGCACGGGGGTTAAGAACCTGTCGTTGTCTCTGCGCGAGCGAAGAAGGCCAAAAAGAAGCACGAGTGCAGCGCCGAGGCCCAAGGCACTTCCCAGCATCAGATTCGCATCGGACGTGCCCCGGAAATAGGCCAGCGCGGAGATCGCGCCCGGCGTCAGCGTGATGGTGACGACGCGCAGCAGATAGCTCAAGACCGCCAGGCCGACGAGCGTGTTGCGCAGACGAATCCGGTCCTGGCTGGAGGCCGAAGGGGCTTCGCCGGGGCGAATTTCACCGCGAGACCTCGCCGCTGTCGCAAGCCACAGTCCGAGGATCGGGAAGCACACCCAAGCGGCGCCGATCGCGTTCGGAATGAACGCGGATATCAGACCATCCCACCCGACATTCCAGACACTCCAGACAGAATACAGCGCTTCGGGCACTATTCCTCCCGCCAAAAACCAGCACATCAGGGACAGCATGTCCCAGCGGCGCTTCAGTGCCGCGAGAGCGCTCACAAGCAGGATCGCGGCAATGAACGGCGTGTAGCCGTAGCTGGAAAAACTGAGCGACGGAGGCCCGTCAAGCCCAAGGGGATTTGTAATGATGGTTGTCCCATCCGGTTGCTGTACCGCGGCCGGTTGATCCACAACCCTGTTCATCACTTCAAGCAAGTCCGAGACGCTGAGTGCAGCGCCGGCAATCAGTCCGATGCCGATCAAGAATGCGAGAACGATGAAAAGAATCCGCAGCGGTGCGACGATGCTCACGATCCTAGGCCGGGATGAAGGTCAGGCCTGCGCCGTTCAGGCAATAGCGCAGACGCGTCGGCTGCGGGCCGTCGCCGAACACGTGTCCGAGATGGCAATTGCAGCGGCTGCACTCGGCCTTTGTGCGGTCGAGACCTTCGGAGCGATCCCGCATCTCCCGCACGGTGCCGGGACGCGGCCGCCAGAAGCTCGGCCAGCCGGTCCGGCTGTCGTACTTCGTCTGCGAGGAAAACACCTCCAGGCCGCAGCCGCCGCACGCATACATGCCACGGCGCTTTTCCAAGGTGAGCGGGCTCGAATAGGGCTGCTCGGTTTGCGACTGCCGCAGCACGGCGTACTGGTCGGGCGTCAGAAGCGCGCGCCACTCGTTGTCGGTGCGGGTCACGATGTCCGCCGGCGCGGCGATCACGCGCGGGGCACCGATCAGCGCCAAGAAACTGACACCGAACATGAAATGCCGCCGCCGCATCCTGATCGCCTCCGGGACCCAGTATAACACGGCGGGGCGGGCACAATTGAATGGACCCCACCCGTCTGGCAAGCTTGCGCCCCGCGCAAAAGGCCGAGCGCCATGCTGAGAATCGAGCCGCTGTCACCGGCGATGGGCGTCGAGATCGGCGGGGTCGATCTGGCAAAGCCGCTCGACGATGACGTGTTCGCGCGCATCCGCTCGGCGTGGGAGAGCAATTGCATCGCGCTGTTCCGCGGCCAGACGCTCGACGAGGAGGCGCAGATGCGCTTCGGGCGCCGGTTCGGGACGCTCGGCGGCATCGTCAACGATTTCGATCCGGCCAAGCGCGGGAGCCATCCCGAAATCCTCTACGTCTCCAACATCCGGGTCGGCGGCAAGGTCACCGGGGTGCTTCCCGACGGCGAAATGTTCTTCCATTCCGATCAGTGCTACCTGGAGCGCCCCGCGATGGCGTCCATGCTTTACGCCCTGGAGATTCCGTCTCGCGGCGGCAACACGCTTTACGCGAATTGCTTCGAGGCCTACGAGGCGCTCCCCGACGACGTCAAACAGCGGCTGAAGGGAAAGCGCGCGCTCAACGCCTACGATTACGACGGTGCGCCGACACTGCGCGCAGAGGTGCTGCCCGACGGGGTCAAGCGGTTCTCCCACCCCATCGTGCGCACCCATCCGCCGACGGGGCGCAAATCGCTCTACGTGAACCGGCTGATGACGTGGTCCATCCTGGACATGGCGCCCGAAGAAAGCCGCGCGTTGCTCGGCTACCTGTTCGATCATCAGGAGCGGCCGGAGTTCGTCTACGAGCACAAATGGAGCCCGGGCGATGTGGTGCTGTGGGACAACCGCTCGTGCCTGCACGCGCGCACCGACTTCGATCCGAACGAGCGCCGGCGGCTCCGGCGCATCACCGTGAACGGGGACGTGCCGTTCGAGTGAACCCGCACGCGTGCAGATCTGTGGATAACGGAAAAATCGATTCGACTTCTGCGCGCAACGGCGCATGATTCGCGTGCGTCAAGACCGGAAACGGACACCGACGCAAGCCTTGCACCGGGAGTGGAACGAACCGGCGACGGTGAACGGTCCACAAGCGGATGCAAGGACCACAAGAAGCAGTTGCTAACTGCAAGGGCTGATGGTGGGCCGGTGATTCTTGGGAACGGCGGCCAAATCCGTTCGACAAGGGCCGACACCGCGAATCCGAAAGGACCGCGGCGAGGCCACGGTCTCGATGAGCTGCTGTCGCCTTGCCGCGCCTTCGGGCGTTGTTCGCGATCCGCGGTTCAGCTGATCTGGGTAAGGGCTCGCCTTGCGGCGGGCCCTTACTTATTTTGCGGTCACGTCAGCTCGAAGCGCAGCTCGCCGAGCTTTTCCAGGCTGCAGGCGATCTTGTCGCCCGCCTTCAGCCAGACCCGCTTGTCGGCCGGCATGCCGAAGATCACGCCCTGCGGCGTGCCGGTGAAGAAGATGTCGCCCGGCTTGATGGTCATCACCTTTGACGCAAAGCTGATCAGCTGGCGGCAATTGAAGATCATGTCGTTGGTGTTCCAGTCCTGCCGCTGTTCGCCGTTCACCCGCGTCTCGAGCCGGAGATTGTTCGGGTTGGGGATCAGATCGCTGGTGACGAGGTAGGGGCCGAGAGGCGCGAACCCGTCGCAGGTCTTGCCGATCATGAATTGCGAGGTCAGCGTCTGGAGATCGCGGGCGGAGAAATCGTTGCCGGTGGAATAGCCCGCCACATAATTCAGCGCGTCGGCCTCCGAGACATTCCGGCATTCGCGCCCGAAGACGATCACAAGCTCGACCTCGTAGTCGAATTGCCGTGCCGCCGCGGTCGGCAGCTTGATCGTGCCGCCGTGGTGATTGAGCGTGTTGTTGTACTTGTTGAAGAGCGGCGGGTCCTTCGGCGGCGTAGTGCCGGTTTCCTCCGCGTGCTTGCGGTAGTTGAAGCCCATCATGATGATCTTCTCGGGCCGCGTGACGATCGGTGCGTGCGCAACCGTCTCCTCCCGCACGTAAAGCGACGCGGGCCCGTTCGCGGCGGCGCGCACGAGAGTGGCGAGGAGGCCGCCCCTCCCGTTCTGCAGCAGATCGTCCATGTCCGAGGGCGCCGGCAGGTTGAGCGCCTGGGAGGCGGCGGACACGTTCAGGATCCCGCGCCCCGTCTTCACGCCGAGCCCGTAGCCGTTGCCGACACGCATGTTGAGCAGCGTCATGTTGCGGGGCATCTCGAAGGGGTGCGCGCCGGGCGCGGGTGCCGCGGCTGCTGGGCTCGGGGCGAGACCGCCTGCCGATGCCGCGGCCAAGCCCGCCGCACCCGCCTTCAGAAAATCACGCCGATGCCCTGCCATCACACTCTCCGTTCTGAACCAGCCCTGGCGTGACTCACCGGCGCGGCAGCGGTGCGATGCCCTTGAACTCGAACTTCTGCACGCGCTTTCCGTCCTGCACTTCGGTGACGTAGAGATTGCCTTTCGAATCCACGTTCATGTGATGCATGACGTAGAATTCGCCGGGCATCACGCCGGGGCGCCCGAAGGAGTCGAGCGGTTCGAGCGTCTTGCGGTCGAGTATCCAGAGCCGCGCCGGGCTGCGGCTCGCGACATAGAGGAAGCGCTGTTCGGGATCGTGCGAGAACGCGGTCGAGGCCACCGTCTGGCCGTTGCCGCAATGCGGCACCTCGCAATAGCGGTCGATGAATTGCTGCGTGACGTATTTGCCGTCGAGCGAGAACACCTGCACGCGCTTGCCGCCGCGGTCGGAGACATAGACGAAATTGTCCTTGGAGACGCGCGTCGCATGCACCGGCGTGATGAACTGGTCGGGCCCCGGCCCGGTCGCTTCCTTTGCCGGAATGCGCCGGTCTTCGGGCACCTTCGGCGGCTCGGGCAACTCATCGACAGGCTTGTTGCCGAATGCGCCCCACATGCGCTTGAACGCGCCGGTGTCGGCGTCGAACACGATCACGCGCCGGTTGCCGTAGCCATCGGCGACGAACAGCTCGTTGGTCGGCGTATGGACGAAGGTATCGGCCGCGCCCTTGACGTTCGCCGTGTCGGCGTTGCCCTTGCTCGCGCCCTTCTTGCCGAGCTGCATGATGAACCGCCCCTGCTTGGTGAACTTCACCAGGTGGTGATCGGTCGGACCGTTGCCGCCGATCCAGACATTGCCCTTGGGATCGACATAGATGCCGTGCTCGACCGCGGGCCAGTCAAAGCCCTGTCCGGGTCCGCCCCACGCCTGGAGGAAATTCCCCTGCTCGTCGAACTCGATCACCGGAGGTGCTGCCTTGTCCTTCTGGTCGGCGCGCACGCTGCTCGGGCGCTGGAGCACCCAGGCGTGGCCCTGCTCGTCGATCGAGACGCTCGACACCTGCCCGAAGACATAGCGCGGTGGCAGCTTGGGCCAGGTGGGATCGACCTCGAACCGCGGCGCCTCGCGGGCCGCCTTCGGCGCGGGGGCCGGAGCCGCCTGCGTGTCCATGATCGAAACCGCAGCGGCAGCGATTGCAAGCGCCGCGGACGACGCAAGCACCGAACGCGTGACCAATCTCATGGCAACCCTCCCTTTGGTGTCGACCCTGTCCGGGGCTTGTTTGCGCCAAGTCTAGTGCACGCGCCCCGGACCGGAAAGGCCGCCTTGCAGCCGGGCCGGTCACGAAGCGATGTTTCGCGGTCCCGTTCATTGACGGCGCGATTCATGGCAGTGTCGCCCCAGCGAGAACATTGAAGGATGAACCCATGCGTTTCGTTGGACTTGTTCTTTCCGCCGTCGTGGCTGCGTTCGTTTCGGGCGCCGCCTGGGCGCAGGCCTGGGACGTCTATGTCGATCGCGAGAATTTCTTCTCGGTCAATCTTCCGGGCACGCCGACAGCGACGGAAATGCCCTACCGGACGGCCAAGGGCACGAACCTGACCGCGCGCGTGTTCACCGCCACCGCCCCTGCCGGGTCGATCCTCGCCGGGACCTACAAGGTCACCGTGGTCGACTACACCAACGCGACGGACGAAATCAGCATGGCGGTCGACCAGGCCGCGAAGGCGATCAACGCCAAGGGCATGGTGAAATACGACGGGCTCAACAATCTCGACCTGCACCTCTCCCGCCGCCTGACGGTCGAAACGGCGGCGACCCGCATCCTCGCCGAGATTCTGGTGGCCGAGAACAACCGCCTCTACATCACCGAGGCCGAGACGCCGCTGACCGTGCCGCCGGCGGCGAATTTCCAGGCGTCGCTGCAAATCCTCGACGCGAGCGGCGTGCGCATCCGCGAGCGCATCGCGCGCGGTTTCGAGCAGGGGGTGACCTCGCCCATCGGCGCCGGCGGGGTGCCCGACGAATCCAATAGGGTGGCCGCCATGGTCGCCGGCGCCTGGCGTACGGCGGGCAGCAATTGCGAGAGCGCGTATTTCAAGGCGGGCGCGCGCACCAAGACGACGCGCGGTGAGGAAGCCGTGAGCGGCACGATCACCAATAGCGGCACGACGCTTGCGGGACAGCTCGTTCTCAACGGCGCGCGCGCGGGGCAGTTCGTCAACCCGGCAACGGATCGCGTGGTCATGCTGTTCGACCCGCAGGAGGGCGGCAAGCTCGGCATCTCCGCGATCGGTGCGCCCGCGCTCGGCTGGCCGGACGTGGCGCTCGAGCTCTGCCCGGGAAGCCGCGGCTGATGCTTCTCCGCGCACAATCGGCGTGATGTAAACCCCGCCGCAAGCCCGCC
>Ga0137427_10000815_pt1 | contig 14980 bp, 10 predicted proteins | sample EasRivERMZT700_2_FD_102309 | JGI IMG/M metagenome (GOLD analysis project Ga0137427, IMG submission 102309) | Soil microbial communities from meander-bound floodplain in the East River, Colorado, USA - East River MetaG ERMZT700_2 | ecosystem: Environmental > Terrestrial > Soil > Floodplain ...
AGGTCGGAGCGATATCCGGTGTCTTTGTAATATTTTTTGCAGAACTTGAAATAGTCGGAAAGGATCGTGGGGTACTCGTCCTCCGGAAACGCAAACAGACTGAACGTATAACGGCTGTTGTCGGCCACTTCCGGATAACGGATGATTTGATCAGGCGGGATCGTGTGGTCGGAGCGCACAAGCGTCTCGAGCTTGAATCGCCACAGGGCGCAGAAACCATCGATCATGGCGTACCGGACTTTCGGATTCGCAACATTTTTCCCGAGATCCCGTGCGAGCTGAGGGCCGGATGTGCCCCACAGATAGTTCCGCAAAGGCCAGGCGTGACGATTTGGAATTCCCTTCGCCTTCGGATTGTCCTTACGGAACTCTACTGTGATCACATCTTCGAACGGGAAAATGTAAAACATCAGCGATTCAGGCTTCGACTTTAACGCCGGCAACTTGGCGATGAACTTGTCGAGAGTGAATGTTTCATGACGAACCGCCATTGGAGTCAACGGACGAACGCGGAAGGTAACTTCGTAAACGATGCCGAACATCCCGTAACTCGACCGCGCCAACTGCATTAACTCCGGCTGCTGGTCCGTGATTTCCAGGAGTTCGCCGGAAGGAAGCACCATCTTCATGCCGGTTACATAGGAACCAACGTGACCGAATTCGCCGGGAAACGATGCGTCCTTGGTCCCGGCGCACGCCGCGCTTCCGGCGGTCAAATTACCGATCTCGGTGTTGATGTAAAACTGAAGTCCTTTCTTTTCGAGGGCCTTGGCGATATCGATATAGATGGCCCCGGCTTCGACCGTAACGCTGTCCTTCCGGATAGAAAGGATCTTGTTCATCTTCATCTTGATCAGCGTTCCCTTGTCGGCAACGCCGCACTCCGAGGTCGAATGATTGGAACCAACGGCGCGGACGGGCGACGGGTATTTCTTCGTGTCTTTAAGAACATTGATGATGTCTTGAACCGACTTGGCTTCGATGATCGTTTTGGGACTCGATATCACGTCTCCAAACCAGTTTGTAACCATCGGATTGGGCATGTACTGCTTCCTTTCTGAATTAGAACGTCTTCATGAACTCGATGAGTGCGTGTTTATCGGCATCTGAAAGATCGGAGCCAAAGGTGTGTCCCCGATCTTCGATGAAGTCCGGAGACAGGTTCTTATCCATGGCCGTCTGCCAGATGATCCCGCCGCCGAATAAGCGGGAGAAGAACCTCGTCAGCCAGTTGCCGCCCGGCCCGAGGCTGATCAATTGGTTGGGATCGACGTTGGCGAACAACTTGACCGGCATTCCGGCCGGCACTTCGAGCTCGGTGCCGTCTCTCCGCGAGATCTTGCTCACGGTTGTAGTCACCATCATCGATTGCACACCAAGCCGCTTTTCAGGCCAGAGCAGCTTCTCCATCGCGTCGTGGTAGGCGGTCATGCGCCCGGCAACGGAAGGATCTTTAACGAAAGTACCCAGCGCATTGTTGTGAAAGAACGGCGCAGTCGCCCAGACGCTGATCAGAGTCGGAGTGCGGTAGTACCCGCGTCCCCCGCCCTGAAGGTTGAACGACATCGGCCGGGAGGGCTGTATAGGATTGTATAGATCCTTCATCGTTCCCACGGCTGAGAGTTCTTTGTATGTTTTCGACGAGAAGTTATCCCAAACGTGGCCCGCCGTTGCATTGGTGCCCATGGCCCGGCTGAAGTTCGTTCCGATTTCACGGACGGAGTGGCGTGCATCGTCGGAGAGAAAATTGTGATCGAGGAAATCGGGGCTCAAAACCGATTGACGATACCATTCGGTCAGCGCTGCAGCATTTGAAGCAACGGTCTGTGGGGGACGCTTGCTCGAATGACAACTCGCGCAACGTTCCGCAAAGACAACTTTCCCTCGGCGAAGAGTCTCTCCATCAGCAGTCAAGTACCTGGCGCCGCCCGGCGCGTCCTTCAAGTACATCGGCCCGATTGTTTTGAGAAACGCCTCGGCCGCCGGCATGCGCTCTTCAGTAGCACGCCAGTCCGCACAATCCGTCCGGGCTTTGTCGACAAGGAATGGTTTTTGAGCGCCCATGCCTTCAACCGCGTCGTGCAAAGTGAGCCAGTAATCCGAGCACATGCCGATATTCACATACACGCGCAACGACGCGCCCGCGACGCCGATCGAATCCGCGCCGTCCTTTAATATGTGATGCACCTGCTGCGTTGTGCCGTCCGGCATCGTTTCCGTCTGGACGGGACGATCGGCCAGATTGAAGATCGAATTGATCGCATTGGGATTGAAGATGTGATCCGTAGCCACTCGCGATGTGTCCGATGTTCCGGCCGGCTGCCGGTTCGCCACATGCCAGCGGAAATCGGATGGCTTCATGTTCAACCCGAAGAGCTTACCTTCCTCGAGGTATTGATTGCCGAAGGCCGGCGAAATATTCGCCCAATTCGGACGCTCGGGGTCGGCCGGCGGATTGAGGGGGTTGAAGGCATTGTGGCAATACCCGCACGCCATGCCGATGATATAGGGCGGCTCAACATTCTTAGGATTCTGGAGGTACTTCTCGAGCGACCACCCGGACTTATCGAAGTCGGGATTGACGAACTTGCGAAGTCCGAGAATGCCGCTGGGTTCGCCGGGAATACCCTCAAGCGATTCGCCCTCACACTGATCGAACCACAATCCGTATTCATCCGGACCCGTTGCCCTGCGGCAACCCGGCTGCGTAATCGCTCCAAGGTCGCGAAAGCGGCTGCCGTTGCGGCGTGAATCGACGTATTGCAAAAGATCCTGCGCGCCGTCGGTAATCATGGCGGCCTTGCGCCAGAACCGCTGTCCTCCACCCGTCCAGAAATACCACGTCTCGCGCCCGCGCCTTTCCAGAGGCGTGAGCCGGGCGGCGTCGGCTTGATAGGAGTCGTAGTTTTGCGAGGACGCGATCGAACACCAACAGACAACAACGAACACAAAAAACAGGCTGAAGCGTTTCATATTCTTGTCCCTATCGGAAATCCTAAGGCGTTGTCACTCAGTAGTGTCGAGAACAGTAAACCGGAAGATTTCGGGAAATGCCATCCGGCCCCCGCAAGCATGAACCAAAGTCACCGCTTTGCGCACAGTTTCTTCCGGCTTGCCCGGATTGTACTCGATGACCTCTGCAGACTCCGGACAACCTCCTTTTGCATTGTTGGCTATCCTTACTCGCGACGGAGTGCGGTGTCGTCTTGGACAATTTTTGCGGAAGGGTCGATAAATCCGGGTCGCTTTATTGGAGTGGGATCGACATCGGTTTGCTATCGGTTCTAGCGAGTCGCCAGGCTATGGGGGAGTGAGTCGACCGTGCGTGGGCTATTGATCAATATTTGACTTATTTCGCCGTAGGGATAGCCAGAGTCCTACTAAGCCCGAGCCGAGGAGCAGAAGACTGGAGGGCTCAGGTACACCCGACACCGGCGCCAACGTATAGCTGAAGCCGGACTGGGATTGTACACTCACTCCCGCGGCTTGGTTCCCACTGCTATCGAGTACTCGCAGGGACTGTAACTGCGTCTGGAGGTTCACTGTGCCGCTGCCCGGCAAACCAGGATTTATGAAAAAAGGCCCCATGCTCCCGTGCAGTCTCCAAATAACCGATTGAGCAACTCCATATTGGAATGCTATGGACATAGTCACTGTTTCCTGCACCGGAGTGTTGTTACCGTATGGAGCGCATCCCTGGCTGAAAGCATAATAAGGACCGCAGGCAGTTGCTGCAAAGAGCGCGTTGGAGTTTCGGTCTTCAAAAGCGCCATAAGCGCTGAAATAGTCCGTTGCCGAAACGGTGCCACTCAAGGCCCAAATCCATTCCAACGTACCGCTTCCTGTACCGCCCACGACTGTAATCATATCTTCGACGCTGACGACGGTACCTTGCCCACCCCCTCCATTGGCGGCGGTATTGCTCAAAGAAAGACTTAAGCTCGAAAAGCCCGCTTCGACCTGCATCGTTGTTGAAGCGCCTGTCGCATTGTCCACGCAAGTCGTCGAGTGTGTTACCGGCGGGGTTGCAGTGAAATTCGGATAGATGACTCCACCATTACATACACCTGTGGAACTGATGCTGATAGTGGAGCCAAAACCTGGCGAGAGCGCACCAAAGAACATCGCAACAAACATAAACAGACCGGTCCGGCGACAGCTCCTGTGCATGGCAATTTCCTCAGAGATTGACCTTGTGACGGGTGGTCGTGACGCTAGCATTCCAAGCTCCAAAACCTGTGGTTTTAGGAAATCACTGATTCCAAAGCATTGCGACAATGGTCTGGTCCACGAGCGGTGCATAGGCTCGGCCTGAAGCTTGTAAGGAAACGCGACAGGTTAAGAATTCGCAATCAGTTGAAAGTCGTATCGTTCCTGTTTCGTGTGACTTCGCACGAACCTGTCGAATTGTCGAAACTGTAAGCGCATCCTTCGTTCTAGTTCCGATGCCTCGGCGAACGATCGCATCGCTCGTCACATTCCTAACCAATCAGGACGGTCGGTTCGCCTTGAATGATCGGGTTCATGGGCGGTAGAGGAAGCAACGCCTTGGGTTCCATCACAATGTCACCGAGGCAAGCGGCCGGCTTGCCTCCGATAATAACGGTGAGCGTTGCGCCCGGGCCCGGATTGGTGATGCCCGGTCCGTGTGGTGCACCGTCAGCAACTGGAGGCGGGGCATTCGGGATGGTGCAGTTGTGTTGATCGGTGATGCGCCAGGCGGGTTTGCCGCCGATGAGTACCGTCATGCAAGCTGCGCCGAGTAGTGTTGAACCGTGTGTTGTCGGATCGCCTAGACGTGCTGCTGGTCTTCCCATGTTTCCTTCCGTTAGTTGATTTTCACCAGAGAGCCCTTAATCGTGTGAATACCACTCGCCTCGCTTGTGATAAGCACGCCTTTGTTCGTGATGTCCTTGGTTCCGTTAATCGTGATCGATAGACCGGCGATTTCAATAGTCCCATCAGACTTCATGACGATCTTCGAAGCGCCGGTCTTGATGGTTATTTGTGTTCCGGCTTCGATGGTGAGGGACTGCCCGACCTTGAGGCTGTCGGTGGTGCCGATGTCGACCGCACGTTCAAGGCTGACTTTCTCGGTCTGTTTGCCTTTGATCGTTATGGTCTCGTCCTTACCGACTTCACGAGTGCGATTGTTGGTGACGGTGACTTTTTCATCGTTCCCGACTGTCTCGGTTCTGTCGTGCTCGGTCTCGAAGGTTGAATCCTTTTCCGCGTGAAGGAAGACGAGTTCGCCGCCCTTTTTGTCCTCGAAGCGAAATTCGTTGAAGTTGGCCGGCCCGCCGGACGGTGAACTCCGTGACTTGATACCGCTTTGCGTTCGATTGGCAGGCAGGGCATTCGGCGGCAACATTTCGGCGTTGTACACGGAACCGACGATAATCGGCCGGTCCGGATCGCCTTCCAGAAAGTCGACGACCACTTCCTGGCCGATCCGCGGGATATGGATGACTCCCCATTGTTTGCCCGCCCATGATGTTGCGACACGCACCCAACATGAGCTTGATGCGTCGTTCTTTCCGGTTCGATCCCAGTGAAACTGCACTTTTACTCTCGAGTACTTGTCGGTGAAGATTTCCTCTCCTGCCGGGCCGACAACGACTGCGGTCTGCGAACCTTCGACACGCGGCTTCAGCGTGACGCGAGACGGCCTGAAGACCATGTCGGCGGGGATACAGCTAAACAGGTTGTTGTATTCAAACTTGCCGAGTTCCCCCGCTCGATAATGGGCGCTCAGGCTGGCGGTATGCTGGATTGCTGTCAGCAGGTATTTCCCGTCCGCATTGAAGTGATATTGCAGGGTGAACTTGTGACCCGTGGACAGCTGTCGGCAATCACTGGCGCCGTGCACGACGACGGCTGGATAGGCCTCCTCCTGCATGCGTATGCCAACGGTCCTGATATTGTCCTCGAAGATCTTTTGTAAGTTGGAAGGCTGTTCTCCGCCCGATTTGTTGATGCCGTCAAATCGTTTGGCGTATTCACCCGGGTAATCGTAGAGCTCCAACGCGTCGTTGCCTAGTTTGAGCTTGTGTTCAATCCTGCCGGCTTTTACCAGGTCCAGGGTCGGCTTTTCCGCTTCCAGGTGTTTGTTCGGTAATTCGAAACAATGGTCCCACAGCGTAACCTTGCCCGAACGCATTTCCTGATGTTTTTCCCACGCAATCACTCGATCTTCGCTTTGTTTTCCTCCGGTCATCTCCTGGTATGTCAGAGTAGCCGGAGCAATATCGGGATTGGATTGTGGAGTATTGGCGACGACCATCTTGTGACCGTCGAGCGTGTGCTTGTAGAAGTAGTAAATGCCTTCTTCCTCCATCAAGCGTGATGCGAAAGCGAAGTCGGTCTCGCGATACTGAACGCAATACTCACGAGGCTGGAACGTCCCCTGGATTTCGTAGGCGACATCCTGATCCTTCAAGACCTGTTTCAGGATGTCAGGCACGCTCATTTGTTGGAATATCCGGCTTTGGGCCGTCTTCGTGAGCAACCAGAACTGCGGGACGATTTCCATTCGGTAATACGTGAATAGCTCGTCCTGCCGTCCCTGAGAGAAGCGCCTGGCGATTCCATTGAAGTGCTTCTTTTGACCGTCCGGAAGTTCGATGCTGACGGTTATTTTCTGCGACAGGACTTTGTCGAAAGGAATTTCCGCGTGATTAGGGGCGATCAGCTCCAGCGCATATTCAAAGAGCCTGGAGATTTCCTCGCGACCCGAGAAGCTCACCAGTAACAGAGCATCCGGGCCGAGAGGTGTTTTCACAACCAGAGGTCGATTGGCCTGCGTATACGTTATCGTCGTCGACAAGCGTGCGCTCCTTTCCGACCGGCACCTGCAAAACTAGCCGCGCTCTCTATGCGTACACAAACGTTCCGTCGGTGCCGACGGAGACTTGAATGCGATCGATCTTTTGGCGTTCGGCCATGCGGCCGAGAAGCTGTCTGGATAGCTCCGGCAGCAGCGTGTTTGTCAGTATGTTGTCCACGTTTCGAGCGCCGGTTTCCACTTCGGTACAGCGCCGGGCAACTTCGTCTACAACCGCCTGGTCGTAGCCGAGTTCCGCCTTATGGGATTCGCTAAAGCGCCGTTGGATCTTGCCGAGCTTCAGTCGAATGATCTGTTTCATTGCCTCGTCTCGGATCGGGTAGTACGGAACGATGACCATTCGACCCAGAAACGCAGGCTTGAAGATCTTGTTCAGCTCCGGTTTGATCGCCTTCACCAGACCTTCCGGTGACGGTGCGGTTTCGGGGTCCGCCGTCAGTTTCATCAGCGAATCGGTGGCAGCATTCGAGGTGAGAATGATGATGCAATTCTTGAAATCGATAACCCGTCCTTCACCATCCTCCATCATCCCTTTGTCGAACACCTGGTAGAACAGTTCCATGACGTCCGGGTGCGCTTTCTCGATTTCGTCGAGCAGGAGGACCGAATAAGGTCTCCTGCGGACAGCTTCTGTTAACACGCCTCCCTCGCCGTATCCCACATATCCCGGAGGAGAACCCTTCAATGTCGAAACGGTGTGCGCTTCCTGAAACTCCGACATGTTGATCGTGATGAGGTTCCGTTCTCCGCCATAAAGCAGGTCAGCCAAGGCCAGTGCAGTTTCCGTCTTTCCCACTCCGCTCGGACCGACGAGAAGAAAAACACCGATGGGTTTGTTCGGATCCTCCAGTCGCGCTCGCGACGTGCGGATCCGCTGGCTCGCGATTTCGAGGGCGTGTGATTGTCCGATGACGCGTTGTCCGAGCGATATCTCGAGCGTCAGGACGGTCGAGATTTCGTCGGTCTGCATCTTTCCTACCGGTATGCCCGTCCAGGCAGACACAACCTCGCCCACGATCTGTGCATCCACACAAACGCGCATCAATGGCGATTCACCCTGGACCTTCTCCAGTTCCGCATTCAGCCGAGTTAGCTCAGCTTTCAAAGACTCCCGATCGACGGCCGGTTTGGCGGCGCCACCCGATTCACTTCCTGTCGGAGCGGTCGTCGAGGCAGACGCAGACGCCGACGCTGACTGTTCCAACTGCTGTCGCAGTTGACGTACGTTTAAGACGAGCTCTCGTTCCTGATCCCACCGCGTGCGCAACTGACCGAGTTTGGATTCGACATCCGTTTTCCGGGCCGCGATTTGCTGAAGTGTCTCGCCGTGGTCGGAACCGGCAGCCGACTCTCGTTCGAGGACGCGGGTTTGCACGGCAAGATCGTCAAGTTGACGCATTGCGTCTTCGATCGCAGGTGGAGTGGAGTTCTGACCCAATGCCAGGCGGGCGCAGGCGGTGTCCAGGACGCTCACCGCCTTGTCCGGAAGCTGACGACCTGCCAGATATCGGTGAGAGAGTCCAACGGCTGCGGCTACGCCCTCTTCCAGTATGCGAACGCCATGGTGTTTCTCGAGCGACGGGACAATTCCGCGCAACATGACCATGCACTGTAGTTCGGCGGGTTCTTCGACCTTGACCACTTGAAAACGCCGGGCCAGCGCTGCGTCTTTCTCGAAGTATTTCTTGTATTCGGACCATGTGGTGGCGGCGATCGTGCGCAGTTCACCGCGCGCAAGCGCGGGCTTCAGGATGTTGGCGGCGTCATTTTGTCCGGCCTGTCCACCGGCTCCGATCATGGTGTGCGCTTCATCGATGAACAGGATGATCGGCTTTGGCGAGGCCTTGACTTCTTCGACCAACCCCTTCAAGCGGTTTTCGAATTCTCCTTTAACTCCGGCGCCGGCCTGCAACAAAGCCATATCCAGCGAACGTACGGCCACGCCTTGCAGCGGAGGCGGTACGTCGCCATGGGCGACGCGCAGCGCAAACCCCTCGACGACGGCAGTTTTGCCGACGCCGGCCTCACCGGTAAGGATCGGATTGTTTTGCCGACGTCGCATCAGAATATCGACGACCTGACGAATTTCGAAATCGCGACCCAGGACGGGATCGACCTTTCCTTTCGCGGCGTTCGCAGTGAGATCCACGGTGTATTGATCGAGAAACGGGGTCTTCGAACCTGCTGCCGCTCCTTGCCCCGACGACGGTGCGCCTTGAGCTGAGGCGATGACCGTCTCTTCTCGCGAGCCGGCGATGATGGAAAAGAAGTCTTTGCGCAGCGACTCCGCATTGATCTTCTGAAATTCTTTGCTCACGTCGCGAATCATGCGCGCGAGTTCCTCGTTTGCCAGTAAAGCCAGGACCGTGAATCCGGAACGCACTTGAGTCACTCCGTAGTCAATCGATCCGATGGTCCAGGCTTCCGTGAACATTCGAACCAGCGAAGGGCTGAACGATGGCGTGCGGGCGTTTCCGGACTTCATCTTGTCGAGACTGCGACTCAATTCCACCGAAAACCTTGTCTTCTCGATTTCAAATTGTCTCAGGATGCGGATGAAGTCACCGTCGCTGTTATCCAGAAGCTTCATGAGATAGTGTTCGATTTCAACGTCGTAGTGAGCTCGCGACATGCACAAGCCTGCGGCGCCCTCGAGAGCGTTACGCGTGACGTCATTGAGTTTTCCAATCAGAGATTTCAGATTTACAGTCATTGAAACACGTCCTTATAAACGTAGAATTGTGTCAGCTACCTCATGTCCAAGCGGCGTCGATTTCATCCAGGTGACCCAGCCGAGCCGTGGCGCCGACTGGCCCTCGGCGCCAAGTTCGCATCCGGGCACTTCGTCTCTTTGGAGTATCAGTTGGAGTTCGAAATCCAACTCGTCACCCGAAAAGAATCGGGTCATGGCGCCTAACGCCGCGTGCGCTCCGCCTCCCGGAAGGAACTCCAGATACTGTTGCAGCCGTAGAGGTCCAATCTTTATACGCACGGTCGACTCATCTTGCCAGACTTCATCTCCGGCGACAGCGCCAAAACCCAGTCGACCGGAATCACCGCTTTCCTCGCCCAGGCTCGTCTGCATTTCAGAATCGAGCTTTTGCCATGCTCCCGCAAATTCCTCTATCTCGACTTCGACGTCGAAATAATCGGCGAGTATTTGTTTCAACGCCGTGGCCGAACGACCTCGGCGCATGAACAGGCCTGCATAGTATAGGAACAGTTCGTCCGAAATCGTCTGCCTGTTTTGCAGGCTGGGTGTACCAAGACCGACCAACGATAGCAACTGTAAAGAGAATCGATCCTCTTCCGACCTTTCGTAAGCTGCCGTTAAGCGGTACTTCCTCCAGGCCTGATAGAAAAGGGAAATCATCCGGTGGTTGAAGATGTCCAGGAAGTCTCGCAGTGCAGTATCACCCTCGCGGACTCGCGACATGACCATTTCCGTGTAATAGAGCGGAAGAATTCCAGAAGGTCCTGTCATACCCATGAAGTTGACCGTCATATGAGGAGGTTCGTCATCTGGCCACTCGATAGCCTGAATTTCGCTGGCGGGAAAGGCCAATGAAGCGGGCGTTCCAAAGTGCACCGCTTCCGACGAAGGCGGCACAAATTTGCCGACGGCTTCTTTGCCGGGCCTCAATTGCTCGAGCAGCCGCACTGCCTGGAAGAAACTGAATGCGCAGGGTTGATCCTTGAGCATCAACTCGATTTCGGGGTCGCTCAGACGAGGATTCGCTGCCCGGCTCTCGGTTGCCACCGTTTCAGGACCTCCTTCCGTTGAACTGTCCTCGCCGTGAGTTCGCAAAAGCTGTTCATGGAAACGTATAAACCCAGGAAGTTCTCCAATACGCTCGCGAACAGATAAACGCCGCCGCCCACGAATTGATCTTCATCCAACTCAATCTCTACCGCGGAGCCGCGCGCAAAGCTGATGCCCTGTTCCGATACGACGCGAGCAAAGCGACGCTTGCGGTCCAATGCGGTGATCCCCTGGATCTGACGCTCCGTTGCCGGAGACTCGGCAAAATTGTAGAGTCGCAGGAGATTCTGCAACGCGTCCTTGCCTTCCTCAACGAGCGAGAGGTAATTGAGAGAAAGATGCGAGATCAGACGCCAGTTGGCGTTTTTACCCAGCGGAGGACGGATCGTGCTGGTTGGCTTGCGCAGAATCGTAATACGTTTGATGGGTTCGGCGCCCTCCAACTCCAGGTCTCCGCGCTCGTTGCCAAATGGCATCAAAGCGGGCAGATCGCTGTTGGTACAAGTCACTCTAAGAGTCAGCGTCTCTACATTGGGAACCGTCGGCCGTCCCGAAAAGTCGACAAGGCTGACGAAAACCTCGGTCCGGTCGTCATATGGACGCGTGGATTGACGACGCGAGGCATGCCAGTATGCCTGGCTGCGCTGCCCTTGTGCGTTGTATCGCTGAGAATAGAAGGGCGAGAACATCGTCGGTTCCGGCGAGCGAGGATCGACACTGAGCACTTCGTCGACGGAAAACACTTCCAGCGCGTCCGGATGCGACACGTCCGGTATCACGGCGTATTCATATCGTGTCGGATTAAGCAGGACCGGCTCCGCCGTCAGAGAGAACAGGTTCGATATAGGCGAACAGCCCAGTCGAAACGTTTTATCGGATACACCAACCTCAAGACTGTTCTGGCGGTCACGCCGTTCGAAAGGTGAAATGAAGAGGACGATTTCTGCCGTGTCTTTGAAACCTGCGCTGCCAAGCTCGCTCAAACCTTCGAGGTCGATAAAGAAGAATTTCTCGGGAAAGGTGAAGTACTCCTGCAACAGGCGGTATCCCAGAAATGCCCGTCCGGGATAAGGAATGACGGATTCATCTTCGCCGAATCCGACGGGCCGCAGTTTCGATGAATCGAGCCAGACGGGTCTCGCCGTTGAGCCGGGCCTCGGGTCGCGCACGAGGATCTGAACACAGTTACTGCAGAGTAGCTCATAGAGGTTATGAACCAGGTTGCTTTCACCGTTCAGATAAAAGCGAAGCGACTGAAGTTTCAACTTGTCGAACGACGCTGCCCCTGTGCACTGCAGCGTTATTCTTAAAGCTGCTGCCGTGTCTGAGGTTCGGACTGTCGGTTGTAACCGATCCGGCGTGGTCCATTGCGCTTCGCTGAGAACAATCGGCCAGAGCGTGATGTCGTAAGCGGTTCGAAACTTAAAGGACAGTCCCTTTATAGGACGTGATCGTGCTATCGAACCGCTGGGAATAAGCAAGCCTTCGGGTGGCGTGTTCTGTTCCGGATCGATTCCAAATTCGGCGATCGTCATCGACGGAATGGGGCGCAGATAGTGCGGGTAGAGAATACTCAGCAGAGCTTCCGTGATCTCCGGGAATTCGTCATCAATCTTGAGATGGACTCGCGCCGCAAGGAAGGCGAAACCCTCCAGCATTCGCTCGACGTGTGGATCTTCACAACGGTCCGGCTCCAGAGCGAGACGGGAAGCGATCTTGGGATACTTGGCGGCAAACTGAGCCCCCATTTGCCGGAGAAATGTTAATTCGCGCTCGTAGTACGTTAACAGCTCATCCCGCACTACCATCTCCTTTTACACGGTACTCGCCGCTTGCCAATTCGAGCACGGTGTCGAAGGCCACACGTTCGGGCATAGGATCGATTCGCAAAATTGCTTCGATGACAAAATTAACCGCCCGTTCAGTTCCTTCAGAGGGACGCATCGAAACGCGTACCGACATCAGCCGATTCTCAAATGTTGTAATCGCAGTTTCGATGTCCTTCAGAATCCGAGTCTGGTCCTGAAAGGAAGTCATGCTAAGTCCGGCGAATTCCGGAAGGCCGTAGCTATAGAGGGAATTAGGCAACTCCTGAGCGGAGTCCGACGGTTCGATGGCGATCCTCCGTGTGTTGAGGAGCCATTCGAGGTCTCTTTGCAGCGTCGTTTTCAGTTGCCGGACCGATTGAGCATGCGTGACATGACCATCCTCCTGAATCCCAGGGTTAAGGTCGATCAACCGATCCAGTACGGGTTGTACGACGGGACGATCGGTTGTCCTTTTGCTCATTGTTTATCCTTCAGAGAGTCAGTTGCGCAGCCTGTACCGGATCGAGTCTACAGATTTGTGCATAAACTCGCTGTCTCTTTCCATCGTTGTTCTCACCCATACAACGAAACAGCAGGCTGAGCGCATGAGCGACAGTCTCCGCCGGTTCCCAGTCTTCGAGCTTTCGCAATTCGATTTCACGTGCGAGTTCATCGAGAATGGCGTGGGCGATCGGTTCCCGATTCGCAGCGATGCAGACCTGCGCCAATTGCAGTCTTCTGAGAAATCGGCCGCGGCCGGAGCGTTCGTGCGCAATTTCACGAGTCAGAATCCGCATAGCCTCTTCGGGATTGTGCGATCGGACAGCATCGAGCGCCAATTGATACGGGTCGATTTCAGCAATCTGAGAAGAGCCGTCGACCTCCGAGTCATCGATGGACATCTCCGTCGGCATGGAAAGTATGGAGTCTTGTTGTCCGCCGGTTGCGGCCAGTTCCTTGAGCCATGCCTGGGTTTCGCCATTCGCGGTAGGCGTATCATCCATCAAGGTCATTTGCGGTAGTCCGGGGAATTGAGCGAGAAGTTCTCTGACTGCACTGCCGATCGCGGATGCAACGCGCTCGTTTCCCAGTTCCGTGCTGGCTCGCACCACGTAACGTTGCAAATCGAGCCAGCCCCGCCCGCAGGGCATGCCCATCGCTCTTTCGCCGACTTCCAGCACCTGGGTCCAGTCTCCCTCCAGCGACGCCTTCTTGAGCTGTTGCCGAATCTCAGTGGGCGGCGCTTCGAGCAGTTCCGGTTGGATTTCCGCCTGCGCTCGCAATTCACCCCACCGCAAGGACCGCAAAACCAGGTAGGGTACCGGACTCTGCGGGTCCTGGGCGCGAAGAAAGCGGCTCGCGGTGACGACTCGGTTGACTGCATCATTGACGTCGGCGGGTTCGGCGCTTAGCGCCTTACGAACGGCGGTTCCACCCTTTCCGGCAGTTGTTTCAACAACAGTCGAACCCGTGTCGCTGGTGATCTCGTCGCTGCCTTCCTCCACGATCTCAGGTCCTGCAACGGGATCAGGATCCGTTTCCCGTTTACGCGCAAGCAGCATTTTGGCGGTATGCTCGACGTCCTCGATAGCGATTCGCAATGTCCGAAAACCAGGCGCGACGTCACCGAACCGTTGATCTGCGGTCGTATTCAAGAGCTGCAGTGATTCCAAAGCCTGTTCGGCCTCGAGCTGTATTTGCTGGAAGAGCGCTTTCGGAGTTGATGCGAGGTCCTGATCGAACTCTTCCGCAGTCACCTTTCCTTCCGTGATTGCCTGACTCCTGGCTTCAAGCTTGGTGGAACTGTCGCCGACATCGGCTTCATAGCCGACGGATCGGGACTCTTTGTATTTGAAGAAATCAAACCCGCCGTTGGTAAGGGGAATCTTCCGAACCGCAAGTTCGAGATCGCGATAATCACCGACCCAAATCAACGGCGCAACACGCAACTCGAGATCGCCGTCTTCAGCTTCCGGATAAATCGTCTCCCAGAAGTTGTCAACCAGGCTGCGAAGGAGATTTAGTCCGGCGGTCAGGCCGGCCATCCCTTCCTGATAAACCAAGGCTTCGGTGAGCCACGCAGCGATCTGCAGGTCCTTGCTTTTGGTGGCGAGTACCTCGGTGGCAAGCTTGAGCACTAGCCGGTAGTCGGCCTCCTTAAGGGGACGTCCCCAGTCGCCCTGGGCTATGACTTCCTCTTTTCGGCGTGCTTCTTTGATCTTGTCGAAAACGGGATTGTAGCGAAGATTTTCGCCGCTCGGATTATTACCGGGGATCGGTGTCAGCAAGTCCTCGCGCAACGGCATAAAACCTAAGCCGGTGCGCTCGACGGCGTGAACTGCAACGTCCGCAGCTCCAAAATCGGCAGTTCCTCATCGTCGGCCAGGTACATTTTTTGGCCAAACGGAATGGCCTCGCCGGATTCATTGTTTTCCCAGACCGTGGAGCGCCCAAGACGAACGGCGTCATCGGCGTGCTTCCACGAAAACGGGGACAGGACGGGTAAAAGGACTTCTCCGAGTTCCCGCATTTTGAAAGCGGGTCCGGTTCGGACGATTGCGGTTG
>Ga0137427_10000816_pt1 | contig 14966 bp, 9 predicted proteins | sample EasRivERMZT700_2_FD_102309 | JGI IMG/M metagenome (GOLD analysis project Ga0137427, IMG submission 102309) | Soil microbial communities from meander-bound floodplain in the East River, Colorado, USA - East River MetaG ERMZT700_2 | ecosystem: Environmental > Terrestrial > Soil > Floodplain ...
GAACGAGCTCAAGGCCGGCATCGTCGAGGCATACGACCCTTTGGGTGTTAACGATCGTTCGCAATTCCTGGCCCTTCAGGCCGTGGCGCTGACCCTGACTGGGGCGGTGCTTCTCGTGGTGTGTCTGAATATCTCCGGCATGATGCAGGTTCGCAGCGCAATGCGTGAGCGGGAACTCTCGATACGCCAGGCGATCGGCGCAAGCCGGTTACGGCTGGCCCGGTATCTTTTAGCCGAAGCTGTATTGCTCGCGGCTGTCGGAGGCACTCTCGCGTCGCTGGTGCTTTTCAATGCTCCAGCGGTGCTCTCTCGGCTCTTCGGGCAACCTTTGCCGGTTGAGCTCCAGGACGCGCTGAACGTCGATCTTTCGATGGCCGCGATCTGTATCGGGCTTTGCCTTTTGACCAGCCTGGTCTTCGGATTTTTGCCGGCGATTCGTTTCAGTCGTCCCGTGATCATCTCTGCCCTGAAGGACGACGCCGGCGCAGGCGGGTTCCGCGTCGGCCGGGTTCATCGCTTCACGGCTGCATTGCAGGTCGCTATAGCGGTGCCCCTGCTGGTCATGAGTGGCATTTCCCTTGATCGAGTTCGCTCGACGGCAACAGCCGATCTCGGATTCGAATCCGAACTGCTGTATGCAGCGCCGTTGGATTTTGCCGGGAACATCGATTTCCGAATCCGAAACCTCCGAGACAGTCTTGCCAAGGCGAGCCGTGTTGCATCCGTCACTGTAGCGGATGGCCTGCCGCTGGACGGCCGAGGTCGCCTAACGACCGTATCCCTGGAGACGGAAGTGAACGTGGCGCCGACGCTCATCCGCGTCCACGTGGTCCGCGTTGGTGACGGTTATCTGAACACGATGGGCATTCCGCTTTTGAGTGGTCGTGATTTCAGCGACGATGACAGCGCAGGCTCGGAGAAGGTGACCATCGTCTCGAAAGCGCTCGCCGATCGACTCTTCCCAAATGCCGCTTCAGAAGCGATGGGCAAGCGATTGACTTTCAGAGCCCCCGTTGGTGACGGTGGCGAGACCGCCGGTGGCGCCGACGAAATGCCGCCACAACCCGTCACCATCATTGGCGTCACCGACGATTTTCCCACTTCGCATATGAGCGCGGAACGGGCACAGTTACTGTTGCCGCTGGCTCAGCAGTCGAACCTCCACCGGAATTCCGTAACCACTGACGAGTCAGGCAACCGACTGCCGAATCTGTTACTGATCGCGCGCAGCGCGGCCGGGGAACAACCGGCCAGGATAACTGTCGCACTGGAGAACGTGGTTCGGGAACTTGATCCGGAATACCGGCGCGACCGGATCGTCACCGGCGTTTCGCTTCGGAAAAACAGCATGGACGACTTCCTGAAACAGTCGGCAATCGCGGGTGTGACTGGCGGCGTTATCTTGATGCTGTCTGCACTTGGAATCTACGGCGTCGTCGGCTTGATGGTCGCGTCGCGCAGACGCGAGATCGCCGTGCGCGTCGCGCTGGGGGCCTCGCGCCCGCGCGTGCTGGGTATGATCCTGTTCGATGTCGTCAAGCTCACCGCACCTGGCGTCGCCGTTGGACTCATTCTTACAGCCGCCTTGATTCGCCTCAACGGCGAAAACATGGGCATCCCGGTCAATGGGCCAATTCGCAGCGAGGCGACGGCCGGAGTCTCTTTCAAAAACCGGTCCTTGAAGAGAGAATAGGGCGATGGCGAAGCGACAGTCCCCATCAGGATCGAAGACCTTTACCGCAATTCTCGAACGGTTCGGCGAAGGCGGGCTGAACTGGGTGATTGTCCGACTGCCGGTCTCAGTGGAAAAAGCCTGGGGCACGAGGCGTTCGCTCAGCGTCCGAGTTCAGGTGAACGGCTTTGAATACCAAACGGCGCTTCTGCCCGAGGGTGGGGGGACTCATTTTCTCATCGTCAACAAGAAGGCGCAAAAAGCCGCGAGAATCGCACCCGGAACCACAGCTACTTTTGTGGTGACGCCAAAACTGAAACCAGAAGTTCTCCAACTGCCGGCCGAACTCGAGCGTGCCCTGAAACAGGATCGTGCTGTACGGAAGTGGTTCGATCTCCTAAGCCGCTCGGCACGGAAATGGCTTATAGATATCGTCGCCGGAGGAAAATCGGCCGAGACTCGCCGCAGACGTGCCGAACGGGTTGCCGAACAAGTGATGGAGGCCATGGAGGCTGAGATCGAACTGCCTCCGATGTTACAGCGGGCATTCAGTAGAATTCCCGGAGCCGAACGCGCGTGGCAAAGTATGACCGAAAGGCAGCGACGCCATAACCTACTGGCGATCTTTTACTACCGGACGCCGGATTCCAGGCTCAGACGCATCGCTCGCGTTTTCGAAAAACCGTCGAATGACCAGGACTAGCCCGTCCGCTGCAACGCGAAGTCCTGTGAAATAGCGACCTCTTTCTCGCCGAATTACCGGAAAACAATCGATCGAAAAATCAGGGCGCTGCATTGTTTCTTGCGGGTTAGCGAATGTTGGCGCTGGCGCATCGATTGCCGCGGTCGGTGATCAGGACTATGATCATCAAGAGGCACCCATGGCTCGACCCCCTTCCATCGACGAAGAATTGGATGATGTGCAGCTCGTACTGAACGTCAAATCTGTCGGCCTGACCGATGATCAGTTCGCGGAACTCTGTAGCGAGAACAGCGACGTCAATTTCGAAATGACGGCGCAAGGGGAACTGCTCATCTTGTCTCCGACATACTCAGAGACTGGTTGGAGAAACAGCAAGATCACTCAGCGCCTTGCAAATTGGGCAGATGCTGACGGCACAGGTCTCTGCTTCGACTCTTCCGCGCTGTTCAACCTTCCAAACGGGGCAAAGCGTGCACCCGACGCCGCCTGGATTTCAAAACGTCGCTGGAGTCTTGTTCCTGCGGACCGCCGCAAGAAATTTGCGCCGATCTGTCCTGATTTCGTCATCGAACTTCGCTCCGGCTCCGATCGACTTCAGCGAATCCGCGCCAAGATGGACGAGTACATCTCGAACGGAACGCAGCTCGGTTGGCTTCTCGATACCATCGCGAACCGTGCGTATATCTATCGTCCGGGTTGTGCAGTCGAAGAAATCGAGTCTCCGGGGATCCTCCGCGGCGATCCCGTCCTTCCCGATTTTGAGTTTAACTTTTCAGGAATCCTTCACCTGCCCGAATAGATGGAGCGATGGTGAAACGTCAGTCCCCATCAGGATCGTCCAAAGGCCCGTAGCTGGAAACTGTTGGTGGAAAGTTTAAGTAAATTCTCGGAAGACTTTATGGCCGCCGGCCGGAAACAGCCGACTGCGGACAGACGCTCAAAGGTGTTCTAAAGAAGTTCATGTTGGATACGAACATTTGTATCCATCTCATTAAACACCGTCTACAACGACTGCTTCAAAATCGTGACGGGTCAGACCCCGAGGGTTCCGGCTTTTCCATTTGCCGAATGAGCTCGGCGATTGACGCGATCTGCGAGTCGTCGCGCGGTCCGATGGCGAGATAGTGTTTCCAGGCACTGACCGCTCGTGTCTGCGCGGCCGGATCGAATTTCCTCAATTGGAAGTATGCTGCCCCCAGGTTTCGGTACAAGACCGCCTGCTGCGTGCCGTAGATGTGCTCGATTGCTTCCAAATTCCGGATCGACAGACGAAGTGCATTTTCTGCGGCGACCGGGTGTGTGATTGCATAGTCCAGAAGCTGTGCCGCATAGTTATGGCGCGCCTTGAAGTACTCCTGCTGGATCTGAGCCTCCCAGGTATCCAGGCCGAACGTCTGTGACTGAAGCATCGCTTCGTATCGCGGGAAAACGCTTTCATTAACCTGCGACCAGGTTGTGAAATCCGGCTCTTTCGTTTTGTCCAGGATCAACTCCGACAAACCCCACACCCATCCGCGATAACTGTTCTTCCATCCCTCGTCACCGGAGTGCGCTCCAAGAATTGAAAAGAACATTGCCTTTTCGCGATTCAGGTCGAGCAAATTCTGCAGTTGATAGCCGCCAGCTCGATAAACACCGGGCGGCGGCAGTTCCAGATTAGAGTGATGTTTCCGAAACCAACGGGGCGCCCAGTCGAAGAACAACATCGCGGTGTTGATTATCCGGACATCTCGCCGCGTACCCAATGCATCCTGCTGGTAGCCGAGCGCGCCGCTGGTGTGATCGCCCCTGACCAGAAGTACGGAATCGGACGGCAACTGCTCGAGAATCAGACCTGCATATGGCTCGAGCCTGGGTTCCTGGTCTCTGCGTCTCTCCTGAAAATGCAAAACGATCTGGGCGCCGATCAAACCCACGGCAATCATTGCGCACATCCAGACGCGATTTCGTCCCAGGACAGACGCCAGAGCGGAGAGTCCCAAACCGATCCAAAGACACACCAAGAGGTGTGGCTGCTGCCAAAACCGCGCCTGCACAGCTTCCGCAAAAACATTTGATGCCGACATATTCGAAAGCCCGCACATCACCAGGAGATAAAAAGCTCCGGCCGCAAAGAGATAAAGCCTGCCCGGCATACGTTGACGCCAGCCTGCTGGAATCAGAAGCAGGCCAACAAACACCGAGACCGAGGGTAGTGTTTTGATAAACAGTCCAAGGTGCGGCAGAAAACTGTTGTTGTCAGGACTGGAATCGCTAGCCAGCTGGAAAGTGCCGTACTCGCTGCGAAGCAGGTGCCGCAAAAATCCCGCCACAGTAGTTTGATCTCCCCACGCCCGCAACGGGTTTTGCGCCGAGGCCAATGGTAGATACAGATACGGTAGAAGGCCGGCCGCAAACATAAGGATCAGCCGGAATTCAAGGTTGTCCTTGCGAATCCGCGATCGATGGTGGATGTAAAGGCCGGCAGAAAGAGGTATCACGAACAAGACCATTGTGTGGTGATGGGAAAGTCCGAGCCCGCACCAAAGGGCATACACCAGCATCCGTCGTCTGTCGAACTTCCGGTACGCCCGCGAGAACAGATAAATCAGTCCGGCGCAGAAAAGGTTGTTGAGGGCGAAAACCTCCGCACTGACCGCATAGGTCCAGACCAGCGGCGAAAACGCAAAGAGTCCTGCCGCCAGTGCAGCCGCGCTCAGCGCGGAAGTCGATTCCAGTACCGTGAGAAAAAGAAAAACCGATGCTCCTGTGCCGGCCACGACCGACAGCAGGCTCACCCGCGTGCCAACTGAACCCAAGGGAATTTCCGTGAAGATTCTCCCGAGCATCGTATACAGGGGATAGCCCGGTGGGTGTGCAACGCCGCCACTGAGCAGCACGACAATCAACTCGCCGCTGTCACCACCGCTGACGGAATGGACCAGCGTCAACCCATAGATGGCCAGCGCTATCGCGACAACGCTGATAGCGCCGATGATCTTCGGTTTTCGCGTAACAAGGGGCGCATCGGTTTCCTGAGTAGCGTGCTCTTTGAGTGCTGGCTGGGGTCGCTTGGCCATGGGGTTAAAACCTGGCGGCGATTCTACACCCTACGCAGTGTCGATCGTTAAACCCGCAGCCTGAGACGAGCTTCGCATCCGGTAGAATCTTCGCGGTTATCCAAAGTTAGCGAACCGCCGTGGCCTTCCGCGATCTGCCTGCTCAAGACGAGACCGATTCCGGATCCACCCGGCTTTGTCGTAAAGAAGGGAACGAAGAGGTTGGTTGTATTTGAAAGCCCTGGACCTTCATCCTGGACCCACACGTCTACGTGACCCGCTGACCGCGTCCAGCCGACGGTGACACCGCCGCCGGTTTCCAGGGCTGCATCGACAGCGTTGCGGATCAAGTTGATCATCAGTTGTTCGAGTTGGTCGGGATCCGCCTGCAGCGTAAGGTCTGGACCGGCTTTCAGCCGGACTTCCAGTCGCGTCTCCAATCCGACAACGCGACGAACCAGGGCGCTGAGATCGGCGGTTTGCAGTTTCGGCGCCGGCAGTCTCGCCAGCCGGGCGTAGGCTTCCATGAAGCGGCTCAGGGACTCGGATCTCGAAGAAATCACCGCGAGGCCGCGCAACATGTCATCTTCCCAGTCCGGAGCCCGTGCAGGACGCCCCAGCAGCGCTTTTAAACTACCGGAGATCGACTTGATCGGCGCGAGTGAATTGTTCAACTCGTGGCCAATGACGCGCACGATCCGTTGCCAGGCTTTCAATTCTTCTTCGCGGAGAGCACGGGTCAGATCGGAAAGCACAAGCAGTTGATGCGGCAATCCGCCTTGTCGAAACATGCTTCGGCGTACTTCCCAACGGCCGGCGCTGCCTGGAAATCCGGCGTCGATCAGGCGGGGCGTATCCCCTTGCAGGCAATCGTCGAGTCCGAGATCTTCGGCGCTTTGGCCCAACAGACGTTCGGCAGGTGTCTTCAAGAGCGTTTCCCCCGCACGATTGACGAGGCGCAGCTTGTGCTCGCCGTCGAACGAAAACACCGCGACGTCGATTTCTTCCATGACCTTGCGCAGTAGCGCGGTCGCTTCCAGGGCATCGAGTCGCTGCAGACGAAGCGTCTGGGCAAGGGCATTCACTTCACGCGTCACTTCGCCAAGGGCGTCGTTTTCGCGAGCTTCACGTCCGCGGATGGAATAGTCGCCTTCTCGAAGAGCAGCGAGCAGATTCGACAATGTCTGTAACGGGAAGACGACGCGATGACGGATGCCGGCGACCAGACTGAGCCAGATGGCGACGACGATAACGGTCACCGTCCACTGCGTCTTTGTTTCGAAGTTGCCGCTCCACAGCAGGATCATCGCAACGATGATTCCGGGCAATCCGGCGAAGAGCGCCATGAAGAAGACGCGCCTGTCATGACTGATACGCCGAGCAAGCTCGGATCTGACGGTCCGGATTTCAGGTCTGGTGGCCACTTCGCGTGTTATTTCTTGGCTCACAGTCTACCCGAATTCAAAATGTTATAGCGTTGAATGCGTCGATAAAGCGCGCTGCGGCTCAAACCCAGCGCCTTTGCCGCATGGCTCACGTTATTGCTGTACTTGGCCAGAGCCTTCTTGATCAAGAACGACTCCACGTCTTCGAGACTCATGTCTTCCAAACGATTCGAACCCTCGCGCGGCGGCTGCAATCCCAGGTCGGCGACTCCCACCGTGTTCTTTCGCGCCATCAGCACTCCGCGCTCGACGGCATGATCCAACTCCCGCACATTACCCGGCCATGGATGTTCAAGGAAAGCCTGCATGGCTGAGCTTTCAAAACCATTCAAGTGTTTCCGGTAGCGCTGCGAATAGATACGAAGAAAGTGCGAGGCCAGCGGCGGTATGTCTTCCCGGCGATCGCGGAGTGGAGGAAGATGGATTTCGATTGTGTTCAAGCGGAACAACAGGTCCTGACGAAATCGTCCTTGCGCCACTTCTTCGTTTAGATCGGCGTTCGTTGCCGACAGAATCCGGACGTCGATTTTGCGTGTGCGTGAGGAACCCACCCTTTCCATCTCACCCGCCTCAATCACACGCAACAGCTTCGACTGTTGGGTGATCGGGACGTTTGCGATTTCATCGAGGAAAAGAGTCCCGCCATCGGCCAGATCGAAACGCCCGACACGGTCGGTTTTCGCGTCGGTGAAGGCGCCTTTCACGTGGCCAAACATTTCACTTTCAAAAATGCCCTCCGCCAGCCCGCCGACGTTGACGGTAACCATGGGTTTCGATGCCCGCGTGGACAAGGCATGAAGCATCTGCGCGATGACCTCTTTGCCCGTCCCGTGTTCTCCGGTAATCAGAACGTTGGCATCGGACGGTCCGACGCGAGCAACCATCTGGAGGATCGGTTGCATGGACTGGGCCTGAGCGATCAATGTCGGCCGGCCTTCCGCGCGTAAAAGTTGATTCTCCGCCTCGAGGCGTTGCTCGTTTCGCAGACTCTTGCAGAGATCCATCTGCGTGCGGAGGATGCTGAGGAGGCGTGCGTTCTCCCATGGTTTCTGGACGAAGTCGCGGGCGCCGCGCCGCATGGCTTCAACGGCGATCTCGATGCTGCCCCATGCGGTCATCACGATAACCGGCAGCGTCGAGTCGACCGCGTTTATTCGCGTCAACAGATCCAACCCTTCCTGACCTGAGGTTGTGTCGCGGGCATAGTTCAGATCCATGAGCAGGACATCGAATTCCCGTGCGTCGAGCGCGCCCAGGATCGCAGCGGGCGACGTGACGGCTTCGATCTGGTAGCCCTCGCCCTTCAACAGCAATCGCAGGGCTTCGAGCACGTCGTTCTGATCGTCCGCAATCAGGATTCGCGGACTGGACATGGCGGCTTTCATTGGTGTCGAACAACCTCAGCTAAAGGATGAACTGTGAAGGATGAAGGATATGAAGGGAGGAGGCAACTGGGAATTGCGAATTTCGAATTGCGAATTGCGAATTGAAGGCAGGGAAAGGTGGTCCCCAATTCGCAATTCGCATTTCGCAATCCGAAATTCTACTCGATGCGTATGCTGCCGGAGCCGGTTCGAACATCCAACGCGTGACCGCCTCCTCGAACTCTACCGCTGACATCGCTACGTCGCCTTTCAATCCTTCCTTGAACTGTTATCGGATGGTCGACGTAAACTCCTCCAGAGCCGCTGTGTGCGTCCAAATCGAAACCGGCGTTTTCCGGTAAGCGAATGTTGACCGACCCCGAACCGGTTTCCAGGTCCCAGCGTCCGGTTTGTTCGCCCTGTGCCGTAATCCTGCCGCTGCCCGTATGAATTCGCAACGCTCCTCGAACTCCGCTGACCTCCACGCTGCCTGATCCGGTCGTGATATCGACATCGCCGGAACCGGTTTGCCTCAACATAACGCTGCCGCTTCCGGTATTGGCTTTTACTCTGCCGCTCACGTCATTGATCGTGATGCTGCCGGAGCCGGTATTGGAATTGACGGCTGTCTGCGCCGGCACAATGATGTCGTAGCTAAGCGATACGTTTCGTTCGAAATCCCTGCCCTCGAGTCGGCCGATTCGAATCACGTTTCCGTTCTGTTCGATTGGCGGATTGGATTCGATCTGACGAACCAAATCCCCGGCATCGCCATCGGACCGCCACCGTTCCGTGCCGACGCGAATTCGCCCAATAACCTCGACGCGGTTCGCCGCGCCTTGCCGTATTTGAATGGCTCCCGAACCCGTGGAGACGTCCAGATCAACGGGTCCTGAAACATTGAGCGTGCGGTTGAAGGATCCTTCAACGCCGCGGCGTTGGGCGGCCGATTCCATCGGCAGCCAGCAGGACACGACAACGATCGCCAACGTCAAGCCAGGGAAACGTAATAACTTTGCCATCTTCATCCTCCATCCTCATAGCAGCAGAGGTGCCAATATGGGTTGTTGAGTAAGCCTAAGGTTCTTCGAGCGTTGTGCCGGTCCCGGTTGGGAGCCTTCCGCCGCCCGCTGTTCGATTCCGGAACATAAAACTTTCGAAACCGGACAGGGGTTACCTAAAATCTTTTGAGGGGGTCAACGATGAGTAAGCGACAGCGATCGATTGGAAATCTGGTGGTATGCGAAACCGCAGAGACCCTGACGAGCGAGGCCGATGAGATCCGGGACCGAATTCGTCAGAGGGCGTTCGAGATTTCGCTCGATCGCGGTCATGCGGGGCGCGAGCTGGAGGACTGGCTTTCGGCAGAATCGGAATTGCTGATGTCGCCGCCCGCAGAGGTCTCCGAGAAGGACGGGTCCTTTCTTATTCGAATGGCCGCCGTCGGAATTGACGTGAAGGATCTGCGGGTCTTTGCTACAAGCGATCAAGCTTTGGTCAAGGCCGAGTTTCGTCATGAGCACGAACCTGGAGCGAAGATTCACTCCTGCGATTTCAGATCGGCGATGTTGTTTCGATCGATCCGCTTTCCGGCTTCGATCGATCTGGCAACATTGAAGATCGAACTCAAGGCCGGCATGCTTCTAGTCACCGCCCGGCGTGCCGATGTCGAGAAACCGCGCAAAACTGCGAAGCGGTCAGCGAAGCGAACTAAGCGGGGAGCGTGATCGCCAACCGAAACGTCGTCGCCATCTCCATCGCTTCATTCTTCATGAGTTTTGGCGAGGAGTTGTGGAAGCGATTCATCCCGAAATACCTCGAGGCTCTCGGCGCGCCGATTTCCGCTATCGGCGCATATGGTTCGATCAGGGACTTCGTTGATGGCTCCTATCAATATCCCGGCGGCTGGATCTCGGATCGACTGAGCCGTCGTTCTTCACTGCTGCTGTTTCTATCGCTCGCCACCTGCGGTTATTGCCTCTACGCCCTTGCGCCTTCCTGGCACTACGTTGTGTTTGGCGTCTTTTTCGTGATGGCCTGGTCGTCGATGGCAAACCCTGCGCTGTTTGCTGTCATCGGCGACGCGCTCCCGGAGAAGAGTCGAACGGCTGGTTTCACCATGCAGTCTTTGTTGAAGCGGGTGCCGGTACTGATCGCCGCGAACATTGGCAGTCTCGCGATTGCAGCCTACGGTATTCGCGAAGGGGTGCGGTTCAGCCTGGCGCTGACTGTCGGAGCGGCGGTTCTGACATTTGCCGTTCTTACAGCAATCCGGCTGCCGAGTCGGACGTCGCGTGATTCGAGTGGACGCACCGTCCTGGCGCCCGCGCTACGTCGTCTGCTGGTTTCAGATATTCTGATTCGTGTTTGCGAAGGTCTCGTTGATGTACTGGTCGTCATTTATGCAACCAGTGTCATCGGTATCTCGGTGCCGCAGTTTGGAATTCTGATCTCGATTCAGACCGCCGTCTCGATGCTGGGGTATGCTCCCGCTGCTCGTTTTGCCGACCAGTTTGGACGCAAGCCGTTCGTCATCGCCACCTTTGTCTTCTTCTCCTTGTTCCCTTTAGCGGTGGTTCTGTCTCAAGGGTTTATCGGTCTCGTTCTGGCGTTTGTTATCGGCGGATTGCGTGAATTTGGAGAGCCGGCCCGTAAAGCGATGATCGTCAATTTCGCGCGGTCTGAGTTTCGAGGGCGTACCGTGGGTCTGTACTACATGATCCGCAGCATTTCGATCTCACCGGCCGCGTACGTCGGCGGACTATTGTGGTTGAGCGGGCCGGCGATCCCTTTCATTACGGCAACAATCGTCGGGCTTGCCGGGACCGCCGTTTTCGCCGCGACCGTCGAAGAACGTTCCGCGGGCTGAAGCCCGCGGTTCCTTCATCACTCGTAACGCAGCGCTATCATCGGATCGACGCGCGTGGCCCGGTGGGCCGGAAGATAGCTGGCGGCTGCCGCGACGGCGACTAGAATCAAAGATACGCCTATGAACGTGATGGGATCCGTCGGCGTGACGTTGTACAGCATCGTCGTCATGACGTGAGTCAAGGCGTAGGCACCGGCAACACCGATCACAATGCCGATTGCAGCCATTAGCATCGCCTGTCCGAGAACCATTCGCAGCACCGAAGAGCGTCGCTGGCCGAGCGCCATGCGAATGCCGATCTCATGCGTCCGCTGATTGACCGAATACGCCATGACGCCGTAAACACCCACCGACGCCAGCAACAACGCAATCCCGGCGAACGTCGCAAGAAGGACCGAATTGAATCTGGCCTGAGAAATCGATGTTGCCACAACCTCTTGAAAGGGACGCAGGGCGAACAATGCAATGTCCGCGTCCAGATTCTTCATCTCGCTTCTCAGCAGTGACGCCAACTGCCCCGGATCTCCGGCTGTCCGCATGGTGATCGCCACACTCGAGAAAGGCATTTGCGCATAGGGCAGGTAATACTGCGGTTCGGCTTCGCCGCGAATGGACGTAATCTTCATGTCCTTGACCACGCCCACAATCGTCCGCTGTAAGTTCCCATCCGCCGCTGTATTCCCGTAACCGATCTGCATTTGCCGGCCGAGAGGATCTTCACCGGGAAACTCACGCCGCGCCAATGCTTCGTTGATGATGATCACCGGAGCCGCGCCGGCCCTGTCCTGATCTGTGAACTCCCGGCCTTGTGCCATCGGTACTTTGAGCGAACTGAAATAGCTCGGCGTGATGAATCGAATGGCGGCTGATGGTTGGTTTTGTGGCAGAACCGGCGGTTTGCCGACAATCGTATAGGTAATGACCATGCTGCCCCCGCCCAACGGCAGGGAGGAGACTGTGCCTAGCTTGGAGACGCCCGGCAATGTCGACAATCGCTCCAGCATGCGATCCATGAAAGCGGTTTGAGCTGCGTTGTTGGGATAGCGAACGCGCGGTAAATTGAACTGGGCGGTGAGCACATTGTGCGAGTCGAATCCCGGATTCACGCCCATCAATTTCGAAAGACTCTGCAGCATTAGTCCCGCGCCAATCAGAACGACGATCGTCAACGCGACCTCCGCGACGACCAGGAGATTGCGGATCCTGTGCCGTTCGGTCCCACCGGATGTTCCCCGAGTGGCTTCCTTGAGCGAATCGTTCAAGTTGGTTCTTGAAATCTGAAAGGCCGGGAACACACCGAAGCCGATACCGGTGAGCAACGAAATCAGAACGGCAAAGGCCAGCACGGTGCGATCCATCGTCGCTTCCTGAATCCTGGGGAGATTCTGGGGAGCCATCGCCACAAAAGTGGACAATGCCAGATACGCCAGAACGATCCCCAGGATTCCGCCTGCCAGGGACAACAGGACACTTTCAGTAAGCAATTGGCGGATGATGCGGAATCGGCTGGCGCCCATGGCGGTACGAACCGCCATTTCCCGCGAGCGATCGGCACCCCGCGCCAGAAGCAGGTTCGCGACATTCGCGCAGGCAATCAGCAGCACAAATCCGACAGCGCCCAGCAAAATGTAGAGAGACTGGCGCAGGTCCTTGATGATGTCGTCGTGAAGGTTGAAGACCTTGGTGGTCCATCCATCGTTCGAGTTCGGATGTTGTTTTTCGAGATCCGATGCAATTGTCTTCATCTCTGCCGCGGCCGTTTCCATCGAGACGCCCGACTTTAAGCGTCCCAGCGCGACCAGGAAGTGTGCGCCACGACCCTGGGTCGGATTGACGATTAGCGGAGCCCACAGTTCCGTGTTCGCGGGATACATGAACCTCTCCGGCATCACTCCAACGATGTTGTAGGGCTCGCCGTTCAGCATGAGCTTCCGGCCCGCGACTTCCGGATCTGCGCCTAACCGTCGATTCCAGAAACCGTAACTCAACACGACAACCTTGTCCTTGCCGGCCGCTGCCTCTTCCGGTAGCAAGGTCCGGCCGATCATTGCCGGAGTCTTGACCAGTGGGAAGTAATCCGAGGACACGAACGCTCCCGGCACACGTTCTGCCGCATCCATTCCGGTCAATGTGAATTGAGTGCGTTGATACGCCGCCATGTGATCAAACGACTTCGCCTGAACGCGCCAGTCGTGAAAGTTCGGAGGTGAAGCGGTGAAGATGTCGAAGTTCAGCTTTGGCGCGCTCTCCCAGATAATGACGACGTCCTGGGAATCATCGAAGTTGAGCGGCTTCAGAATAACGGCATTCACCACGCTGAACATGGCGCTGCTGGATCCGATCGCCAGGGCGAGCGCGATGATCGCCACGATCGTAAAACCGGGTTTCTGGATCAATGTGCGGATGCCGTATCGAAGATCTTTCAGGAACGTATTCATGGGACGCACCTCACCTTGTCTGATCTAGAACCGCTTGCACGCCTGTTAGATGGCAAAGGAAGTAACCACAAGAAGCGCAAGAGGCACAAAACTACTCATATCTGAGCGCGATCATCGGATCGACGCGAGTGGCGCGACGGGCCGGGATGAAACAGGACAGGAAGGCGACGCCGAGCATCACCAGGGTGACGGCAATCAGCGTCAACGGATCGTGCGGCGACACCTCAAAAAGCACGCTCGACATCACGCGAGTGAGGGCGAGGGAACTCGCCAGTCCAATGACGGCGCCGGCAATCGCAAGAACCATCCCTTCGCGAATAACCATTTTCAAAACGTCGCGACGGCTTGCGCCCAGCGACATTCGCACGCCTATTTCGTGAGTCCGCAGGCTGATCGAATACGAAAGTACGCCGTATATACCGACGGCGGCCAAAAGCAATGCGATACCCGCAAATATGCCCAGCAGCAGCGTCTGAAACCGTGGCTCGCCGACAGCCTGAGAGATGCGCTCGGTTAGAGTAGTTACTCGCGTCAGCGGGATGTCGACGTCAACCGAACGGATCTCCGCCCGAACAGCGGAAACCAATGCGGCCGGATCACCGGATGTTTTGATCACCATGTCCTGCCCGCGTTGAGGCACTTGCGCGTACGGCAAGTAATATCCCGGACCCGCGGTGTTGTTCAAACCGTCATATCGGACGTCCTTTACGACGCCCACGATCTCCATCCACGGCGCCTGCGGGCGCTCGGATCCGCCGATCTTCATCCGTTTGCCGATCGGATCCTGGCCTGAAAAGAACTGACGGGCGAGAGCTTCATTAATCAGTGTCACCGGAGCAGAGCCGGCACGGTCGTTTTCCGTGAACGATCGGCCGCGAAGAACCGGAATAGTCAGCGTCTTGAAGTAACCGGGAGTGACGAGGAGGAATGTTGCGACGGGCGCCTGCTCTCCGGCCGGAATGGCTTGACTCTCGATCGTAAAACTGTCGCTGGCGTCGTTCTGAATCGGCGGAAGACTGTTAGTCAGTCCGGTCGATTGCACGCCGGGCAATCCTTCCACCCGCCGTTTGATCTCGTCGTAGAAACCCAGGATCTTTTCGTTCGTATCGTACTTGTTGTAGTTCACGCCCATCCGAACGGCCAGAACGTTCCGTGCGTCGAATCCCGAATCGACGTTGCTCAAGCGGATGAAGCTGCGGATCGTCAGGCCTGCACCGGCGAGGAGGATCAATGATAGAGCGATTTCGGATACGACCAGAACTCGACGGAGCCGGTTCGACCCTGCCGCCGAGTTTCCACGACTGGCCTCCTTCAACGTCCTGTTCAGGTTCACTGTCTTCGACTGAAGCGCCGGCGCCAGACCGAAGATCAGTCCGCTGATGATCGAGGCGAGCGCGGTGAAACCCAGCACGGCGGCGTCGAGACCAATTTGCTCCA